>ERZ869936.362-NODE-362-length-45506-cov-7.143055_pt1 | contig 45506 bp, 37 predicted proteins | sample MGYA00520876_ERZ869936 | MGnify/ENA primary metagenome ERZ869936 (study PRJEB32218, sample SAMN09650985) | biofilter metagenome | isolation source: enrty point of leading RO module | place: Saudi Arabia: Thuwal, RO plant located on Red Sea | collected 2016-02-17 ... | reverse complement strand
AACGCGAACCCACTGAACCGTCGCCGGTCAACATGATGGACGCCCCGCCGGTTGGTCCCCTGCCCGGTACCACCCTGCCCTGCTACGTCTTCAGCTCACACGAGCAATTGGCCCGCCGCGTGGCGGCCATGATCGCTGAGGTGGTCCGCGACCGCGCCAGCCACGGCCAGAAGGCCGTCTTGGGCCTGCCGACCGGCAGCACGCCGGTGGGCATCTATCGCGAGCTGATCCGCCTGCACCAGCAGGAAGGGCTCGACCTGTCGAACGTCGTGACGTTCAACCTCGACGAATACCTGGGCCTGGGGCCCGATCGGCTGCAAAGTTATCGCCGCTGGATGCACGAACACCTGTTCGACCACGTGAATATCGCGGCCGAGAACATTCACATTCCCGACGGGCTCACGCCGCCGGCAAAATTGGACGCCCACTGCCGCGAGTACGAAGCAGCCATTCAGGCGGCCGGCGGCATCGACCTGCAACTGCTGGGCATCGGCCGCAACGGCCACATCGGCTTCAACGAGCCGTTCAGCACCGACGCCAGCCGCACTCGGGTCTGCACGCTCGATCCAGTGACACGGCGCGACGCGGCCAGCGACTTCTTCAGCGAAGAAGCCGTCCCGACCCAGGCCATCACGATGGGCCTGGGTACAATCCTGGACGCGCGCAAGATCGTGCTGATCGCGCTGGGCGAGCACAAGGCGGGCATCATCCACGAGGCGGCCGAAGGCCCTTCCACGCCGCGCGTCCCGGCTTGCTACCTGCGCAATCACGCCAACGCCGAGTTGCTGCTCGATACGGCGGCGGCCGGCAATCTCACTGCGATCGCCACGCCCTGGCTGCTGGGCAAGATCGAATGGTCCAACGCGCTGATCAAGCGGGCCGTGCTCTGGCTCTCAGAACAGTGCGGCAAGGCCCTGCTCAAGCTCGACGACGACGACTTTCGCGAGCACAACTTGCACCAACTGTTGCGGCATCACGGGCCGGCGCAGCGCGTGGCGCATCGCGTGTTTCGCTGGATGATGGACACCATCGAATACCATCCGGCCGGACGCAAATCGAAAAAGATCATCTGCTTCAGCCCCCACCCGGATGACGACGTGATTAGCATGGGTGGAACGCTGATCCGACTGGTCGAGGACGGACACGAGGTGCACGTCGCTTACATGACCAGCGGCAACATCGCCGTGTTCGATCACGACGCGAAGCAGGTGGCCGACCTGGTCGCCGAATTCAATCGACGGTTCGGCATCGACTCGACTAAAACGCACGAATTGGAATCCCGCGTTGCCGAAGCGCTGGCCGCCAAGGGACCCGGCGACTCGGACTCGGACGAAGTGCTGACAATCAAGTCGCTGATTCGTTGGAGCGAGGCCAAGGCCGGCGCGATCGTGGCCGGCTGCCGCGAAGAAGACCTGCACTTCCTGGACCTGCCCTTTTACCGGACCGGCACGATTGCCAAGAATCCGATCGCCCAGGCGGACGTAACGATCGTCCGACAGTTGATCGAGCAAGTGGCTCCGGCGCAGATCTACGTCGCGGGCGACCTTTCGGACCCGCACGGCACGCACCGCGTTTGCGCGCAGGCAATCTTTCGCGCGGTGGTGGCCATCGAACGGGACGGCGGCCAGCGTCCGGAAGTGCTCCTGTATCGGGGTGCCTGGCAAGAGTGGGCCCCGCACGAAATCGAGATTGCCGTGCCGCTGAGCCCACACGACTTGGAAGTGAAGCGGGCGGCCATTTTTCGCCACGAGTCGCAGAAAGATTCGGCGTTGTTCCCCGGACCGGACGACCCACGCGAGTTTTGGCAACGGGCTGAGGACCGCAACCGCAACACGGCGGCACTCTACAACCAACTCGGCCTGCCGGAGTATTTCGCCCTGGAGGGCTTTGTGCGGTGGGACGGCCTGCCGCTCTAGGCGGCCGCTGCAGTGGACGTCGGGGCGGTCACGGCCGTCTGGGCAGATACTGCTGGCGCGAGGCCGCCTGTCGCTATGCCGCATTCTGTGTAACGTAGCGCACCAGGGAGCATGACTGCTCCAAGTCCATTGGCCGCCTGTCCCCCCGCACCCAGACCGAATGCTGTACATGCGCTATTGTGCGATGTACAGACGTATATTATGATGGCGGGCGAGCCCCATCTTGGGGATCGGCCCGACCCCAGCCTTCTTCGACAGGAAGCCGACCCATGTCCATCTTCGAACAACTGACGGATCGTCAGAAGGAAGTCTACGAATTCATACGCGAGAAGATACGCAGCCGCGGCTATGGGCCAACCGTGCGCGAGATCGGCGATGAGTTCGAGATCAGTTCGCCGAACGGCGTGATGTGTCACTTGAAGGCGCTGGAAAAGAAGGGGCTGATCACGCGCGAGCCCAACATGTCTCGCGCGATCCAACTGGCCGCCGAGCCCATCGAAGAGCGCGGAATGCCGCTGGCCGGCAACATCGCGGCCGGCGTGCTGCACGAAGCGGTCGAGCAGGACGAGCGGCTCGACATCGAAGCCCTGTTCTATCACAAGAGCAAGAATCAGTTTGCGCTGCGGGTCACCGGCGACTCGATGATCGACGCGCAAATCGCGGACGGCGACTACGTCATCGTGCGCAAGCAGCGCACGGCGCGCAATGGGCAAATCGCCGTCGTCCAAACCGATGAAGGCGAAGCGACGCTCAAGCGATTCTATCTGGAGAAGAATCGCATCCGGCTCGAACCGGCCAACGAAACGATGAAGCCGATCTACGTCAAGCACGCCAAGGTGCTGGGCATCGTCGTGGGCGTCGTGCGAAAAGTCGAGTAGCCGCTCGGCGGCCTGCCACCCGATGGGCTACGCAGATTTTTCCAGCGACCCTTGCGCCTGGTTGAGCTTGTTGTAAAGCGTCTTCAGGCTGATCCCGAGTTGCTCGGCCGCTTTCGGCTTGTTGCCGTCTAAGCGCTCAAGCGTCTGATAGATCACCTGCATTTCGATTTCGCGCAGCGTCTGCGGCGTCGAGCCAAACGATTGGCCAGCCGGACCGCCAGCGTGCAGCCGGGCAAGGGGACGAGCCGATTCGAGCCGTGCGGGCAAGTCGTCGACGTCGACCGGACCATCGTCTGAAAGGATCGCGGCCCGTTCGATCACGTTGGCCAGCTCGCGCACGTTGCCGGGCCAAGTGTGCTCGGCCAGCCGCTTGTGTGCCTCGGGAGTAAACAGCGCGTCGCCGGGTCGAACGCCGGAACGAAATCGGCCCATCAGGTGCGTAGCCAGCTCCGGAATGTCGTCGGTGCGTTCGCGCAGTGCCGGCAAGCGAATCTCGAAGGTGTTGATGCGGAACATCAGGTCTTCGCGAAAATCGCCTTCCTCGACCATCTGTTCCAATTGGCGGTGCGTCGCGCAGATCACGCGGACGTCGACCGTGAACGACTCGTTTTCACCCACGCGCCGGATCTCGCCGCTTTCGAGAAACCGCAGCAGCTTGGCCTGCATCGCCTTGGGCAACTCGCCGATTTCATCCAGAAACAGCGTCCCGCCGTTGGCCACTTCGAACAGACCGACCCGGTGCTCGTCGGCGCCGGTGAAGCTGCCCCGGCGGTGACCGAACAGCTCGCTTTCGATGAGGTTTTCGGGCAGGGCGCCGCAATTGATCGCCACGAACGGCATCTCGGCACGCAGGCTCTGATCGTGCAGCGCGCGGGCCACCAGTTCCTTGCCGGTGCCGGTTTCGCCCAAGACCAGCGCGGTGGAGTTGGTCGGCGCGACCTTGGCGATCAGCTTCCGCACCCGCTGCATGCCTTGGCTGGTGCCGATCAACTGGCTGCTGCCTTCCACGCGCTCGAGCTGGCGCTTGATCGCGAGATACTTATTGGTCAACTGCCGCTTCTCGGCAACACGCTTCAAGAGCGATCGTAGCTCGACCAGTTTGCACGGTTTGGTCAGGTAGTCGAAGGCCCCGTGCCGCAGCGCCGCCACGGCCGACTCGAGCGACGACTTTCCGGTCAGCACCACGGCATCGGTCTGCGGCGAAAGTTCCTTGGCCTTGGCGATCACTTCGATGCCATTGAATCCAGGCATGTCGAGATCGACCAGGATGCAGTCGTACGAATTGCGCTGCAACGCCGCGACGGCTGTCGTGCCGTCGGGACAGACGGTCACCTCGTGGCCCATGCGCGGCAGCTCCAGGCTCATCTGCGCGTGCAGCGACTTCGCATCGTCGGCGAAGAGCAGCTTCAGGCGATCAAGCGGCTTGGTAGCGATGGTCGGCCTCCTTCGATGATTCCGCCATGGGCAGTAGCACGCGGAACTGCGATCCGGTGCCCGGCCCATCACTGTGGGCGTCGATGTGTCCGCCGTGGTCGGCGATGATTCGATACGTGATCGAGAGCCCCAAGCCCGTGCCCTGCCCGTTACGCCGCCGCGTGAAAAACGGCTCGAACAGATGCTTCAACACGTCTTCGGTCATGCCGCAGCCGTCGTCGGTGAAGAGGATCTCCGCTTGACCATTGTGAGCCGACAGCTCAATGGTCAGCCGCCCGCCCTCCGAGACGCTGTCCAGGGCGTTGGTAATCAGGTTGAGCACAACCTGCTTCAATTCTTGCGCGTTGACCGGTGCGACGACCGGCTCGCCGTCGGTCAGCTCGATGTGCTTGTCGTTGTAGCGGCCCAAGTGACCCACCACGTCGATGACTCCCCGCACTAGTTCGCGCAGGTCGACGGCGTGCCGGGCGGCGTCGCCAGCGCGTGAAAAGTCGAGCAACCGCTCCGTGATGCCTTTGCACCGGAACGCCTCGCTCTGAATCATGCGGAGGTAATTGCGGGCCACGTCGCGGTCTTCGCTCGACAGCTCGGGCAGCTCGTCGAGCAATTCGATCAACCGTCCTTCCAGTGATTCGGCGCATAGCGCAATCGAGGCCAGCGGATTGTTGATTTCGTGGGCCACGCCCGCGGCCAGGAAGCCGACGCTCGCCAATTGTTCGCTGCGGACGACCTGCTTGGTTCGCTGGCGCACCTGGCAGTCCAGGTCGTCGCGAATCGCCTCAAATCGGGTCGTCATGTCGTTCATGGCCGCCGCCAGTTCCGACATCTCGTCGTTGGCATCCAACTTGATTCGATAGCCGAATTCGCCGGCCGCGACCCGCCGCGAACCCGCGATCAGCGTGTTGAGCGGGCGGAACACCCAGTCGTAGAACAACCGAATGAACAGCCCCAGCAATAGCATGCCTAGGATCGTCGTGATCCATGTCAGGATGATCAGTGCGCGATACTGCGTGCGCACTTCGCCAGCAAAGTCGTGCAGTCTGCGGTGCAAGTAGCTGGGCAACTCCGCGGTCAGCACTTGCAACCGTTCGAGCTCGGAGTGGGTCGTTTCGAGCAGCGCCGGATCGGCCACCCAGTCCGGTGCATTCGTGGCTTCGGCGACGCGTTCCATCGCCGCTTCGATTCGGTGCACGGTAGCCCATTCGGCATGGCTGTCGCTGATGCGCGTGTCTTCGAGTTCGTTGCGCCGCAACTGTCGCCTGTATTGTGACAAAGTCCCGTACAGCGCGTCGAGTTGATTGGCGAATCCTTCGGGCAGCGAATGCGACTTGTCCGCGCCGGCAGGGTTGCCGGCGATGGCAGCGGCCCGCGATGCGCGCAAGCGGGCCACCACGACGCGCATGTCGCTGATTTGATTGCTCAGCGTCTTGGCGAGCGGCAACTCGTCGGCACGTCCGCGGAATCCGCGCACCGCGCCGCGATAGGCATACACGCCGACAAATCCGCTAACCGACAGCGTGGCCACGATGACCAGCAGCAGGCCGATGCCGATGAGCACTTTGTTACGAATGGGCCACTTCGAAAGCAATGGCGACCTCCTTGTCGCTATCGTTCGATCGTCTCGCCCGCGGGCCGATCCTGTGGATCGTGGCGGGTCCGCGCCGGCGGGGCGGGAAGTCTAGCACCAAGCTCCGGGCCAGAGCAATACAGGACCGGGCGTTCGTGGCACCGCATTTTGGGGATATGCGATCTTGACCGAAATGGCTGCCGCCGATAGCTTTTCGCGACCCGAGGTTCCCCCCAAACAGCTCGCACGGTACGCGATCCTGTCGCGCCGCCGCGCCTCACCCCCAGGCTCCCAAGCATCGTGCCCGCTCACCACGACGCACCGCAGGCGTCTGCCTCGCCCTGCGACGAAACACGACGACGCTATCCGTGGTGGCATCCTCATGCCTGGTCCGACCGACTGAAGATCGTCGGTTTGCTGGCAATCGCTTTCGCGGTGTGGGGGTGGGTCGACGTACGGCTACGAGGAACAGTTGATCCCGAGAATCCGGGCATCCACAAAACCGACCTCACCGTTTACACCGAAGCCGGTGCCGCGTTCTTCGACGGGCGAAAACCGTACGAAGTCACCAATCCGCGTGGCTGGGGTTATCTCTACCCGCCGCCGTTTGCAATGCTGCTGGCGCCGCTGCACGCGCTGCCACCGCGGGCACAAGTGCTCGTTTGGTTTGCGCTGAGCGTGGCAATGCTCTACGGCTGCTACGCCGAAAGTGTGCGCGTCGCCCGCATCGTCGTTCCTGACGGCCCACAGAATTGCATCTTCGGCCCGATTCCGTTGTGGATCGGCTGGACCGCGCTGGTGGCCGCGACGCTGCCCGCCCTGAATTGCTTGCAGCGCGGGCAAGTCGGCGTGGCCAAGCTCTATCTGCTTCTGTTGGGATTGCGGCTCTGTTTGGAAAGCCGCACGGTGGCGCGATCCTTCGCGGCTGGTTGCGTCTTGGCGCTACCGGTTGTGGTCAAGCTGTCGCCAATCGTTCCCGTGGGCATGTTGGTTTTTGCACAGGTTGTCGCGACGTGGCGGGCGGCCGACCGATCTGCCGTGCTACGACGCACGACGGCGCTGGGCGGCGGCGTGGTCTTTGCCACAGTGTTGACGCTAATCCTGCTGCCGGCCGGTGCCGTTGGATGGCGGGCGAACCTGCAAAACCTGAATACCTGGTGGCACGCGGTGGCGTTGCAGATCGCCGACTCGCGCGATGACAGCCTGGCCGGCGACTCCTCATCCGTGCGCAACCAAAGCCTGACGAATGCCGTCGAGCGGCTAGGCAACTGGGGCCACTACTTCTTCGCCGACGGCCCGAACGACGAGAACCCGATGCCTCTACGAATGCAGGGACAAGAATTCTTCATGGACTCGCCAACAGTCAAAGTCTCACTCGTAGCGGTCCGCGCCGCGGCGGCTTGCCTGCTGCTGGTGTTGGCCTATCGGGTGGGCCGCAGTCGCGACACGTTGGCCGTTGCCGCCATGTTCGGACTGGCCTGCGTCAGCACCCTAGTGCTCTCGCCGATTTCGCGCGGCCACTACTACGTGCTGCTAATGCCCGCCGCACTGTTTGCCGCCGCCTGGTTCGCCCGAAAGGGCCGAATTCGCTGGGCAGTGGCCACGGTGGGCGTGCCAGCCGTTTTGTCGGTCACCCACTACGTTTTGCTCGACGTTGCGGGGCGCGTCGGTTTGTTGGGCATCGGAACAAGCCTGTGGTACGCCGCCACCTGCGTCGCACTGGCCGCTGGCGTCACAAGCGGCGCTGCGTTAGCGGCACCGACAAGCGACGATCAGAGCGACGATTCGATCGGACGCCGGCCGATGGCAGCGTGAGCAATTAGCGCCGCTAGTTTCTTCTGGCGCGCCTGCGACCTACATGTCGAGCACGGACCGATCCCGCTGGTCCTTGCGCGACGGCTGATGGCGAATCTCGCTCATCATGAAGCTGATAGCCAGCGCGTATTGGCGGACTCCCTCGACGAAGTCGCCCTTTCCAAGCGCGGCCTGCGCGTGCTCGCTATACTCGTTGAACTTGGTCCAATCGAGCGTCCAGTGTTCCTCTTTGGCAGCTTCGCGCAGTTGTTGGGCCATTTGGCAAAGTCCGGCCACACGTTCTGGGTTGGGAGCACAATCGTGTTCGGTGTGCGGACCGGTGCCGAACGGTCCTTCGGGTCCGGCGGAGCTCGCGGCAGGCGACTTCACAAGGTTAATCACCATCGCCACGACCGCTGCCACGGCGGCGAGCAGTCCGCTGGCCAGCGCGCCCGGCAAATTGCCCGAGGCGATCAAGACCAGCGCGCCAAGCATTCCCAGAGCGGTCAGCACCCAAAGAACCTGAGCCAATGGCGTGCTGGGCGTGTCCGTCGAAGTCGGAACGTTCGAATCGATCGCGCCGTCTGACGGAACGTTTTCGACGCGCGCCACGACGGCCGTGATATTGTCCGGCCCCCCGCGCAGATTCGCCATATCGATCAGCGCGCGGACCGCTTCTTCGGGAGTTAGCGCGGATAAGATGGCGCCGATTTCTTCGTCGGTGACCTGGCCGCTCAGCCCGTCGCTACACAGCAGGAACGTGTCGCCGGCCGAAAGCGGGAAAGGCCCCTCCAAGTCGATTTGAACGTCGCGCCTCGGGCCGAGCGAACGCGTGATTATGTTCTTGGGAATGAAGCTGGCCACTTCACCGCGCGGCATTTGTCCGGCGGCCATCATTTCCCAGACAAGGCTATGGTCGAACGTAAGCTGTTCGATCTTTCCATCGCGCACGCGGTAAACCCGGCTGTCGCCGACGTGTGCCACAACGGCCGCGTGCGGCAACAGGACGAGCACGCTGCTGGTTGTGCCCATCCCCTGAAACTCGGCATTCGTTTCGCCCCGATCGTGGATCGAGCGGTTGGCGGCCGAAATAGCCGACTTGAGCACCGTGGCCGGTGAGCCGTCGGGTTGCTTGCGATAGGTGTGGGGCACGGTCTCGCAGGCCATCTTGCTGGCCAACTCACCCGCGGCATGGGCACCCATGCCATCGGCGACCATAAACAAGTGCCCGCGCCGGCGCCATTCGCCCGTATCGCCCGCCAGGGCCACCGCGAAGGTGTCCTGGTTATTGGCACGCCGTAGACCGACGTCCGACAGGGCCGCGTGTACGACGGCTTTGCGGGGATCGCCAAGTGGTTCGGCCATTTCGGTCACTTCGCCTGAACGCGGTGTCAGCCGGCGGGGCTGCTCGCCAAAGCGTCGTTAGAACTAGCTAGCTATCCTGGAGCAGGCATCGCACGCCCGGAAGCCCCGGAACAGCCCGCCAGACGAACGCTGTCATGATGAATGGGGATTCTAGTATCTATTCGTTCGCCTAAACATCCTATTGTAGTCCAGCAAGAAACAACCGAACAGAGCCTCAAATAATGCAGTCTCTCTAAGGTGCCCAAGCCAACGGAAATGCGTCGCTGCTGTTGCCGCGGACGACCTACGTCCCTTTGCCCGATGTGCTCGCCTGGAATCTGCCTAGCGAGTGTCACGGCATGTCTCTATACTCCGCCGCCACGGTCCGTTCGGGCCGTGCGCGAAGAAGTCTTGTCAGCCCGTCTGCGCGATTCTCGCACAACATGCCAAACGCGTCGATTCCAGCGACATTCGTCCGCCGGTGCGGGCGCTATCGTCGTAGCATCGCCCTGATGCTACTGGTCGTTGCGGGCTGCGCGGTCGCCAGCGGATGCGTCCAACGACGGCTGACCATTCGCAGCAATCCACCCGGCGCACTGGTCTACGTGGACGACTACCAGATTGGCACCACGCCGGTATCAACCGACTTCATCTACTACGGCAACCGCAAGATTCGGCTCGTCAAGAGCGGATACGAGACGCTGACTGTCATTCAGCCGATCCCTGCGCCGTGGTACGAGTATCCGGTGGTCGACTTCGTCGCCGAAAACCTGGTCCCCGGCGAGATCCGCGACGAACGGGTTGTTGAGTATCAACTGCAGCCGCAGATGATCGTGCCCAGCCAACAGTTATTGGGCCGGGCTGAGAACCTTCGTCACGGAGCGGGCGTGCCTCAGATGCCCGTACCACCTCCACCGCCGCGACGTCCGTACACGCCGCCAGGCGGCACCACGCCGCTCGGACCGCCGCAAGCGCGACCGGGAATGCCCGTCACGCCGCCGCCGGTAACGCGGCCGGGAAGTCCGTTCCACCAATAGTCCAGCAGAACGAACAGCGCGCCGGCAAGGCAAATTGGCACGCTACTTCGTGCCCGTGCTGCGCTGCAAGGCGCCGCGCACGCCCAACAACTCGGGGTGTCGCGCGATCTTGTCGGCAAAGACCCGCGCATCGGCCACGACCGGCCGCAGTTCGCAAGTGAGCTGGGCGATGTTCTGTGCGGCCCGATTGAGGTTCTGGTAGAGGTCCGGGTCGCTCATGATGCGCCCCAACGACCCCTCGCCGCTGTTGAGTTTTTTGCCGAAGTCGGACATCTCAGTGAGCAGCTCGTCAAGCCGCAGGATGGTGCGATCGACGCTGTCGACCATTTGACCGCCCCGTTCGCCCAGCGGACCGGTGAACCCTTCTAGATTGCGCAGGTTGCGGTCCATCGAATCCACCGTGGTATGCACGGTGTTCATGGCGCTGCGCGTGTCGGAGAGCAATTGGGGCAGCTCGTCAATCGCCTGGCGTAGGCTCTCACGGACTTCTGGGTTGCCAATGACGTCGTCGACGTTGCCCAGCACCCGCTTGAAGCTGGAAAGTGTCTCCTCGGTGTTCGCGATGATCCGGTTGAGCTGATCTTCGTTGCCTTCGATCAGGCGGTTGATCGAGGCGGCCACTTGCCCAACTTCTGTGCCGGCATTGGACAACGAGTCGATCGCGCCGGCTAGGTTGCCTTCCAGATTGGTGATAACCTGCACCGGGCTGGGCGCCACCGTGCCGGTGATGTAGTCGCCTGGACGAATCGGTTCACCGGCCGGATTGGCCGATGCCTTCGGCGCGGCGGACTGCTTGTCGGCCGGTTGCCCGCTATCACCGGTGCGAGTTTCGCTAGGATTGCCCGACTTGGGCGGTGTGCCGGGCTGCGACTTGTCGGACGGAGTGATCAGCGGCGACTGTTTCGGCCGTTTGATGAATTGGATCACGACGTCACCGCCCAACAGCGACCCGGTTACCTGGGGCACTTCATTTTGATAGAGCTTCACGGTGTCGTTGATTTCGACGGTCACGTTGACGCCGCCCTGGTCGGCAAAGCTGACTCTGGTAACGCGACCGATCAGAATGCCACTTTTGCGAACAGGAGTGCCCTCGGTAACACCCGGCGCTTCGTCGAAGTGGATCGTGATTTCGTAGCGCCCGCGGACGATCGAGCCCGCGTCGCTAAACAAAACCACCAGAATTCCGGCCAGGAGTAGGGTGGAGACCACCATCACCCCGACACGGAATTTCACTACGCGTTCGTCCATTGGTCCTGCAGCCTGCCTGGTCCGCCGTGATCCCGAAGAAACCGTTTGGGACCTTCGGCGCTAGTGTCCGTTCGTTGAGTTCAACTCCGCCGCTTTTCTCATCTCCATGAGCCGCTCGCCGGCTTCACCGTTTACGAATTGCGCGACGCGCGGATCGGTCGCGTTGTCGATTTGGTCGGCCGGCCCGTCGTACAAAATCTGCGATTCGCCAACTTCGAGCCGGCTAACCGGGTACAGCATGATCGCGCGGTCAGCGACCTTCCGCGCGGTGCGCATGTCGTGCGTCACGACCACGCTGGTGACCGAATGTTGATCTCGCGTCCGCAGGATGAGCTCGTTGATCACGTCGCTCATGATCGGATCCAAACCGGTGGTCGGCTCGTCATAGAGCATCAACTCCGGGTTAAGCGCTAATGCCCGTGCCAGCCCGACACGTTTGCGCATGCCGCCTGACAATTCGGCCGGCTTCTTCCCGACGATGTTTTCTGGCAGCCCGACCTCGGCCAGCCGGGAGACAACGATTTCCTGGAGGCCGGGCTCGTCGGTACTCGTGTGTTCGCGCAGCGGAAAGCTGATGTTCTGGCCAACGGTCATGCTGTCGAACAGCGCCGCCCCTTGAAACACGAATCCAAACCGCGCTCGCTCGTGCGTCAGTTCGCGATCGCTCAGCTCGGCAAGGTTCTTGCCATCGAAACGGACCTCGCCGCGTGTCGGCCTGACCAGCCCGATGATCGATTTGAGCAAGACGGTCTTGCCACACCCGCTTTCGCCGATGATCGCCAGGGTCTGACCGCGTGGAATCGCCAGGTCGATCTCGCGCAGCACCGACAGCCAGCCAAACGCGACGTCAACCCCGCGCAGCTCGACCAACGGGCCGTTGCCCGTGGTGCCGGCTCGCACTCTTTCTTCCATTGCGTTCATCGCAAGTTGTCACTCCCCTACGCGCCTCGCGCGGCGTGCCGCGCTATAACAAGCTCCTGCCTTCGGGCCACAACAATCGGTAGAAGTCGTCCAGCAAAATGCCCAGAAAGAAGTCGAGAATCAGAATCATCACGAACGAGATGACAAACGCGCTGGTCGCCGCGCGCCCCACGCCTTCGGCTCCGGCGTCGCAGTGGAATCCGCGATAGCAACTGACCAGCGCGATCGCCGCGCCGAAGAACAGGCTCTTGAACACACCCGACATCAGATCGTAGGTGCCGATGAAGTCGCGCGAGTTCTGCCAGTAGTGATTCGAATCGATGCCCAAACCGTAGATGCAGTAGACCGCTCCGCCGACCACGCCCATGAAGTCGGCCATGATCGTGAGCATCGGAATCAGGATCAGGCAGGCCAAAAAGCGCGGGACGACCAGGTAGTGGATCGGGTTGGCGCCCATGCTGGCCATCGCGTCGATCTGCTCGGTAACGCGCATGGTCCCCAGTTCGGCGGCCATCGCGCTGCCGACACGCCCGGCCAGCATCGTGGCTGCCAGCACGGGCCCCAGTTCGCGCACCAGCGACATGTTGATGACGGCACCAAGTCGCGTTTCCAGGTTCAACTGGCGGAACTGTGAATGGCTCTGCACTCCGAGCACCATCCCGATGAACATCCCCGTTAGCGCCACGACCGGCAGACTCAAGACGCCAATCTGATAGAAATTCGGAAGCAGGGTTTCACGACGCGGCAAACGCGTGAAGATCCACAGCAGCGTGCGGGCGAAGAACTGTGCCGTGTCGCCAATCGAAATGACCCAGTTCACGACAACCCCGCCCAAGTCGGAGATGCCGTCAACGAGGGTCTGTCCGAACCCTCCTGACTGGCTCTTCGCGCTTCGTGATTGCGGTCCCATGGCACGGCCCATTTCTCTGCGAGTCCACAGTCCGGGCGCATAACGACCCGGCTCCATCTTTTGATTCTTCGTCGTCGCGAAGATGCCGCTTGAGAAAAGCTTGCGGGTTATGCGAGCGGCCAGGAGGTGGCGAGAATGGAGGGGCTGGGGCGTGCGCACCGCGCGTGCTAGCGATGCGCGCAAGCCGCCACAGTCTCCGCCACGCCGTCAGCGACGGTGGCCGCCGCGCAAAGAAACAACCGGCGACACGGGTCGCCGGTTGTCAATTGGATTCGATCGCGTCGCACGCCATGAACACGGCGACACAGCTATTCGGCCGATTCTTCCGGTGCATCCGCCGGCGGAGCATCACCCGACGCGCCGGCGCCGACGGCGGCCTCTTCGGCCTCGCCCACGACCCCGGTGAAGAACAGTTGCTTCTTACCGCCGAGTTCCTTGACGTCGACGATGATTGTGTCCTTGCCCTGGAATTCGCCCTTGAGCAACTCCTCGGACAGCGGATCTTCGATGTAGTTCTCGATCGATCGCCGCAACGGCCGGGCGCCGAAATCCGTATTCGAGCCCTTCTTGATCAAAAACTTCTTGGCGTCGTCGCTCAAGGAGAGCTTCAGGCCGCGCTCGGAAAGCCGCTCGCGAACCTTGCCCAACTCCAGATCGACGACTTCCTTGAGATCGTCGAGGGTCAGGTGACGGAACACGATCACGTCGTCAACACGGTTGAGGAACTCGGGCCGGAACACTTTTTCGATCCGCTCACCGACCCGGGCCTTCATGTTGTCGTACGACGCGTCGTCATCCGGCTTTTGGAACCCAAACGCGGATTCGTTCTTGATCGCCTCGGCGCCGGCATTGGTGGTCATGATCAGGATCGCGTTTCGGAAGTCGACGTTGCGTCCGAAGCTGTCGGTTAGCCGACCTTCTTCCATCACCTGCAAGAGCATGTTGAACACGTCGGGATGCGCCTTCTCGATTTCATCGAGCAAGACGACGGCGTAAGGCCGGCGACGGATCTTTTCGGTCAACTGCCCACCTTCCTCGAAACCGACATAGCCCGGAGGCGCACCGATCAGACGACTGACGTTGTGCTTCTCCATGTACTCGCTCATGTCGATTTGGATCAGCGCGTCGTCGTCGCCGAACATGAACTCGGCCAGCGCTTTGGCCAACAGGGTTTTTCCGACGCCCGTCGGCCCGGCGAAAATGAAGCAGCCGGTGGGCCGTTTGGGATCTTTCAATCCGCTGCGGCTGCGGCGCACGGCCTTCGAGATCGATTTGATCGCTTCGTCCTGGCTGATCACGCGCTTGTGCAGCTCGGCTTCCATCTGCATCAACCGCATGCTGTCTTCGGTGGTCATGCGCGTCAGCGGAATGCCGGTCATCTTCGAGACGACTTCGGCAATGACCTCTTCGTCGACCACGCCGTCGGTCTCGCGCGATTTCTCACGCCAGTCGCGGGTGATCGACTGTTTCTTCTTCTTCAGCTTGTCGGCCTGGTCACGCAACGCGGCGGCACGCTCGAAGTCTTGGTTGGCGACCGCGTCTTCCTTGTCCTTGTTGAGCGTCTCGACCTCGGCGTCGATCTCTTTCAAGTCCGGTGGACGGGTCATGGCCTTCAGGCGAACGCGAGCACCGGCTTCGTCGATGACGTCGATCGCTTTGTCCGGCAGGCAACGACCCGTGACGTAACGGCTCGACAACTCGACGGCGGCGACCAACGCGTCGTCGGTGATTTGCACGCGGTGGTGTTGTTCGTACCGATCGCGAAGTCCTTTAAGGATCTCGACGGTCTCGTTCTTGGTCGAAGGCTCGACCATGACGATCTGGAATCGGCGGTCCAGCGCGCTGTCTTTTTCGATGTACTTGCGGTACTCGTCAAGCGTCGTGGCGCCGATGCACTGAATCTCTCCGCGGGCCAACGCCGGCTTGAGCACGTTCGACGCGTCGATCGCGCCCTCGGCGCCGCCGGCTCCCACCAGGGTGTGCAACTCATCGATGAACAGGATCGTGTTCTTCGCCCGACGCACCTCGTTCATCACCGCCTTGATGCGTTCTTCGAACTGTCCGCGATACTTGGTGCCGGCCACCATCATTGCCAGATCCAACACGACAATGCGGCGATCGGTCAACAGTTCGGGTACGTTGCCTTCGACCACGCGTTGCGCGAAGCCTTCGACAATGGCCGTCTTGCCGACTCCGGCCTCGCCCAGCAACACCGGGTTGTTCTTGGTCCGGCGGCTGAGGATCTGAATGGCACGCTCGATTTCCTTTTCGCGGCCGATGACCGGATCGAGCTTGTTCTGCCGCGCCAACTCCGTCAGATCGCGGCCGAAGCTATCCAGCGCGGGCGTCTTTGACTTTCCGCTCTTGGGCGACTCGCCGCCCGAGCTTCCGCGTTCGCCGCCGCTACGTTCGCCCGCTTCGCCGCCTTCGAGCCCGTGGCCGAGCAGATTGAGCACTTCCTCGCGCACTTCTTCCAGCTTCAACCCGAGGTTCATCAAGACTTGCGCGGCAACGCCCTCTTGTTCGCGCAGCAGTCCCAGCAGGATGTGCTCGGTGCCGACGTAGTTGTGGTTCAGGTTGCGGGCCTCCTCCATCGAATACTCGATGACCTTCTTCGCCCGCGGAGTCTGCGGCAGCCGGCCCATGGTGACCATGTCGGGCCCACTCTGGACGAGCTTTTCGACTTCGAGGCGGATCTTCCGCAAGTCGACGTCGAGATTCTTCAGGACGTTCGCGGCCACGCCACTGCCTTCCTTGATTAAGCCCAACAGCACGTGCTCCGTGCCGATGTATTCGTGATTGAAGCGCTGGGCTTCCTGGTTGGCCAGTTGCATCACTTTTCTGGCGCGGTCGGTGAATCGCTCGTACATGGTGCTCTCCGTGGATGCGGGTGAAAACGGCCCATCCCGGCTGAAGGAACCGGACAGGCTCGCGCCACCGCTTTAGTTGTTACGCTTGTTTCACTCTTGTTGTTTCGTTCAATGGGGCGATTGCTGTTCGATTTTCGGATTTGCCGGGGCGCTGTCTTGGACCGTTAGGCCGCTTCTCGCATCTGCTGTTGATCAAGTTCGTCGACCGGAATCGGCTTCGTTTCGTCCGAACTCGCAATTGCCTCTGCGATTCGCTGCCGTTCGTCGGTGATCTCGCGTGACCAATCCGCGGCCCTTTGAAGCCGTTCCAGCCGGTCCAGTTGTTCCAGCGCGTCGTCGTATCGTTGGGCGTGCCGCAAAACCGTGGCCAGCAACAAACGGCCCTCCACGTCTCTCGGCGCTTGCCGCAACAAACGACCCAGGATGGCTTCCGCCTCGAACCAACTCCCCTGCAAATACTCTGTCAACGCTTTGCGATACAGTCGGTCGGCCGAGGCAGACGCCGGCGCCCGGGCGACAAACCCGGCGGATAGAATGGCCGATCCGCCCCATAACAAGCCGGCTGCCATCCATCCCAAACGCAACGACAGGGGACCGAGCCACTCCACCCAAACGAAACTAGCAACCAGCAGCAGATCGAAGAGAACTGCGAAGCCCGCCGCCAGGACCAATCCCGACCACAAACCGGCCAGCCACAATTGCGGCAAACCGGGCCATAAGTACACCAAGCGGGGCATCCTGCGCATCGAACTCTGGGCTCCTTGCCGGGATCGAATCGCCCACACGATTCCAAGCGGGCCAATTCGCCACGGAATTCTAACTCCTAGAATGACATCGAGCAAGGCAACTGAATACGCCACTTAGAGTTAGGGCGTAGTTTGACACCCGTGGTGCTGTCACGCGTGCGATCCGTTTGCGCCAATTCCACCGATAAGTAGGAGTTGCGCGCCTTTCGACCGCGCGACATTGCCGCGATCGACGCTTGCGCGGCCCACAGGCACCGGCGAATCGGCAAACACGACAATTGGACAATCGTGGCGAAAAACCAAACCGCTTGTCCCGGTTGTGCGGCAACGGGGGCGCGGACCGGGCTACGAGTGCGACAATTCCTCGCGGTCCGCACGGCGAGCCCGTGCTGCGGATCCCCGCAGTCTTTATGATGAAAATCATGCGAGCCGAACTGACACCTGCCGCCGAACGAGCCCTGGAGTTCGCCACACGCTGGGCCCGAAACAATTGCGGACCATCGGCCGAACTAAGCGTCCCGGAGATCCTAATGGGTTTGCTGGCCGAGCCGGAGTGCCGCGCGGCACTCATGCTGGCGGCCCACGGCATCGATGCGTCGTCGGTGTGTCGCCGGTTCGACCTGGTTGCCTCCGATGCCACAGATGTTAGTCGGGTCAATCGGATATCGACCGACTGGATCGAATGCCTGATGGCCGCCGAGCAACGGTTGGAGAACTACCCCAGACCGCTCACGTTGGCCACCGAACACTTGTTGCTGGGGATTGTTGCTGCCGAGAACGAAGTTTCCCAGTGGCTTGCCGCGCAGGGGCTACGGGTCGAACCGCTGCAAGCCGAAATCCACCGGCTCAACGGCTATGATCCCGGGCCGTTGCCGCTCGAGCCTGACGTGGCCGATGGTGACCGGCCGCCGGATCCGTCGGCCGCCGCCCCATTATCGGAGCCGGACCAGCGATCCGTCATGCGGGCCATCGACGCGGCGGCCAATCGTGCCAACGAAGGACTTCGCGTTGCCGAGGATTACGTGCGGTTCGCGTTGGACGATTGGCACCTTACGGGCCAGTGCAAAGCGATTCGGCACGACCTGGCCGCCGCCTTGGGGACGTTCTCGAACCTAGAACGAACCGCGGCGCGCGACACGCTGGGCGACGTCGGCACGAGCATTAGCCTGGCCAGCGAACAGGCACGTTCGGATCCGGCGGCAGTCGCTGGGGCCAACCTGAAACGCGTCCAGCAGTCGTTACGCAGCCTCGAAGAGTTCTCGAAGTGCTTGCCGGTCGACGTCGCCGCGACGTTCGAACAATTGCGCTATCGCACCTACACGCTCGAGCGCGCTATCGACACGACCAACGATGCCTTAAAGCGGCTGGAGGGGACGACGCTTTACGTGCTGATCGACGCAGGGCCGTCGGTCGAGGCATTCGCGCGGCTGGTCGACGCGTTGGTAACGGCCGAAGTCGGGGCCATTCAACTGCGCGAAAAGCGTCTGCCGGACCGTGCGTTGCTCGATCGGGCCCGATTGCTGCGCGAGCACACGGCCGGCTCGTCGACATTGTGCATCGTCAACGACCGACCCGACGTGGCGCTGCTATGCGGTGCCGACGGAGTACACGTCGGGCAGGAGGAGCTCACTCTGGGCGAGGTGCGTCGCGTCATCGGGGTCGAGAGATTGGTCGGCGTGTCGACGCATTCGATCGAACAGGCACGACAGGCGGTAATGGACGGCGCCAGCTACATCGGCGTCGGCCCAACGTTTGCCAGCGAGACCAAGCAGTTTGCAGAGTTTCCCGGTCCGGCGCTTTTGGCCAGCGTGGCCTCGGAGATCCGGCTGCCCGCGTTTGCCATCGGCGGAGTCTCGCTGGAAAATCTCGACGCGGTGTTGCAAACGGGCATTCGCCGCGTTGCCGTCAGCAGCGCGATCGCCGGCGCGATCAATCCCGCAGAGGCCGCCGCGGAATTCATCGCGGCGCTGGCGAACGACTAAGACAGGCATGCCGTCGCCGCGGTTGCTGGTTCCGCGATTGCCGCCGTCGTTCAAGAGGCGGGCTCATCCTCGGCACGGGACAACAGTTGCGAAGCCAGCGTGCGCATTTCACTGACGTACGCCGGGTTGTAGCCGACCCAAAAACCCTGGATGCGGCCATTGCGATCCACCAGCATCGTCGTCGGGTAGGCAAATTGGTCCATGCCGAGCAGCAACGCCAGACGACGCCGGCTGTCTGCGTTCTGGTCCGCGTAAGTCGCCAGCGAAGCGTCGCGGGCCTGCAGGAACTGCTCAGTCAGGTCGCGCAACTCGTCCAAGTCTTGGTCGTTGCCCTGCGATCCGCACGATACCGGATAAAATCGAAATGAGTCGTTCGCGGACAGCTCGTCGGCCATGGCGACCAGCTCAGGAAACTCGCGAATACAGGGGCCACACCAGGTGCCCCAATAGTTCACAATTGAAACGTGCCCTTGCAGATCGTCGGCCAGTACGGTCTTTGCGTCGCCGGTGAGCGGTTGCAGACGCAAGAATTGCACCTTGCGGCCGACCGCGGGATTTTGCGTGCCGCTGGGCTGGCGACTGGGCGCCGTGGCAACAACGACGTAGCCCAAGGCGCCCGCGGCAATCACCGCCAACACGATCCAGCCCCAAGGACCCTTGCGCGCCGGCACTTCGGATGGTGAGTCGGTTGCATGCATCGGCCGTCTTTCGGAAAATCAACCGGCCACGCGCTCGGCGCGGCACGTCCGTCCAGCAACCTTTCGAGCAGGACCGGTCGGACCCGTCGAGCATTCCGACGATCCGAGACACCCATGCGCATCGAAGTCGAACAGAAGTTTACGGTCGCCGATCGAGCGGCACTCGAGCGACGCCTAACCGAAATGGCCACGACTGGTCCGCCGACGCGCGCGGTGCAAATCGACAACTACTTTGCTCATCCCAGTCGGGACTTCGCGTCGACTGACGAGGCGCTTCGGCTGCGGTACGTCGACGAACACAACTATATCACGTACAAGGGACCAAAACTGGACACGACGACCAAAACACGTCGCGAAATCGAACTAGCCTTGCCCGATGGCTCGCAGGCAGCCGCCGAGTCGGCCGAGTTGCTCGAGGTGCTGGGTTTTCGTCGCGTGGCGCAAGTGAAAAAGCGGCGAGATCACATGGTTGTTGAGTGGCAAAGTCGGCCGGTCGAGGTATCGCTGGACGAAGTCGAAGGGCTGGGCACGTTCGTCGAGCTGGAAATCCTGGCCGACCAGAGCGAATTGGAGGCCGCGCGGGCCTGTATGACGTCGCTGTGCGAGCACCTGAATCTCGGTAAAGGCGAGCGCCGCAGCTATTTGGAGCTACTGCTGGCCGAGCGAGAATAGCCGATTCTTCCAGTGGTTCGTTGGGACGATTTCATGAAATCCCAGCCTGGCTGATAAAGAAACTTGACTTTTCCGGTTGTAAGGACCGACAATCAGAATCGCCTGTAATCGTCAAACCTTCGGCCAATAGCCCATGCTTTCACTTACGGCGCGTCGTCTCATCGTAGCAGTGCTCGTCGTCTCGGTTTGCGGGACGCCGGTGCTGGCTGCCACGACGAAGTGCTGCCGCAACACGCTTGCGGCGCGTAGCAGCGATGCCGATCAACTGTCCTGCTGCTGTGGCGCGAAGGCTTTGCCAGAAGAGCGATCGTGCTGCCAAACGGCGGAGCCGAAGTCCTGCTGTGCGGCTGCCGCGCCCGAGACGATCGAAACCCGGCTCGACCCTGCGCGGCCTTGCTGCTGCAAATCGCACCACGCGGTGCCGGCGGTTACAGAGCGGCGAGCCCGGTTTGAGGGTCGTTCGACACTGATCATTGCCGCGAGCCTGCCCAGCGAGGTGGGCGTCGCGATCCTTGGAGGCGCGCAGGTCATCCGATCGATCGAGCGCTTCGAAAGGCCCCTGCGTGTCGCTCTGCCCAAGTTACTCTGTCGGTGGACGGTCTGATTGTCGCCGGCCTCGTCGCGCATCGGCGCGACACCCTGGCCCTGCCAGTCTCGGATCAATTCGGTTTGGGAACTTTAGGGGCCGCGCTTTGCAAGACGCTCGCCAACGCGCGGGCCAACAAACCAAGGCGATGCCCAAGCTTCAGGACATTATTTTGAAAGGAACACGATCATGAAATTCCGAATTAGCCTCGTGGCGGCCGCCGCCGTCTTGTTTCTGGGCGCCACCGCGTTGAGCGCCGCCGATATCGAGCTGAAGTGCCCCCTGTCGGGCAAACCCGTCGACGAAACCAAGACGGTGGACTTCAACGGCGGCAAGGTGGCTTTCTGCTGCGGCAATTGCCCAAAGGCGTTTGCCAAGAGCCCCGATAAGTTTGCCGCCAAGGCGAACTTGCAGTTGGTGCAAAGCAAGCAGCTGAAGCAGGTCGCTTGCCCCTTGACCGGTCGGCCGTGTGCCGACGACAAGGTTGTTGAGGTTGCCGGCGTGGAAGTCGGCGTCTGCTGCGGTGGCTGCCTGAAGAAGGCCAACGCCGCCGAAGGCGACAAATTGATCGTCCTGCTCTTTAAGGACACGAAGAAAGGCTTCGAGCCGGCCGAGAAGTAGACTGCCATCGGCCCAACGGCCGTTGACCGGATGATTCGCAAGGGGCGCTTCCTGCACGGGGAGCGCCCCTTGTTTTGCGCTACATGCAAACGCGCTAGCAGCGACCCCGCGCGGCACTGGTGATAATTCTTCAATTCCCGCGCGGTTTTCCCTTCGCAATTCGCCACCATTTCTCGCGCGATTGGTCGAAACTCCACTTCCGACACGCTAGCAGATTTGCGATACTTCGCGCGCCACGGTGAGCCAAGGGATCTGGCGATATGGAAGGTGGCAGGGCTCCAATGATGGTGCACTACACGGCGTTGGTCCCCGTGCAGGAGATGACCGACGCGCTGGCGCGCTGCGTCGAGCGACTCGACGACGTGTTGCGACGACTGACTTTGCCATACGAGATCATCTGCATCGACGACGCGGCGCTCGCGTCGTCTGCTGGCGATCGGCCTGCTTGGATGCGCCACCACGAACACCTACGGATCATTCGCTTCGACCAAGCGCGCGGCGTCGGTGCGATGCTGTCGGCCGGGATTGCCGCCTCGCGCGGCGATCTGGTGATTGGACTTTGCCCGCAAAGTGCCGATCAACCCGATTATGTCCCTCACCTGATCAGCCGGCTTTCGCGATTCGACTTTGTGACGGCCCGGCCGGATCGGACGCTGCTAGAAACGCTGCAAGCGCGATTGGTCAGCCTGCCCAGCCTGATGGCGGCGTCTTGGCGGCCTGGGCACCAGCGGCCGCCGTTCTTCGCTGGCCGGCGGGAGACAGTCGCCGGCTTGTCGTTTGGTCGCGGCGCAGTGGCCCTGCTCCCGGAATTGGTCGCACGGCGCGGATGGCGTGTCTGCGAATTGACCGTCGGCGGCGGTTTGCCGCCGCGTGGCGAACCGTTGCAGCCCGGAATGCTGCGGCGGTTAGCCGCAAGTTGGCACGGTCGGCGGTTCGAGCCGCACCTGGCCAGCGAGTTGGCAACCCCGTCCCCACCGCACGGCGTGCCGGTTGCATCGAGGGCAACGTTGGCACGACGTGGGTCCGGTGCGCCATTGCCGGCCCAGCCGACTGGCAAGCAGCACGGCAAGATCGCCTGAATCTCGGCGCCTGGTTGCGCCCTGCCCCGCGTTTGTTATCCAAGGACGACACCATGCGAATCTTCTTCTCTGCCGGCGAACCCAGCGGCGATGTGCACGGAGCCAACCTCATTCGCCAGTTGCAAAAGCGGTGCGACTCGTTCGAGGCCGTCGGCTACGGCGGACCGGAAATGGCCCGCGCCGGCTGCCGATTGCACGTCGACCTGACGGCGCTGGCCGTGATGTGGTTCTTACGCGTGTTGCTGAACATTCATAAGTTTCTGGCGCTCGCCGGGCGCGCGGACCGCTACTTCCGCCATCATCGGCCCGACGCCGTCGTATTGATCGACTATCCGGGTTTTAACTGGTGGATCGCGCGGCGGGCCAAGGCGCACGGAATCCCCGTGTTCTACTACGCGCCGCCGCAAATCTGGGCATGGGCGAGTTGGCGCATCAAGAAAATGCGCCGCTACGTCGACCACGTGTTGTGCAGCTTGCCGTTCGAGGCCCGCTGGTTCGCCGAGCGAGGCTGCAACGCAACGTTTGTCGGCCATCCGTTCTTCGACGAGGTCCAGCGACAGCAGCTCGACGCGGAGTTCGTCGCCCGGCATGTCGACGAGCAGCGACCGCTGGTGACGATCCTACCCGGTTCGCGCACGCAAGAGGTCAGCCACAACCTGGCCTATTTCCTGCAGGCAGTGCGCATCGTACGGGCCCACGTTCCCCGGGCGCGTTTCGCCGTCGCAGCGTTTCGGCCCCACCATGGTCGGCTGGCGCGCCAGGCAGTGGCCGAATCGAGCTTGCCTGTGGACGTGTACGTCAGCCGCACTCCGGAACTGATCCGTTTGGCCGACTGTTGCATGGCCGTCTCGGGCTCGGTGTCGCTGGAGCTGCTGTATCACGCCAAACCGACGGTCATCCTGTACTGGATCAATCGGATCGCGTACGCCGTGCAGGAGCGGTTTCGCCGGGTTCGCTACATCACGCTGGTAAATCTATTGGCCAGTGACGAACTTTATCCCGACGACACGACCCCTTACGATCCCGACGCACCAAACGCTGACGAAGCGCTGTTTCCCGAGTATCTCACGTGCCAGGACCGCTCCGCACAACTCGCCCGGCACGTGATCGAATGGCTGACGGATCGCCCTGCACGGCAGCGACTCGTCGACCGGCTGACACAGCTCAAGGCGGAAGTGGGCCACGGCGGTGCCGCGGAATCGGCGGCACGATACATCGTCGACGCGATCGACACCGAGTCAGCGCCGTTGCGGCCGCACTACACTCCCCCGCGCGTTGACACTCCGAAGATTGCTCCAGCCGTTCGCGGTGCTGCGGCGTGAACCGCAGGGCGACAACGATGTCGTCGCTCGTCTCGCCTTGTGCGAAGTATGGCAAGTGCGTGCCGCGCAATGCACGTTGGCGGCGCACTCGTTTTGCGTGGTGCTGGCCGCCAGTGTGATACAATACGGTCGCGGCAGCATGAAACGACTGCTGCAGTGAACCTCGCAAGCCGCATTCGGCTTCGCTCGTTACGTTGGCAGGAATCGATCGATTGTGATTTTCAACGAGCCCCCGCGCAGCGCATATGACCTGAACTTCCGGCTGCTTGGCATCCCTGTGCGCGTTCATCCGTTCTTTTGGGTGATCGTCGTGCTGCTTGGGTTGGGCGGCAGTTCCGAGCCGGTGAACATGCTGATTTGGGTCGGGGCGTGCTTCATTTCGATTGTCGTCCACGAGATGGGCCATGCGCTGGCTGCGCGGGCACACGGCTGGCCACCGTGGATCACGCTGTACGGGCTCGGCGGCCTGGCATCGTATCAACCGACTTATCGTAGCCCACGCAGCCAGATCTTGATTTCGCTGGCTGGCCCGGCGGCGGGCTTTGTGTTTGCAACCGTGCTAGCCGGGATCATCGCCGCGACCGGGCACAAGCTGCTGTTTGATCGAACGTTCGAGTTCCGAGTTCCCCTGCTCTGGCAACCATACGAGTCAGCCCAGGCCAATCGGCTGATTTACGACCTGTTTTACATCAACATTTACTGGGGACTGGTCAACCTACTGCCCGTCTATCCGCTCGACGGCGGCCAAATCTCGCGGGAAGTGTTCGGAATCTTCAGCGGCCCGGACGGCGTACGGCAATCGCTGTGGCTGTCGGTGATCGTGGCCGCCGGGCTCGCCGTGTTGGCACTAATCCGTTTGGAAGACCAGTTTTTAGCGATTCTGTTCGGGTATCTCGCCTACAGCAGCTACACGATGCTGCGGGCCCAGTTTGGCCCCGGAGGCGGACTGGGCGGGTTCCGATAGCGCGCCGCGGCCGACGTTTGACGATCGTCCGCGGTCGATCGACGTCACGCGCGAAAAGATAGCGCGACTTTCAATCTGCGCCGCCGCGCTCGAGCCCTTTCTGAGGTGTCGCAGGCCTTGCGACGCGCGCCGGGAGAAACTTTGTCGCCCGTTGTAGTTAAAAATGGCACGCTAGTTGCATATCACGCGATTGCGGCGCGATTCCGTTCAACAGCGCCAACGTTTGCCACGACACAACGTCGACAAACGCAACAGCAGGACAAGCCGCGCGTTGCGCTAAGGCCGCGTCGTGTTTCGATCGCGTGGGTTTCGCGCGCGATGCGCCAGCGCGATTGGCAACGCGCATGACTCACGGCGGGAAAAAAGTATCGTGGATCGCGCGATTTTTTTTGCAACACATCTTGCAAGGCTTATGGAAGTGTGTATTAATACTTTCTAGTTCTTTGCCATCAACGGTGCGTTTCGTCTTCGCAAAGCGAGTTGCGACGTCGCGCTTAGCGAATGACGTTCTTTTTGTTCGGGGTAGGATTCGCTGTAAACAACGCGTGACCAGGACGTCACCATCGCGAATCTTGCCGCACCTTTTTTAGGAGGACGGACTGTGGCCAAGAAGAAGAAAGCCAAGAAGAAAAAGAAGGCTGCTCCCAAGAGAAAGGCCAAGAAGGCCAAGAAGAAGAAGTAGCCATCGTCTGACGGAGATTGTTGGCTCCTTCTGACTGCGGACGTTTCGTCGTCGATGCTGCTGTTAGCCATTTACATCCGGCTGGGCGGCGCATCGGTCGATTCGGCGTCAGCAACCACGATTCCAACGAGAAAGGGCCGTTCGGAGCATTGCCTCCTGAACGGCCCTAATTTTTTGAATCACCGCGATGCGCAGCGGGCGGGCCCCTGAAACGGCGATTAAAGCCCTGCCTGGCAAGTGGTTACATCACGTCGATAGCACCGGCAACGGCCCGGCCCCGGCGACGTTGTCGCCCAGATGCCGCACCAGATTCCGGCAGAGCATGAGTAATGTCTCGGCGGAAGCTGGATCGTCGAAATTGGCGCCGGTTTGTCCCGCATCGCCCAGCTCGCGGATCCGCATCGTAATCGGTACCTCGCCCAAGAACGGAATTGCGAGTTCTTCGGCCCGCCGCCGCGCTCCGCCGCTGCCAAAGATTTCATAGCGCTTTCCGCAATCCGGACAGACAAAACCGCTCATGTTTTCAACCATGCCGAGCAGCGGGATGTTCACCTTGCGAAACATGGCCACGGCCTTGACCGCGTCGAGCAGTGCCACGTCCTGCGGTGTGCAAACAACCACGGCGCCCGTCAATGGCAGCAACTGCGAAAGCGTCAGGGCAATGTCGCCCGTGCCGGGCGGCATGTCGATGATCAGGTAATCGAGCTCGCCCCAATCGGTGTCACGCAGGAACTGGGTAATCGCGCCGTGCAACATGGGCCCGCGCCAAACGACCGCTTCGCCGGGCGGTACGAGGAATCCCATCGAGATCACCTTCAAACCCGAGGCCTCGATCGGCTGGATCCGGTTGTCGGTAACTTCCGGCCGTTGGTTGACGCCCAGCAAGTGTGGAATGCTCGGCCCATACACATCGGCGTCCATCAGCCCGACCTTGCTTCCGGCGCGCGACAGCCCCAATGCTAAGGCAGCCGCGATGGTACTCTTGCCGACGCCGCCCTTTCCTGACCCCACAGCGATAACGCTCTTAGTGGTCAGGCCGATCTGGCCGATCTTCTGCGGCGCGCGGGCGTGTTCGGTGATCTCGACCGAAACGTCGGCAAGCCCCGCGAAGCGTTCTTTCAACCGCTCGGCGACCTGCTGCTTGACCTCGTCGTACAACACGGCCGAATGCGTTGTCAGGCCGATCGTAACGCGGAGCGAATCCTCGCCGACTTGCACGTTGCCAAGCTGACCCGTTTCACCGATGCCCTTGCCTGTCTCGGGATCGGGAAAGCTCTGCAAGGCGTCGCGTACGGTGTCTTCGGTGATTGGACCCGGGGCCATTGGTGGTTTGTCCCTTCTACGCCGTGAGGGCGTCGTTCCAGGGCAGCGTGTCCCAGATCCTTTGGAAAACGTCGGTCTGCCGAGATTGCGTGGCTCGAAAATGGTTCATGACGATTGGGCGCAGCCCTTCCAGCCGGCGGGGTGAATCAAACACGTGGGTCGCGCCCGCCTCACGCAGCAACGGAGCAAGCTCGATCAGCTCGTCGCGGGCCAATACCAACAGCCGTGCCGATGGCGGCCCCCCGGCCACCTCGTCGATCAAACCCAGCAGCTCCGCCAGGTTCTGTGCAGTCAGTTCGACGACGAGTAGGCACGCCGGCAAGCCATTTGCCTGTTCGCGGCATTCGGCCAAGCTACCCACTTGCGAAACAGCCACGTCATCCCGCAAATAGCGCCGAACCGCGGTCGCCCACGTCCCGGTTCGTTCGCAAAGAATGACGCGTGGTTGACTCATTTAAATGGGTCGCCGTGGTTCGGTTCCAACGTTTTATGGCCTGCAAACCTCATCGTAGGGACGCCCATGGTAGCTGGCAACCCAATCTGTCGTGTTCGTCGTCGCCGGCAGAACTAGTGCGTGAAAAAGATACGTCGAGGGTTGGCACAGTGGATCGTTCGGTGATTCGTGCCATCGACCAGCAGCCGTTCATTGTTAGTTAAGATCGTCCTCTTCGATCTGTTCCAAGCCCAACTGTACAAGCCGGCGGTAGAGCCGCGGTCGGGTCAATCCGAGCATCTTCGCGGCCTTGCTCTTGTTATTCTTTGCGCGTCGCAAGGCCCGGCCAATGAGTTCTTTCTCGATGCCCGCCAGAAAGTCCTCGAGCACGATCACTTCGTCCTTCTTGGGCGGATGGGCGCCCGCCTGGGCCGCCCACTGAACCTGTCGCGGCAAGTCGCCCGCACGCACTTCTCCGGCCGTCGCACTCTGGTGGGCCTGCCGGACTACGGTGGCCAGTTCGTCGAGGTTGCCCGGCCAGGGGTAGGCCGCCAGTCGGTCGAGCGCGTCGCTGGTGATCCCGCCAACCTGCTTATTGCTCTGCCGATTCTCGTCCTCTAGCAGCGCCTGCACCAAGATCGGCAAGTCGTCCAGACGCCGGCACAAGGGAACCAGCTCGATCGTGATCGTCGACAGCGCACAAGCCACTTCCTGCGACAATTCGGCTTCGCCCGTCACTTCTTTGAGCGGTTGGCTGGCCGTCGCCAGGATCCGGGCCGTTGGGGCTTGGCCGAGCAACGTCGCCAGGTCGGATTGGGCCGCAACGGGCAATTGATCGACGTCGTTCAACAGCAACGTTGCGCGCCGTTGTTGAGAACCGACCGCCGGCGACCCGATCGACCGCAGCGCGGTACGCAGCACGTTCTCGTCCAGTACGTTGCAGGCCACGGGCAGTAGGTCGCCCGGGTTGATTTGGGCATAGTGAATGGTCTTGGCGACATGATCCTTACCGGTCCCGTCCGCCCCAACGATCAGCACGTTGGCGCGCGAATCGGCGGCCAGTTCGATTTGAGCCCGGGCTCGTCGCATCGACGGGCTTTCGCCCAACAAGCGATCGACCCGAAACCGCTCGGCCAACCGGCCGCGCACAGCGCGAAGTTGCTCGTGCAGCGTGGCCGCGGCGTCCGGCGCGTCCGGATCGTTCGGATCAGCCTCCGCCGCCGAGCAATCCACCATTTCCAATACGGCCACCACCGGCGCGCTTTCGTCCGCACCGTCGGAAAGTGGAAAGAAATGGCCGCGACGGTGAACGGATTGTCCGTCGCCGGTGGGACAACTTACGATCGCCGCCCGTGGCAGCCCACAAAACACCTTCGGCGGTGGGCACAATCCGGCTGCAATCGACGCAGGCGAGCGGTCGTCGGACTCGCTGCAATAGTTGCACTGCTGATTGAGCAGCTCCGCGGCATCGAGGCCAATCCAGCGGGCGCACGCCTGATTGCAAAACACGATCCGGCGACCATCGTCCAAGACGTAGATCGGAGCCAGGCTGTCGTTCAGCAAACTGGCCAGCTCGACGGCCGACGATTGCGCATGCGACATCGTAAATCCATCACCTTGGAATACAGACAGGCCGCTTGAAGACCCCAGGGATGAAATGCCCCGGGGCCTGTACCCAATTCGCGGAGCACTCGCACCGAGATGGGACCGCCCCTGTTCCGACGATCGACTGCCCCCAAACTCTAAGCATACCCAGCCCGTGACGAAGGCTCCACTCGCCCCCGCACAACTCCGCGGGCGCTGCGGCACGGCCGATTCAATCAGGCGCCGCAGCGAGCCGGACGACACACGGACCGTGGCAGCCGAATCTGTTGCCCGACTACCGGCGCGGCTGAGCGACCTGCGAGGTAGCCGTACCGCGGCTGGAACCGTGAGCCAACGGGGCATGAGCTGCGGTGGAGAGCTTCGCCGAGGCAGTGCGCGTGCTGGTGCTGGCTACCGTGTCAGGCACAATCCGCGCCCCAGGCGACGATTCGCGTGCGGATTGGCTGGCCCGATTCGCTTCGTCCAGTAACCAGCCTGGATAAAAACCGACGCCAACGACCAACAGTCCGCAGAGTGTCATGGCGAGTGCGGCGCTGGTGCCGCCGCGAGCTTCTGGCGTGGTGGTTGGATTGCGGAAATACATGACGCCGACGATTCGCAAGTAGTAGCCGGCCGAGATCGCGGCGTTCAGCGCGCCGACAATCGCCAACGCCAAGAACCAAGGCCAAAGGCTGCCCGAATCCGGGCTGCGGGCGTCGACGCTCAGCGCGCCGGTGAACAACGTAAACTTTCCCCAAAAGCCTGCCAGTGGCGGCAGTCCGGTCAATGAGAACATGAACACCGCGACCGCTGCGGCCGTTTTGGGAAAGGCCCGCGCCAGGCCGGCCAACTCATCGACCGTGTTGATTTCTCCGTTTGAGCCGCCCAAGAACGTGAGCGCAGCAAAAGTGCCGATCGTCGCGGCTGAGTAGACCAGCATGTAGAACAGCGCGGCGCCGACGCCGTCGAAGTTGTACGCTTCGGCAGCGCCACCCGCCGCGGCGAAACCCACGGCCAGACCGATCAGCATGTATCCTGCATGGGCGATCGACGAGTACGCCATCAGCCGGCGCAGATTGTTCTGCCACAGGGCCAGGACGTTGCCGACGGTCATCGTGATCATCGCCAGGGCCAGCGCGATCTGCCAGCCCATCCGTTCCAATCCCGGCATCGCCACGCTCGCGATCCGCACGATGGCAACCAGCGCAGCAACTTTGGGCACGACCGCCAGGATTCCAGCGTTTGGGTTGGTCGTGCCCTGGTAAACGTCCGGGGCATAGAAATGAAACGGCACGGCCGTCAGGCGAAAGCCCAGACCGGCAAACACGAAAACCATCGCCACGGCCGCGAACGTGGCAAGAGACTCCGAGTCGGCGGCTTCAAGCGACAATTCGGCATGAATTTGCGTGAGGTTCGTCGATCCGGTTGCCCCGTACAGAAAGCTAAATCCGTATAGCAGCAAGCCGCTCGACAGCACGCTCAGGAAGAAGTACTTCGTGCCGGCCTCCAGCGCCAACTTCCCCCGTCCCAGGAACAGCAGGAGATAGGTTGGAATTGATATCAGTTCCAGAGCGACGAACAGCATGACCAGGTCGCCGGCCATTGCCACCAACATCAGGCCAGCCAGGATCAGCAGCAGCGAGCCCATGAACTCGGTCGACTCGCCGTATTCGCTCGTGCGAGCCGCCAACAGGATGAAGGCGAGGCCCAGTCCAAGCACGACCCAGCGCGTCGCATAGGCAAACTCGTCGGCGATGATCATTTCGTAGGTGACAGCCGATTCGGCACTGGATGCGGCGGCGCCTGTCGTGTCTTGCCGGGCAAGCGCGATGGCCGCCAGGACGATCGCGCCGGCGGCCAACCAGCTCCAGCCGCGGCGCGCCGGCAGGAACGCTCCGCCCAGGTAGAGCAGCGTCGCCGCGAGCACCAGCACAATCTCTGGCAGCAGGGTGTAAACCGTTTCAATCGACACGCAACAGGTCTCCCCGCTTCGATGGATTCTCGGCCGCGATGGCACGAGTCTGACCCGACTGGTGATCGGCCAGCGCCTGGGTCGCCGAGCGCGTCAACGGATCCAGGGCCGGCCGCATGCGGCTGAGGAAGAATTCCGGATGAAGCCCAATCCAAAACACCAAGATGGCCAGCGGCGCGAGTGCCGCGATCTCCATCGGCGAAAGATCGCGCATCGCCGCGGAGGGATGCTCGTGCTGGCTTTCGCGCGGCGCGCCGAAGAAAACACGCTGCACGAGCCAGAGCATGTACCACGCACCCAACACGACTCCGAATACGGCCAATACGGCGATCGCCTTGTAGACGTGGCCCAAGGTTGCCGTCGGTGCCATGTCGCCCCATGCCCGTTGAAACATGCCCAGCAGAATCAAGAACTCGCCGGCAAAGCCGTTCAGCCCCGGCAGCCCGATGCTGGAAAACGTGAATAGCAAAAAGAAAAACGCCAACACGGGCGTCACACGGGCAAGCCCGGAGAGCTCGCGAATCTCGCGCGTGTGATAACGGTCGTACACCATGCCGACCACCGCAAACAGTCCGCCGGTTGAGATGCCGTGGTTGATCATCTGGAGCACGCCCCCTTCCACCCCGACACTGGTCAGGGCGAAAAGTCCCAACATGCAGAAGCCCAAGTGGCTCACGCTGGAGTAGGCGATCAGCCGTTTCATGTCGCTTTGCGCAAGCGCCACCAGCGCTCCGTAGATGATCCCGGCTACCGCCAGCCCCAACATCCACGGCACGCAGGCGGCCGTCGCCTCGGGCAACATCGGCACGCTGAACCGCAGAAAGCCATACATCCCGATCTTCAGCAGCACGCCGGCCAGCAACACGCTTCCGGCGGCCGGGGCTTGCGTATGGGCCAGCGGCAGCCAGGTGTGCAGCGGAAACAGCGGAACTTTGATCGCGAATCCAGCAAACAGCCCGACGAAGATCCAAAGTTGATACGGTTCCGCGATGGGGTGCTGCGACAATCCGGTCGTCAGATCCGCGATCGAAAACGTCATCGTACCGTCGGGCGAATGGTAGTAGTCCCAGAGCACGATCGAGATCAGCGCCAGGAACGTGAGCATGCTACCGGCGAGCGTATAGATGAAAAACTTTGCCGCGGCGTATTGCCGCTCTTCGTGCCCCCACACGCCGATCAAGAAGAACAGCGGGATCAGCGTGAACTCGAAAAAGATATAGAACAGAATGATGTCGCGGGCGGCAAACACGCCCAACATGCCGGTACCCAGCAGCAGCAAGAGTGCGTAGTACGCTCCGGGTCGGCTACTGACAGATTCCCAGCTCATCAAGACACAGGTCACCAAGAGCAGGCTCGACAACCCAAACAGCCACAGGCTGACACCGTCCAGCGCGACCGAGAAATGGATGTCGACATTCGTTGATTCGCCCAGCCATGCGAAGCTGGACGCGGCAAAGGGCTCGGTGCCGGGCTCGTAGTTCGCCAACAGGATCACGGTCAGTACGAGTGTCGCCACTGTGGTCGCCAGCGCCGTCATTTGCACGGCCCGCGCGTCGCGCGACAGGGCGCAAATCATCAGTGCGCCGGCCAGCGGCAGGAAGATCGTCACCAGTAACATGGTCGGCATCGACATAAGTGATTCGCTACGCTGGCGACTACTCCATACTGCGGGCCAGTGCCGGCCAAACCAATAACGTGATGATCAACACCACCACGCCCCAGACCATTGCCAGGGCGTAGAACTGCACCATGCCGGCTTGCAGCGAGCGCAACCGGGAGGCAACCCAAGGAGGCACCTTGCCCACGAGATTCACGATGCCGTCGATCAAGTAGTTGTCAATCACGCTGCTCAGCTGGGCCAACAGCCACATCGGCCAAACGAACAGCACGTTGTAGATCTGATCGAAGAAGAACTTGCCGTACGACAACCAATACAGTGGATAGAAAATGCGGGCCAGCAACGCGGCCGCCGAGTTATCGCCCAAGTAGAGATACGCCGCGATCCCCACACCCGCAAGCGCGAACGCGGTGCTGATCGTCTTGACGATCAGGTCGCCTTCGCCGCCATGCACGTCGGGGCGCGGTACGGCGCTGTAGGCCAGCGACGGCGTCATCCCCAGCCAGTGGTGCAACTGCCCGGTCCACTCGAAATAGGCACCGGACGTCAGCGCGAAGAATGCCAGGATCATCAACGGGATCGTCATCCAGCGAACCGATTCGTGGGCATGCTCGCCAGCTTCGTGCGGCACGCGCGTGGGTCCGTAGAACGTCAAGAAGAACCCGCGGAAGGTGTAGATGGCCGTCAGGAACGCCGTGATCATGCCGACCCAATACAGCGGAATGTAGAGCGAAACTTCCTGCCCCTTGGCGTTGACGGCGCCCAGGATCGCGTCCTTGCTCCAAAAGCCGGCAAAGGGAATGACGCCGGCGAGCGCCAGCCCTCCGAACAGGAAGGTCCAGTGCGTGATCGGCATGATGCGGCGCAGACCGCTGAACCGGCGCATGTCGATGATCCCGCCCATCGCGTGCATCACGCTTCCGGCGGACAAGAACAACAGAGCCTTGAAGAAGGCATGCGTCAGCAGGTGAAACATGCCGGCGGTGATGCTGGCGAAGGTAGCCGCACCCAAACCCAGAAACATGTAGCCCAACTGGCTGATCGTCGAGTAGGCCAGGACGCGCTTCAAGTCGGTCTGCGTCAGTGCGATCACGCCGCCGAGACCACACGTAATGGCGCCAACGATTGCCACGGCGTACTGCGCGTCGACCGATGCCATGTACAGCGGCGTGCAGCGCGTGATCATGTAGACCCCGGCGGTGACCATGGTGGCCGCGTGAATCAGCGCGCTAACCGGCGTGGGGCCCTCCATCGCGTCGGGCAGCCAGACGTGCAGCGGAAACTGAGCGCTCTTGCCACAGGCACCCAACAGCAAGAGCAGGCAAATGGCTGTGGCGGTGCCGCCGGTGGCAAAGGCCGCCGTCTGCGACAATCGGGCCTGGCCCAACACACCGGCGATACCGCCCGAGTCGTGGTAGTTGAGCGTGCCATACGTGATCCAAATCAAGAACAGTCCGAGCGCAAAGCCGAAGTCGCCCACGCGATTGACCAGAAACGCCTTTTTTCCGGCGGCAATCGCGGCCGGTTTCTCATACCAGAAACCCACCAGCAAATAACTACACAGGCCGACCGCCTCCCAGAAGACATACAACAACACAAAGTTGCTCACCGAAACGAGCATCGTCATCGAGAAGACGAACAGCCCGATGTACGAGAAAAACCGCCAATAGCCGCGGTCGCCGTGCATGTAGCCCACGGCGTAAATCGCAACCAGCGATGCCACGAAGGTGACCACCGCCAGCATGATGGCCGTCAGCGCGTCGGCACGCAGCGTGACGTCCACGGAAAAGGGTAGTCGCGCCGGCGGCGCAATCGCCACGCCGGTTTCCGTGAGTCCGATCGCGCGTTCGGGCGCAGCCAACGCGTCGGGCACGCCGGACCAGTTCCACAACTCGATGGTCGTTTCCCAGCCGACCGCCATCTCGCTGTTTTCCGATTCGTGAACCACGTGCGACAGCAACATCAGGCTGAGCACGGCCGAACAGACGATCGACACTACGACCGGCCAGTGCGCTTCGTGCTTCAGCCATTTCCCGAACATGGCTGTCACGATTGCGCCGGCCAGCGGAAAGGCCGGAATCAGCACCATCAGAACTGGAAAGTCAAATGCCATCAATGATCGGCGGGCTCGTTACTCCGATCGCGGCCGATCTGGGCCGCATCGTTGATCTCTTGTCGTGAACTAAATGTGGGTTCGGTGTGTGTCTTGGTCCAAGTCAGGCTCGGGCTCAATGCCCGCGGGCGTGAGCGTCGGCCAGCGGACCTGCTGGCGGCGCTCGAGCTCGACGAGGTCGCGGTCAACAAACGCCGCCTGATTATCCTCACGCAATTGCTGCCACACCGCGATATCCAGTTTGCCGCTGCGGTGGAACAACGTCAGCACCACAGCCAGGGCAATCGCGGCTTCGCAGGCGGCGACCGTGAGTATGAAGATGACGAGCATTTGCCCGCCCCAGTCGTTGTGATAGCGACTCCAACCGACCAGGCTCAGCGACACGCCCTGCAGCGACATCTCCGCGCAGAGAAACATCACGATCATGTTGCGCCGGCTGAAGAAACCAACCAGGCCGATTCCAAAGAGCAGCGCGCCGACGATCAAGTAGTTTTGCAGCAGGGCCTGTTCATCCATGCGAAGACCCTCCGTGCTCAGGCTGGCGAATCTGTGCCACGATCGCCACCGTGCCCACCAGCGCCGCCAACAGCAGCGTGCCGGCCACTTCCACGGCCAGCAAGTGCTTGCTGAACAACTCCGCCCCCAAGTGCGCCATGTGCTCATCCGACAGGATATTCTCGTCGAGCTCGGCCGCGTTGAACGGCGCCTCGGGCCGTAGCGCAACGTCCGGATTCTCGAACACCGAGACCACGACCAGCGTCAACGTGCCCACCAGCAGCGCTCCGGTTAGCGCGGCCAGGCGAGGCGCCCAACTCAGTTGATCGTAAGGCGCTTGGCCTTCGGGCTGCGCCAACATCAGCACGAACAGAAAGGTCACCAGAATGGCGCCCGCATAGACCACGACGGTCGCCACGCCCAGGAACTGCGCCCCGCCGAAGAGCATCAGCCCGCCAGTGCCGAGCAACGACAGCCCGAACCAAATTGCCGAATAGACCGGCTTGCGAAAGGCGATCGTCGCCAACGCCGACAACAGCGTCACGCCGGCCAGGATGTAGAACACGATTTCGGCCGGTAAATGGCCTACGCCCGGGATGCGCGACGCGAGAATGCCCAACGCCACCGCAGCCAATAGCGCTCCGATCGCGCGACCAGCGGCTGCACCGCGAGGCAACAAGAACCAAAGGCCCAGCGCCAGGATGGCCGTCGCCAGCCCCAGCACGGCAACCATTTCGTTCATAGCGTGCCCCCCAGCGAGTCGGACATCATCGGCTCCGCGTCTTTGGTCTGGTCGTAGACGCTCAGCAGTTTTTCCTTGTCGAAGATCATTTCTTCGCGGCTGCGGCCTGTCAGGTCGAACAAGCTGGTCAGTTCGATGGCGTCGACCGGGCAGGCCTCTTCGCACATCCCGCAGTAAATGCAGCGCAACTCGTCGATCGTAAAGCTCTGCGGATACTTCTCGCGATCCGGCCAGGGGCTTTCGATGCCGACAATGTCGATGCAGTGGGCCGGACACGCCGTGGCACACAGGAAACAGGCAACGCACTTCACGCGACCTTCCGCGTCTTTGTTCAAACGGTGGACGCCCCGATAAATCAGAGGATTATCGATCTTCGGGCGCACTTCGGGGTAGTCGACCGTCACCTTCCGGCTGAACAGGTGCTTGGTCGTGGTCGTGAGGCCCTGCACGAACAGCGGCAAGTACATCTTGCCGGCCAGACCGAGCTTCGGCTCTTCGATCCACTTCACGTCGGGATGGTCGCTCTTCATGGCTATCGCGCCTGAGGTTGTCCGCGCAGCCCATCTTCGGGCTCGAACTGCGGCGGGTTCATTGCTTCGAGGCGGGGACGATTGTCGGTGTGCAACGGAGCCAGCACGGCCGCGGCGATCCAGGCCACCAGCGCCACACCCCAACCGATGGCCACGCCCCGCCAAAGGCCTTCGCCCGGTGCGCCCAACGCGGCCGAATACTCGTACACCGCGGCGACCGCCACCAAGTTGACCAGTCCCAGCGGCAGCATGACTTTCCACGCCAGGCTCATTAGTTGGTCGAAACGGAATCGGGGCCAACTCCAGCGCACCACCATGAAGAACGTGATCACCAACAGCACCTTGACGAGCAGCACCGCGACGCGGAGCAAGGCCTCGGGCCAGGTGACGGCCGCTTCGGCCGGCACGGTCATTCCCCAAAAATGCCAACCTCCCAAGAACAGGATCACGATCAAGAACGACGCCACCACCATGTGCAGAAACTCGGCAATCAAGAACAGCAACAGTTTCATGCCGGAGTATTCGGTGTGATAGCCCCCGATTAGCTCCTGTTCGCACTCGGGCAGGTCGAACGGCAGTCGGGCCGCCTCGGCAAACGCGGCAACCAGAAACACGCTGAACCCCAGCGGCTGCACCAGGACGTTCCAAACGACGGAGTTTGCCTGTTCGAGGATGCTGCGATCCAGTCGCAGCGATCCGGTGGCCAGAATCACGCCAAGGATGCCAAGCGCCAGCGGAATCTCGTACGCGATCAGTTGCGCGCTGGAGCGCAGCCCGCCCAGGAATCCGTACTTGTTGTTGCTGGCCCAGCCGCCCAGAATCACACCGTAGACGGCGATACTCGAAAGCGCGAAGACATAGATCATGCCGACGTCCAGCCCGGGCGCCACAATCAACTCGATCGGCTGGCCGTCCATCCCGGGCAGGTCCAACGGCAGGACGTAGCCAAAGGGCACGACCGCGAACACCGCGATGGCTGCCGCCAGGATGGAGATGGGTGCCAGGATGAACAGCGCCTTGTCGACGTGCGACGGCGTGTACTCCTCCTTGAAGATGAACTTCAGGCCGTCGGCCAACGGCTGACCCAGGCCGAACATGTGAAGCTTGGTCAGCGGAATGCCGACACGATTCGGCCCGCGACGATCCTGAATCCAGGCGGCCATCCATCGCTCGAGCAGCACCAGGTACGCGGCCGCGGTCAGCAGCGCGAAGATCAACACGAGGATCTTCACCAGCGGCACGATCAGCGGCGCCATCAGCGCGGTCCAGTCGATGTCCATGGATGCTGCCCTACCCTGTGACGGCCTTTTCGACGGCGGACCCGGCCTTCAGGTCGACGCCCAGCGGGCCGACCTCGTTGGCCGCCGCGGCGAAAAACGGAATCTCGCGGGCGACTTCCTCCAGCACGCCGCGGGCCTTGAACATGCGCTGGCCTTGGAGCAACTGCCAATACACGCCGCCTTCGACGCGCACTCCGGCCGGTGGACGAATCGCCCAATCCACGCTTTGCAAACGATCCACGTGATTGACGTAAGAACCGGCACGTTCGGCGAACGCCGCGCCCGGCAGACGGTATCGCGCGCGATCCAGCAGCGGCGAACCGAACAGATCTTGCACGACCAGGCAGCTGACCGGCGCAAGCCGCTCGGCCTTTGCGTCGTCGATCCAATCGTTCTTGTATCCGCCGCTGATCCAGGCCGCCTGCACCACGCCGGCTTCGACGTTCGCGATCAATTCCTCGAGCGTCGGCACGCCGTCCGAGAAATGGCGCACGACCTCTTCGACGCCGCGCCGATTGGGGCACTTCTCGGCGCGGATCGTGAATCCGTTCTTGAACGACTCGTCCTGGCCCTCGACCGGTACAGGCCCCAAGACGACAACCGCCTCGGGATCGATCGAGCGGACGTACTTGGCCAGCAAGTACGCTTCCTCGACGGTCAAGTGCGGCGACAAGGCGGCACCTAAACGGCCGGCCTGGCGAAACCGCTCGTCGATTTCCGGCAGCACCTGCGTCCATTCCAGCAGGACCGTCTCACCGTCTTCGATACGCTCGACGTTGGTCAGCCGGCGATCGCTGTGAACGTGGTGAAAGCCGTAGCGGCCTTCGTCGCACATCCACCACTCGTTAATGTGCGGATTCTCGCGCGGCTTCAAACGGTAGACCGTGTCCTGGTTCTCTTCGACCTCAATCGAACATCCGGTCGAACAGCCGGTGCAGACGCCATCGTGCGCCTTCATCATCCAGACGCGCTGGCGGTAGAGAAAATCCTTGTCGCCCAACGCGCCCACAGGGCACAAATCGACGACATTACCCGCCATCTTGTTGTCCAACGGGTAGCCGGGAAAGACCTCGATCTCCTCGTGGCTGCCGCGATGTGCAACGAACAGCTCGCTCGTGCCGCTGATCTCGCGCGTGAAGCGGACACATCGGGTACACATCACGCAGCGATCAACGAACAGCGTCACGGTGTCGCCTACGTCGCGACGTCGGCTGGTGAACGGTCGCACGTCGGCCCGGCGCTCGTCCTGGCCGTACTTGAAGTGATAGTCTTGCAGGTCGCACTCGCCCGCCTTGTCGCAGATCGGGCAATCAATCGGGTGGCGGATGAGCAGGTCTTCCTCGACAATCGAGCGAGCTTGCTTCACTTTGTCGCTGTTGGTGACAAAGACCGTGTTGTCGCCCGCGGGCGTCTGACACGCCGGCACGAGCTTGGGAAGCATTTTCACTTCGCCCGACTGCGGATCGCGCGTGCCAGTCTCGACCAGGCACATTCGGCAACTGGCCACGACCGTCAGCCCAGGATGCCAGCAGTAGTGCGGAATCTCGATGCCGGCGCGCTCGGCGGCCTGGATGCCGTTGGCGCGCTCACCCTCGGCCAGTTGCACTTCGATTCCGTCAATATAGACCGTCGGCATGGCGGAGCGATTCAGGTTCGAGGAGTTGGAATCGGGGGTTTATTCGTTCGTGCCCTGCCCGCTTGGCCGACTCGCACGGCCGGTTATGGGTGTCTTAGTGAATATTGACCAGCGGCAACGCTGGCACAGCGTCGGTCACCAGGTATCCGCTGGGGTTGGTACGTTTGATGTAGTCTTCGAACTCGTCGCGAAACTTGCGGATTGCCTGTTTGATGGGCCAGGCCGCACCATCGGCCAGCCCGCAAATAGTCGTGCCGGGCATCATGCCCATTGTGTCGCCGATTTCCAGCAAGAGTTCCAAGTCGCGCAGCCTTCCCCTGCCGGCGCGAATCCGTTCGAGCATTGCCAGCGCCCAGTTGGTCCCCTCGCGGCACGGCGTACACTGGCCGCAGCTTTCGTGGGCAAAGAACCGGCAACTGTTGTGCAAAAATTCAACCATCGAGACCGTCTCGTCCAGCACGACGACGGCCGCCGTGCCGAGGCCCAGGCAGCCTAGTTTTCCCAGCGAGCCGAAGTCGAGCGGCGTATCCAACTCCGCTTCGGTCATCAACCCCGTGCTGATTCCGCCGGGAATCACGGCCTTGGCTTTGCGTCCTTTCCAGACGCCGCCGCCGTACTCGTCGATCAATTGACGGCATGGCAGCCCGAGCGGCGCTTCGTAGCAGCCGGGTTTGTTGACGTGACCGCTGAGGCAGTACAGCTTCGGCCCGTAGCTGCCCGGGTCGCGCGGGTTGTCGGGATCAGCAGGCACGCCCAAGCTCTTAAACCACTCGACGCCCCGATCGACGATGTGCGTCACGCAGGATACCGTTTCGATATTGTTCACGACCGTCGGCTTACGGAACACGCCCTCGACGGCGGGAAACGGCGGCTTGACGCGCGGCCAGGCCCGTTTGCCTTCCAGGCTTTCGATCAGGCCGGTTTCCTCGCCACAGATGTACGCGGCGGCGCCGCGATGCAGGTACATGTCGAGCGAAAACTCGCTGCCGAGGATGTTCTTCCCTAAGTAACCCGCCGCGTAACACTCGTCGATGGCGGCCTGCAGTCGCTCGAGCGCCAGAGGATACTCGTACCGCAGGTAGATGTAGGCGGTGGTGGCGCGGGTGGCGTAGCAGCTCAGCGTCGCGCCTTCGATTACCTGGTGCGGATCCTCCTCCATCAGGATGCGGTTGTTAAACGTGCCGGGCTCGCTTTCGTCGGCGTTGATGCACATGTAGACCGGGCCCGGATGATCCTTCGGCAAGAAGGACCACTTGAGCCCCGTCGGAAAGCCGGCTCCGCCGCGGCCACGCAGATTGCTCGACTTGACCAACTCGACGAGCGCCTCGGGCGTCATGTCGGCCAGTGCCTTGCGCAGCGCGCGATGCCCCCCCACCGCGTCATACGCCTTGAGCGTATGGCTGTCCGGTTTGTCGACGTTGGCCAGCAGTACCGGTTCGAACTCGGGCATGGTCAGTGGCGGCGTTCTCGCTCTGGGTCTAGTGCGATGCAGTTTGGGCGGGACGGGGCTCGACGCCGATCTCTTTCAGATAAGCGTCGGCCGACTCGGGCGTTAGGTTCTTCAGCACGCGGCTTCCCACTAGCGCGCACGGCGCAAATTCGCACGTGCCCAGACACTCGGCGAACTCGATGGTCAGTTTACCGTCGGCGGTGGTTTCACCCGGCTTTGTTCCGGCCGAGCGGCAGATGTGTTCCAGAATCTCGTCGCCGCCGCGCAACGCGCAACTGATCGAACGGCAGACCCAAGCCCGGTATTCTCCGTGCGGCGCGTCCTGCTTGAAGAAGCCGTAAAACGACAACGTATCTTGCACTTCGGCGGGCGGCAGCTCGAGCAGTTCGGCGATCTCGACCACCGCCTGCAGCGGAACGTAGCGGAGCCGCGAGTTGACCACGTGCAGCGCCGGGAGCGTCACCGCCTGGCGCGTGGGATAGCGCGGGAAGTAGGCCTTGATGGCCTCGATCATTTCGTCGGTCAGGATGCGCTCGGCGGTCGACATGCGGGGATCGGTCGGTGGATGGCGAAGGTTTGGATGAAGTCGTCTTGCTTTGGTGGCGGTGTGCCGTGCGAGCTATCGGTCCAATTCGGCGGCGATGATGTTCAAACTGCCGAGCACGGCCACGATGTCGCTCAACGTGTGGCCGCGAATCAAATGCGGGAACAACGAAAAATGGATGAACGACGGCGGACGGCATCGCGCGCGATACGCCACGTCGGTGCCGTCGCCTACGACGTAAAAACCGAGCTCGCCGTTGGGCGCCTCGATGGCGGCGTAACTTTCATCGTGCGGCACGGTGAAGCCGCGATTCCACATGACCAATTCGAAGTGGGAAATCGTGCCCTCGATCGTTGAGTAGACCTGCTTCTTGTCGGGCAAGGCCGTCCGCTCGTCGATTTCGACGTTGATTGGACCCGCCGGAAGATTCTCGACCGCTTGCTCGACAATCTTCAGACTCTCGCGCATCTCGGCCATCCGCACCAGGTAGCGTGCGAAACAGTCGCCGGCTTCGGCGCAGCACATCTGGAAATCGAGGTCTCCGTAGGCCAGATACGGGTCGTCTTTGCGCAAGTCGCGTGTGACGCCACTGGCTCGGGCGATGGGGCCGCTTGCGCTCCGGGCGACGGCGTCCTGTTTGGTCAACACGCCGACCCCCTTGGACCGATCGACGAAGATCCGGTTGCGGTTCAGCAGCCGCTCCATGTCGTCGAGCGTCTTGGGAAAGCCGCGAATAAAGGCGCGAATCTTGTCGACCACCAGCGGCGTCATGTCGTGCATGGCTCCGCCGACGCGCGTGTAGCTGTTGGTAAAGCGGGCCCCGCAGAGCGTCTCGAAGATGTCGTACAGCACTTCGCGCTGGTGGAACGCGTACAGGAAGTAGGTAAACGCGCCGACGTCGAGCCCGACTGCGCCGTTGCACAGCAGATGGTCGCTGATCCGGGACAGCTCGGCCAGAATCGTCCGCACGTACTTGCAGCGGGGCGTCAGCTCCAACCCCAACAGCCGCTCGACCGCACCGTGCCAGGCGATGTTATTGGCCAGCGGCGAGATGTAGTTCATGCGATCGGTCACCGTGACGTACTGGTTATACGTGAGGTGTTCGCCGATCTTCTCGAAGCCGGAGTGGAGATAGCCGATGTCGGGGATTGCGTCAACGACGCGCTCGCCGTTCAAGAACAGAACGATCCGCAGCGTCGTGTGCGTGGCCGGGTGCTGCGGACCGAAATTGAGCGTCCACAGGTAGTCGCGCGATTCGGCTTTAGCAAGCTGTTCGAGCGTTTTCGTTTCAGCGATCGACATGGCAGTCGTCGCGCGGCGTGCGCGACTTGTCCTGGCGTTCGTGCCGCGCCGATGTTACCCGATCCCTCACGGGCACGCGGCGCGCGATTCGGCATCCGGTTCCTTGGCTAAGCCTCCGACCGGTGCAATACCGGAAAGTTGTGCCGCTCTCCCCGGCCCTGCATCGGGTAGTCTTTGCGCAACGGGTGGGCCGTGTATTCCTCTGGCATCAGGATTCGCCGCAGGTCCGGATGACCCTCGAAGCGGATCCCGAACATGTCCCACACTTCGCGCTCCATCCAATTGGCCCCCGGCCAAAACGACACCGCCGACGGCACGACCGGATCGGGCTCGTTGACAAACGTTCGCAACGTCAGCCGTTCATTGGTTTGTGTATTGGCCAGCAGATACACCAGCCCGAATCGGTCTTCGGCATCTCGATAGTTCAAGTAGTCCACGCAAGTCACGTCAACCAGCAGATCGAATCCGCACGTGTCGCGCGCGAACTCGAACACGGCAGCCAGTTCGCCGGCGGCAACTACGGCGCGCGCTTGACCGCGAAACTCGCTCCATGCAACGGAGCCGAACGCCTGGCTAATCGCGGATTGCGTCTTGGAATCGATCATTCGCGGTTGATTGGCCCTTACTCCACGCGCACGCCTTGCGGCAACCGGCTTACGCCGCGCGGCAGCGACACCACCGGCAACTCGACCAGCGCCCGTTTCGGCTGCTGACGCTCAGCGGTCAAGAACTCGCGCCCGCCAACGGTCCCTTCCGCCTGAATCTTGTCCTGCAAGTCGATAATCGATTGGAGCAACTGCTCCGGGCGGGGCGGACATCCGGGAACGTACATGTCGACCGGGATGAATCGATCGATTCCTTGGACCACGCTGTACGTGTCGAACACCCCGCCGGTCGACGCGCAGGCGCCCATCGAAATGCACCATTTCGGTTCGTGCATCTGCTGCCAAATCCGTTGCAGCACGGGCAGCATCTTCATCACTACCCGCCCGGCCACGATCATCACGTCGCACTGGCGCGGGCTGAAGCGCATGACTTCGGCGCCGAACCGCGCCATGTCGTGTCGGCTCGCGCCGGTGGCCATCAGCTCGATTCCACAGCACGCCGTAGCAAACGGCATCGGCCACAGGCTGTTCTTACGGCACCAACTGGCCAACGCGTCGAGGCGGCTGACTACGACGTTTTCGGGCACTTCTAACGCCATTGGAAAACCCCCTTGCGCCACGCATAGACGAACCCGACAGCCAGCAGCACCACAAACACGAGCACCTCGCCAAACACCAATCCCCGGCTACTGACCCAACCCTGCGCCACCGCCGCGTCGATCCCCTGAGGGTCTCGGCTGGCCACTGCCCAGGGATAGAGAAAAAGCAACTCGACGTCGAACACCAAGAAGGCGATCGCCACCAGGTAGAATCGGACGTCGAATCGCCGCCGCGCGTCGTGGATGGGGTCCATGCCGCTTTCGTAGGGCATCTGCTTGACGCGGCTCTGCCGGCTGGGGCCAACGAGCGCGCCGACCCCCAGCATCAACAGCGCAACGGCCGTTGCCACGGCGGCGAATAAAAAGATGGGAAGGACGGCGTAGTCCATAGGCGTTTCCCGGCGAGAATGCTCACTTTGTGAATCTTGTCACAAAGTAGGGCCTAGCGAAAGGCCCGATTTCTCGGGCCCATCAGTATGGGTGATCGTATCGGCCAGGTCCGAAGCGGTCAAGCGGACGCCCCCCGACCGGGATGGGGGGGCAGATTCGCGAGCGTATGCGCCGGGCTGCCAAATCAGCGCCAATGCGGCAAGAGAACGCTGGCTGAAGCCGCGTTGCAACACATTGTGCGGGGCGCTAGTCATTCGGTGGCCCCCTGCTCGACAGGGGTTATGATGACGCATTGTCGCGACGCCCCACCGCGCCGCGCCCGAATTTATCCCGCGCTCCCCCGCACGGACAGCCCATGCCGCTCGATCTGACACAGACCCTCAGCGACCTGGTGGCGCGACCCAGCGTCAACCCAATGGGCCAGGCGGCCGACGGTCCGGAGTTTTTCGAGTATCGCGTCACCGAATACTTGGAAAAGCTGTTTACCGACCTGGGGCTGCCGCACCAGCGCCAGACCGTCGAGCCGAAACGCGACAACATCGTGGCGATCGTCCACGGTGATCCCGGACCAAACGAGGGCGGCCAGCTTATCGTCTTCGAAGCCCATCAAGACACCGTGCCGGTTACCGGAATGACGGTCGAGCCGTGGACGCCGGCGGTGCGCGATGGGCGGATCTACGGCCGGGGCTCGTGCGACATCAAAGGGGGCATGGCCGCCATGTTGGGCGCCGTGGCCCGACTGGCCGAAGAGCGCCCGGCCGGCATGCCGACGATCGTGATGGCGTGTACGGTCAACGAGGAGAACGGCTACACCGGCGCCAGCGCGTTGACCAAGCTCTGGTCGCAGCCTGGGGCAATCATCCCCCGTCAACCGGATGCGGCCGTGATCGCCGAACCAACGCAACTGCAAGTCGTGGTCGCGCACAAGGGCACGGTTCGCTGGCAGTGTCACACGCGCGGGCGAGCCGGACACAGCTCGCAGCCGCACTTGGGTGTCAACGCGATATTCAAGATGAGTCGCGTCCTGGACGCGCTGGCCGACTATCAGCGCGACGTGGTGACGACTTTGGGCGAGCATCCACGCTGCGGACGCCCCACGCTGAGCGTCGGCACGATCACCGGCGGACTAAGCGTAAACACCGTGCCGGATCATTGCACGATCCGGATCGACCGCCGCCTGCTGCCCGGCGAAGACCCTGAAGAGGCCTACCGCCACGTCGTCGAGTTCGTGGCCGAGCGGACAGACCACGACGCGGCCGTCGAGCACGAACGGCCAGCCGTCGGATTCGCGCTGTTGGACCAAGGCAACGGTCCGCTGGGCGAACAAATGGTTGCTGCGGCGCAAGCGGCGGGTGTCGACTCCGAGTTGATCGGGGTGCCCTACGGCACGGACGCGGCGGCGATCGCTCGATCCGGCGTGCCCTCGATCGTGTTTGGGCCCGGCTCGATCGACCAGGCCCACACGGCCGACGAATGGCTATCGCTCGATCAACTCGCCGCGGCCAGCGAAGTGCTCTATCAATTCGTTTGTCGCGGACTGCCGCGCTAGACGGCGGCGTCCGCCCGCGCTGCGGCGAATGCTAGAACTGATCCAGGATGAAGTGGTGGCCCGAATGATA
>ERZ869936.361-NODE-361-length-45667-cov-6.490353_pt1 | contig 45667 bp, 44 predicted proteins | sample MGYA00520876_ERZ869936 | MGnify/ENA primary metagenome ERZ869936 (study PRJEB32218, sample SAMN09650985) | biofilter metagenome | isolation source: enrty point of leading RO module | place: Saudi Arabia: Thuwal, RO plant located on Red Sea | collected 2016-02-17 ... | reverse complement strand
CCAAGGCATCCATACCTTTTCTCACTTCTTCTGATTCGTAGGTAGAATCAATGGCAGTTGACATTTCATCCTCAATTTGGTCACCCATTGGAGATAGCATTTCCATGGCTGTCTGAGTAGCTCCGGCAGTAGCCAGATGGTAAATTCCCATAATAATTCCTAAGCCGGAACCGATAAAGGAAAGGATACAAAGAACGGTTAAGAAAGTTGGGCGTTTTGGTGAAGGGTTGGTTTGTTCCATAATTTTTGATTTTTTTTGGTTAAATCTATCGGCAAATCTTGGTCAATTTTCGACAAATGCCAAAAAAACTTCTTTTATTTTATAAACATACCCCTGAGACTTTCGGTAGACGGATAACAAGAAATAACACTAAACATCTACTATTCAATGAATTATCCCCCAGGCTCTAAAATAGGCCTTCGGGTCCATGCTTTGAAATTTTCCATTTGGGCCGGGGTCAGATTCCCCTGAATACCCAGTTCCCATTTACGGTAATAGATGCCCCTGTCGGCCGGGAAAGAACAGGATCTTATTTCGGAATTTCTAAGAACCTGCAATACAAATTTTTCAGGATGAAAGTGCTTTAGCCATTCATCGAAATCCTGGTTAATTCTAATATTGTTAACTCCGGAAATTTCATCGCCGGGACGAAGGCCGCTTTTCTCCGCAATAGAACCCGGAAAAACAAGGCTTACCTTAAAACCTGAGGGGCTTTCCTGGCCTTTGATGCCTAAAAATGATTCGTAATATTTCCCGGTATTCTCAACCCTTAATTCCAGGCCCAGAAAATTCAGGCAGTGGTTTAAAATTTCACGATAATCATTTTTTCCAAAAACATACCTCATCAGAAAATCATCCAGGGAGGTTCCTGCCACCTGGTTAATCAGATTCCTGAAATCCTCTTCCGAATACCCCATGTTGTTTTGGGCATGTTGAAAAAACAACAGCCTCATAACATCATCGAGTGAATTTTTATTGGATGTGTTTTCACGGATGAGGACATCCAACATAAAAGCAATCAGGCAGCCCTCATCATAAATATTTGTTTTCCGGTGGGGAACGCCGGGCTGATATCCATCCAGCCAGGTGTCGAAGGAGGAATCGGCAACACTCAGATTAAAACGCCCCTGATTATCAAAGTGTTTTTGAATTCGCTCATTAAAAGTGGCGAAATACTGATCCCGGTTAAAAACCCCACTCCGGAAAAGGAACAGATCGCCATAATAGGTAGTAATTCCCTCATAAATAAAACCCTGACGGCTGTAATTCTCGCGGGAATAATCATAAGGCATCATTTCAATGGGACGTATGGCCTTAACATTCCATGAATGAAAAAGCTCATGGGAACTCACACCCAGAAGGTTTTCATACCCTGATCCTTTCATCATCCCATATCCCGGACCCAAAACAATAACTGTACTGTTAAGATGTTCAACCCCATGATAAAACCGGTAGGGAATAATCTGGAAGAAAAAATGATATGCCGTGGCCGGGAATTCCTTCATGGTAAGGAATTGCTCGTTGATGAAAATAAAAAAATCATTAATCAGCTTGCTCCAGTCGGGCTTGCACTCGCCCTGAAACCAAAGGAAAAACTCAACCCCATCCATAATAAAATTATTTCCTTTGAGGGTAGGACTGGCAATAAAAGGGGAGTCGACTAACTCATGAAAAGAAACTGCTCTGAGCAAAATACTTTTTTTACCGGATTCGGGTAATACCTGTTGCTTATCAGCAGGCAGAGCGCAGGCCACATGAAAATCTGCGGGAATTATTAGTTCCAGCACATGTTCCTGTTCTATCTTTTCGGGGCAATACAGGCAACAATTTACCGGGTTCATATACAGCTGACTTTCATCCAACCAGGTGGAACCGGCATTTAACTCGGCGGCGTAATAATTATATTTTACGGTAATTGATTTTTGCCCCTGGGTTTTAACAAGCCAGGCATCTTTTGATATTTTCCGGAATGGCAAAGGGGAACCATCCTCACCCACAGGAATCCATTGCTGAATGTTCTTTGCAAAATTCCCAAGTTCATAGCGACCGGGTCGCCAGGCAGGAAGATTAAGTTGTATTTCTCCCGCCCCACCGGTAGGCACAGTGAGCTCAATATCAACATATCGGGTCTGTGGATTTTTCCACGAAATTTTATAATGCATAGGAAAATAAAACCCTCAAATATAGGGAATACAATCTTTAAAATATCTACTTTCGCCTACTGTTAACCATGTAATCTTTTTTTCATGTCATACGATGTAATTGTTATTGGAAGTGGCCCGGGAGGGTATGTAGCCGCCATCAGGGCTTCTCAATTGGGATTAAAAACCGCCATTGTTGAAAAAGAAAGCTTAGGCGGTATCTGCCTGAACTGGGGATGTATTCCAACCAAAGCCCTGTTAAAGTCGGCCCAGGTATTCGAATACCTGAATCACGCCGCTGATTATGGTATTTCCATTTCCGGAAAACCTTCGGTGGATTTTCCGGGCGTTATCAAGCGTTCGAGAGGGGTAGCGGATGGCATGAGCAAGGGCGTTCAGTTTTTGATGAAGAAAAACAAAATTGAAGTGGTTACCGGGCATGGAAAAGTGCTTCCCGGAAAAAAAGTAGAGGTTACCGGCGGCGACGGCAAAAAGCAAACCCTCGAAGCCAAACATATTATTTTAGCAGTGGGAGCCAGATCAAGAGTATTGCCCAACATTCCTCAGGACGGAAAAAAAATTATTGGTTACCGCGAAGCCATGTCGCTTCCTTCCCTGCCCAAGAGTATGGTTGTGGTAGGATCAGGAGCCATTGGCAGTGAGTTTGCCTATTTCTATGCTACCATGGGAACCAAAATTACTCTCGTTGAATTCTTGCCCAATATTGTACCGGTAGAAGACGAAGAGGTTTCCAAACAACTGGAAAAATCCTTCAAAAAAGCCGGCATGGAAATTCTTACGGGCTCGGAAGTTGTTTCTGTTGACACCAAAGGATCCGGTTGCAAAACAAAGATTAAAACACCTAAAGGAGAGCAAACCATAGAATCGGATATCGTCCTTTCAGCGGTGGGCATTCAGGCCAACCTTGAAAATCTGGGACTGGAAGCTGTGGGCATTGCCACCGACAAAGGGAAAATTCTGACTGATGCCTACTATCAAACCAATATGCCGGGCTATTATGCCATAGGTGATTGCGTTGGCGGACAGGCCTTAGCTCACGTGGCCTCAGCGGAAGGAATTATTTGTGTTGAAAAAATTGCCGGACACAGCCCTGAACCTTTAGATTACAATAATATTCCCGGTTGCACTTACACTTCCCCTGAAATTGCTTCGGTAGGATTTACAGAAAAAGCCGCTAAAGAAAAAGGATATGAATTGAAAATAGGAAAGTTTCCTTTTTCAGCCTCCGGAAAAGCAAGTGCGGCCGGCGCAAAAGACGGATTTGTTAAAGTAATATTCGATGCAAAATACGGCGAACTGCTGGGAGCACATATGATTGGTGCGAACGTAACCGAAATGATTGCAGAGATTGTTGTGGCACGTAAACTGGAAACAACAGGTCATGAAATCCTGAAATCGGTTCACCCCCACCCTACCATGAGCGAAGCCATAATGGAAGCAACCGCAGCAGCATACGGAGAAGTTATACATTTATAGGCACATGAAAAATTTCCTGATCATACTGGGCTTCCTTTTTGGGAGCCCCTTTTTTTTGTTTTCCCAGCAAGAGCCCTTTTCCGGATTTGACGGGTATGTAGAACAAAATATGAAAGCATGGAAAATTCCCGGACTGGCTGTTGGGGTAATAAAAGACGGAAAAATAATTTTTGCCAAAGGGTATGGAGTATTGGAAGAAGGAAAACCGGAAAAAGTTAATGAACACTCCATTTTTGCCATTGCTTCAAATTCAAAGGCATTTACCGGAACTCTGATGGCATTATTAGAGCAGGAGAAAAAAATTTCTCTTTCTGATCCGGTTGTGAAATATCTGCCTGATTTTCTTATTTCCGACACAAGCCTTACTCCCCTGATTACCATTACCGACCTGCTTACCCACCGGATTGGATATAAAACCTTTGACGGTGATTTTACCATGTGGGCCACCAATTATACTTCGGAACAACTGACTCATAAGCTCAGGTATGTACCCTTGTCATACCCTTTTCGTTCGCACTGGGGATATTTTAACATGGGCTATGTGGTATGCGGTGAAGTAATAAAAAAGGTAACGGGGAGCGATTGGCACTCCATGGTAAGAACCAGAATACTGGATCCGCTTGGGATGCACCGGACTTTTTCCAAGGTTTCGGAATTGGAAAAAATTTCCAATGTAGCGAAACCCCATACCTATAATCCGGAGCACAAAGTAATTCCCATTCCCTACAAAATACTTGACGAAATCGGACCCTGCGGATCACTCAACAGCTCTGTGTCGGATGTATGCAAGTGGCTGGCTTTTCAAATGGACACCGCTCAAAAAATTATTCCACGAACGGTATTGAGGAAAACTTATGTCCCTCAAACCATAGCCGGACAATTTGTTCCCTTTGGCAGGAATTCGGCCGGAAATGCCCATTTCAGCCTTTACGGCCTGGGCTGGTTTATTCAGGATTTCCGTGGCCGGGTTCTCATTCAACATTCCGGCGGAGCCGACGGGATGCTTTCCAAATCCGGTTTTTTACCGGAGGAAAATTTAGGCATTGTGGTTCTCACCAATTACGACAATCAGAACTTTTACGACGCCCTCTTCAGCACCTTGATAGAAGCTTATCTTGGAAACGGAAAAACAGATTATTCAGATCCACAATTGGAAAGGTTCAAAAAAGCCGAAGAAAAAGAAAAACAGGCATACAAAAATCAGATTGCCGGTTTGCCTGCCAATGCCACGGTTCCCACCCATTTAAAAACCGCCATGATTGGGAAATACAAACACCCACATTATGGCTCAGCGGAAATAAAATTGTCGGGAAAAGATTTGATTTTAACGCTTGAAGGCCATCCCGGAGCAACAGGAAAACTTGTTTATCTGGGCAAAGGAAGTTGTCTGGTTACTTTTTCGGATCCTACCCTGCGCTGGAGCGAAATGCCCATAACGGTAGAAAACAACAAATGCGTTTCTTTTTCGCTGGACGTTCCCGATTTTGTAGATACGATGATTTACACCTTTACCAGGGATTGATCATTGCCGGGTTTTCACAACCCTTACGGCCATTCTTTTATTGAGTCCGGTAACCTGAAGCACATAAACACCGGGATTTAAATTTTCCGAACCTTTCACTTCAAAAGGACTGAGGGAGTTGGCAAAAACAAACTCATTTTCCTCCATCAAAATACGGCCTGAAATATCGCTCAGGCGAATTTTAATCTCCTGATCATTGGCCGAATAAAACTGAAACCAGAAAGATCCGGTAAAGGGATTAGGATACACCTGATAAATTTCATCGTTTGAGAACGTAAATGAATTTCCCTGAGAGGCAATCACATTGGCAGAACAAAAATTCGGAATTCCGTAACCCAGGTTTGTATCCGGAGTAGCAAACTGGGAAGCGCTCATCTGGATGGCATTAAAAAGCTGCATTACGGGAAGAGAGGGATTGGCCTGCCACAAACACGCCACCCCGCCGGCAACCAGGGGAGATGAAAAACTGGTGCCATTCGCATTAGCGGTTCCGCCAATAGGACTCTGGGAAAGCACCTGGCTGCCTCTTGCGGCAACATTGGGCTTAACCCGACCGTCGTAACTGGGTCCGTTACTACTGAAACTTACATAAGCACCGGTATTATCAACAGCACCCACAGCCAGTACGCTGTCGGCATCGGCAGGAGCTCCGATAAAATTCCAGGAACTGTTTCCCGAGTTACCTGCGCTGCAAACCGCAAAAATTCCCTTGCTTACCGCAATATCGGTGGCAATGGTAATCCGCGTGGTATTTCCATCCATATCCTGATAGGTGTGATTCTGCGCGGGATTATCAAAGGTGGTATAACCCAGCGAGGTATTCAAAATATCGCAACCTACGCTATCGGCAAATTCGGCGGCCGAAACCCAGTTATCTTCTTCAATAATATATTCACTTCCCACATCTTCGGTGCGGAACAACCAGTAGGAAGCATGAGGGGCGGTTCCAATAAGCGTTCCGGGCCAGTTAGCTGCCATGCAGGCAAGCACCATGGTACCGTGCCAGTGATCTTCATAAACCGAAGCGTGATTATCCACGAAATCCCAGGTTCCCAAAATCCGGTTTTGCAAAAACAAACTATCGAAAGAAGTTAGGGTATCCACATTCATAAATCCGGCATCCATTACACCTATCATTAATCCTGCTCCCGTATAGCCGGCATTGTGCATGCATACCACGCCAATCTGATTTACCTGATCGAAAGATGAACCGTAATTGAAACTCTGGGAGGGCGGATTTACCTGTAGCTTTTCCAAAGGTGAATACGGATCCCAGGATTCAAAAGGATTGGAACGCACAATCCTGTTCACCGGTTGAAGTCCGGAAACAAAGGGCAAAGCCTGAATGGCATTAAGCGCATTTTGATCCGTAGTTTGAATGGTAATGGCATTAAACCATTTCGAACGGTTTAATAAAGTAACATTTCCGGTTCCCAAAACCTGCTGGATGTAGGAAGGGTTCACGGGAATATCCTGAATGGATACGGGAATATTTTGGGCCGTTCTCCGGTTTATTGCCCTTTGGGAAAGAAATGCAGAGGGGTTGGAAACCGTATAAGGACTGCTGTTTTTGTCGGTAAACTGAACCCAGTATTTCGTCTGGGATTTGCCCTCAACACCCCAAAGAGCAAACAAAATAATCAGTGCGGGTAATAGTCTTGTCATAGTATTTCTAATTTCCCCAGGAAACAATCCTGGCTTTGTAAAAAACAGCTTTGTCGGGGTAGTACCAATAGGCGGGAATAAGACCCAGGCCAAGAGTATCATCGTAAGGGGGGGTATCGGTAGAATCGGCCTGATTGGTTTGATACAAGGCATATTCCTTATAAACCAGGCCAATGCCTTTGGCATATTTTTCAATGCTGAATTTATGCTCCACAATATTTTCCTGATTGATTTGCTGAACCGTTATCACCGAGTCAAATGAAAAATTATTGATGGTTTCCCGCACATGAACGGTCTTGTATTTATAAGGCCAGGCTTCAAAAACATTATATGCATTTCCGTTCCAGGTTTCAGATTTGCGGGGAGGAAAAACCAATTTGTGAAATTTCACATTCTCTTCCACCTGCTCGAGGCCGGTTAAGGTTCTTGTGGCATACCAGACATCAGATAAAACCCAGGACATCTGCGCATAAGGAATATTGGGATTGAATTTTTTCCGGAAGCGTTCAATTCTTAATGAAGGTCTGCCGCTGTTGTCGGTAAAAGTACCTGCAACAACTATTTTCAATCGGTATTTATAGGTAGAATCGAAAGGGAGATTATCATCCTGCACCATAGAATCAACTTCCAGTTCCACATAGCTTCCCACACGATCGGGAAAATAATTGAGACCCAAATCCACGGTTTCCGGTTCTTGTTTTTTACAGGAAACAATCCAGACCATTCCGGCGAGAAGGAAAAGAACAACAGCAGGTATAAAACGAAAATTCATTTTAACTTCTCATAATAAAACCACCTCCAACCACATCATCTCCTTCATAAATAACCGCACTTTGTCCGGGTGCAATTCCGGAAACGGGTTCGTGAAAAATAATTTCAACATAGGCATCAGTCCGGTTTATCTCACAGGGGGTACCGGGATCCTTATACCTTATTTTGGCATAATAGGAACCGTCTTCGGGAATCTGATCGTATTTAACTCCATTATAATTTCTGATTCTTACAACGGTTCCCAGCAAATCCTCTTTCTTTCCCAGATAAACCCGATTGGTTTCAGGTTCAATACGGGTTACGAAAACCGGTTCGCCAAGGGCAATATCAAGACCTTTTCGCTGACCAATGGTATAAAAAGGATAACCGCGATGCTTTCCAACCACGGTTCCGTCAGTTAAAACAAAATCGCCTCCTTCCACTTTTTCTTCCAGTCCAGGAACTTTGTGCTTTAAAAAAGAACGGTAATCGTTATCGGGAATAAAGCAGATTTCATACGATTCGCTCTTTTTGGCAAGTTCAGCATAACCGAAATCCTCGGCCATTTTCCGGATTTCGGATTTCCTGTATTTTCCCAAAGGGAGCAATGTCTTTGAAAGGCTTTCCTGGGTAAGACCCCATAACACATAGGACTGATCTTTGGTAAGGTCAATCCCTTTGGAAATTACATATCGTCCGTTTTCCTGTCTTATCTGGGCATAGTGGCCCGTGGCAATGAAATCGCATTTGAGTTGTTCAGCCCTTTTAAGCAATGCTTCCCATTTGATATGGGTGTTGCAAAGCACACAGGGGTTTGGGGTACGGCCGGCCAGATACTCTTCCACAAAATTATCGATGATAAAATCACCGAATTCACCACGGATATCCAGAATGTAATGCGGAAAGCCCTGCTCCACGGCAAGGATACGCGCATCGTTAATGGAATCAAGGGAGCAACAACCGGTTTCTTTTTTGGCACCGCCGGCACCTGCATAATCCCAGGTTTTCATGGTAATGCCAATAACATCGTAGCCTTGCTGCTTCAGCAATAAGGCAGTAACGGAAGAATCAATTCCTCCGCTCATGGCAACCAAAACTCTTCCTTTATTGTTCATTTTTTATCCCGGGGAGCCGTTACCAACTGCCCGTCTTTATACTCTTCTGTTTTCTCTACTTTTCCATCGGTTCCAAACCAGGTAACCGTTCCTTCCAATTTTCCGTCTTTGTAATTTCCTTTGCACTTAACTTTTTGCCCCACCAGCACTTCTTTCATTTCTTCAACACCTTCTTCATTTACAAAGGGTTTTATTTCTTTTTTGGCTCCCGGGTGAAACTCTACAAAGGGACCGTTTTTCTTACTGTTCTTAATCGTGTATTGTGCTTTAGGAATTTCGCCCGGAAAAAACTCCTCCTGAATTCCGTTGTCGATTTGCTTTTTTACCACCGTACCCGACTTGTACACAAACTGTGATTCCGGCTCACCCTTTTCGGTATAATGCCTCCAGATTCCGTCCTTCACGCCTTTAACATATACACCCTCGGCACTTTTGTAATTCCCGGGGTAATAATAAACAGCTTTCCCGTCCAGGAAATCATTCACAAAAGTACCGGTCATTTTGGGTGAACCGTCTTCATAATATTCTTTAACGGGTCCGTTTTTTTTATCATCGGTATATTGATGTTCGGCGGCAAGGGTTCCGTTTTTAAAAAAGGTTTTACTGGGTCCGTTTTTCTTTCCTGCTTTATAATTTTCTTCATTGATAACCCATCCCGATTCCGTAAAAAACTTCCAGGTGCTGTCTTTTTTTTCATTGACAAATTTTCCCTGGGCCATAAGTTTCCCGGTTTGTGAATATAATTTAGCACGGCTTACGGTTCCGTTGTCGGAAAAAACCATTTCAGCTTTTAAGGCCCCGTCGGGGTGCAGGTATTTAAAATAGCCTGTGGGTTTATCGTCTTTGAAGGTTCCTTCATAAACCACCTTATTGTTTTTATCTCGTTTAACCCATTTTCCCTGTTTCCAGCCCTGGGCATCGGTCAGGTTCAAATCAGAACCCGGCTTGGGCTGGGCCAAAACCGTTCCTCCTGCCACAAGGGCAAAAACCAGAAGTAGGGTTTGTAATTGCTTAATAACCATATAATAAACAAATTTACGCATACTTATCCAAAAGCCATACCAGAGCAGGATTATTACGCATAAAAATCAAATAAGTTTTTATCAATTTACTAAAAAAGTCTATCTTTGCCATCCTTAATAAAGCCTTGAATTAAAATGGATTACAAGAAAACAAACGCAGAACCAACTACCATTACCCGCGATCTTCGCACTTTGGATGAAACCAGTGGTAATGTTTATGAAACCATTGCCATTCTGGGCAAACGTGCCAATCAGATTGGAATGGACATAAAAGAAGAGCTTTCCGGAAAACTTCAGGAGTTTGCCACGCATACCGACAATCTTGAAGAAATTTTTGAGAACCGGGAGCAGATTGAAATTTCCAAATTTTACGAGAAGTTACCTAAGCCTTCGGATATTGCCATTCAGGAATTCATGGAAGACAAGATTTACTTCCGTAATCCCCTGACTGAAAACGGGCAGGAGAATCAGTAATATTCTCATTATTTTTTCAGCCGCGGGGACATATGTTCCGCGGCTGTTTTTTTTAAATAATCAGGGATGTTAAAAGGTAAAAAAATACTGCTGGGTATTACCGGAGGCATAGCCGCCTACAAATCGGCATTTCTGGTTCGTCTGCTTAAGAAGGAGGGTGCCGAAGTGCAAGTGGTTGTAACCCCTGAAGCCCTTGATTTTGTAACTCCCCTTACCCTCTCAACCCTATCCGGCAATCCCGTTTATCACTCTTTTACGATCGACGCAGAAAAAGGCACATGGACCAACCATGTTTCATTGGCGGGTTGCGCTGATCTTATGGTAATTGCACCCTTAACCGCTTCTACCCTGGCCAAAATGGCCTATGGAGTCTGCGATAATTTGCTGATGGCCGTGTACCTGTCGATGAAATCAGATACTCTGGTAGCTCCTGCCATGGATCTGGATATGTTTAAACACCCTACCACCAAAACAAACCTGAAGAAGATTGCAAAAAACGGTGTTGGAATTATTCCTCCGGGAACCGGATTTCTGGCCAGCGGTTTGAGCGGAGAAGGGAGAATGGAGAAACCGGAACAAATCCTCGAAAAAATCAAAGAATATTTCAGTGCTTCACTGCCTTTGAAGGGTGTAAAAATACTTGTTTCCGCCGGACCTACCCGTGAGCCCATCGACCCCGTGAGATATATTGGAAATGAAAGCAGCGGATTAATGGGCTATTCCATGGCTTCGGTACTGGCCGAAATGGGCGCTGAAGTATGCCTGGTTTCGGGACCGGTGTCGCTGCCACCTCCATCGGGGATATCGGAATTTGTTCCGGCAAAAACCGCCCGCGAGATGGAAAAAGCATTGGTAAAACGATTTCCTTCTTCGCGAATGCTTATTATGTCGGCGGCTGTGGCCGATTACAGGCCCCAAAATCCGAAAACCACGAAAATTAAAAAGGGAAAGGAAAATACTTTGCCCCTGACCCTGGTAAAAAATCCGGATATACTTTCGGGTTTGGGTAAGACCAAAAAGAAAAATCAAATTGTTATTGGATTTGCCCTTGAAACAGAAGCCGGAATTGAAAACGCCGCGAAGAAGCTAAAAGCTAAAAATGCCAATGCCATAGTCCTCAATTTCCAGGTGCCTGAAGTTTCCGGTGCCGGCAGCAAAAAAAACAGGGTTTGGGTACTCACCGGTGACAATAAAATCCATAAATTCAAGTTTCAGGAAAAAGAAAGTCTGGCCCGTGAATTGTGCCATTTCTTTTACGAGCACTATTTCATAAAAAAATGAAACTGCGAAACATCCTTTTCGGTCTTGCCTGCGTGGTTCTTTTGTCTACAGTCCGTGGACAGGAGCTTAATTGCAGCGTTCAGATTTTGTCGCCTACCATTCAGGGTACTACCGAGAAAAGGATTTTTGAAAATCTCCAGCAGGCCATTTTTGAATTCATGAACAACACACGCTGGACTACCGACCAGTATAAGCCGGAAGAAAGGATTGAATGCGGACTGGTAATTACAATTACCGATAAAATATCCATGGATGAATTTAAGGCCACGCTGCAGATAACTTCCACACGGCCGGTTTATAAGACCTCTTACAAATCCAGGGTTTTCAACCACAACGATGTAGATTTTCAATTTCGTTACCTGGAGTTTCAGCCCCTTGAATTTTCCCGGTCCCTTCACACCTCTAATTTAACTTCTGTTCTGGCTTTTTATGCCTTTATGATTCTCGGGGTTGATTACGATTCCTTCTCTCCCACCGGAGGTACACCCTATTTTCAAAACGCACAACAAGTAGTAAATAATGCCCAAAATGCAATTGAGCGGGGATGGAAAGGTTTTGAAAGTCAGCGAAACCGCTATTGGCTGGTTCAGAACATGATGGACGGTGTTTACCTTCCCATCAGAAACGCCATGTACAAATACCACATGGAGGGCCTCGACAAAATGTATCAGGATGCTGTTTCCGGCCGCAGTGCCATAGCAGATGCCATCGTTTCGCTGAAAGTAGTTCATGGCGACAAGCCGCTTTCCTTTCCTTTGCAACTGTTTTTTCAGGCAAAATCCGATGAAATCGTAAACATATTTTCGGCTTCTTTTCCTGAAGAAAAAAACCGGGTTCTTAATGTGCTCAATGAGATCGACCCCGGAAACAGCCAGAAATATCAAAAAATTCTCAAAGGAGGGAATTGATACCGGGTCTTTTTCTAAATTGGCCTGATGAAACAACTCTCCTTTTTGCTTTTTCTACCCTGCTTTCTTTTCGGCCAGGATAATTACAGTCCCGATTACGACAGTATAATTTCCTTTTACCGGGCACTGGACAAAAAATACCCCGAAGCCCTTTTGCTGGAAAGCGGAAAATCCGACATAGGAAAGCCCATTCATTTGTTTATCCTAAGCAAGGATGCAGATTTCAACCCCGGCTCACTTCGGAAAAAGAACAAACTTTTTTTACTGGTCAACAATGGGATTCATCCCGGCGAGCCCGACGGAATAAACGCATGTATGGAATTATCGAGGGATCTACTTTCCAGAAAATCCATTCCATCCACCATGGTAATTTTGATTATTCCCGTATATAATGTCGATGGTGCTCTCAACCGCTCCTGCTGTTCACGGGCCAATCAGAACGGTCCTGAAGCGTATGGCTTCAGGGGAAATGCTAAAAACCTTGATTTGAACCGGGATTTCATTAAATGCGATTCCGAAAATGCCGCAACCTTTTCGATGCTTTTCCAATCCTGGAATCCCGACATTTTTGTGGACACCCACGTTTCAAACGGGGCCGATTATCAATATACCCTAACCTTAATTACTACTCAAAAAGACAAACTCAACCCCCATCTTTCATCCTTTGTAAACCAAAAAATGGAGCCGGCTCTTTATGATGCCTGTTCGAAAAAAGGGTTTCCCGTGGCTCCGTATGTAAATACCAGTGGGAAAACCCCCGAAAGCGGAATTGTTGGTTTCATGGAAACACCCCGTTACAGCACGGGGTATGCAGCGTTGTTTAACTGCATTGGTTTTGTTACCGAAACCCATATGCTGAAGCCCTTCAAACAAAGGGTAAAGGCAACTCGGGTCTTTCTTGATGAACTGATAAACTACGCCAATAAAAACGCCGAGGCAATCATGGAGGTTCGTAAAAAAGCCCAGGAATCACTGGCTTCGCAAAAGCAATTTTGCTTAAGCTGGAAACTTGATACTTCAAATTTCAGCTATTTTAAATTCCGGGGGTATGAACCCGAATACAAAACCAGTGAAATATCGGGAAAGCCGCGTTTGTTTTACAATCAAAAAAAACCCTTCGAAAAGAACATTCCTTTTTTCAATAATTACACTCCCCAAAACTGCGTTTCGATTCCCGATTTCTATTTGGTGCCGCAGGCCTGGAAAGCGGTAATCGACAAACTAAAAATAAACCAGGTTCCCATAAGGATTCTCACCCGCGACACACTGATAAAAGCAGAGGTGTATAAAATTACCCAATGGAATTCGCTGAAAAGTCCCTACGAAGGTCACTTCCTCCACCATTCCGTTAAAACTGAAAAAGAAACAAGAGAGATAAAATGTTACGCGGGAGATCTTCTGGTTCCCACCGGTAATATAAAAACACGGTATGTGGTAGAAACGCTTGAACCCGAAGGACCCGATTCGTTTTTTGCCTGGAATTTTTTCGATCCTATTTTGCAGCAAAAGGAATGGTTTTCCGATTATGTTTTTGAAGACCTGGCTCTGGAATTCCTGAAAAAAAATCCACAGCTGAAAGCGGATCTGGAAAAGGCCAAAAAAGAAAATCCGGATCAGTTTAAAGACCCGGATTCTGAATTATATTTTATTTACAGGAATTCACCCTGGTTTGAAAAATCTTACATGATTTATCCGGTAGCCAGAATTTTTTCCCGATAAAATTACTTGGCAATATTAACGGCCCTTGTTTCCCTGATAACGGTAACCTTTACCTGTCCCGGATAGGTCATTTCGGTTTGAATTTTCTGGGCAATATTAAAGGAAAGCAATTCTGCGTCTTTGTCGTTAATTTTTTCGCTTGAAACAATAACCCTGAGTTCACGCCCTGCCTGAATGGCGTAGGATTTTTCCACACCCGGATAAGCCAGAGCCAAGCTCTCAAGATCTTTCAGGCGTTTCATGTACTGCTCGGCCATTTCCCTGCGGGCACCGGGGCGTGCACCACTGATGGCGTCGCAAACCTGAACCAGTGGAGAAATAAGAGAGGTCATTTCAACTTCATCGTGGTGAGCTCCGATGGCATTACATACTTCGGGCTTCTCCTTAAACTTCTCGGCCAATTTCATACCCAGAATAGCATGCGGCAATTCCGGTTCCTCATCGGGCACTTTACCGATGTCGTGAAGCAGGCCGGCCCTTTTTGCAATTTTCGGGTTTAGTCCCAATTCAGAGGCCATAATGGCACAAAGGTTGGCCACCTCACGCGAGTGCTGTAAAAGATTTTGTCCGTAAGAGGAGCGATATTTCATTCGACCCACCATCCGGATCAGCTCAGGATGAAGTCCGTGAATACCAAGGTCGATACAAGTTCTTTTACCGGTCTCGGTAATTTCTTCTTCCAGTTGTTTTTTAACCTTCTCAACCACTTCTTCAATACGGGCGGGATGAATCCGTCCGTCGGAAACCAGTTGATGCAGTGCCAGCCGGGCCAGTTCACGGCGCACGGGATCAAAACAGGAAAGAATAATAGCTTCGGGGGTATCGTCCACAATAATTTCAACTCCGGTGGCGGCTTCCAGGGCCCGGATATTTCTTCCTTCCCGGCCGATAATCCTGCCTTTCATTTCGTCGCCTTCAATATGAAATACGGAAACAGAATTTTCAACGGCATGTTCCGTGGCTACCCGCTGAATGGTTTGAATAACTATGCGTTTCGCTTCTTTATTGGCCGTAAGCTTAGCCTCTTCGATTACATCTTTTATGTGAGAAAGGGCATCGGTTTTTGCTTCGGCTTTGAGGCTTTCCACCAGTTGGGTTTTGGCTGTTTCGGCAGAAAGACCTGAAATGGTTTCAAGTTGCTCCACCTGACGCTTATGCATTTTTTCGATCTCGCCCTTTTTCAGCTCAACGATCTCCTGCTGAGCCAAAAGATTCTTGCGCAGCGTTTCAACCTCCGCTTCCTTGCGTTGGGTTTGTTCAATTTTCTGATTCAGGGTTTGTTCCTTTTGGCGTATCCGGTTTTCGGCCTGTGAGATGCTGTTGTTCTTTTCATGAATGTGTTTTTCATGATCGGATTTCAGCTGCAGAAACTTTTCCTTAGCCTGGATAATTTTCTCATTTTTAATTTTCTCACCTTCAATTTCAGCCTCTTTAAGCCGAAGCTGAACTTTTTTCAAAACCCCCTTCCTGAGAACCGAGGTTGTTAAAATTATACCGAGCACAAGGGCCAGCATGGCAGCCCCGCTCATGAGAATAATTGTCTCAATGGAAAATTCAAAATTCATCGCGCGTTCCGTTTTATGCCGGAACGGGAAATTCTGATAGTATTAATGAATCGGGTTCTTTTTTTCGTTGAGGTAGTCGTTCACAAACTGCTCAAGTTCCACAAGACGGAGTGCAATATCCTCATCAATCCGAATTTTATTTCCCTGGTCAATATTTGCTGAAAACAATTGCAATGCCGCCATGGCCAGGAGGTCCTGGGTATCCTTAACAGCGTAGTTCTCGCGCATTTCGTTCATCTTCTTATTGATAAGGTTAACCGCTTCCCGAACCGACCCCTCCATGGATTTTTCAATCCGGATAGGATAGTTTCTGCCAGCTAATTCAATTGTTATAGACACCTCCGACATTTCTACCAACTATTTGTTTAAGAGCCCGATGCATTTATCTATTTCCCGCACCAGTTCGTTAATTTTTGTTTTTATTTCTTTGGACCCCTCTTCATTTTCAAGGGTTTTTCCGGTTTTCAGTGCCAGGTTTATCCGGCGCTGTTCGGAAACCTCCTTTTCCAGCAGAAGGATCCGGTTTAACAATTCTTTTTCGGAATCGCGGAGGCGCTTGTTTTCATCCTCCGATTTCCGGTGCAAATGTACTAATTTTTCAATCTTTGATTGAAGACTAAGCATTAAGCGGCCAAGGTCAGTTTTTGAGCCCATTCACCCAAAATTATTCATTTATTTGAAAATAAGGAACTTGAATCCATTTTCCTACCTTTATAGGGTGGGAACCCTGCAACATACCAATCCCGAAAAACCCGACCCGGAGTTAATTCAAAGGGCTGCCGAGGTGCTTAAAAGCGGGGGACTGGTAATTTACCCCACCGACACCATTTACGGAATTGGTTGTGATATAGAAAGCAGCAAGGGGCTTGAGAGCTTATCCAGGGTTCAGGGGATTGATCTGGCAATAGCTCATTTTTCGGTTATTTGTCCCGATTTGAGCCACCTGGCCGGTTTAACCCGACCCATTCCCAATCATTTGTTCCGGATATTAAAAAAAGCCCTTCCGGGGCCCTATACTTTTATTTTGGAGGCAGGAACCCAGGTTCCCAAAACCTTCCGGAAAAGCAAAAAAACAATTGGAATCCGGATTCCGGATAATCCTATTCCGAGGATGCTGGCCGAGGCTTTGGGCCGGCCGGTTCTTAACTCGAGTATAAAAGATATGGAAAGTGAATTCCTGGATTACGGAACCGATCCGGAGCAAATCTTTGAGCAATAACGAGAAAAGGTAGATCTGATGATATCGGGAGTTTATGGGGGATTAATTCCATTCACCATAATTGATGCCAGCGGAGACGAGATGATAGTGGTAAGGGAAGGAGCAGGCGATGTTTCCGGCCTACTTTGAATTTTCCTTTAATACCTTATTCACCAATTCAGCCGCTTCCTGAAGTTCAATGGCGGAGTACACTTTCAGACCGCTTTCCTCAATAATCTTTTTGGCTTCCACGGCATTGGTTCCCTGAAGGCGTACAATGATGGGAACCCGGATATCGCCAATGTTCTTATAAGCATCCACAATTCCCTGAGCAACCCGGTCGCACCGAACGATACCTCCGAAAATATTAACCAAAATAGCCTGCACGTTAAAATCTTTCAGAATAATGCGGAAAGCATTTTCAACCCGCTGTGCGTTTGCGGTTCCACCCACATCAAGGAAGTTTGCGGGCTCTCCACCGCTCAGTTTAATGATATCCATGGTAGCCATGGCCAGTCCGGCACCATTTACCATACAACCCACATTACCATCAAGCTTAACATAGTTAAGTTCATGTTCCGAGGCTTCTACTTCCGTAAGATCCTCTTCCAGGATATCGCGCATGGCTTCATAATCGGGATGACGGAATAGAGCATTGTCGTCGAGGACAACTTTGGCATCAACGGCCACAATCTTATCATCAGAAGTTTTCAGCAGGGGATTGATTTCAAACAGAGCGCTATCGCTCTGATCGTAGGCGCGGTAAAGTTTAGGGATAAATTTTACCATTTCCTTAAAAGCATTGCCTTCAAGGCCCAGGTTAAAGGCAATTTTCCGGCACTGAAAAGGCATCACCCCTACTTTGGGATCAATTTCCTCTTTATATATTTTTTCAGGGTGCTTTTCTGCCACTTCTTCAATATCCATTCCTCCTTCGGGGGAATACATAATAATATTTCTGCCCGTGCCGCGGTTCAGCAGCACGCTCATGTAAAACTCACGGGTTTTAGAGGGGCCTTCGTAATACACATCCTGAGCAATAAGCACCTTATGTACTTTTTTACCCTGGGGACCGGTTTGTCTTGAAACCAGGTTCATACCGATAATAGCCTTGGCTTTTTCTCCGACTTCATCAATGTTCTTTGCCAATTTTATTCCGCCGGCCTTTCCACGGCCCCCGGCATGCACCTGGGCTTTTACAATAAATACAGGAGTATTGGTTTCTTTTTGCAATTCCCTGGCGACTGCAACCGCTTGTTCCGGAGTTTCGGCAACCTTCCCTTCCTGGATGGTAACCCCGAAGGATTTCAAAATTTCTTTCCCCTGATATTCGTGTAAGTTCATTGGTTGTTTTTTTTGGTTGACAAACCTAATTAAATTCTCTAAACTTTCCGAGCTTCCTTAACTTTTCCTGATAATTTCGGTCATATAAAACCCATCATGCCCGGACCTATGGCCCAAAATACTTTTTTCTCTTACCAACTCAAAACCCGGGCTTGATTTAAGAAAGGCGGCAACAACTTGTTGGTTTTCGGCCGGAAATATGGAACAAGTTGCATAATACAATTTTCCCTGAGGTTTAAGCCAGGCCGACATTTCTGCCAAAAGTTCGAGTTGAATTCCGGTAAATTTTAATATTTGTCCGCTGTTTAACCGATACTTTTTCTCTGGTTCTCTTCGGATGACTCCGGATCCGGAACAAGGCGCATCAATAAGGACTTTGTCAAAATAACCCGGGGGAAATTTCCGGGACAATTCACTTTTACTCACAAGCTTAATTGAATTCGTTTTATTTCTCATGGAGCGAACCTTTAATTGCTCCAGCCTTTTGTCGGACAAGTCAGAAGCTACAATTTCAGTTTTGTTTCCGGATAAAGAGGCAAGATGTAAAGATTTCCCACCTCCACCGGCACAGGCATCTAAAATTCGTTCCCCGGGCAAGGGGTTCACATAATGAGCAAGCGACTGCGAAGACGGATCCTGAATTTCAAAAAAACCTTCTTTAAACAGGCGGGAATTCCTCAGGTTTTTCTTCCCCTCAATCAACAGGGCATCGGGAAAATCATCCAAAGGGGTAGCTTCTATTTCTTCCTTTCCCAAAAGCCGGATTAGTTCTTTTGGGGATGTTCGGATGCTGTTCACCCGGACTACCAATGGAGCCGGGCTGTGCTGAAATTTCATTTCTGCTTCCCAAATTTCTCCGCCCATTTGGGAGCGGCCAAAATCATCAAGATCCTTATTAATTGAAAACAGAATATGAAAGGGGAAATTCAGCGCGGATGTCAAATTTGAGTTATCGGTTTGAAGCCAATCCAGTGCGTCAATTAAACTTTTGCCGTCCTTAAAATAATCAGGGTTGTTGCAATGATGCTGAAGCAGCAAATGATTCCTGAGAATTTGGTAAAAAGATTCCGAGAACAATCTTCGGTCGCGGGATCCCCACTTTTTTTGTTCAAACAAAACTTCGCGAAGGACGCGGGCAGCGGGCTGACCACCGACCAGAACTTTTTTTAACGAATCAGCCACCACACCGGCGATGCTCAGGTAAATCTTTCTCTGCTTGGTCTCCATGCAACCAAAATTAAGCCCAATTTGTCTTTCTGACACCATTCTAAATATTATTCTCATGAAAATAATCTACGCCGTTCTCTTTTTTTCTTTCCTGGGTCTTTCCAAAAAAATTCACTCGCAATGTGCGGTGTTTGCCCAGGCACAAAACTCTTCCTGCGGTTGTAACGGAACCCTGTTTTCTTCCGGAACCGGATCGCCACCCCTGACGTATTCCTGGAGTCCGGGTGGATATACAACCCAAAGCGTAACAGGTGTTTGCCCGGGAACTTATACGGTAACATTAACCGATGCCCAGGGTTGCAATTCCACCTCAACCGCCGTTGTCCAAAACCAGGGAATTTTTGTGAATGGCGGTTCCCAGCCATCAAACGGCTGTACCAATTGTACCGGATCGGTTTTTGCAGGGGCAAGCGGAGGTCAGCCGCCCTATACTTATTTATGGTCGCCGGGCGGAGCCACAACCCAAACCGTAACAGGGATGTGTCCGGGCGTTTATACCGTTGTAGTTACCGATAATAATAATTGTACCGGGAGCACAACAGTTACGGTAAATTTAAATTCCAATAGTCCCTTGGTTGCGGTATCCACCTGTGGTTCCTCTTCCTGTACCGCCAACAATGGGTTTGCAGCATCTACGGCTAACGGAGGAACACCTCCATATTCATATCTGTGGAATACCGGTGCCACAACCCCAAGCATTTCCGGATTATCGCCTGCATGTTATACCGTTACCGTAACGGATGCCGGTGGATGTACTGCTACTTCTTCCTGTTGCGTTACCAGTTCGAACGGGCCAAGCATTTCCAATGTTCCGGTGACTCATGCCTCCTGCCAGTCTTGTTGCAACGGATCTGCCGGTCCGCCGGCTATTACAGGTGGAACACCGCCCTACACTTATTTATGGTCTCCCACCAACCAGACTACAGCCACCGCTACGGGCTTGTGTCCGGGATCCTATACCGTTTGTGTGACCGATGCCAATGGATGTTCCTTTTGCACCACTACCCAGGTTATGTTTGCCATTGGAATGGATGAAAATCCTACCCTTCAGTTTGATGCGTATCCCAATCCGGCATCTGAAAGCATAACCATTCAATTGCATAATGAAAATTTCAACCCTGCTGCCATCCGGTTGTTGGATTTAACCGGAAGGTTAGTGGAATCACCATTCCAAACCGGGAATGATTTTATCCGGTTGGATCTGAAAGGTCTGTCGCCCGGGATTTACTTTTTGGAGCTTAGTTGGGGTGATAAAAGGGGACTAAAGAAAATTATTAAGCAATAAGCTCTTTTACCCAAAAATCTTAGCGGCTTCAATAAGCGCTTTCTGAAAAGCTTCCCGGTTAATGGGGAGCTTTTCATTTTTTTCATCGGCGAGTTGGATGATATTTTCGGTAGGCATATTTCCGGTTAAGCGGTCCTCGGCCATGGGGCAACCACCAAAACCCTTTATGGCTCCGTCGAACCTGCGGCAACCGCTTGCGTATGCTGCTTCCATTTTTTCCCTCCAGGTATCCGGGGTGGTATGCAGATGGGCGCCAATATCATAGTTGGGGAATTGGGTAATGGTGTTTTGGAAAATTGTAGTAATGCTGTTTTTCCCTGAAACTCCTACCGTGTCGGACATGGAGAAAATGCGGATGCCCAATTCACCCAATCTACCCACCCAATCAACAGCGACATCGGCACTCCATGGATCGCCGTACGGATTTCCAAAAGCCATGGAAATATAAATGACCAATTCCTTTTTCTTTGTCACACACAAATCCTGAATCTCTTTTACCCGATCCAAAGATTCCTGCATAGAACAATTGGTATTTCTTTTCTGAAAGGTTTCGGAAATGGAAAATGGATAACCGAGGTAAGATATTTCAGCATAGTTACAGGCCGTTTCAGCTCCCCGCAGATTAGCAATGATGGCCAATAATTTAGTTTGGGTTCCTTCCCATTTCAGGCCTGCTAATACCTCGGCCGTATCAGCCATTTGAGGTATGGCCTTTGGAGAAACAAATGAGCCAAAATCCAGGGTATCAAAACCAACTTCGAGCAAGGCATTGAGGTAAGAAATTTTATCCTGCGTTGGAACAAACTTTTCCAAGCCCTGCATAGCATCTCTGGGGCACTCGGTGATTTTCATTTTACCTGATTTATATTGTTCAATATCGCCTTGTTTATTCGCCTGACAATATCCGGGCCTTCGTAAATAAATCCGGTATAAACCTGGATAAGATCCGCCCCGGCATTCAGCATTTTCAAAGCATCAACTCCCGAATGAATTCCGCCAACGGCAATAATCGGGAAACCTTCGGGAAGCTTATTCCGGAGGCAGGAAACCACTTCCAGAGATCTGGCAAATAGTGGTTTTCCGCTAAGGCCTCCCGGACCAAAAGCTTCAATTCTATTTTTTTCGGAAGTCAATTTCTCGCGGGAAATAGTGGTGTTTGTGGCAACTAACCCGTCAAGTTTAAGCTCTTTGGCAATATCAACAATATCATTCAGTTGGTCATTGTTTAAATCGGGAGCGATTTTAAGCAATACCGGTTTATACTTTTCAAACTTCTTTCTTTCTTCGAGAAGGGCAGTCAGCATTTCTTTCAGCGGCTCTTTCTCTTGCAGGTTTCTCAGGCCGGGTGTATTGGGAGAGCTCACATTAACCACAAAATAATCAACCAGGTTGTATAGTTTTCTGAAAGAAATCAGATAATCGTCTTTGGCATTTTCGTTTGGAGTGTTTTTGTTTTTCCCAATATTTCCGCCAATGATCTGACCTTTTTGGCGATTTTTGTTTTTCAGGCTTTCAACCATGGCATCAACACCCAAATTATTAAATCCCATTCGGTTGATCAGGGCTTCATCTTCTGGAAGTCGGAACATTCTTGGCTTGGGATTTCCGGGTTGTGGCAAGGGCGTTACGGTTCCCACCTCTATAAACCCAAAACCGAGTGCAAACAAATCCGGAAAATAAACCGCATCCTTATCAAACCCCGCGGCAAGCCCAACCGGATTGGGAAACTCAATTCCAAACAGGGTCCGTGATAAACCGGGATTAGTTTCAGAAAATCTTTTGCGAATAAAATAATTAAGTCCGGGTATTTTCATTGCAAAGCCAAGCAGGTGCATGGCAAGCTTATGCGCCTGTTCGGGACTCAGGAGAAAAAAAACAGGTTTGAGAAAAAATTTATACATAAAAAAAAGGGTTCCCCGGCAACGAAGAACCCCAATTTGCGGTTTTATTTTTTATTTGCATCCTGTGGCGTAATCTTCGGCCTCTTCATTGCCCAGATTGGCAGCTTTCTTAAAGTCGCTGCAGGCCGTTTTATCTTTCAGTTCCTGTTTTGCCAATCCACGGCGGTAATAGGCAAATCCATCTTCAGGTTTAATCCGGATAATTTGTCCGTAATCGTAAATAGCAGATTTAAAATTTCCCATGCCTTCACAGGAATAAGCACGATATAAATAGGCATCGGAGAAATTGGCGTCCATGGAAATAGCTTTGGAGAGATCCCCGAAAGCAAGTTTATGTTTTTCGGAGCTGTAATAAGAAATGCCACGCAGTAAAAGGTAGTTGGCATTATTGGGGTCGATCTGAATAGCCCGGGAAAAATCGGTTATGGCATCTTGAAATTTTCCCATGGCATGATAACACTTTCCGCGGGCGGCGAAGTTAGAGGCAGAATCAGGGTTAAGCTTGATGACCAGGTTATAATCGGTGATTGCGGCATCGAATTGTTTGAGAGCCATTTTGGTGTTTGCTTCTTTCAGGTAGTTAAAACTGTTATTCCAGCAAAACTGTTCTTCAAACAATTCCTTTGCAGCGGCGTTACCCAGGTCGGTGGCGGTGCGAAGATCTAAACAGGCAGCATCCTTCTCACCTTTGGCGCTCCGGATTTTGCCCCTTTCATAATAAGGGCCGGCATATTTAGGGTCGAGGAAAATAGCATAATCAAAATCCTTGAGCGCTTCGGCGGTTTTTCCCAGGGCTACCTGACAAAGACCACGAAAGAAATAGGGTTGTGCATAATCGTTACGGGGTTCAAACAACTGAGCATTTTCCACCAGAGCCTTTTCATAATCGGACAACTTTTCATAAGCCTTTTTCTTGGAGGCATAATCAGAAATCTCGGCTTCTTTGGTTTTAATAGCCGCTGAAAAATCGCTCATTGCACCCTGGTAATTTTTTTGGTCAAGCTTAACCTGCCCCGATTTAATAAGGGCATTAAAGTCCTGAGCCAGGCCAAATGAGAAGGAAAAAAGCAATAAAAGGGGAAGGGTAGAAAGTCTGATCATCGTACGATTTTTTGCAAAACTAAAATAATTAAACATAATTACGCCTGCTTACAGCAAGCATTGTGCCGATAAATTGGATAATTACCGGGGATGAATGCTCAGAAAATCCCCATGTGCCTAATTATCAGTTATGTAACTTGAAAACTTACGTCTTTCCGTTTTCTTTCCATGAAAATCCCTTGCCTTTTCCTTAACTTTATATTATTGACTGAAGTTGGGGTTGATGCAACCTTCCGATTTCAAAAGTGTTCTCTATGATTGAAAAGAACCCAAAAATGACCGAAGAAGAACTGGTACGGAGGTGTGCGCAAAATGACCCTCTGGCACAGAAAGGTTTGTTTGAACGGTTCAACCGGAAGATGATGGGGGTATGTTTAAGGTATTCCAACGACCGGGACGATGCGGAGGACATTTTGCAAATGGGATTTATAAAGGTCTTTGAAAATATCGGGTCATTTAAAGGAAGCGGCTCGCTGGAGGGCTGGGTAAGAAGAATTATGGTAAATACCGCCCTGAACCATTACCGGCAAAACAAAAGGTCGCGGGAAAGCGTAAGTCTTGACGATGTGGATTATATGCTGGAAGGCTCTGAAACAGGTCCGGGCGATAATATGCAGGCCAAGGAATTGTTAAAAATGGTACAAAAACTGCCTCCCGGTTTTCGGGCTGTATTTAACATGTTTGCCATAGAAGGCTACAGCCACAAGGAAATTGGCCAGATTTTGGAGATATCGGAAGGAACCTCCAAATCACAATATGCCAGGGCCCGTGCATTTTTACAGAAATTGATTGCAACCGAAAACGCTTTTTGAGTGTCTACCCAATGTAAAACAGGTCAAAAAAGAGATTAATTGTGAATAAGAATCAGAATATAGAAGAGCTTTTCAGAGACGCCCTCGGGAACTATGAGGCGGATACCTCTCCGGGCACCTGGGAGCAAATCCAGGCGGGTCTGAAAGTGACTAATTCGCCGGTTTCCGGCCCATCCGGCCTTGGAAGCGGAATCTCAAAAGGCTTGTGGTTTAAACTTGGATTAGGTGTAATCGGAACAGCTGCCCTGGTTACCTCACTTTATATTATTACAGGCCCCTCCGAAAATAAAGTTCCTGCACCGGTTGAGCCTAAAAACATTGCTACTTCCGAAACCAATACAAGGGATAAAGTTGACCAATCCGATAACCTGACGGCAAAAGCTGAAAACAATAGTAAACCCGTTGAAAATCAGCCAAATATTGTTGTTCCGGTTGAAAACAAAAAGCCTGAAAATCCTGAACACAAAAGAACTTCAGCAGAAACTTCTGGAAATACAAGCAAACCTATCCAGCCTGTAGAAACATCTGGAAATCAAAATATTACCGGAGAAAACAAAACCAAGGATGGAAATCAGGGTCAGCCCGAGAAGCTGAACAAACCTGAATTTGGTAACCCTCCGGTTCAACCCAAGACCGGCAAGCCTAAAACAAATGCTCCTGAGGTTCTGAATAGCTCAGAAAGCGGGGTGTATGTTCCTGTGGTTGTTAAGAAAAATCTGGCCAAAATAAAGGTAACTGCCGCCAATGGTGTTGCGCCTCTGGTTGTAACCTTCAGCAACGAGTCACAGGTGGATAATATGCTATGGAATTTCGGAGACGGAAGTCCCGCTTCTGTTGAAACTTCCCCGGTGCATGTTTTTGAAAAGCCCGGAAAATATATTGTAACTCTGTCGGTAAAAGATGAAACCGGTGAAACACACACCGCATCAGAACTTATCGAAGTTAACGGACAAGATCTCTTTCTCCCCAATAGTTTCACTCCAAATGGTGATGGCATCAATGATGAATTCCGGATTACGGATGAAATCAATATCCGGGACTTTACCATCGTAATTCAGGACAAGCAGGGAAAAATTGTTTCCCAGTGGTCCGGATTCGAAGGTTTCTGGGATGGCCGTAACCTGAAGGGTGAAATATGCCCCCCCGGAACGTATATTTATGTTCTGAACTACACCGACTGGAAGGGGCAAAAGCTGCAGAAAATTGGAACGATTACCATTCCTAATAACCGCTAGCCTTAAACAGCCGATTTTTATCGGCTTTTTGTTTTTTTAAATTTGGGGAAATTAATTATCTTGCAACGCTCAAAATCAAGCACTTCTATTTAATTTATTGCTATGAAAAAAGCCCTTTCATTATTTCTTGGAATTTGCCTTACGGCCCTTGCTTCTGGCCAAACAGACACTTGTTGCCGTAACATTGGTTTCGAATCAGGTTATTTCCTTATTCCTTCCAACCCATTTAACTGGGCCGGAGAAAGGGGTAGCTATACTGCCACCCCACCTTTTGTCGGAACTCCCTGGATCGCTGCCGACACTTCGGTTAATACCCCTCCAAATAATGCCGCCCGCTTTCATATGCTTTCCATAAACGGAACAGACCCGAATTGTTGCGGTAATGCCCAAATGTCTTTTATTGCTCCCGGTGGCGGAACCCGTTCTGTAAGGTTAGGAAATGCAATGACAGGGTATGGTGCTGAAAGATTAACTTACTCAATGGTTGTTGATAGCTGTAATGCAGGATTTTCATATTCCTATGCCGTAGTACTTCAGGATCCCGGTCATACCCCCACTCAACAACCCCGGTTCGACATTCGGGTAACAGATGCAAGCGGAAATATTTTGGGTGGAAATTGCGGAACTTATTCGGTTTATGCCGGTTCCGACCCCAGCTTCCAAGCATGCGGACAAGTGCGATACAAAACCTGGGTTACCGTCGGAGTTGACTTGATTCCATACATTGGAATGACCGTAAATCTTTCTTTTGCCACTATGGATTGTGGACTTGGCGGACACTACGGTTATGCCTATATAGACGCCGGCTGTTCAGCCCTAACCGCCAATGTTAACTTTTGCCCCAACTCAAACAACTCCATTATTCTGATTGCCCCTCCGGGATATGCCCAGTACCAATGGTATGACCCACTTGGAAATCCTATTTCGGCTCCCCAGGGAACCAATGACACCTGCGTATATACAGGAACCGCAAATATTGGTGATCAGTTTACTGTGGCCATGATTTCGGTTTCAGGTTGTACAACCAACCTTACCGTAGTTCTTAACCCAACTCTTATTCAGGCTGCAAATGTTTCAACTAATGCAACTTGTTATGGAGGTACTGGAACTATTACTACTACTCCCCAGAGTGGATTTCCAAATTGGACCATCACTTATACAGATCTTAGCAACAATTCTGTTGTTTTTTCTTCAACCACTAACGGCCCACCCGTTAGCGATTCTTTAGGAGCAGGAACCTATTTGGTTACTTACACTGACTCGTTGGGTTGCCGTCACCGGGATACACTTACCATTACCCAACCTCCTCCCCCACAGGATACGCTACCCCAAACCATTGGCTTCTGTAACGGTGATTCCGTTGCCTGGTACTATTACAGTGTTAATCCCGCCTATCAGTCCGGCCCCTATCAGTGGTTAAACTTCCCTTCCGGAAGTCCTATCACGGGCGCTACCGATACTCTGATTTATGTTCAGAATCCAACGGTTGGACAGAATTATTACTTTACCTGGTTTGATCCCAATGGCTGTAAGCGCCGTTCGGTAGTTACAAGTGCTTTCGCCGCACCGAACCCATTGTTCGGACCTGATACCACGGCCAACGTATTTACTCCTAACGGGGATGGACAAAACGATGTTTACTATCCATATATGTCACTTCGCTGGAGAAAAGACGACATCGTGTACTACACCAAAGAATTCAAAATTCAGATTTTCAACCGCTGGGGAAATCTGGTTTTCGAAACCGATGACTATAACAAAGGCTGGGATGGCAGAACCAAAACCAATGCCGAAGCCGGCGCCGGAGTTTATTTCTGGATTGCAACTTATAAAAACCGTTGCGCTCCGGAATCCGATCCACCCATTCAGAAAACGGGATATGTACATATCTTTAAATAAACCATTTAACCCCGGAAAAATTTTCCGGGGTTATTTTCTTCCCCTGATTTTTTTATTGAATCCCGTATCCGCCTTTCTTGAAGGAGGTGGTTCCTGCACCGTTTCCTTTGAAGGAATTTATACAGCCCCCATTGACGAGGAAACCGACGGACATATCCGTTTCTACAAAGACGGTGTTGTATTGGTTTCAACCTCAGTAAAAGACATAAAAGATGTAAAGACCTGGTTTCATAAAGAAAACGAAGACAGGGTGCTCAGGGGAAAATACAAACTGAGAAAATGTAACATTCGTTTTTCCGTAAGCGGAGAAACCGGAGAGCAGATTTATTCGGGACAGGTTTCAGGTGATGAGTTGATTCTCACCATTGAAAATGTAAAAAACAAGGCCCGTACGACCAGGGTATATAAACTGATACCCATTTAATTTTTCGCTGCCCTAATTTATTTTTTAGGCAAATCTAAAATTCTTACCTTTGGGGAAGGATTTGCCATGGCTTCATTCACGGAAGAAAATTATCTGAAAACCATTTACCACCTCGCTGCATCGGGAGAGGGTAAGGTAACAACCAATGCGCTGGCCGAAAAACTGAAAACGGCGGCTGCATCGGTTACGGATATGTTGCGAAAGTTATCGGACAAGAAACTGGTAAATTATAAAAAATACCAAGGGGTTTCATTAACCGTATCGGGAAGGAAGATTGCTTTAAAGGTTATCAGAAAACACAGGCTCTGGGAGGTGTTCCTGGTTGAAAAATTAAATTTTTCCTGGGACGAAGTGCATGAAATGGCTGAACAGCTTGAGCATGTTGAATCGGATGAATTGATAAGAAGATTATCTGTTTTTCTTGGGAACCCCAATTCAGATCCCCATGGAGATCCCATTCCTGATGAGGACGGGAATTTTGTTACCACACGATATAAACCTCTTGCCAAATGCAAGACAGGTGCTTCCTGCGTAATAAAAGGCGTTGTTGATCACCGTCCCGTCTTTCTGAAATACCTGGATGAAATTTCGCTAAAAATCGGAGATGTCATCCGCATCGTCAATGTAAATGAATTCGACAAGTCGCTTAAGGTGGAAAAAAAAGACGGCAGTCGCCTGAGTTTAAGTCGCGAGGTATCTAACAATTTATTATCGGAGGAAGAAAATGCTTGAAACCATTACTGATTATATACGCGAAATAAATCCCATTTGGGCTGCATTGCTGGCCACAACATTCACTTTTTTGGTTACCGCCGCCGGAGCATCTATTGTGTTTTTCTTCAAAACTCTATCGCGGAAAGTATTAGACACCATGCTGGGTTTTACCGGTGGCATTATGGTTGCGGCAAGTTTTTGGTCGCTGCTTATGCCGGCTTTGGAAATGTCGGAAGGAAGGGGCGTTCCCATCTGGTTGCCGGTGGCCATTGGATTTTTGGGCGGAGCGGTATTTTTATTCATTCTGGATAAGTACATCCCTCATCTTCACATAAACTTCCGGACCAGTGAATCGGAGGGTGTAAAAACCAATTGGCACAGGACCACGCTGCTCGTTTTGGCCATTACCCTTCACAACATTCCTGAGGGATTAGCAATAGGGGTTGCCTTTGGGGCTGTAGCAGCCGATTTGCCACATGCCGACATAGGAGCTGCCGTAGCGCTTGCCATTGGCATAGGGATTCAGGACTTTCCGGAAGGCATTGCGGTGGCGGTGCCCCTTCGCAGGGAGGGCTTGTCGCGCTGGAAAAGTTTTCTTTGGGGTAGTTTGTCGGGAGCCGTTGAACCCATTGCGGGAGTTATAGGAGCGCTGACGGTAATGTATGCTGCACCGGTTCTGCCTTATGCCCTGGCCTTTGCAGCCGGAGCCATGATATATGTGGTGGTGGAAGAGGTAATTCCCGAAACCCAGAGAGATAAATACACCGATTTTGCCACCATGGGCTTTATGCTTGGCTTCGTGGTAATGATGATACTTGATGTAGGATTGAGCTGATTATGGCAAACGACATTCAGATAAAGAACCGGAAAGCGGGCTTTGAATATACCTTTCTGGAAAAATTCATTGCCGGTCTGGTTCTTACCGGTACCGAAATAAAATCTATCCGCGGAGGAAAATCCAGCATTGCCGAGGCCTTTTGCGTGTTGGATAAAAAAGGAGAAGCCTGGGTAAGGAATATGCAGATAGAGCCCTATGAAAAAGGGGGGCACTATAACCATGAGCCAAAAAGAGACCGGAAACTGCTACTCAGCAAAAACGAATTAAAGAAAATAGCAAACCGCCTGAAGGATCAGGGAATTACACTTATTCCACTGAGGGTTTTCATCAACGACCGCGGCTTTGCAAAAATGGAAATAGCCCTCGGCAAGGGCAAAAAGCTTTACGACAAGAGGGAGTCAATTAAAAAACGGGATACCGAAAGAGATTTGGGCAGGAAGCTAAAATAAGAAAGCCCCTTGCGGGGCTTTCCTGAAAAGTATTTCCTTCTAATCTACTAGAAATGGAAGTTTAAGCGAAGGGTAGCAGAGTTGGTACCGAACATGTTCTGATCAGTATCAAGCCAGAAACCTCCGGAAGTACCAGTCTCCATGGTTTGAGTTCCAACATTGGTACCATCGATAGATTCCCAAGTCATGGAACCAGCTCCGGTTTTGGAAATTCCAAGTCCCCAGCCGAATTCACCGGCAATAGAAATTTTTGGGAAAATGAAATACTCAGCTCCGATGAATCCGCGTACACCGAAACCAATGGTAGTTCCCATTTTGCTTTCGAGCACACGGGCAGCGTTTCCATAAGTATCCATGGTCATGTTTCCACCAAAATTGGTACTGTTAGCAACAGTTACAGGAGGAGTTCCGGAAGGGTTAAGACCATTACCATAAGTGTAAGTGTCTTTTCCACCATACATCCAGAACATAGCATCACCACCATAAAAGCCCTGAAGACGGGTTTTACCGCGACGCATTTCCAAGCCTCCGCCAAGTCCGATAAAATTACCTGCCGATTTCCAGGTATCTTCAGTCATTGCAGGTACATTGGGAAATGTTGGTGCAGTAGCCTGAGGAACCCCGATTAGGGCAGTTTCCTTGTTCGACCACATACCAATACGAAGAATACCGCGGTAAGCAGTAGCCTCATCAGTAAACATTTTACCGATGATGGTTTGTGTGGCATTCATAAAGTTCCAGGTAGGGGCATTGTTCATGCCGGTGTTACCTGAAAACAGGTTACCCATGTAGTTTAGGAGGGGGTTGGCATCGATACCGATAGACCAATCGCCGGCCTCAGGAAGATAGGGTTCTCCCTTTTTGGATGTTAAATCCTGTGCAAAAGCTCCCGAAATTCCGAAAGCAAGGGCAAGTGCAAGTGCTGTTTTTTTCATAGTTGTTTTTGTTGGTTTTTGTTCGAATTAAACATTCAACGGTCAAATATACCAAAAATCCAAGATAGAGATTGTTATTAACAATTCCAAGGTTATGAACAGCAAAATGTTAATTACCTGGCTTTTTCCCCCAGCATAGGGACAAAGCGGAAGGCTCCAAAATCGGTTATTTCGTGCTGATTTTCAGACACTTTGACAAGAGTCTTCATGATTTGAACTTCACCTGATCCGGTGGGAACCACCATAATCCCTCCCACCTTAAGTTGCTTTATTAACTCGTCGGGAATCTCCGGAGCCCCGCAGGTAACCAGGATTTTATCGAAAGGGGCAAAAGCGGGCAGTCCCTTGTAGCCATCACCATAAAACAACCTGGGGTTATATCCCAACTGGGGCAAAAGCACCCGGGTTTTATCGTACAGCAGTTTCTGACGCTCAACGGAGAAAACCCTGGCTCCCAATTCAAGCAAAATGCAGGTTTGATAACCCGATCCGGTTCCAATCTCCAGAATCCGGTCGCCCTTTTCTACCTGAAGCAGTCCTGTCTGAAATGCCACCGTATAGGGCTGGGAAATGGTTTGTCCTGCCCCGATGGGAAAAGCATTATCCTGGTAGGCAAACTCAATAAAGGCATTGTCGAAAAAGAAATGTCTGGGAACCGTTTCTATGGCTTTCAACACAGCCTGATCGGTAATTCCCTTTCGTTTAATTTCTGCAACCAGATTTTTGCGAAGGCCCTGGTGACGATAGGTGTCTTTCATATCAACAACAACATATGCAAAACTCCCCTTTTAATGAAATATTCACCGCATAAAATCCAGTACTTTTACACAATTTCCTGTTAAAGGCGGAATTTATGGAAATGGTTAAAATCGGATTATTCGGATGCGGGCATCTCGGCAAAATTCACCTGAGACTGGCCCTTTCAAACCCTTCCATGAAAGTGGCAGGCATCTACGATACCAATGCCGAGGTATTAGACGCCTGCGCAAAGGAATTCGGGGTTCAAACCTATACCGACCCCATACAGTTAATGGAGGATTCGGATGCGGTTCTTATCGTTACCCCTACCCTTACCCACTATAAAATAGCCGCCGATGCCATTAAACGGGGCAAACATGCTTTCATAGAAAAGCCGGTTACCGAATCGGTAAAAGAAGCAAAGTCTCTGCTTGCTCTGGCCCACGAAGCCAATGTTATTGTCCAGGTGGGGCATGTAGAGCGTTTTAACCCTGCCTTTTTATCGGCCCGGGAATATTGCCTGAATCCCATGTTTATTGAAGGACACCGGCTGGCACAATTCAATCCCCGTGGCACCGATGTTTCCGTTGTGCTCGATTTAATGATCCATGATATCGACATTGTGCTCAGTCTGGTTAAATCATCCATCCGAAGGATAAGTGCCAGCGGCGTAGCCATCATCAGTAACAGTCCGGACATTACCAACGCCCGCATTGAGTTCGACAATGGTTGTGTGGCCAATCTTACGGCCAGCAGGATTTCGATGAAAAACATGCGAAAAATCCGGGTTTTTGGCCCCGAGGCCTATATTTCCATGGATTTTTTAGAAAAAAATTCCAGTATTATCCGAATTTTGCCTGTAATTGATGAATCCGATCCCCTGGCTGTAATAATAGACCCGGGCGCCGGAAAACCAAAAAGACAGATAATTATGGAAAGCCCTCAGCCCCTTGAAATTAACTCCATTGGCCTGGAACATGAATCCTTTTGCCGGGCAATTTTAAAGGGAGAAAACCCGGCGGTAAGCCTTGAAGACGGCCTCTCAGCCCTTGAGGTGGCCTATAAAATCATCGAAAAAATTGAACTCACCAGCGATTTCCCCCCGCTTCCTACAATATCCTGATTAATATTTCGTTTCGTTATAGCCCTAAAGTGTGTTTATGCGCTTTTCATTACTCGTTATTAGTCTCATATTCTGCCTTTTACCAACCTTCTCCGGTTGTTCGCTTTTCGATAAAGAAGAGCCGGTTCCCTCCTACATTAAAATCAACTCCATTGGGGTTACTACCGATTACCTGAATCAGGGCACCAATAAGCATAAACTGGTAGATGCCTGGGTTTATGTAGATAATCAGTTAATCGGAGCATTTGAATTGCCCGCAAAATTCCCGGTACTTGATTGGGGGGAAGAAAAAAAAATCCGGGTGAGAGCCGGGATAAAAATGAACGGCATTTCCGCGCTCAGGGTTGACTATCCTTTTTTCCCCGGCTACGAATCAACGATCAATCTTTCTGCCGGACAAATCACAGAGGTTCAGCCGGTGGTTGCATACCGGCCAACAACAACCTTTGTATGGCTTGAAGATTTTGACGGAGTTGGACATACCATTAACGATACCATTCAGGGACCCAAACTAAGCCAGGATACGGCCAATACTTTTCAAGGCAGGGCCTGTGGCAAAATACGCCTTCAGGGAGATACGCTCTCCTTCGAAATCCGAAGTTCTTCTGCCTTTCCCCTGCCAACGGATGGAAGACCCATCTTTATGGAATTACATTATAAGTCGTCTCATGAATTCCGGGTGGGCGTTATTACGGCCAGCAATGAGCATAGGATTTCTTTGGGTGTGAACGCCACTTCAACCTGGAACAAAATTTATATCAATCTGATTAACGAAACGAATCAGATACCCACTTCCACAAACTACCGGATTTTCTTTTCCATGTTGCGTGCGCAGGGAAGCGGAGTCCAGGAATTTTTTATAGACAATATTAAGCTCTTGTATTAGCCGGTGAAGAAAAAAATGCAAATAGCCAAACATGTGGTTGCCGATGCGTTGGCGGCTGCCCTGGCATGGGCCGGTTTTTACGTTTTTCGCAAAACGTATATTGAGCCTGATAAATTCGGTGGGCCTATCGACCTTGAATTCGGCGACCGGTTTTATTTGGGGCTGGCTATGGTTCCTGTTTTCTGGCTGGTGCTTTATGCCGCCACGGGGCAGTACCGGAGCATTTTCCGCAAATCAAGGTTGCGGGAATTCGGACAAACTTTTCTTTTATCCCTGATTGGTGTTCTTGTAATATTTTTTGTTCTGATTCTCGATGATCAGATCCCCAATTACAAATCCTATTACCAGTCATTTCTGGCTTTATTCGGTCTTCACTTTTTAGCTACTGCAATTTTCCGTCTCATCCTCACCACCATTACCGTTCACCGGGTTCACAGTCGAAAAATTGGCTTTCCTACCCTGCTCGTTGGAAGCAACCTCAATGCCCTGAAATTGTATCAGGAACTGGAGGGACAAAAAAAATCATCCGGAAATAAATTTGTCGGCTTTGTGCATGTGGATCAGAAAAACGGATTCAGTGAGGAGTTGAAGGAAAAAATTCCACACCTGGGGGAGCTATCAGAGATAAAATCCATAATAAACGCGCATGCGGTTGAAGAAGTAATTGTGGCCATTGAGTCATCCGAACACGACAGCATAGGAAAAATTGTAAATGAACTCGACGACCCAAAAATTGCCATCAAGGTTATTCCCGACATGTATGATATTCTTTCAGGCTCGGTAAAGATGAGCTCCATTTTCGGAGCGCCGCTGATTGAAATCAACTTTGCCATCATGCCTCCCTGGCAACAAACGCTGAAGCGTATGCTCGATATTTCCGTTTCTCTTACCTTCCTTACCCTTTTCTCTCCGGTGTATCTGATCATTGGTGCCTTGGTTAAATTTACATCCCGCGGTCCGGTTCTATACAGCCATGAACGCATCGGTCTGCATGGAAAACCTTTTATGATTCACAAATTCCGGTCAATGGTTACCGACGCGGAAAAAAACGGCCCCGCCCTCAGCAGCCAGAACGACCCGCGGATTACACCCTTTGGAAAATTTCTGCGGAAATCACGCCTCGATGAATTGCCTCAGTTTTACAATGTACTTATCGGGGAAATGAGCCTGGTTGGGCCAAGGCCCGAGCGACAGTTTTTCATTGAAAAGCTTTTGAAAGTGGCGCCCCATTACAAGCATCTGCATAAAGTAAGACCCGGCATTACCAGTTGGGGACAGGTAAAATACGGTTATGCAGAAAACATTGATCAGATGGTAGAACGGCTCAAATATGACATCATTTATCTTGAAAACATGTCCATTGCCGTAGATTTGAAAATTATTATTTACACCATCCTGATTGTATTTCAGGGCCGGGGAAAATAATTTCAGAAGTTTTGGAAGTCCTTCAGGAGATAATTTTTCACATAATCAGAAATCCCGGCTTCCAGGGAATGAAAGGAATGCAGATATCCGGCTGATTTCAATTTGTCCATTTTCGCTTCCGTAAAATACTGGTACTTATCGCGAATATCTTCCGGAGTATCGATAAATTCAATTTTTTCAGGTTTCCCGGTAGCTTCAAATACTGCCCTTGCCAGATCCAAAAAAGTTCTGGCCTTTCCGGATCCCAGATTATAAATACCCGGATTTTTGCGATGGTTCAAAAGGAAAAGGCAAACCGCCACAACATCTTTCACATAAATAAAATCCCGTAGTTGTTCTCCGTCTTTAAAATCGGGGTTGTGGGAACGAAAAAGCCTTACGCTTCCCTTTTCTGCAATTTGTTTAAAGGCATGGAAAACAACCGAAGCCATCCGGCCTTTATGGTATTCATTGGGACCATAAACATTAAAAAACTTTAGTCCGGCCCAGAAAGAAGGAAATTTAGTTTGGGTAAGCACCCATTTATCGAAATCATTCTTTGAATCGCCGTAGGGGTTGAGGGGTTTCAGATTTGGAATGATTTGGTGATCGTCGGCATATCCCTTTTCACCCAGGCCATAGGTAGCTGCAGAAGAGGCGTAAACGAGGGGAATACCGTAGCGTGTACAAATATTCCATACTTCTTTTGAATAATCGAGATTCAGTTTATTAAATACAGCAACATCAAATTCAGTAGTATCGGTCCTGGCCCCGATGTGAAAAACGAACTGAACGAAGCGTTGGTTTTTTTCCAGCCAGGAAGCAAAAACATCCCGCTCTACTTTTTCGGTAAACTTTTTTCCGGAAAGATTTTTCTCCTTGGCTTCAACAGAAAAATCATCCACAAGAATCAGGTCATAAAAACCTTCCCGGTTCAATTCCGAAACCAGGCAACTTCCAATAAAACCTGCGGCACCGGTAACAACAATCATCCGACAATAATTTTTTTTGCGAATATACGGATTTGGAACCGTGAAAATTAAAAGAAAACCTGAGCAGGCGGCGGAGGAATTAATCCTTCCGTATGTGCCATGGCAAAAAGTTCCTTCACTGCTTTTTCTCCCCCCGTTCCCGGATCAAGGGAAAAATCGTTGACATAGGTCTGAATGTGTAATTTTTGGATTTCGGGACTCATTTCGCTGGCGTGTTTGGCCACATAAGTGGTCGCACTTTCGGGATTATTAAAGGCAAAAAACACGCTTTGCCGGATCATGAGATTAATAGCAAGGGCATGTTCTTTACCCAGGGATCTTAAAATACCAATGCCTCCCAGGGGAATGGGTGATTTTTTAAAGCGTTCCCACCAGGTTCCCAGATCGGTTACCTGAAAAAGACCTTTATCGCGAAAGGTAAACCGGTTTTCGTGAATAATAACCCCGGCGTCAACCTTTCCCGAAATTACGGCCTCTTCGATTTCGGAAAAAACCATGAATACTTTTTTAGTAACCCGCGGGTAGCGTAATGAAAAAAGCAAATTCGCTGTGGTAAGTTCGCCGGGCAGGGCAACGGTATGCGAAGGTTGTAATCCATCCAGCGCCATTCCCGGTCGTGCTGAAATAACCAGGGGGCCGCAACCAAAGCCCATAGCACCCCCTGAGGGCAGGATCGCGTATTTTTCCAGCAATTTTCCCAAGGCGTAATAGCTCAATTTTGTAACCTCCAGCTTTCCTTCTTCGGCCCATTCATTCAGGGTTTGCACATCTTCCATAAAAACCTCGAATTGATATGGACCGGTTTCAATTTTTCCGTTTACGAGCGCGTCAAAAATAAAGCAGTCGTTTGGACAGGGACTGAAGCCCAATTTTATTTTCATGAGCTGCCCTCCCATGAATTTAAAATTTTTATGCCTGTTTTTGCGAGATTGTTTACTGCGAGGGGAATATCCCAGGCATCGCGGTTTCGTTTTTCAACCCGGTTTGAAACGGAGCGGATTATGGCCGATGGAATTTTAAACTTTTGACAGGCAAAAAGAAAAGCACCCGCTTCCATGGTTTCGATAAAAGGAAAATGAGTATCGAAAACCCGGGCGATGGAATTTTCATTGCCATGAACCGTATTAACGGTAATACCGGAAACCACCGGCAGTTTATCAATTTCAGGATTTTTAAGCGGCAGGTTGTTTTCTACAAAAAACACCCCGGGAATTCCCAATTCAGGGAATGGAATAAAGTGCTCATCATCTTCGGCTCCCAGTTCAGAGAAGGTTTCGCGGGTAGAATGAACTACCGTGCCCGGACCAAAATCATAAAAGAAACTGCCGGCAATGCCCAGATTGAGGGCAGCCTCATAGTTATTTCCGAGTTCTTTTCCCAAATAGAAGGCGGTGGGAACCATGCCTGCGCCGGTAACGAGTAAATTACCCTCCAGATTACCCAAAGAAAAGGGAGCCAAATTTCCCTCCACCACCTCCGGAATATTTAATTCCCGGCAGAGGGGAGCCACTTCAGAAAAAGTTGCCGCTACCAGTAAAATCCGCATATACCAAAGGTATGATATTACCCGGTTTGGCTCCAAAAACTATTATCTTTGTGAGCCATGATTTATTTGACCCGAAGAGAAACTTTTAATGCCGCCCACCGGCTTTTCCGGCCCGATTGGGACGATGCAAAAAACCAGGAGTATTTTGGAAAATGTGCCAATCCGAACTGGCATGGGCATAACTACACCCTGTTGGTTACGGTAAAAGGGAAAATGGATCCCCAAACCGGTTATCTGGTAAATCTGAAGGATCTGAGCCGATTAATCCGGGAAAAAATTACCGACAAGGTAGATCATAAAAACCTGAATATTGATGTGGATTTCATGAAGGGAAAAATTGCCAGCACCGAAAACCTGGCCATTGCGGTTTGGGAGGAAATAGAATCGGATATCCGGAAAATGAATGCCGAGTTGCATTGCGTTAAAATCATAGAAACCGAAAATAATTTTGTAGAATATTATGGAGGCTGAGGAAAATAATCTGGCCGGGCACTTCCAAAAAATCATCACGGGCCTGGGCGAAAATGCTACAAGGGAAGGATTATTAAAAACTCCTTACCGGGCTGCCGAAGCCATGCGTTTTCTCACCTCAGGTTACGCAGATAATCCACGCGAAATATTAAGTTCCGCTTTGTTTCGGGACGATTACCGCCAAATGGTAATTGTGAAAGACATTGAACTTTACTCCCTATGCGAACATCATTTGCTTCCCTTTTTCGGGAAAGCCCATGTAGCTTATATTCCTAACGGAAAAATTGTCGGGTTGAGTAAAATTCCCCGCGTGGTTGATTCTTTTTCCAGGAGGCTGCAGGTTCAGGAGAGACTTACGCATGAAATAAGAGATTGCATTCAGGAAACCCTCGATCCCCTGGGTGTGGCTGTTGTTATTGAGGCAGCTCACTTATGCATGCAGATGCGGGGCGTTCAAAAACAAAATTCCATTACAACTACTTCTGCCTTCACCGGTGAATTCATGAAAGAGCCTACCCGTCGTGAGTTTATTGCATTGATTTCAAAAAACAGTTGATATGAAAGCGTATATTTTTCCCGGTCAGGGATCTCAGTTTCCGGGCATGGCCAGGGATTTGTTCGAGCAGTTCGACATTGCCAAACAAAGATTTTCGAGAGCCGCTGAAATTCTGGGCTTCGACATCAGTAAAATAATGTTTGAGGGAACCGAAGAAGAGTTAAAACAAACCCGCGTAACCCAGCCGGCAATTTTTTTGCATTCGGTAATTCTTGCCGAATGTTATGCGGATAAATTTTCACCGGAAATGGTGGCCGGACATTCCCTTGGAGAATTTTCGGCTCTCGTTGGAAATAAAACCCTCGATTTTGAAACCGGTCTTGCTTTGGTTGCCAAAAGAGCAAACGCCATGCAAAAGGCCTGCGAATTAAATCCTTCTACCATGGCGGCCGTTCTGAACCTTCCCGACGAAAAAGTGGAAGATATATGCAGCCAAATTCATCAGGAAACCGGCGAAATTGTGGTGGCAGCCAATTACAATTGTCCGGGTCAGCTGGTTATATCAGGAACCAAAAAAGGCATTGAAATTGGCTGCGAAAAGATGAAGGCGGCCGGAGCTAAAAGAGCTTTGGTACTTCCTGTGGGAGGAGCATTCCACAGCCCCTTGATGGAACCTGCAAGGAAAGAACTTGAAGATGCCATAAACAAGGCTTCATTCAACCAACCCATTTGCCCTGTTTTTCAAAATGTAACTGCATCGGCTGAAACAAATCCCGATTCTATTAAGAAAAATCTGATAGCCCAGTTAACAGGGCCCGTAAAATGGACCCAGACGGTTCAGGCCATGGTGGCTGCCGGCGGTAAAACCTTTATTGAGGTGGGACCCGGAAAGGTATTGCAGGGATTGGTAAAAAAAGTCAGTCCTGAGGTTGAAGCGGGAAGTCTTCAGGCTTAGCCCCTGATAATTTTATTTCTTATCAATTCCACTTTCTGGCCAAGGGTCTGAAGTTCATTTCTGGTGATTTTATTTTTATCAGACAAAGAGCCGTAAACATTCTTTATTTGCTGAAGGTCTTCAATCAGGGCCGCAAAAAACGGCTCCGACTTAAACTCACCCAAAAGATCAAGTAACGCATTGAGGTGGCTGCGCTGTTGCAGAATTTTCACATTCAGTTTATTTCCAATTTCTCCTTTTCCTTCGAGGGCGGTTTGAACCGTGGTGTAGAGTCCTTCCAGCCATCCTCCGGTAACCACGAGGCTTGCCAACCCAATTCGTTCATTGGATTTCAGGGTCTTATCCACTTCGGCATAAGAGCTGAAAATAATTTTCTCGAGTGAGTCTTTATTGGATTTGTTACGCTCGAAGCTGGCCAGTGCTTTTTGGTCGAAAGCAATAGGAATTCCTAATTCATCGGCAAGTTTTTTGGTGCATTTCAGGTAGGGAGTAACTTCCTGGTATCGTTCAAAACAAATAACATAAGCCATGTCTGCGCCAAAAATTCCCAGGTTAATGGCCTTGGAATGACTTTCGGAATATTTCACCAGGTTATCGGGAGGATTGAGCAGACTTTTCTGGAAAAGCGCCTGCGAAGAAGAAAGCGTAGCCAGAATATCAAAGGGAATGGGAATATTACTGATGGTAAGATCGTATTTAAACTGCTTTAAATCATCAACCGTGCTGGTTACGGTATCGTAATTCACCTCACCTTTTCCCTGACCGGAATTGGAGGATTCATTACCGCAGGAGGTAAAAAAAGAAAAAGCTGACACAAGGGCCAGGCCGGAAAAAACAATGCGCAACATATTCATAGTATTTAGTTCAAAGCTAACCATTCTCTTATTTAAAATAGCTGAAATCCTGTCCTTTTTTAATGGACTGGAGGGTTTCATAGATAAGTTTAACCACATTTTCCACATCTTTCTGATGCACCGATTCAACCGTAGTATGCATATATCTCAGGGGAAGTGAGATGAGGGCTGATACTACCCCGCCTCCATTAAAGGCAAAGGCATCGGTATCGGTTCCGGTATTTCGGCTAACCGCCTCTCTTTGAAAAGGAATATTCCTCCTTTGGGCGGTTTGAATGATTACTTTCAAAAGATTGTTGTGAACCGCGGGGCCATAGGCAAGAACCGGGCCTTTACCGCAGGCAATATCGCCCTGAGCCACCTTGTTCATCATGGGGGTTTGGGTATCGTGGCAAACATCGGTAATGATGGCCACATCGGGCTTAATCCGGTTCACAATCATTTCCGCACCTCTGAGCCCAACTTCCTCCTGCACCGAATTGGTAATATATAATCCGAAGGGAAGTTTTTTCTTGTTCTTTTTTAAAAGCCGGGCCACTTCTGCAATCATAAAGCCCCCTATCCTGTTGTCAATGGCTCTGCCCACAAAATAGCGGTTATTCAATTGCATAAAGCTGTCTTCATAGGTACAAACACAACCCACATGCACGCCCATTTCTTCCACTTCTTTATCGCTTGAGGCACCTACATCCAGAAAAATATTCTTAAGCGAAGGATTTTCTTCCTTTCCGGGCTCTCTGACGTGAATAGCAGGCCATCCGAAAACCGCTTTTACGATACCTCCATCGGTGTGGATATTTACTCTTTTGGAGGGAGCAATCTGGTGGTCGCTTCCTCCGTTCCTGCGCAGGTAAATAAAACCATCTTTGGTTATATAATGTACGAACCAGGAAATTTCATCGCAATGGGCCTCAATTACTACTTTGTAATCGGCTTTTGGGTTAATGACGGCCACGGCGGTACCGTAATTATCGGTGAAAATAGTATCGCAGTGGGGACGAATATATTCCATCCACAACTTTTGTCCTTTCGACTCAAATCCTGTTGGAGAGGGGTTGTCAAGGTAGGTTTTTAAAAATTCCAGAGCTGGAGCATCGAAAAAAGAAGGGCTTTTCTTTCCTTTTTTTCCGGTGGTTTTCTTTTTAGGCATAAAACTTGTTTGAAGGGGCAAAGGTAAGTATTTTGACAAAACCATATACCGGTTTGTTTATCAGGTGTTTATGCCCCAAATAATCGTTACTAAAATGTTAAAAAGTTGATTTTTTTATCCGTTTTTAATTTTCTTTTTTTGAACCTCTAAATTATATGTGTATGAACCTCAGATCAGTTGTTTTGATATGCCTTTCGGTATTTTGTTTTGGTTTAACCGGCATTTCCCAAACCCGTGCCCCGCTGAAAAAAGGCGGCCCACTGGATGGAAAAATCTATATAATAGAAATATTTATTGACGGAAAGGAAAAGAAGTGGAATGATGACGACCTGAAATTTACGGGCGGAAAATTGAAATCCGTTTTATTCCAGGACTGGGAATTTGGCGCTGCGCCGTACGAGGGCATAGTAATAGACTCTGTTTCGGAAAAGAAAATTTACACCTTTAATTGCGAAACAAAACCCAATCCAAAAGGCGAAATTATGATCTGGTCGGGTACGGTAACCGGGAATGAGGTGGAAGGAACCATTGAAATTCAAAGCAAGAAGGGAAAAACCACCAAATCTTATGTATTTAACGGTGCTGAGAAGGAGAAAAGAAAAACTCCCGGCGGCCGCTAAACCATTCCGGAGCCTTCTCCCCTCTCCGGTAATTTTGTATATTCGAACATCAAACTAAAGACTATGAAAAATCTGGTCATTGCCCTTTTTATTTTATGTGGTCACCTGACCTTTGCGCAGGACACCGTTAAGGTGAGCACCATTCCCAATCAGGAGGCCGAAAAATTATTCAATGAAGGTATCAGTCAGTATGCCGGAAGAAATTTCCAGTCGGCCATTGGCAGTTTTTCCCAGGCCATTACCCTGAGGCCCGATTTTGGAAAGGCCTATTTCAACCGGGGAATCTGCAAATTTGAGTTGAAGGATTATGCAGGTACCATTGCGGACCAAACCAAAGCCATCGAGCTCGACCCTTCCAATGAACAGGCCTATTTTTACCGGGCTCAGGCTCATTACCATACCGGCAAAAAAAATCTGGCTTTGGCCGATTATACCAAAATGATTGGCTTAAATAACATGAGTTTTCAGGGTTATTATTACCGGGGCGGAATAAAATTCGAACTGGAAGATTATCCCGGAGCAATAGCCGATTTCGACCAGGCTATTTTAGCCAAAAACGATTATGCATTGGCCTTTAATGACCGCGGCAGTGCCAAATTGCAGAAAGAGGATGTTGATGGTGCCATCAGTGATTACAGAAAAGCTTTGCAGATTGATCCGAAATTTTCACTGGCACAGGCTAACCTGGGTTCGGCACTCCGTAAAAAGGGAAATTTCCAGGATGCCATTAAAGCCTACGATGCTGCCATTAATCTTAAACCGGATCCCATTCTCTTCAACAACCGGGGAAGCGCTAAATACGATGCCGGCGATTATCAGGGAGCGATAAAAGATTTCTCGGAAGCCATTAAAATGAAATACGATTATGTATTTGCGTATAACAACCGGGCCGGAGCCAAAATCAAATTAAAAGATTACAAGGGAGCAGTCTCTGATTGCGATTTTGCGATTAAACTGAACGACCAGTACGGGTATGCCTATTTGAACCGTGGCATAGCCAAGGAAATGCTACGCGATAAAACCGCCTGTTCCGACTGGAAAAAAGCCGCCCAGTTAGGGGTGGATATTGGAAAAACATATTCAGCAGATTGTAAATAATACAGCAGCCATGAAAAACATCAAATTCTTATTCGGTTTTTTGTTTCTGGGTTTTGGCATCGCCTCCGGGCAAACCAACGTAGAATTCAAAAAAGATAATTTCAAGGATAAAAAAGATCAGTTTAAAGAGGCTGTAAAAAACCTGGATCAGGGCGACAGCTATTATAAGCAGGGAGCCGTTGGCTATAGCCTTGCCCTTCCCCTTTATCTGAAGGCAAACGATTTCAACCCCAACAACGCAATGTTGAATTACAAAATCGGGGTTTGTTATCTTTCCAGTCCCTTCAAGTGGAAGGCTCTTTCCCACTTTGAAAAAGCCTACAAATTAGATCCAAAGGTATCGAACGACATATTTTACAATATAGGCCGGGGCTATCATCTTACCATGAAATGGAATGAGGCCATTGCCCAATACGAAAAACAAATTCAGGTTAATGGCCCCAAGGAGGAAGAAAAAAACAAAGATTGCAAAAAGAAAATTCAGGAATGCAAATACGGCATTGAATACGAGAAAAAGCCCGTCCGCGTTTTTATCGACAATGCAGGTCCTGAAGTAAATTCTTCCTACCCTGATTACGGCCCTGTAATTACCGCCGATGAATCTATTATGTTTTTGACCAGTCGCCGAAACAATACAACCGGAGGCGGAAGCGACCCCTTTGACGGAAAATATATGGAGGACATTTACATTTCGAAAAATGTAAATGAGAAGTGGACGATTGCCGTGAATGCGGGCAAACCCATTAACAGTGAAAGGCATGATGCCACCGTTGGAATTTCTGCCGATGGAACCAAGCTGTTAATCTATCTGGATGATAACGGGGATGGGAACATTTACGAGTGCGACCAGAAAGGAGATTTCTGGAACAAGCCCGACAAATTGAGCTCGAACATAAATACCAAAGCACACGAGTCGTCGGCTTCGCTGAGCAGTGACGGAAGAACCCTGTTTTTTGTAACCAATAAGGATGGAGGAATTGGAAAGCATGATATTTACATGTCTAAAATGGACGAAAAAGGAAGGTGGGGAAAAGCCATAAACCTGGGTCCTACCATTAATACCGAATACAACGAGGAGAGTGTGTTCATCCATCCTGATGGGAAAACCCTTTACTTCAGTTCCGAGGGGCACACCTCTATGGGGGGATATGACATCTTCAAATCAATCTGGGATGAAAAAACCCAGAAATGGTCGACCCCGGTAAACCTGGGTTATCCGGTAAATTCACCCGATGATGATATAGACTTTGTGTTGTCAGCCTCCGGCAAAAGAGGATATTATTCCTCTTTTAAAATTGACGGGTACGGAGAAAAGGACATTTACATTATTACATTCCTTGGGCCCGAAAAGCCGCCCATTCTCAATACGGAGGACAATCTCCTTGCCAGTTTATCCGCACCCGTGAAACAAACGGTGGCTATGGAGAAAATAGAGATTGTATCTGCCCAGCTTACCATTTTGAAGGGAACCATTACCGATGCCTTTACCAAAAAGCCATTAGAGGCAGAATTAGAGTTGGTAGACAATACCTTAAATCAGGTAATTGCCACATTTAAAAGTAATTCATCCACCGGAAAATATCTGGTTTCATTACCGGCGGGCAAAAACTATGGTATTGCCGTAAAGAAAGAAAACTATCTTTTCCATTCCGAGAATTTCGACATACCCATGACGGCATCGTATCAGGAGGTGGTGAAGGACATTGAACTGAAAAACATAAAAGTTGGAAGTAAGATTGTTCTCCGAAATATTTTCTTCGATTTCGATAAAGCTACCCTGAGGCCGGAATCAAAAGTTGAGTTGGATCGATTGATTCAGTTATTAAAAGATATTCCCACCATGAAAATTGAAATTTCGGGACATACCGACAGCAAGGGCTCCGACGATTACAATTTGAAACTAAGTCAATCCAGGGCTCAGAGTGTGGTGGATTATCTGATAAATGCCGGAATCAATTCCACCAGGCTTAAAGCAGCCGGATATGGCGAAACCAAGCCCATCGACACCAACGACACCGATGAAGGTCGCCAGAACAACCGTAGGACTGAGTTTGAGATTTTGAGTAAGTAAGGTGGATTGATGGGAATGGTATGATTCAGTAAAAGGGTTTTCCATTTTCTATGTTTTATTCCGGGGGATCAAAGCGTAAGGCAAATGAAAACTCCATGCTACCCCACCCCCTCACAGGTTCGGGAAACGAAGCCCGGATTGCGACTTTACCCACAAACCCAATAAGGAGTTAGTTCTTGTGGAAACATCAAAACTGTTTTTTTCTAATCCTGGCATGAACCTTTTCCATTTCCCTGCTCAT
>ERZ869936.360-NODE-360-length-45859-cov-34.205026_pt1 | contig 45859 bp, 37 predicted proteins | sample MGYA00520876_ERZ869936 | MGnify/ENA primary metagenome ERZ869936 (study PRJEB32218, sample SAMN09650985) | biofilter metagenome | isolation source: enrty point of leading RO module | place: Saudi Arabia: Thuwal, RO plant located on Red Sea | collected 2016-02-17 ... | reverse complement strand
CTGAGCGGAAGGGGGCTCTGGCGATGACCGAAGCACCGTCGACATCGGCTCACGAGCGAACGCTGGAAGTGCCCGTCGAGCAGCGTCCGCGCCATATCGCGGTGATCATGGACGGCAACGGTCGCTGGGCACAACGACAAGGCCTTCCCCGCATCGAGGGCCATCGCCGCGGAGTCGAAAGCGTCCGTCGCGCCACCGAGGAATGCTCGCGGCTCGACATCGGACAGCTCACGCTCTACTGTCTGTCGAGCGAGAACTGGAAGCGACCGGCCGAGGAACTCGACTTCCTCATGCATCTGCTCGAACAGTACATGATCGAAGAGCGGTCGCGGATTATGAACAACAATATCCGCGTCGACGTGATCGGTCGCCGCGAGGGCATTCCCGCTTCGGCGCAGCGCGAACTCGACAAGACGATCGAAATGAGCCGCGCGAACCGTGGCACGCGACTCTGTCTGGCCATCAACTACGGCGGCCGTGGAGAGTTGCTCGACGCAGTTCGTTCGCTGGCCGCGGACGTGAAGGCGGGCGCGCTCGAACCGGACGCGATCGACGAGTCGCTGATCGACGAGCGGCTCTACACGGCCGGCATGGCCGATCCCGATCTCTTGATTCGCACGGCGGGAGAGATGCGGATTAGCAACTTTCTGCTCTGGCAGATCAGCTACGCGGAGATTTGGATTACCGAGCGCTGCTGGCCGGAGTTTCGCGAGCCGGATTTGCACCAGGCCATTCGCGATTTTGCCGCGCGGGAGAGGCGGTTTGGCGGACTGACCGAAGCTCCCACAGACCCGAGTGACTTGAGCCTTTAACACGATCGTCGGCGGCACCTCGACAAGCGGCCGACGAGCGGGCGCGACGGAGCCTTGCCGCCAAGACGCGTCCATTACCTCAGGGATTACGACCTTGCTCCGTTGGCGACTCTTGCTCGGTCCGATCATGGCGGCGATCACCGCCCTGTTGGTCTACGCCGACTTCGTGTCCGAGCGGCCGGGCGTCTACCTGCTGCCGGTGATGACCGTGTTCGCCATTCTCTCGGCCGGCGAAATGGTCCGCCTGGGAAGCGGCCAGGCACGTCGTCCTCCGCGCGTGGGCATCTATCTCGGCACGACCCTGGTGGTGATCAGCAACTTCGTGCCGCACCTGGTGCCCGAGTTGTCGGGAGGCGGGTCGTCGGGAGCGATGGCCTGGCCGCTGGCGACGCTGGCCGTGGCGATTTTGTTCGTGTCCCTCGTCGAGATTCTCAACTTCGAGAACGCCGAGAAGGTGAGTGCGAATCTCTGCTTCGGCGTCTTCGCGATTGCCTATGTGGCCGGACTGGGGAGCTTCATCGCTCAGCTCCGCTACCTCGACAGTTCACGCTGGGGCACGCTGGCGGTGATCTCGCTGTTCTTCATCGTCAAGATGAGCGACATCGGGGCCTACATCGTCGGACGTCTGCTGGGCCGTCACAAGTTGGCGCCCCGCGTCAGCCCCGGCAAGACGATTGAAGGCCTGGTGGGCGGACTCGCCTTTGCCGCGGTTAGCGCCTGGGTCACCTTTGCCGTGGTGGGACCCCAGTGGCTTGGCGCCCCCACGACTTCGCCGTGGTGGAAGATCATGTCGTATGGCGTGCTGCTGGCCCTGGTCGGCGTGTTGGGCGACCTGAACGTGTCGCTGCTCAAGCGGGCGGCCAATCTGAAGGACTCCAGCGTCTGGCTGCCCGGGTTCGGCGGCGTCTTGGATCTGATCGATTCGCTGCTGGCAGCGGCCCCGGTGGCCTACCTGCTGCTGGCCTTCGAATGGATCGTGCCAGCCGGCAGTGCCAGCTGAGCGAATGAAATGCCGAATTCCACAACTCGTTATTGGCGAGCCTGTTGCGCCCCGAGTTTGGCGCCGACTGGCTCCCTTCGGCGAGGATTAGGTATATTTGAAAGGGTCGTTTGAGCCCAGGCTCACACCGCTTACGTTGGCCTCGCGTGCCGGCGTTTTTTTATTGATGTACCAAGCCATCATTCCGGTTTCCGATCACGAAATTCTGTTGCCGCTGTTTGGCCCTCGTGATCGGAACGTGCGACTGATCCGCGAGTCGCTGGATGTCTCGATCCTCGCCCGCGACGGCGAGATCCGCGTCGAAGGCCCCGAGGACAACGTGGCCCAGGCGACCGCGGTCATCGAGCAGCTCAAGCGACAGCTCAGCCGCCGAGGGGCCCTGGAGCCCGACGACGTCGCCCAGGCCATGGCACGCGTGACGGGCGATTTGCGCGACGCCGCCGACGTGCCGGCGATTGAGGTGATGCAAGCCGGCCGCGAGGTCCGCCCGCGAACCCTGGGACAGGCCCGCTACGTCGAAGCGATCAGCAAGCACGACTTGACCTTCGTTGTGGGACCGGCCGGCACGGGCAAGACCTATCTGGCCGTGGCCATGGCGGTCGCCGCCCTGAAGAAAGAAAAGATCCGCAAGATCGTGTTGGTTCGCCCGGCGGTCGAAGCGGGCGAGAGCCTCGGCTTCCTGCCCGGCGATCTGGCGGCCAAGATCAATCCCTATTTGCGGCCGTTGCTCGACGCGTTGCACGAGATGATCGACTACGAGCAATTTCGCCGCTACATGGAGCAGGACGTGATCGAGGTCATCCCGCTGGCCTATATGCGGGGACGCACCCTGAACGAGGCCTTTATTATCCTCGACGAAGCTCAGAACACGACCGTCGCGCAGATGAAGATGTTTCTCACCCGCATGGGCGCCATGTCGAAGATCGTGGTGGCGGGCGACACGACCCAGATCGATCTGCCGGCCCATCAGGCCAACGGGCTGATCGACGCCGTGCATCGACTCGAGTCGATTGAGGGCTTTGCGCGGGTGGAATTGGGCGAGACCGACATCGTGCGGCACCGCCTGGTACAAGATATCGTCCGAGCGTATGAGGATCGGCCCGGCGCGAAGCCGGCCAAGTCACGACGTCGCTGAACCAAGATTTCCCGAACGAGAAGAGCCATCGCACATGTCGACGGGGGCCGGTAAGCACACCAAGTCGAGACGAGATCACGTAGCCGATCTCGATCCCACGACGCGCTGGACGTCGCGGATCTGGCACCGCCTGTCGGACGGGGACCTGCTCATCCGCATGGGACTCTGTCTGGCCGCGGCCGTGATCCTGCTGCTGGTCACGCGGGCCTGGCTGCCGCCGTTGGTCTTTCGCGAAGGGGACGTGCCGCGTCGGGCGATTACCGCCCGCACCGACTTTCGCCGCGCCAACGCCGAGCAAACGCGGCGGGCACGCGAACAAGCGATGCGCCAAGCTCGCCGCGTCTATCGGCACGATCCCGAGCCGATCCGTCAACTGCGCGGCGACCTGAAGAATACGGTCGTCCGATTCGATCCGGTGGGCGGCGAGAAAGAGATCAGCGACGACGACTTCGAAATCTGGAAGAAGGAATTCTATTTCACCACGGAGACCTCTCCCAAACTCGACGACGACATCTATCGCGAGCAGCTGGAGCAGTTTCGTCAGGCCCTGATCCCGGACGGAGCGTTGGCCCAGTTCGAAACGGCCGTGGCCGAGGCGCTTCGCGACGTGGAACAGAACGGGCTGTTGGCCTATCTCATCGAACCCGACGCGGACGACGGAGTCGACGGCAACGCGGACTTCAACCAATTGCAGATCCGCGTCTATCCGATCGGCAACCCCGAGAACGAGTCGAACGTCGCGGTCGAAGAGGTCTTGCTGGCCGATGTCCTCGAGCGGCTACCCGAGAAGCTGAAGAAGACGCTGCAATCGGACGACATCGTGGCCCGCGTCGACGACTGGCTCAAGCACAAGTTGCCCAGCGCCACCACGCTGACTCTCGACCCCGAGCGGACCGCCGAGCGACGTCGGCTTGCGTCCAACAGCGTCGAAGAGGTCTACGACGTCATCCGCCGCGATGCGGTGCTGGTCGCCGCGGGAACGCCGATCGACGCCAAGAGCTTCGAGCTGATCCGCTTGGAACACGAAGCCTACTCCGCGCAACTGAGCCGTGCCGACATGCTGGCGCGCTGGCTGGGAACGCTCGGCATGTATGCCGCGCTGTACACCCTCTGCGGCTTCTTCATCCATTTCCGCTATCCAGATCTGCTGAAGAACCTCGGTCAATTCGTCGGCCTGTTGGCCATTTCCACGGCCACCGTCGTGCTCTGCTACTGGGCCAACTACTGGAGCGCCGAGATGGTGCCGCTGCTGCTGTTCTCGATGACGGTGGCGATCGCCTTCAATCGCGAATTGGCCCTGCTGCTGGCGGCCTCGCTCGGCGTGGTCGTTGTGCTCTCGCTAGGCCAGGGACTGACCCCGTTTGTCATCCTCATGGCGGCGGCCGCCACCGCAATCTTGATGCTCGGTCAGGTTCGCAGCCGTACCAAGTTGACGTACGTCGGCTTCTGTGTGGGGTTGGTCGCGGCGCTGACCACCATTGGCGTAAGCGTCGTCGACAGCCAGTCGCTGGGCCTGGGGCTCATCGATGCGGGCTACTTCGCGCTGGCCGGAATCTTCTCGGGCATCGTCATGATGGCCTGCCTGCTGCCCGTCGTGGAAAAGGTGTTCGGCGTGATCACCGATATCAGCCTGCTCGAGTTGGGGGACGCCGCCCATCCACTGTTGCAAGAGCTGGTGCGTCGCGCCCCCGGCACCTACAACCACTCGATCAACGTGGCGTCGCTGGCCGAAGCCGCCGCCGAAAGCATTGGTGCCCACGGCCTGTTGGTTCGCGTGGGGGCCTACTTCCACGACATCGGCAAGATCTTCAAGCCGCAGTACTTCGTCGAAAACCAAACGCAAGGCGACAATCGCCACGAATCGCTCGTGCCCGCCATGAGCACCCTGATCATCATCGCCCACGTCAAGGACGGTGCCGACTTGGCCCGCCAACATCGACTTCCCGTGCCGATCATCGACTTCATCCTGCAGCACCACGGCACGACGCTGGTCGAGTACTTTTACAAGCGGGCCAGCGAACAGTGTGAGACCGATCCCGATGCGGCCGACGTCGACGAGAATACCTTCCGCTATCCCGGACCCAAGCCGCAAACGCGCGAGGCGGGCATTCTCATGCTGGCCGACGCGGTCGAAAGCGCCAGCCGCGTGCTGGTCGAGCCGACACCCGCGCGGATCGAAAGCTTGATCGAGGAGCTGACCATGAAACGATTGCTCGACGGTCAGCTCGACGAGTCGGGCTTGACGCTGCAGGAAGTCCGCACGGTGCGGGACAGTCTGGCGAAGTCGCTCACCGCCGTGTATCACGGACGTGTGAAGTACCCCGATCAACGAACCGCCTGATGCCAGAAACGTCGGAATTTCGGATTGAGTTCGCGTTCGAGGTGGACGACGCCCCGCTTGAGGAGCTGTGGGGCGAGGCGGCGACGCCGGACAATGGGACCGGAGATGCAGCCCCAGACGGCGGCCTCGCGGCCAGCCCGCCGGACCCTCGCATGACCGAGGCGATTCGTCGCATCCTGTCCGACGCCGGGCTTTCCAGCTGCCAGATCAGTGTGGCCATCGTCGACGACGCGCAGATCCACGAGCTGAATCGTCGCTACCTCGACCACGATGAGCCGACCGACGTGATCAGCTTTCCCCTGGCCCAGTCCGAAGGCCACCTCGAAGGGCAACTGGTCGTTAGTCTCGATACCGCCCGGGCACAGGCCGCCAGGCTCGGCTGGCCGGTGGCCGACGAGCTGTTGCTCTACGTCGTGCACGGCACGTTGCACCTGGCCGGCTTCGACGACCGCACGCCCGACGAACGACAACAAATGCGGCAGGAGGAGCGCCGCGTCCTGGGTTGGTTCAATCGGACGCCGCCCGTAGATGAAGTGGCAGACACCGGCTCGGTCGGGGCGCCGGCCGCCGGAGAGTAAACGCAAAGGAGAAGCGAGTCCGTGCCAGTTGAGGCGTTTTTCTGGATCGCGATCGCAAGCCTCGCGGCTACGTGCCTGGCGTCGATCGGGGCTCGGTCACTTCGCGAGTTCGACCGTCACGAACTCGAGGAACTTCGCCGCGCTCGCCCGAACGGGCCTGAATTCGGCGAAATCCTCCAGCACCACGACCATGTCGCCGTGGGCATCGAGAGCCTGCACGTGGTAGCGTCGGCGTTGTTCGTCGTGGCAACTACGCTGTGGTGGTTCGCCGGCGCGGACCTCGGCTGGGGCAACGTCGCCAGCTGCGCAGGCACGGTCGCGCTCGGTCTGTTGACCTTCAAGATCTGGCTGCCGTGGGCCATTGTGCGGATCTGGGCATCGCCGTTTCTCTACCGCACCTGGCGATTTTGGCGCGGCATCAACCGGCTGCTTGCGCCGCTGACGTTGCTCGCGCGACTGGTCGACGTGCTCGTCCATCGCCTGGCGGGTCGCCAACCGACCACGCCCTCGGAAGACATGATCGAAGAGGAAATTCGCACGATCGTCAGCGAGGGCCACCGTGAAGGTCTGCTCGAAGAAGATGCCCGCGAGATGATCGAAGGTGTGATGGAGCTGGGCGACGCCGACGTCGCCAAGATCATGACGCCGCGTACCGAAATGATCACGCTGTCGGTCGATGTCCCCTGGCCCGAGGTCGTGGACTTCGTGATTCACGCGGGTCACACGCGGATTCCCGTCTACGACAAGACGCGCGACGACATTCTCGGCGTGCTGTATGCCAAAGATCTGCTCCCGGTCCTCAAGGATGGCCTCGACAAGACGGCGTCGCCGCTGCGGAGCATTCTCCGCGAGCCCTACTTCGTGCCCGAGACCAAGCATCTGGACGACCTGCTCGAGGAGTTTCAACAGACGCGAAATCACATGGCACTGGTGCTCGACGAGTACGGCGGCGTCTCGGGACTCGTCACCATCGAGGACGTGCTCGAAGAGATCGTCGGCGAGATCGTGGACGAGTATGACGAAGAGCTCGTCGAGGAGATTCGCCAACTCGATGAGACCACCTACGAGGTGCTAGCCCGCGTCCACGTCGATGAGTTGAACGACCGCTTCGACCTGGGCCTTCCGGTCGACGGCGACTACGACACGGTGGGGGGCTTCGTGTTCAGCCAGCTCGGTCACGTGCCAGCCGCCGGCGAAGAACTGGTGTGGAACGGGGCTCGCATCAAGGTCAGCGAGGCGAGCCGGCGACGCATCGAAAAACTGCGGATGATGCTACCGCAGCTGCGCCGCGAGACCGCCTAGCGGTTCGTGGTACGCCGCGCTGCGTACCGCACTAAACGTCCTCGCGACCTCGCCAGCAGCGCTGGCAAGCTGGCTCTGCTTCCTGGCGACCGCCCACAACGGGTCGTCCGTCGCGGCTGATCTTGACCTTTTGCCGCGGCGTGGCGTACTGTTCCCCGCCGATTGCCAGACGACCCGGGTTCGCCGTTCGGCACTTGGTTCCCGGGCTGGCCAAGGGCATCCCTTCGACAAGCGTTTTCGCACTTGAATCCTCCTGGACGATTCACCGCGACGATTCGCAGCGGCCGAGCGGTCGCAGCGCGACGATTGCACTTCGTCTGCTGACATACCACGACCGACCTATGACCCGACTTCAGCGACTCTTCCTGACGTCCGCCGCGTGCACCTTCGCGCTGGTGGCCTGGCGGGCCGAGGCTCAGTATCCGCCCTCGGGTAGTTCCCCGCCCGCCTACGTGACGCCGGAGCAAGCCCGGTGGTGGGCCGAAAACCGCCGCTACGCGCGCTCGATCGGACCGGGTCTGTATCGCATCGAGGGACACGGCATCTTCGACGAACAAGGTCGTCGCGTGCAGGCGCTCTCGCCACCGGTCAACAGCGGCGGGGTCGCGCCGCCGCCCTATTCGCCGGAACCGCGACGAAACGCTCCGTGGTCGCCCGAGGACTCCAATCTCGCCGACACGCTGCAAAACTTTCGCACCAGCGACGACGACGGCCCGGGCCTGTTGCAGGCCCTGGTGCCCTGGCGCCTGACACCCGAGGTCGACCAAAACCTGGCCCGCCAACGATTTCTCGAAGCCGAGAACGCCATGCGGGCGGCCAACTACGATCGCGCTCTCGATCTTTACGAAGAGGCCAAGTCGCGGTGGCCCAACTCGCCGTTGGAAGAAGATGCCATGTTCATGATCGGCGAGTGTTACTTCTTCACCGATCGGTACCCCAAGGCGTTTGACGCTTACGAAGAGTTGCTCGCCAAGTACAAGCGCTCGCGACATCTGGAGAAGGCGGTCGCCCGGGAGTTTGCCATCGGGCAGTTCTGGCTGCAGCTCTACGACAAGAATCCGACGAGCATTTTTTCCGCGAACTTCACCGACAAGACCCGACCGACGCGGGACACGCTGGGCAACGCCCGGCGAGCGTTCTTGCGGGTGCGGCTCAACGATCCGACCGGAAAGCTGGCCGACGACAGTCTGATGGCGACCGCCGGCTCGCATTTTCGCTACGGCGAATGGAACGACGCGGCGTATCACTACACGGTCTTGGTGCGTGAGTATCCCGACAGCCCGCATCAGTACGACGCCCACCTGCTCGGCATTCAGTCGAATCTCCGCTCCTATCAGGGCCCCGACTACGACGCCGGGCCGCTCGAAGAGGCGGAACTCCTGCTGAAGCAAGCCACGCGACAGTTTCCCCACAAGCATGGGCAAGATCGCGAGCGACTGCTGCTGGTCGAGGCGCAGATTCGCGCCGCCCGCGCCGAGCGCGACTATCAGATGGCCGAGTTCTTCGTCGCCAAAGGGTTCATCGACGCGGCGCGGCAATACCATCGCGACATCCTCGTCGAGTATCCGAACACGCCGATTGCCGCCCGGGTCCGCACGCGGTTGGGCGAGCTGGCAGACCAGCCGGGCAATCCCCCGCCGCGCTTCGCCTGGCTGACGGCCGTGTTCCCCGAAGAGAAGAACGAACTGAACGACATGATTCGCCAGGCCCGCGCGCCGACCCCCGGCCCCCTGCGGAGGTAACAGGCGTGACGGCCCTCCGCGACTCACGGCATCGATCGCTTTCCGACAGCTCGGTCGCCGCGGTAAGTGACCACCGTCTTTGGCGCTGGCGGCTCGCCACGACGGTGTTGTGGCTGGCCTGCGGCACGCTCCTTTGTGGCTGTGCCGGTTATCGATTCGGCACGCAGGGCCTCTATCCCGACTATGTCCGCACCGTGCATGTGCCAGTGTTTCAGTCGGAGAGCTTTCGCCGCGACCTGGGCGAGCGGCTCACCGAGGCCGTGATCAAGGAGATCGAGCTGAAGACACCCTACAAGGTCGTCGCCCGCGAGCGGGCCGAGACCGTGCTCAGCGGCCGGATTGTCGACGATACGAAGCAGGTCATTGTCGAAAACTTCACCGACGACCCCCGCGATCTGGACATTGGCATGCGGGTGCTCGTCAACTGGACAAATCGCGCCGGCCAACCGGTGCAGCCCGAGCGGGCACTCAACCTGCCGGCACCGCTCTGGCAGGTCTCGGCCACCAGCCATCTCACCCCGGAAGTCGGGCAATCGCTCGTCACCGCGCAGCAAGCGGCCATTGTGCGACTGGCCGAGGAGATCGTGTCGACGATGGAAGCGGCGTGGTAAACTGGCCGCTATGTCAGACGATTCTCCCTCGCCCACGGCCTCCCGCGTTTCGCAGCGTGCCGCTGTCTGGCAGCTCCGCACTCGTCGGCTTACCTTTGCGGACGTGCCGCTGGTGATGGGCATCCTCAACGTGACGCCGGACAGCTTTTCCGACGGCGGGCGGTTCTTCGCGCCGGACGCCGCGGTCGAACAAGGGCTTCGCCTGGCGGACGAGGGGGCGGCGATTCTCGATGTCGGCGGCGAGAGCACGCGGCCCTATTCCGATCCGGTCGCCACCGACGAAGAACTGGGCCGGGTGATCCCCGTCGTGCAGGCGCTCGCCGAACAGACCGAAGTGCCGATCTCGATTGACACCTCGAAGGCCGAGGTCGCCCGCGAGGCGATCGCCGCCGGCGCGGAGATCATCAACGACGTCACGGGACTGACCGGCGACGAGGCGATGCTGGAGGTCGCCCGGCAATCGGAGGCCGGACTGTGCGTGATGCACATGCAGGGCACGCCCCAGACGATGCAGGACGACCCGCAATACGACGACGTCGTCGCAGAGATTGCCGCCTATCTGGCCGCGCGCGATTCCGCGCTGACCGCCGCCGGCATCGATCCGGAGCGGATCTGCCTCGACCCCGGTATCGGCTTTGGCAAGACCCACGCCCACAACTTGACGCTGTTGGCCGACTGCTGGCAGTTTCACCGTCTGGGCCGGCCGCTGCTGGTGGGCCACTCGCGCAAAGGCTTCATCGCCCGCATCCTCGGCGACAAAGAGGCCGACCGCACGGCGGCGACGCTCGGCATCTCGATCGCCCTGGCCCGTCAGGGAATTCAAGTGCTGCGTGTTCACGATGTGCAGGCGACCGTGGACGCCCTGCGCATGTTCGCCGCCGCCGGCGGCTTGGGCCCCCGCGAGCAAGCACGCTGGCTCCGTGTCGCCGAATAGCGAATTCGCGCTTTCGCACGACCGGTCGAACGTGCTAGCAAAGGTCGGGCTGAAGTGCCTTGGCAGCCGGTCCGACGTTGACGCAGCTCCCACATTGATAGATACTTGCGCGTCGGTCTCGGCCCGTCCTCGCAGCCTGTTGCGTCACGTCGATTGTGTCGCGTATTTCCGCCATGTCGGTCATCGACAAACACGAGCTGGAAGCCTACTGCGCCGACGTTGCCGACCGCGCTCGTGCGGCGGCCGCGGCGATGGCTTCGCTGCGCGGCGAGACGAAGCTCGCCTGGCTGCGGCGTTCGGCCGCGCGGCTGCGGCAGCAGACCGAGACGATTCTGGCGGCCAACGTCCAAGACATCGAGGCGGCGCCGGAGTTCGGCCTGACCGCCGCCCAAACCGATCGCCTGCGGCTTGGCGACGCCCGCCTGGAAGACATCGCGGCCGGTCTGGAAGCGGTCGCGGCCCTGCCCGACCCGATTGGCGAGGTAATCGAGTCGACCGTCCGACCCAACGGGCTCGACGTCCAAAAGGTCCGCGTCCCGCTGGGCGTGGTCTTCTTCATCTACGAGTCGCGACCAAACGTCACGGCCGACGCCGCGGCGCTCTGCGTGATGAGCGGCAACGCGGTGATCTTGCGAGGCGGCAAAGAGGCCGCGCATTCGAGCCGGGCCATCGTCGACGTGCTTCGCGAGGTGGCCGAAGAGGTGGGCCTGCCGGTCGATGCCGTGCAGTTGGTCGCCACCACCGATCGCGACGCCGTGGGACACTTCCTGGCCATGAACGACCGCATCGATCTGGCAATTCCCCGCGGTGGCGAAGGACTCATCCGCCGGGTCGCGGCCGAAGCGACGATGCCGGTAATGAAGCACTTCGCCGGCAACTGCCACGTCTATGTCGACGCCGCGGCCGACCTGTCGATGGCCCGCGACATTGTGATCAACAGCAAGTGCCAGCGCTACGGCGTCTGCAACGCCGCCGAGTCGCTGGTCGTCCACTCGCTCGTGGCGGCCGAGCTGCTGCCCGACTTGGGCGCGGCGCTCGCCGAACGGGGTGTCGAGATTCGCGGCGACGCCCGGGTTTGTGACCTGATTCCCGCGGCGGTCGAGGCCTCGGACGAGGATTTTGGGGCCGAGTATCTCGGTCCGACGATTTCGGCCTGCGTCGTCGAGTCGCTTGACGAGGCGATCGAGCACATCAACCGTTACAGCTCAGGACATACCGAAGCGATCGTCACCGGTTCGCTCGAGGCGGCCCGCGAGTTTACCGAGCGGATCGACAGTTCGGCGGTGATGGTCAATGCCAGTACGCGATTCAACGACGGCGGGCAGTTCGGGCTCGGTGCCGAGATCGGCATCAGCACCGACAAGGTTCACGCCCGCGGCCCGTGTGGTTTGAAGGAGTTAACCAGCTACAAGTACGTCGTCTACGGGGCGGGCCAGCTGCGGCAGTAGAGCCGCTCGCCCGCGGGACGTCACACGGCTGCCAGGCTCGACGAGCCGGCCCCACGGCACATGGAGGTGCCCATGAGTGAAGACTCGCTAAGCCAAGACGAGATCGCCAATCTGCTCAGCGCGATGGATGCCGGGGGCGGCGTTCCGACCGCCACGCCCGAGGCCCACGTCGCCCGTCGTCCGCGCGGTCGGGTGACCGCGTACGACTTCAAGCGGCCGGAGCGCGTCGGCAAGGAGCAGATGCGGGCGTTGCAGACGCTCCACGAAGGGTTCGGGCGCAACTTCGGGGCCGCCCTCTCGGCACTATTGCGCAGCATCGTCGAGGTTCGTCTGACGAGCGTCGATCAGCTCACCTACAACGAGTTCGTTTTCAGTCTCGAGAACCCCACCTGCTTCAATCTGTTGCGGGCGGAGCCGCTCGAAGGCAACCTGATTCTCGACATCAATCCGTCGATTCTCTACCCGATCATCGATCGCCTGTTGGGCGGCGGCCGCGAGTCGAGCAGCTTTGCCCGTCGACCGCTTACCGAGATCGAGCTGCGGCTGGTAGCGCGAATCACCTCGCTCTTCCTGCGCGAGCTGAAGCATGCCTGGGAAAACGTGCTCGAGTTGGATCTTTCAGTCGAGCGCGTGGAGAGCAATCCGCAATTGGTCCAGATCGTGCCGCCGAACGAAGTCGTCGTGCTGGTCAGCTTCGAGGTCAGCGTGGGCGACGTCCGCGGGATGATGAACCTCTGTATCCCGTTCAACTCGATCGAGCGGATTGCCAGCAAGCTGACCGCCAACAGCTGGGTCGCCTACGGCCGGCAACAGGCGTCGCCGGAGAACCTGGAGAAGATCAAGCGATCGCTCCGCGGTTCGGTGGTCGAAATGATCGCCGAACTGGCCAACACATCGATCAGCACGCGGGACCTGCTGGGACTCCGTGTGGGCGACATCATCACGACGCGCAAAGACGTGAACGACCCGCTGCTGATCTCGGTCGAAGGGGTGCCGAAGTTCCGCGCGGTCGTCGGCCAGCTGAAAGGCCATAAGGCGATCGAGGTGGAAACGGCCATCGAGACCGAACCGCCGATTGCCAGCGAGGAAGACGCGGAAGCTAATCCGTAGACGCCTTGCCGCGCTTCGCGGCGCGCCCGTCGCTGATATCCGCCACCTCGATCGGCGTCACACCCTCCGGCGCCATTGCCAGGGCGACGAGTCTGCCCAGTTCCGCGACGGGCACCTCGACGATGCCCGCATCCGCCGTGGCAACATAGACCAACTCGATCGCTTCGTCGTCGAGCCATTCGATAGTCGGCCCCGTAGTCGATGTGAACGCGTGCTCGCCTCTTTTGGCGTTCGAGACCAACGTCTCGAAGGACAGATCCCGCGGCTCCATCCAGTGGACGTCGGAGTTCTTGACGGCGACCAGCAGCAACGTGTTCCTCCTGTCGTTCGAGGGGACGTCTTCGAGCGCCGTCGCCCGCTGCTCAGGCCACATCGTCCCGGGACCGACGACCGCCAGATAGGACGTCGTGCTGGAGTCTCCGCCATATGGAGATGGATTGTAGTAGGGCATGTCGCCGTGGAGCTGTCGATTGTTCGGCCCGTCCCACGGCTCGGAAAAGTCGTACGCCTCGTACAGTTTGTCTGCGCCAAGGTAGGGGAGCAGCAGCACCCGCCAACTGTGCATCGGTTTGCCATCGGCATCGGCAAGGTAGGCCGGCGGTAAGTGGCCGTGGTCCTCTTCATACCGGTAGAGCGACTTGGCCAACTCCTGCAGATTGCTCCGCACAACCATTTCTTTAGGCGTTGAGAGCACTCCATATTGGTAGAACGGTCGTGGGAGTGTCGCCATCAGGAGACCGCCCACCAGCGTTACGATGGCGAAGATAAAGGCGGTCCGCCGCCGGTGCGCGTCGACCAGGCGAGTCAGATAGTTGAGGAACACCGCCAGACGACCGACCAGAAAGTTCGTCGCCCGCAGGGTGCCGTACATCAGCGAGAAGGCCGCCACCTGCACCACGACAAAGAGACCGACGATGGTCAGGATCACGACCAGCCCGAACAGCATCAGGCCGAGCGTCTGGAACCCGACGAAACGCACAAAGGCAAAGGCCACCGCACACAACGTCGTGCCGAAGAGCAGCGTGCCGAGGCCGAATTGAAAAGGCTCGTCGGCGGGCCGCTCGCCGAACGCCTCGGCCAGCGACGGGTCTCCCTCGCGGGCTACGACCGGTGCCCGTTCGCCCGGCCCTACCGGCACGTTCGTGCCTGACTCACTCGGCGTCTGCGTCATGCCCTGCGCTCCGACTCGTGCTGGCGGGTCTGCGGCGCCTGTCCCGGCGCTTGCCAGTCGTTTCGCGACGACCCTGCTTCGACTCATTATTTTCGCGTCGCGGCCGAGAGTCCAACGGAGTCCACCGTTCCCGACTTCAAAACGCAAGCGGCCACGGCGACGTAACGGTGCCGGGACGGCGGAGCGGGACATGACATTGCCCCCTGCCCTAACACGAACGTCCGCCATCACCTCCGGCGGTGGCCAGGGCCGGTTCCAGCGGCAGCGGCGGCAGACTCTCTTCCAAGACGCCCCGCGCCCGTCGCCAGGTGAGCAAGGCCTCGACCACCATCCAGCCTTGCAGGGCCAGAATCGCCAGGCCGAAGCCGAACAGGTGCAGGTCCCTGCCCCAGGAGATGACGAGGTCGATGTCGAGCCACGCCAACGGTCGCCAAGAAATCGTGTTCTCGGGCGTGAGAAAGAAACTTCCGAAGAACCAACCGCTGTCGAAGTTGAACATCAGCCACAGAATGGCCCAGGCCGGCAGCACGACCATCAGCACCATGGGCACCGCCGCGAACCAGACCGGCTTATTTCTTCGCCACAGGTAGAAAACGATCACCATGAAGGCCAGCCCGGCCAACAGTTGGTTCGTCGCGCCGAACAACGGCCACAGCAGAAACCCGCCCGAGGCCGGTCCTTTGCCGCCGGGCAACATGGCGATCGAGCCGGCCAGACCCACGGCCAGCGCCGTGGCGACATACTTGTTCGTGAGCGGAGTGAGCCGCACGGTGCCGGCCAGCTCCTGAACCACGTACCGCTGCAAACGCGTGGCGGTGTCGAGCGTCGTGGCGGCAAAGCTGGCGACCAGCACCGCCACAATCGTGACACCGAGCTTCAAGGGAATTCCCAGGGCGGTAAGAAAGTTGGCTCCGCCCTCGACGAAGGCGCCAACCTTCGGCCCCAGCCCAAAATTGTTCCAACCGATGTTGGGGTCGTAGAGCGTGTTCCAAGCGGCCCGCCCGGTTAGGGGCACGCCCGCTTCGCTCGTCTTGGCGACGTACGCGGCCGTTCCGTCCGCGGCCGCCGTGCGTTCGAAGGCCCCCATGCCCACGCCCGCGCAACAGGCCAGAATGACAACCACCGCCAGACCACCCTCGAGCAACATTGCCCCGTAGCCGACATACTGCGCGTCTTGTTCGCTGGCCACCTGCTTGCTGCTGGTGCCGCTGGAGACGAGACAGTGAAACCCGCTCACGGCCCCGCAGGCGATCGTGATGAACAGAAACGGCCAGATCGGTGGGGCGCCAAGCGTTTTCAGTGCGTCAGCGTCGGCGACCCGCGGCGCACTCTCCACCAGGTTCGCCTGTCCCGTCGCCCCGGCCACGATCAAACCCAACACGAGCAGGCCGAGCGCCACGACCAGTTGATGGCTATTGATGTAGTCCCGCGGCTGCAGCAGCGTCCACACCGGCAACACCGAGGCCACGAAGCAGTAGCCCAACAGAATAAAGGTCCACACGACCGGCGCGCTCCCCCACGAGGCCGGCAGGGTAATCGGCAGGTAATACGCTCCCACGTAGATGGCCAGGTAGAGCAACCCCAGCGCCAACAACGACGGCACCAGCAGATGTCCGCCGCGACGATAGACATAGAACCCGATGGCGATGGCAATCGGAATCTCGATCCACACCGACAACACCGACTCGGGATAGAGGCTGAAGATGGCCGCGATCACCAGGCCGAAAATCGCCAGCACGATCGACAGCGCCAAGAACAGCACGGACAGGAACAGCACCTTGGCCCGTGGCGTGATCATCCGGCCGGCAATCTCGCCGACCGTCTGACCCCGGTTTCGCAGACTCACGACCAGGGCACCGAAATCGTGGACCGCACCGATGAAGATCGAACCGAGCAAGACCCACAACAAGGCGGGCAGCCAGCCCCAGAACACGGCGATCGCCGGACCGACGATCGGTCCCGTACCGGCGATACTGGTGAAGTGGTGACCGAAGATCACCTCCTTGCGCGTCGGCACGAAGTCGACGTCGTCGCGCAGCTGCCGGCTCGGCACCGGCGCGGACGGATCGAGCCCGAAGATTCGTCGGGCCAGCCAACGCCCGTAGGTGTGATAGGCCACCAGGTAGCCGACAAAGGCACCCACGGCAATCAACAGAGTCGCCATCGCTCGCCGCCTCGTTTTGCCACACGCGGTCGCCGGTCCACACGCACCGTGGACGCTCTCGGCTCGTCGCTTATAATACCCGGTTTCCTCGTCCGTGCCGTGGCGTCCGCGCCGCCGCACGTTCCCACAAACGCCCCGTATTCTATCATACGGCTTCCGTTATAAAGCCGCCGGTCGCTTGCATCGGCAGCCCTCGCCGCTTTAGGTTGTTCGCGAAATCAGGAAAGGACGTCTCTCGTGCCCGAGAAAGTTGTCATCATTGGAAGCGGTCCGGCCGGTTGGACGGCCGCCATTTACGCTTCGCGCGCCGCCTTGGAGCCGCTCGTGTTCGAAGGCGCCGTGACCGAACAGAATCGCCTCGACGGCACGCTCCCGCTGGGCCAATTGGCGCTGACCACCGAGGTCGAGAATTTCCCCGGCTTTCCGGCCGGCAATCTCGAATCGTACCTCGACGACTCGCTCGACAAGGATCGCCGCCTGGCGATGGCCCCACATGAGAAAGAAGGCGTCAGCGGCCCCGAGTTGATGGAGCTGATGCGGCAGCAGGCCATCAATTTCGGCACCCGCGTCGTGACCGATGACATCGTCGACGTGAACTTTGACGGGCGACCGTTTCAGCTCACCGCCTCCAGTGGCGAGACGGTCGAAGCCCATACCGTGATCATCGCCACCGGCGCGCGGGCCAACTATCTCGGCCTGCCGTCGGAAGAGGCCTACAAGAATCGCGGGGTGAGCGCCTGTGCCGTGTGCGACGGGGCCTTGCCGCGGTTTCGCAACCAGCCGCTGATCGTGGTCGGCGGCGGCGACTCGGCCGTCGAAGAGGCCGACTACCTGAGCAAGTTTGCCTCGCGGGTCTACATGATTCACCGCCGCGACGAGCTGCGAGCGTCGAAGATCATGGCCCAGCGGGCGATGGACAACGAGAAGATCGAGATCGTCTGGAATCACACGCTGGTCGAGGTGCTGGGCAACGACGAGAAAGGCGTGACCGGCGTGCGGCTGCAAAGCACCGTCGACGAGGCGCAGCAGACCCAGGACGCCTCCGGCGTGTTCCTGGCCATCGGCCACACCCCAAATACCAACTTCCTCAAAGGCAAGCTCGAGATGAACGAGAAGGGCTATCTCGTCTGGACGACGCCCGCGCGGACCTTTACCAGTGTCGAAGGCGTGTTCGCGGCGGGCGACGTGGCCGACGACTACTACCGCCAGGCGGTCACCGCGGCGGGCACGGGCTGCATGGCGGCGCTCGATGCCGAACGCTACCTGGGAGCCCAGGGAATCTAACAAGTGTCGGGCCTGGCCGCGTGTCGGCGGCCACCCCGGTTAAGTTGGCCACACCCCGTCAAGTCGTCCACATCCAGTCGAGGCCGCGACGCCCAGTCAAAAACCTACACGCGGCCCTCGCGCCGCCGGCAACCATCATGGCGGAAAAGAAGTCTTCGAATCCCAAACCGACGTCCCAACCGTCCAAACTCGAGTCGGACCGGCAGATGCTGGCCGAAGCCCGCGAACAGGGCCTCGCCTCGACGCTCGGCACCTACGTGAAGATGTCGGGCCCCGGCTGGCTTCAGAGCGCGATCACGCTCGGCGGCGGCTCGCTGGCGTCGAGTTTGTATCTGGGCGTGATCGCCGGCTACAGCATGATGTGGGTGCAGCCGCTGGCCATGATCCTGGGCATCATCATGCTCAGCGCCATCGGCTACGTCACGGTGGTCACCGGCGAACGACCGTTTCGCGCCATCAACGAACACGTGAACCCGGTGCTCGGTTGGGGGTGGGCCCTGGCGGTGTTTGCGGCCAATATCGTCTGGTGCCTGCCGCAATATGCGCTCGCCCAGGCGGCCGTCAGTCAGAACTTGCTTCCTGGCCTGTTCGACGACAAAGAGGGCAAGATCGCTCAATGGGCGGCGACGACTTTTTCGGAGAACGAGTTCTTTCGCGAGCACATGGACGAGATCGTGTTCGTCGTGCCGGTGCTGCTGCTGGCCACCTTCGTCACCTGGAGCTACGACCGCGGCGGTCGCGGCCTGAAGATCTTCGAAACGATCTTGAAGATCATGGTCGGGCTGATCGTGATCAGCTTTATCGCCGTCATCTTCCAGTTGAGCTTCTTCGCCGAGCAAGGACTCCCGTGGGGCTCGATCGCCGCCGGCTTCTGGCCCGACTTCTCCAGCTTCTTCACCCCGGCGGAAACCTTCAACCAGCTTCTCGACGACATTGGCCCCGCAGGCGATGCGACGCGCAAGATCTGGTCCGACTACATCGTCGATCAGCAGCAGGACGTGATCATCTCGGCCGCCGCCACCGCCGTCGGCATCAACATGACGTTTCTGTTCGCCTACTCGCTGCTGCGCAAGGGTTGGACGCGGGAATTCAGCGGGCTGATCAAGTTCGACCTGGCCACGGGGATGCTGATCCCATTCATTCTGGCCACGAGCTGTGTCGTGATTGCTTCCGCGTCCCGCTTTCATACGGAAGTGCCCGAGGGTTTCTCGCGCGAGCCGGGCACGAATCGGGTGAATGTTCCCGAGTCGGCCCTGAAAAGTTACGACGAGATTATGGCCGCCTGCGGACGCGAACATCACGAGGCCTCGGGCGCGGAAAAAGAACTCGCCGTACGGCTCGTCCGTCGCGACGCGGGCAAGTTGGCCCAATCGCTGCGGCCCGTGACGGGCGACTTCTTCGCCAACTACATCTTCGGCTTCGGCGTGTTGGCGATGACGTTTTCCACGATCACGATCTTGATGTTGATCTCGGGCTTCGTGTTTACCGAGCTCTTGGGCTTGCCGCCCGGTGGTTGGCCACACCGTTTCGGAACCTTGCTAGCCGGCGTCGGCGGCTCCTTCGGTCCCATCGTTTGGCAGGGAGCGAAAGCCTATCTGGCGGTTCCGACCTCGGTGTTTGGCTACGTGCTCTTGCCGCTGGCCTACCTGACCTTCTTCCTGTTGATGAATCAGAAGAGCATCCTGGGCGACGATCGTCCGCGCGGACTCGGCCGCCTGATGTGGAATCTCTTGATGTCCCTGTCGGTAGCCGCCGCCACGCTGGGCAGCGTCTACATGGCCCACAAGAAGGCCGGCTGGAATGGAATCGGCGCGATTGCCGCCTTTACGCTGCTGGTCATTCTCTCGCACTTCTATCGGGTGAATACGAAGAAATACGACGAGGCGGCTCAGCAGATTTGACGCCATTAGCCGCCGCGGGGCGAAACACGGAGGATCGCCATGGAACGAATCAGCGTGGCCGAGGCCCGTCGGGCCGAGGCGGTCGGCCGGCAAGCGGAACTCAACGGCTGGGTGCGCACGCGCCGCGACTCAAAGTCGGGTTTCAGCTTTGTCGAACTGAACGACGGCACGACACTGGCCAACTTGCAGATTATCTGCGACGCCGAGCTGGCCAATTACGACAGCGAGATCCGCCGTCTCTCGCCCGGCTGCAGTATTCGCGTGCGGGGCACCATCAAGGAGTCGGGCGGCAAGGGCCAAAGCACCGAGGTGCAGGCCGAGGACGTTCACGTCTACGGCTGGGCCGATCCCGAGCAGTATCCGCTGCAAAAGAAGCGACACTCGTTCGAAAAGCTTCGCGAGTGGGCCCATCTGCGCCCACGCAGCAATACTTTCGGCGCGATCGCCCGGGTACGCAACTCGATCTGCCGCTCGATCCACGACTATTTTCTCGAGCAGGACTTTCTCTACGTCCATACGCCGATCATCACCGCCAGCGACTGCGAAGGGGCAGGCGAGATGTTCAAGGTCACCACGCTCGACCTCGAGATGCTGGCCAAGAAATCGACCGAGCTCGATTACAAGTTCGACTTCTTCGACCGGCCCGCCTATCTCACCGTGAGCGGCCAGCTCGAGGCCGAGATCTTCGCCACCGCGCTGGGTAAGGTCTATACGTTCGGGCCGACGTTTCGGGCCGAAAACTCGAACACCTCGCGGCATCTGGCCGAATTCTGGATGGTCGAGCCGGAGGTCGCCTTTGCCGAGTTGCCGGAAGACATGGACCTGGCCGAGGGACTGATCAAACGGATCTTCGCCGACGTCCTGAACCGCTGTGGCGAGGACATGCAGTTCTTCAACGACCGCATCGACGACACGGTGCTGGCCACGCTGACGTCGATTGCCGAAAGCGACTTCGAGCGGCTCAGCTACACCGAGGCGATCGCCCTGCTGGAGAAGGCCGATCGCAAGTTCGAGTATCCGCCGCAGTGGGGCGTCGATCTGCAGGCCGAGCACGAGCGCTACCTGACCGAAGAGGCGATCGGTCGCCCCGTGATCCTGTTCGACTATCCAAGCACGATCAAGCCCTTTTACATGTACGTCAACGACGACGAGAAGACCGTGCGGGCGATGGACGTCCTCGTGCCCAAGGTGGGCGAGATCATCGGCGGCAGTCAGCGCGAACATCGGCTCGACGTGCTCGAGCGACGCATGCGAGAGCAGAACCTCGACCCGGACGATTACTGGTGGTACCTCGACCTGCGGCGCTACGGCACGGTGCCGCACGCCGGCTTTGGCTTGGGCCTCGAGCGAATCGTCCAGTTCACCACCGGCATGGGCAACATCCGCGACGTGATTCCCTTTCCGCGCACGCCCGGCAACGCGGAGTTTTAGGGAGACGCGCTCGGGACTCCGCCCCATGCGGCTTGCCGCAAGTCGCTCCGAAGCCAAGCTCACCTTCTCGGACGGCTGCGATCAAGCATCCCGAGTCGCCTCCTTGGTTCTTTTGACGACGTCCACGCCTTCGTGCTAGGATCGGACGGATAGGAGCAACCCAGATGCAAATCGACTTGCCAGCGGAACTCATCGAGCGCTTGCACAAGCGAGTGGCCTTGCATCCGAATGCGACGGAGGCCGATGTGATCCGCGCCGCTCTCGACTCGCTCGATCAGCTCGACCAGGAGCGACGGGCGATTCAAGAGGGCATCAACGCGTGGCGTGCTGGGGACGTGGAAGATTTCGGCGAATTCGATCGTCAGTTTAGCCGCGAACACGACATCTCGCCGGACGCGTAGATGTATCGAATCGAGATCACGGGGCCCGGCCATTTACGACGGCCGCAGCAGCAGAGATAATTGCGATTGTCGTCGCGTGTTTCTCCGTCGAGCCTCTGGAGTCGCCCGATGCGTCCACTGCCACGCGTGCTGATTGCCTGTTCGTTGATTCTAATCCCCGCGAGCCTGATTCCCACCATGTCTATGGAAGCTGTCCAGCCAACGGACGATTCACTCGATCTGGTCCGCGCGCAGATTGCCGGCGGCAAGGCGGTGCTGGTCGACGTGCGTGAAGTCGAGGAGACCGACGAGGGCTATCTGGCCGGAGCGATTCTGCTGCCGCTCAGTGAAATCGCGGAGAATCACCAGCGGGAAGACTACGCCGAGACGTTGGCCGAGGCGGTCGCCACCGACAAGGTGGTCTACACCTATTGCAAGGCGGGCGTGCGGGCGCAGATGGCCGGCGAGGTCTTCGCGCGGTTTCGCTACGACGTGCGGCCTTTGCCGCTCGGTTTTGCCGACCTGGTGGCAGAGGGTTTCAACCCGGCTGGCCAGTAGCCGGTAACGTTGGGCCGTCATCTCGCGCTACGTCACTTCGCTTCCGACGCGGCTTCCGGTGCGTCCACAACTTCGGCGACCGGCGGCTGATGGACTTCAACCGTGCCCGCCACGGCCGCGGAAAGCTCTACCAGGCCGGTCGACCTCGTAATGCCGAAGGGTGCCCGGAACAGGAGCACCACGTGACGCCCCGAAGTGATGGCTGCTTGCTCGCCCCCTTCGACTGGCCCAAGAATCTCCTCAGGCGGGAAGTAGCGGTGCCAGAGAATCATGTCGCCTACGCGGCGGCTCGCCTTGGCGACTTTACCGCCGTCCTGAGACACATAGCGATAGAACCGCTGCTCGCCGCCGGCCAAGAGGCGATGCCAGTCGACGCGCTGTTCCAGCGACTTCGGCGTGGGTAACGACATCGCCTGCCACTCGGCCTCAACGCCGATCATCGAACTCGCATCCTGATCGGGCGCCGCATTCCGCGGTACGGGTCGTCGCTCGCCGAAGACGTCCGAAAGCTCTTTTCGCACGCGATCACGGAGAGCGGCCGCGTCCCTCTCTGCCGAGGCAGAGTCACCCGACGCGTCGTCGCCCGACCCGGCCTCGTCGCGCTGCGCGAAGACAAACACCGAGAAGTACAGCGGCCAGAGGCGCGTCTTCCCCGTTCGATCAACCAGCGGCAGCAAGCTCTCGTAGGTCACCATGTGGCCCTCGAGCCGAAGAAAACTCGGCACGACGCGATCGGCCGCCAGCGGCTCGTCCGCATTGACCGGATCGGCCGACGCGGTGTCGAAGGCGAAACTGCGTTCTCCCTTTGCGATCTGCCGCGGCACGCGGAGCGTAACTTCGCCGTCGCCCAGCGACGTCGTCTGTTGCCACAGTCCGACGAACGGAGTCGCGGTGCGGGCCTGTCGAAGTGTCACCCCGAGTCGCTGGTCGTACTCTTCCGAGCTGCAGCCGAACAGCGCGACGGCCAGCGCCAACGCCACGCCCAAGCGTCCGCACGGCAAGTCGCTGAGAAGCGATCGGTAACGAGAGAATTCGCCCATTGCCGGCTATTCTCAAAGCCGGACCTCGCGGCGTCAAGTTTGCACGCGGCCCCAATCCGTGCCTGGGCGCAAAAAACGCACCTGCCACGGCTAGAGATCGTGACCGGTGCGCGACAGTGCGGCGTCGGGGCAGACGCTGCGAAAAGGTATCGTCAGGGGGGATCGCGCTCTAGGCTTCTCCCCGGGGCAGGTCTCGCTCGCGGAGCTCGTCGTGGAGCCGACGAACTTCTTCGCGGAGGTGGCGAATCTCTTCGTGAAGTCGCTCGACTTCGTACGCGTCCGGCGAACCGAACAGCTCGGACTCTTCGCGGGCCACAAGCGCCGCTCGCTCGCGAGCCTGATCGGCCAGGTCGGGAAAGCCTGCGTCTTCCAGGTGCTGCGCGGCGGCACGCAGCTGCTTGCCACGGCGTCCGCCACCTCCACCACCTCGTCCTCGTGGCGGCGGTCTTCGGCGACCTTCGCCGGCTTCACCCCCGCGAGGCGGCCCGCGCCGACCCTGGCCCTGGCCAGCACCCTGGCGACCGCCACGACGGCCTTCACCCGCCGCGCCGTCGCGTGGTGGACCACGTCGACCCTCGCCGGCTTCGCCGCCTCGTTGACCGCGGGCCCGTCGCATCGTGTCCCGGGCCTGCTCGCGCAGTTCTCGCATCCGCTCGAAGTCGCCCGCCTCGCGAGCCTCCTGCATCTCTTGGCGCAGTCGCTGCATCCGCTCGCGGGCCTCGGGCGGCAGGTTTTCAAAATCGCGCGGCCCACGCCCGGCCTTCTGGCGAAGCTCGCCAAGTTGCCGACGTAACTCCGCGGCTCGTTCTTCGTCGCCCGCCTCACGGGCTTCGCGAAGCTGCTGACGCAACTCGCGGGCCTGTTCCATGGCGGCCCGCTGCTCTTCGCTGGGCGGACCTCCACGGCGGCGCGGCGGAGGACGACGTCCCTCGGGCGGTCCTTCACGGTCGCCGGCGGCGTCGGTGGGCGGAATCTCGGCGTCGTCCGCTGCGACGTTCCGCGGCGTGGCAACGGCCAGCGCAACGGCAAGAGCAAAGAGCCAGGCCAGGTGTTTCATGATCTCGTTCCCCAAAAGTTGCTTGCGAGGTTCGGTCTTACAGATGCCAGACGACCGGCGGCCGCGGGGCGGAGAAGCGGGAAACGGTCGCTCTCCTTAAGCCTTAAAACCCCGCGACCTGGAGGAGGTTTCGCGGCGCTGGTGGGCCCAGGCGGCACAGACGGCGGGCAGCCTCTGTCAGGGCCACGGCACAGGCCCGAGATGCCTATTCCAAAAGAGGTTGCACCGTCATCGCCGAAATCGGCACAAAGATCATCAGCGGGCACCAGGCCGCCAATGCCGGGCTCAGCGAGAGGTGGCTGCCCAAGTATTCCGTCGCCATCACCACCACCAGGAACAGGGCCACCAGCACCACGCAGTTGCCCACCGCCAGCAGCATGTTGCGGGACTCGCGGGTGAGCACGAGCGGAATGCCGAGAAACAGCAGCGTCACGTCGAGCAGCGGCCGCACGATCCGCGAGTGAATCTCTACGCGGACGTCCGACCCGTAATCGTTACTGGCGTTGCGCAGCCCGCCGATGAGCTGAAACACGGAGGCGTATTGCCGCCAATGGGTGCCGCCGGTGAGCCGCTCGATGTCGACGCCGGTGGCCACGAAGCACTGGTCATGCTCGAGCCAGGCGGCGTCGCGTGGCGTGATCACCACGGGCTTGTCGCCGATCGTCAGCGACGGCTTGCCGCGCAGGTCGTCGGCCTCGGCCACGCCGTCGAGCAAGAAGCCGGTCGGACGCTGACCGTCGGCCGGAAGATGGGACGCGGTGGCCGCGGAGAACTGCGTGCCGTATCGCTGCAGCGGTCCAATCGGCATGTGAAAGGTTGGCCGCACCAATCGTTTTTCTCTGAGGATCGCCCCCTCGGCCATGATGAACACACGGGTTTCATTGTCGTAGCGGGGCGTGACCTTGCGCTGATGATCCGCCGAAAGGTCCTGGGCGTTGTAACTCAGCTTGTCGATCATCGAGGGAATGATGAACTCGCGGTTGATCGTGGCGAACAGGCAGAAGGCGATTCCGACCATAATCACCGGACGGACGATCCGCGCCTTGCGAATGCCGGCGGCCATCAGGGCGGTCATCTCGTTGTGCCGTCGAAAGGCGGCAATCGTAAACAGGGCCGTTATCAGCACCAAAATGGCACTCACCTGATCGAAGAAGGCCAGCGACCGGGCGCCGTAGTAGACCAGGATGACGCGCAGCAAGCCGCCGTTCTCTTCGGCGAAGCTCGACAGCTCTTCGAAGTTGTTGACGCTGTCGGCAATGATGTAGAGCCCCGTGAAACTGCACACGAAGATGCAGAACAGCCACAGGAACTGCCGCAGCAGATAACGGTCGATCGTCAACATGCGTTCGCGTGGGTGGGTTGAATCCGTTCGAATCTTGCCGCGAATCGTTTGGCAACGTCGGCAAGTGATTTCCTGGTAGCCGCCCGCGCGACCGCTCGACTCAAGGGGCAATCGCTCCCTCGGCCAACACCTCGGCGACCGCCCGCGCCAAAGCGGCCACACCTTGTTCGATCGTCTCCGGTGACTGCACGCCAAAACTCAAGCGCAACGTGTTCGTGCGGATCGGCGCGCCTTCTTGCGGATAGCAATGAACGCCCGGCACGTACAACACTCCCTCGTCGAGCGCACGGGCGAACAGCGGGCCGGACGAGCCCGTGTCGATCGCGTCCGGAAGCGTGACCCAAGTGTAGAGACCACCGCGAGCCCGAATCCAGTCGACTTCGGCCAGCGAACCGAAATGCGTCTCCATGGCCGCTAGCGTCGCCTCCAGTTTGACACGATAGCTGGCGCGGATCTTCGCCACGTGGGCATCGTACAGGCCTCGTCGAAACACGGTCGCCATGATTCGCTGGTTCAGCCGCGGCGAACCGAAATCCATGTTCCCTTTTTGATTGCCGATCGGCTCGACAAGTGGGGGCGGCAGGATCGCCCAACCGATGCGCAGACCGGGAGAGAAACTCTTCGAGAACGAGCCAACGTGAATGACCGTCTCGCCTGCGTCGTCGAAAGAGCGGAAGCTCGGTTCGTCGTCGCCGTAGTAACCCAACTCCCGATAGGCGACGTCGTCAATCACGTGAATGACGCCGTCCGTGCGGAAGCGTTGCGCCAGTTCCAGAATCTCCTGCCGACGACTCGCGGGGATTGTGGCCCCCGTGGGATTGTCGTAGTAGCTGGCAACGTAGATCGCCTTGACCCGCGACAGTTCGCCGCTCGCCTGCAAACGCTGCAGTGATTCCTCCAATGCGGCGGGGATCAATCCCTGTTCGTCCGCGGCGACTCCCAGCACACGCGCGCCCAAGCCTTGCAGCGTGCCGACGTAGACGAAGTAGCAGGGCGACGCGCAGATGACGATGTCGCCCGGATCGATCAGCGTCTCGCCGATCAGGTGCAGCAGCTGATTGCTGCCCGCGGTGAGCACGAGCTGCTCGACGTCGATCGCTGCCTCGCCGGCGGTCATCGCATCCGCGGCCAGGTGTCGGGCCAGAATCGCCTCGCGCAGCTCCAACTCGCCGGGGGTCGTGCCATACTGCAGGGCCGCCTGGGCCAACTCGCGATCGGCAAAGATCTCGGCGGTGGCCTCGGCGACGACATCGATCGGCAACGTCTCCGGATCGACAAAGCCCGCGGCCAGCGAAATCAGCTCCGGGCGGGCAATGGTCTCGCCCATCAGGTAGCTGATCGGTTGATCCGTCGCCTGCCGGGCGCGGTGACTGAGACGACATCGATCGGACATGGCGGAAAAGTCTCGCGACGGCGAGCTCACGCAGGTCGAAAGGGGACTCGAAAGTATAGGTAGACTTGTTATTTTGGGTCAACGCGGAAGTCGTGTCGCGACGGGACGGCAAGTGCTGCAATTGCGCGGGCCAGCGGAGCCGCAATCATGAGGCAAACGCTCAAGCAGATCTTGCCCGTGGGTCAGGCCGCGGTCGACCTGTTGTTCCCACCGATCTGTTTGTGGTGCGGCGCCGCGGAGTCGGACGCCGAACGCGCATCGACGACGCCCGCTCCATCTTCCGCGGCCCCGCCCGCTTCACCATCCGCAACACCACACACTTCGCCAGCGCTGTGCGCAGACTGTGTCGAACGTCTGTTGGGACCGCGTCCGTCTCGCTGTCGCCGCTGCGGAATGCCCACGTCGGCGGACGCTCCTGCACTACCCAACGGACGTTGCCGTGCCTGTCGCGAAGATGCCTTTCACTTCTCGGCGGTGGTGCCGCTGGGGGATTATGTCGACGAGCTGCGCGACGCGGTGCTGGCGATGAAGGAGACGACCGGGCGCACGCTGGCCATGGCCATCGCCAGGCTATTGGCCGCCGAGGCCCGCGCGACGATGGAGAGCTTCCAACCCGATCTGATCGCGGCGGTACCGATGCACTGGTGGCCGCGCGCGTGGCGGGGCATGAACAGCGCCGAGATCGTGGCCGAGACGCTGGCCCGCGAACTTTGCATCGCCTGGGCACCGCGACTGCTCATCCGCCACCGTTATACGGCACCGCAGAGCGATCTTCCCCGCACGCGACGACGGACGAATGTGCGCAACGCGTTTCGTGTGTCGCGCTGCTATACGCTCGATCGGCCGCGTGTCCTGCTCGTCGACGATATTCTCACCACGGGGGCAACCTGCAGCGAAGCGGCTCGCACGCTGCGAGACGCCGGGGCCGCGGATGTCTTCGTCGCCGTGGTGACCCGAGCGACCAGCCCATAAGCCGGGGTCCGGCCCGAACGGTACACCGAGTTGCTGTGACCATCCCCGAGCGGCCCCCGCGCGCCGCAACGTCGCCCGAGGCTTGATATGTCCCCGGCGGGGCGATGCCGCTAGAATTGCAGGCGCGCAGGGAGTATCACTACCAAGTAACGTTCGGGCGTTCGTGGCGATGGCGGCGCGAGGCGCGTGTTCGGGCGGAGCTTCGCCCACAAAGCATAAGCGGAGTCTTGTCGATCAATGACCACCGATTCCTCGCCACAAGCCCCGAAAGTCGGCCGGTCCCACCCGTTCCGGCGCGCCGTTCTGCGCGGGCTGGCGATCGTCCTGCCGCCGCTCTTGACGATCGTCATCTTTCTTTGGATCGGCAGTACGATCAATCACTACGTCCTGCGCCCCGCAAAATGGATGGCTCGCGAGGCGCTCGTGTGGGTGAACAACGACACGGTCACGCTCGCTCCCGGCGAGGCGGTTCCCCAGGGCATGAAGCCGCTGCCGAGCAAGGTGGGCGGCGCGCCGCGACAGGCGGTGCCCACGCACGTCTACGACGCGGTGGCCAAGCACCCCAGCAACCAGGCGATTCCGTCCACGGGCGAAGCGCTTTACCGGATGTACGTCGACCTGCAGTATCTGCGGCCGACGATTGTCGTGCCTGTGTTTACCTGCATCTTCATCCTCGTGATGTACCTGCTCGGCAAGACGATGGCCGCCGGCATCGGCGCCTGGGTCGTGGAAACGACCGAGCGCGTCATTCAGCGAATCCCGGTCATCCGCAACGTCTATTCGTCGGTCAAGCAGGTAACCGACTTCGTCTTCTCCCAGCGTTCGGTCGAATATACCCGCGTGGTCGCCATCGAGTATCCGCGCAAAGGAATCTGGTCGTTGGGCATGGTGACGGGCGAGAGCATGGCCGACATTCGCTCGGCGGCCAACGAGCCTCTGCTGTCGGTGTTGATCCCCACGTCGCCAGCTCCCTTCACCGGGTTTACGATCACCATCAAGAAGAGCGAAGCGATCGACCTGAACTTGACCATCGATCAGGCCTTCCAATTCATCGTGAGTTGCGGAGTCGTCGTTCCCCCGCAGCAGCAGCACCAAGCCGCGCTCGAATCGCAAGTGCCTCCGACCGACTCGGTCGGTGGCGAGGCGGGACTCCCCACCACGGCTGGCAGCTAGGCCCCCGCGCGCCGTTGGCGACGAGCACGCGCCGCCGCGGCACGCGGCTCGACCAGCAGGCGGATTGCCGAGCGACGCGAACTGGCAACATGACGAGCAAGCCTCCCCTTCGTATCGGTACCCGGGCCAGCGCGCTGGCCCGCTGGCAGGCCGATTGGGTTGCCACCCGCTTGCGCGAATTGAACCACGACGTCCAGCTCGTCGAGGTCGCCACGCAGGGCGATCGCGACGCGACCACCTCCGTCGCGGCCCTGGGCAGCGTCGGCGTCTTTACCAAGGAGATCCAACGGGCCCTGCTCGACGAGCGGATCGACTTGGCGGTCCATAGTCTCAAGGATTTGCCCACGGAGACGGTCGACGGGCTGCAACTGGCCGCGGTGCCCCCGCGCGAAGCCTGCGGCGATGTGCTGATCGCCCGCGACGCGACGAAGTTTGTCGACTTGCCGGCCGGGGCGCGGATCGGCACGGGCAGCCTGCGCCGCCGCTCGCAGTTGCTTCACCAGCGCCCCGACTTGGAGATGGTCGACATCCGCGGCAACGTCGATACCCGGCTCGGCAAGCTGGCCGACGACGACGCCGAAGTGCGCTACGATGCCATCGTGCTGGCCGAGGCAGGGCTGCGGCGTCTCGAGTTAACCGAACATATCACCGAGGTACTCGACAAACGGTGGATGCTGCCGGCCATCGGGCAGGGGGCCCTGGGCCTGGAGACCCGCGCCGACGACGCGGCGACACGCGACGCGCTTGCCGCGCTCGACGATCCGCCCAGTCATGCCGCCGTGGTCGCCGAGCGGACGATGCTGGCAACGCTAGCAGGTGGCTGCTTGGCCCCGATCGGCGGTTGGGGGCGAATGCGGGAAGGGCAGCTACGGCTCGACGGCGCCGTGCTCAGTCGCGACGGGTCGGAACGGCTGGCCGCCTCGGCCACGGGCAACACGGCGGACGCCGCCGCAGTCGGCCGGCAGGTGGCCGAACAGTTGCTCGACCAGGGTGCGGCAGCGCTGATTGCCGCCGCCCGACGCGACGTCTGATCACGCGCTAGGCTGCCGATCTCCGGCGTGCCAGCGGCAAGCTCTGCGCCTGGGGGCGCACTTTTCCGCCGCTTGCCGCCGTGAAGGCGGTGGACTCGCCGAATTTCTTTCCGCGCCACGCTAGCGTCACTAAGTCGAACCGGCAGAGGTGCTTATCGCGCGACTTGTGTCGACAACGGCACCGCGATCGACGTTCGGCACGCACTTTGCCTTTCCCGTCGGCTCGACGCAACCGATCGCGGGGGGGCGAGATGGCGAGCGTACAGGTCCCTCATGCCCTACGGACTCTACATGGCGGCCGAAGGCGCCCAGGTTCAATCGCAGATCCTGGAAGTCCTTTCCAATAACATTGCGAACGTCGAGACCGCCGGCTTCAAGCGCGATCTCGCCGTCGCCCAAGCGCGTCATAGCGAATCGATCGAACGCGGTCTGACGCCTCCCGGCTCCCGCGGCATCGACGACATCGGCGGCGGCGTGCTCACGCGCGAAACGACCACGCAGTTCGCCCCCGGCCCGCTGCAGGTGACGGGCAATCGCACCGACCTGGCCATCGACGGCGACGGCTTCTTCCAAGTGAAGAAGGGCGACGAGACGTTCCTCACCCGGGCCGGCAACTTTCGTATCGACAACGACGGGCAGCTGATCACGCAGACAGGGCACCAGGTGCTCGACAGCGGCGGTGGCCCGCTAGTGCTCGATCCGTCGCTCAACTGGGATGTCGACAATCGGGGTCGGATCATCCAGGGCGGCGCACCGATCGGCCAGTTTGCCCTGGTCAAGCCCGAGTCGCTGGGCGACCTGGTCAAAGTCGGCGACACGATGTTCTCCGCCCTGAGCGATGTCACGCCGGTCGCCCCCCGCGAGCGCAACGTCCGCAGCGGCTACCTGGAACTTTCCGGGGTGAAACCGACCCAGGAGATGATGGAACTGATCAAGACGAGTCGCGCCTTCGAGGCGAACGTGAAGATGATTCAAACGCACGACGACATGATCGGCAGCCTGTTGTCGCGTGTGCTGGCCAAGTAACTAGGCTCACTGCGAGCCCGGCCACCCCAAGAAACAGCAGCGTCCCCCCCAACGTAAACGGAGTACCGCGTCATGAGTGTGCAAACCCTCTACACCGCCGCCACGGGCATGGACTCGTTGCAGACCAAGCTCGACGTGCTGGCGAATAACCTGGCGAACGTGAACACGGTCGGTTTCAAGAAGGCCCGGGCCAACTTCGAAGACCTCTTCTATCGTCAGGTAAGACTTCCGGGCGTCGACGATCAGAGCGGCGGCGGGCCCACGCCCACCGGCATCGCGGTCGGCCTCGGTTCGCGGGTTTCGAGTACCCAGACCGACTTCCAGCAGGGCGCCTTTCAGACCACCGGTAATCAACTCGACGTCGCCATCGAGGGAGACGGCTTCTTCCAAGTCAGCTACGACAACAACCTCTACTACACGCGGGCCGGGAACTTCTCGATCAACGCCAACGGGCAACTCGTGATGGGTTCCGCCAATTCGGGCCGGCTGCTGGAGCCCCAGATCAACATTCCGCCGGAGGCCACGGACATCTCCATCGGCGACACCGGAGTCGTCCAGGTGCGATTGCCGGGTACCACCACGCTGCAGCAGGTTGGACAGCTGCAGATCGCGAGGTTCCTCAACCCCGAAGGCCTGCTCAAACGGGGCGACAACCTCTTCGAGGAAACGGACGCCTCGGGCCAGTTGGTGCTGGGCAATCCAGGTCAGGACGGGGCCGGCCTGCTCCGCCAGAGTGCCTTGGAGGCCTCGAACGTCGAGCCCGTGCAGGAGCTGATCGACCTGATCACCACCCAACGCGCCTTCGAGCTAAACTCGCAAACCGTGCAGGCGGGTGATCAGATTCTCCAGCTCATCGCCAACCTACGGCGGTTCTAATTCTGCGATCGACCTCTAGCCCGCCCCTTAACCACAATCACTGCACGAACGAAACGTCATGAGCCGACTGACCCGAATCTCCTCACTCACGTTGGCGATGGTGCTGCCGGTGATGTCCGTGCTGCTGGCCGGCACCGCCGCGGGTGCCGAGATCCGCTTGCTGGAAAACGTCACGGTGGAGCCCGGCATTGTGCGGCTCGGCGACGTGGCCGAGCTGTATGCGGCCCCGGTGGCCGTGACCGACCGACTCGCCCAAATCGAACTCTTCCCGGCCCCGACCCGGCGCCGCGGCAAGGTCGTCCGCGCACGCGAGATCCTCGATCTGCTCTCGGCTCAAGGGCTGAACTTCCTCGAGCACCGCGTCTTGGGCGCCACGCACGTGACGATCGTGCCCGCGAAGAAAGAGGTTCCCAAGGCGGAAGTCGTCAAGCCCGAGCCGGTACGGTTGACGCAGCAGCAGATCGAAGCGGCGCAAGAGCGGGTCGCCCAGGCGGTCGTCCAGTTTGTCGAGCACGAACTGGTCGAATCTGCCGAAGCGGCACTCGCCGCTCCGCAGTCTGAGGCCGATTACGGACCCTGGAAGGCCGAGGTCCGCCTCTCGCACGCCCAGGCGGTGGCGATCATCCAGGCGGACGAGCGCTTCACGATCTCCGGTGGCCAGGCACCCTTCATGGGACGGCAGCGTTTCGAGATCGCCGCGGTCACCCCCGACAACACGGTCGATCGGCTGAGCGTTGACGTTCAGCTCGATCGCCCAAGGCTGGTCGTGGTAGCGCTGGCCGATCTGCCACGCGGCACGACGATCGTCGCCTCGGACGTGCGCCTGGAGGAGGTCTCGAACAGTCGATCCGTGGCCGCCGCCGCCACGAGCCTGGCCGAGGTCGTCGGCAAGGAAACGACGACCTCGCTGCGAGCCGGCAAACCGGTCGCCAGTCGACAGCTTCGCGAGCCCTTGCTGGTGAAGCGCGGCGAACTCGTGCGTGTGGTGGCCATCAACGGTGGCGTCGTGATTCGCACCACCGCCTTGGCCAAGAATGACGGCAGTCTGAATCAGCTCATCCCGGTCGAAACCGTTCCCGATCCGGACGAACGCACCCGCCGGGAGGCAAAGGTCTACCACGCCCGCGTCTCTGGCTACCAAGAGGTTGAAGTCTACGCCGGCTCGGTGGCCCGCCGGTAGCCGCGCAGCAACCCGCCGCCGTGGCGCGGCGAACGAAGCACACGCAGAAAGGAAGCGACGATGGCCAAGAAGACTCGAAACAAGTGCGGACCGGTGCGGGGCGCCGTCTTTGCCGGTTCCTTGATGGGCGCGGCGGCCCTGACGGCCCCGGCCATCGCTCAAGACTCGAGCTTGTACCGACAAGGGTTGCAGGCCACCGGGGGTCCCATCTCCCTGCAGCAGGTCAGCCTCATCTGGCGCGAGTACGAACCGCCGCCGGAGGTTAAGCTGCACGACGTGATCACGATCGTCGTCGACGAAAAGTCCCTCTATCAATCGCGAGCCGACCTGATTCGCAACAAAGAGGGCTCGATCGACGCGATCCTGCAAGACAATCCTGTGTTAGACAACTTCAATCTCCGTCCGTCGCCGCAGAGTGCCGGCGATCCGGCCCTGCGAGCCAGCTTCGAGTCGGAGTCGCAGGCCCAGTCGCAACTCCGCGTCAGCGACCGCATCGCCTTTCGCATCGCGGTCAAGGTCGTCGAGATTCGCCCCAACGGCAACCTCGTGCTCGAAGGCCATCGGCAAATCCTCAACAACGAAGAGACCCACGAGATGTCGCTCACCGGCATCATCCGTCCCGACAAGGTCGACGCCGGCAACATCGCCCGGGCGGAAGACGTCGCCGAGCTGCGGATCTCGAAGCTGGAGCGGGGCGAGATTCGCGACGGCTACCGTCGCGGCTGGCTCCTCCGCTTCCTCGATCGAATCCAAACCTTTTAGACCACCGCCACGCATCGCACGTCTGAGCCAACGCAACCACCCGGACTCCCGTCGCCACTTGAAGGCCCCTGACATGTTTCGCCGCCTCACGATCTCGCTCATTATCGCCTCCTGCTCCGCGGGACTGTTATTCGCGCCCGCTGCCTCGGCCCAGACGCCACGGCTGAAGGACATCTGCCGCGTCAAAGGTCAGGAAGACAACACGCTGCAAGGTCTCGGCCTGGTCATCGGCCTGAACGGAACCGGCGACAGTGCGGCTTCGGTCTCCACGATCGAGGCCCTGGCCACCGCGATGCGGTTCATGGGAGCCCCGGTTCCCGCGGGCGTGATCAAAGAACCCAAGAACACTGCCCTGGTGATGATTCAGGCAACCGTGCCACCCGCGGGCGCCCGACAGGGCGATCGGATCGACTGTGTCGTCAGTAGCATCGGCGACGCCAGCAGCCTCGCCGACGGACGACTCATCGCCACTCCGCTGCTCGGACCGCGAACCACGGGCGAACAGGTCTTCGCGATCGCCGAAGGGCAAGTGATGACGCCGAATCCACAGGTCGCCACCAACGGCAAGATCATCCGCGGTTGTCGCCTGGAAGAAGACTTTCGCAACGGCTTCGTGAAAGACGGCAAGATCACCCTGGTGCTCGACAAAAACAAGGCCGGTTTCCAGGTCGCCCTGGACGTCGCCGAGCGGATCAACGACCAGACAGGTCCCGACAAGGACGTCACCGAAGAGGTGCTCGCCCGGGCGCTCGATCAGGTCAATATCGAGGTGACCATTCCCGAGGCCTACCGCGGCGACGAGGTGACCTTCATCGCCGACATCATGGAAAAGCCGATCTTCGAGCTGGCGACCGAAGCCCGAGTGGTCATCAATCGCGACGCCAAGACGGTGGTCGTGACGGGCGACACGACGATCGGCGGCGTGGTGATCAATCACCGTAATTTGAAGATCGAAACCGGTGCCGAACCGCTGGGTGGACGTTTCGTCGAGGTCGAATCGCCGCAGCGGTCCGGCGGCAAGCTGACCGCCCTGGTCGACGCCTTGGAGGCGGTGCAAGCCGACACCGACGACATCGCCGACATCCTGCTGGGGCTCAGCCGCAGCGGAAAGCTGCACGCCCGGGTCATCATCGAATAGCGCCCGGCAACCAACCCCACAACCGACACCCCAGCCCGACCAGAAGCGAAACGAGTCCCGACATGATCGAAGCCACGCACGCCAACGCCGCGGTTGCTCCCCAGCTCGGTCCCGCGGTCGCCGACGCGAACGCCAACGACGTCACCGTGCGGACGCTGCAAGCCCAGCGCGAAGCGGAGGCCGACTCGCAGGAACTCCGCAAGCGGTTCAATCAGTTCGTCGGCGAATCGTTCTTCGGCATCATGCTCAAGACGATGCGGCAAAGCGTCGGCAAACCGGCCTATTTCCACGGCGGTCGCGCCGAGGAAATCTTTCAGGGTCAGCTCGATCAGATGCTCTCGGAGAATTTGAGCCAGGCGAGTGCCTCGACGCTCAGCGATCCGATGTTCGAGCTCTTCCAGCTGCGTCGTGGCCTGTGAGTTCGGCGGCCAATCGCGGATGTCTTCGCCGACCACCGTAAACCAAGACAACCAACCGATTCCTTCTCCATCCTCTCGCCCAGAAACTGCCGCGTCACCAGCGGGCGACTCGGCCGCTAACCCTCGGATCGACTTATGGCCACGAACTTCGAACCGGACATTGCCTCCCTGCTCACCGAGCTCTCGAGTATTCAGACCGAGCTACTCGCTCTGCTCGACGAAAAGCGTCGGCTGCTTATCGAAAAGCGGGCCGACGAACTCGGCGAGCTGGAAACGCGGGAGCGGGACCTGATCGGCCGACTGCAGACCTGTCACGATCGACGGGGACAGCTATTAGCGCAAGCGGAGGAGGCAGAGCTACCATGCGACAGCCTTCGCTCGCTGGTCGCCACCGCCGATCAACCCAACCGCGGGGAACTTCGCTCGCAAATCGATAAGGTCGCCTCCGACGGCCGCATCCTGCAGCACAAAAGCCTGGCCAACTGGGTCTTCGTCCAGCGGTGGCTGATTCACCTCTCGCAGTTGCTGGAGATTATCGCTACCGGGGGCCAGCTACAGCCGACATATGGAAAGGGGACGGAGACCAATGCTAGCGGCGGCGCGCTCGTCGATCAGGCCGCCTAACGACGGCGTCGCAAGTCACGCGATCCGACCCGCCACACGGTCCGTCCAACCAACTAACAGACCATGTCACTCTTCGGTTCCATCCGAATGGCCAACAACACGCTGCAAGCCCAACAGATCGGGCTGCAGGTCGTGGGCCAGAACATCGCGAACGTCAACACCCCCGGATACATCCGGGAAGAGGTGATCTTCGAGCCTGCGCCGGCGCAGCGCCAGGGGAACATCATTCTGGGCTTGGGCGTGCGCGTGGCGGGCGTCGTCCAGAAGATCGACAAGTTCCTGGAAGATCGCTTGCGAGGTTCGAGCAGCGATGCGGCCAACTCCGACGTCCAGCAGCAAACCTATCTGGAACTCGAACGGCTGTTGGGCGAGCTGGGCGAAAACGACCTGAGCACGTCGCTCAACGCCTTCTTCTCGAGCATCTCCGAAGTCCTCAACCAGCCGGAAAATAGCGCCATTCGCAACCTGGCGGTGCTCCAGGGACAAACGCTGACTGACGATATCGGTCGGCTGGCCGAACAGGTTGCCACCGCCCGCAACGACGTCAACGATCAGATCATCTCGTCCGCCGACGATATCAATCGGCTGACCAAGGAGATCTTCGACTTCAACCGGCAAATTGCCATCTTCGAATCGTCCGACATCTCGGAAAGCGACGCCGTTGGCTTGCGCGATCAGCGCAACCAGGCGATTATCGAACTGGCCGAGTTGATCGACATTCAAGCCGTCGAGCAGCCGAGCGGGGCGGTCAACATCTCGATCAACGGCGAGTTCATCGTCAACGAAGTCGCCCGCCGCGAACTGACCGTCGTCGAGACGACCGATCGCGGTCAGCCCGTCGCCGAAATCCAATTCGTGGAGACCGGTTCGGTGCCCGGCTTCACCAGCGGCAGGGTCGCCGGACTGTTTACCTCGCGCGACGAAGTGCTGGCCGAGTTTCTCGACGAACTCGACAGCTTCTCGGCGGCGCTGGCCTTCGAGTTCAACCGCGTGCACTCATCGGGGCAGGGCCTGCTGGGCTATCAAGAGCTGACCGGCGAGTTTCGCATCGAAGAGACCGACGAGCCGCTCGACGCCGCGGGTCTGTCGTTTGCTCCGGAGAACGGCTCTTTGCAGGTGCTCGTCCGCAACCTCGATACGGGCGTGACGGAAACGACCGACATCTTCATTGATCTGGACGGCCTCGACACGGACACCACCTACGATGACTTTCTGGCGGCCTTGAACGGTGTCGACGGATTGACGGCGTCGACCACCTCCGATGCGCGGATCACGCTCGCCGCGGATGCCGGCCTGGAGTTCAGCTTCGCCAACGACACCAGCGGTTTGTTGGCCGCCCTCGGACTGAACACGTTCTTCGAAGGCGACTCGGCCCGCACGATCGGCATCCGGCAAGAGCTGATCGACGACGCCCGGCTGTTGGCCGCCAGCGGAGGCGGGATTGGTGAAGACACCGACAACGCGGTGCTGCTGGCCGACTTCGCCAACCGGGAACTCGATTCGGCGAACGGCTCGTCCGTCGACTCGCTCTATCGCAACCTTTCGAGCAGCGTGACGCAGGCCACCGCCGTGGCCCGCTCGATCGCCGAGGGCGACCAGGTCTTCATGCAAAGCCTGGAATCGCAACGGTTCGCCACCAGCGGCGTCAACCTCGACGATGAAATCGTCCGCATGATCAGCTATCAGCGGGCCTATCAGGCCGCCGCCAGGTACATCGCCGAAATCAACGAATTGCTCGAAATCCTCGTCTCCATCTAGTCGACCACGCCCCGCTCATGACCAGTCCGCTCACCGGAATTCCGACGACGCGCGTTTCGAATTTGTACGCGCAGCAGCGGCTCCTGGCCCAGCTCAACTTCGACCAGATCGAGTTGTTCCGGCTGCAGACGCAGATCAGCACCGGACAGCGGCTGCTCGTCCCCAGCGACGATCCCTCGGCGGCCACGCGCGGACAGGCCTTGCAGAGCCTGTTGGAACGCAAGGACCAAATCAAGGTCAACCTCGACACGAACCAGTCGTTTCTCAGCGCCACCGATGCCGCGCTCACGTCGGTGTCGAGCCTGCTCACCTCGTCCTACGGTTCGGCCCTGGGCGTGGTCGATACGACGAGCACCCAGGCCCAGCGCGACGGCGTGCGGGCGGAACTCAACCAGGCGATTCAGCAACTCGTCGACACCGGCAACCAGGAGTTTCGCGAGCGGTTTCTATTCTCGGGCACGCGTTCCGACGCCCCGGCCTTCGATCTGGTCAACGGCTATGTCCGTTACAACGGGAACGAAGAACGTCTGGTTAGCTTCTCGGACATCGGCGTGCTCTTCGAGACGAATATCGACGGCAACGCGGTGTTCGGGGCCATTTCCGAACCGGTCCGCGGCACCGTCGATCTGAACCCCGCCTTGACCGACTCCACGCGGCTGGCCGACCTGCGCGGCGGACGCGGCGTCGAGCCGGGCAGCATCGTCATCTCCGACGCCACGAACACTTCGACGATCGACCTTTCCGGAGCCGAAACGATTGGCGACGTGGCCGCACTGATCGAGGCCAACCCGCCCAGCGGGCGAACCGTCACGGCAACCGTGACCTCGACCGGACTGACCATTTCGCTGGACGCCGGCGGGGGCGGCAACCTGACCATCGACGAAGTGGGTGCCGGACACGCGGCCGAACAGCTGGGCATTCTGGAGACGGGGGGGGTGCTCACCGGTCCGCTCGTCGGCGAGGATGTCGATCCGCGGATTCGCGAGACGACCGAGCTGGCCAACCTCGTCGGCGGCACGCTCGATCAGACGTCCGGCCTGCAAATCACCAACGGTGACGAGACATTCGTCGTCGATATCTCGACCGCCGATACGATCGAGGACGTGCTCAACGCGATCAACTCCGCGGGCGCCTCGGTCACGGCCCAAATCAACGAGGCCGGCAACGGCATCGACGTCCGCTCGCGGCTGTCTGGGGCCGACCTCTATATCAGCGAAAACGGCGGCACCACGGCCAGCGACCTGGGCATTCGCAGCTTCGTCGGTGAAAGCGATCTCGACGATCTGAATCACGGACTTGGCGTGCACACCGTCACCGGCACCGACTTCGCCATCCGCCGTCGCGACGGCGCCGTGCTGGAGTTCGACGCCTCGAGCTTCGACACCGTGCAGGACGTTATCGACGCGATCAACAACCATGTCGACAACCAGGTTCCCGCCACGCAGGTCACGGCCCAGCTGGCCGCCAGCGGGGGCGGAATCGAACTCGTTACGACCGACACCGCGACCGTCGCCACGCTGGCCGTGCTCAAGCGGAACGGATCCGAGGCCGCCGAAGACCTGGGACTCATTCCCGTCGGGGCCAGCGAGAGCGATCCGCCCACGGGCGGCGGCAGCACGCTGACCGGTCGCGACGTCAACCCGATCGAGGTCGAAGGGGCCTTCAACGCGCTGATTCGACTGGAACGCGCGCTGGTGACCAATGACCTCCGCGAGATCAGCCGGGTCACCGCACAGCTCGACGAAGCCAACGTCGGTGTGAACCTGGCCCGGGCGGAACTGGGCGCCCGTCAGCAGTCGGTCGAGGCCCTGCAACTCCGCCTGGAGGACGAGAAGGTCGAACTTCGCACGGCGCTCTCCACGCAACTCGACGTCGATCTGGCCGAAGCGATCTCCAACTTCACGGCCCGCCAGGCGGCGCTCCAGGCGACATTGCAGTCGGCGGCCACGATCTCTCAGCTCACGCTGCTCGACTTCCTCTAAGCGGTTGTCATCGGGTCGGCGACTTCCGGCGTGTGGTCGTGGCGGCGTTTTTTTCTCACCGCCGGCCCGGCTCGCGTCCGATGCACTTATTGATGGCTGCGTTGTTAATGAGCCCTTCGCGGCGGCGGTGATGGCTGGAATGCCGGCCTCCCGCTGGTCGGCCTGGTTCATTGGCTGCGCAGGGCTCAATAAGTGACGAGGTGCCGCGTTGTCTTGCGGGCCCGTTCGCGTGCCATCGAACGCTTGAGGAAGGATCCCCGTGGAAGTTCACACCGCTCAGTTCGGTCCCGTCTCGTTCGATCCCCGCGACATCTATACGTTCCCGCAGGGAATTTACGGCTTCGAGCTCTGTCGTCGCTGGCTGCTGTTGGGCACGGCGATCGATCAGCCGATCCGCTATCTGCAGTCGGTCGAGCGGGCCCAGTTGGCCCTGCCGGTGGTCACGCCCAGCCAGTTCGTGCCGGAATATCGGGTTCGCGTGGCGGCCGAAGCGCTGGCACCGCTGGCCCTCGAGCGGGATCGCGACCTGGCCGTTCTGGCGGTGCTGAATCCCCAGCACGATCCTACCGTGAACCTGAAGGCCCCGCTGCTGCTCAACCTGTGCAGCCGGATCGGTCTTCAGGTGATTGCCGACGGCGACTGGTCGATTCGCCACTCGTTGGGGATCGCTCCACCGGCCCGGCGGAAGGCCGCCTAGCGGCTGCCGCCCGGAACCGCTCTTTCCCGAACTGCCCGTTGCCCGAACTGCCCGTTGCCCGATTTGCCCATTCCTTGACCGCCTGCTGCTAGAAAGCCCCCACCATGCTCGTTCTCTCCCGCAATCGCGACGAAAGCATCATGATCGGCGACAACATTGTGGTGACGATTGTGGACGTGCGTGGCGACAAGGTCCGCCTGGGCGTCGAGGCCCCACGCGAAGTGCCGGTGCATCGCGAGGAAGTTCACGAGGCGATCGCCCGCGAAAATCGCGCGGCGGCGAGCAGCTCCGCCCGCTGAGATCTCGGCCCAAGCGCGGGCACGTGCGGTTGCGGGCCAATTTGCGGTCCATCTATTGCCGCATCGACCTCTGGCCGCATCCAGGCCGACTCTTCCCGATACTCCGGCGGCAACCCCGGCCGATCGCTCGACGACGCTCGACCGCAGCGGCTCGGTACGATGTTGACGGCTGTGCGGCAAAGTTTTCCCGACCGGACCGCCTTCTGTCACCAAAAAATTTCTCCCCCGGCGCCCCAGCGAAACGCCTCGACAGGGTGGGGTGGCGCTAGCCCGTGACGATTGTGACGGTTTTGCCGGTGGCACCCGCGCGAGGTGCCAACCTGGCCGCCGGTTTGGCTTTACTGACCGTGCCTGGGGGTCGAAATGATCACTGTGAGCAGAATCGGTGCGCGAGAATGCAATTGCCCCAGTTTACCTAAAGGGGTCATGTTAACTGGTCGATATTCGTTCGTAGATGCCCCGGCGTACCCGGCGGGTGGTCTATCGGCGGCGAGCCGCTAGCACCGACCGGCGGGCACGGACGGAGCGAGAACGAAGCACGAAACAATCGATTCCGAAACGGCCGGCTAACGAAAGCCGGGCAAGCTTGAAGCGGATGGCTGACTCCCCGCCAGAGGCCTCAGGTTTGAGAGCATTTTTTACCGGGAGGGTTTTCTGGCATGACTCGTATTAACACAAACGTTCCCTCGATCGTTGCCCAGCAGACGTTGCAGCGTTCGAACACACAGTTGAACGAAGCTCTGACGCGATTGAGCACGGGTCTGCGAATCAACACCGGTAAGGACGATCCGGCCGGTTTGATCGCCAGCGAAGTCCTCCGCAGCGATATCGTGAGCGTCGAGCGAGCGATCACCAATAGCGAAAGAGCCAATCAGCTGATCGCCACGGCGGACAGTGCCTTGGGTCAGGTTTCTTCGCTGCTGAACGACATTCGTGCTCTGGTCTCGGAAGCGGCCAACACGGGTGCCTTGAGCGAAGAGCAGATCGCGGCGAATCAGCTCCAAGTCGACTCGTCGCTGGAAGCGATCGACCGTATTTCGCAGACGACCTCGTTCCAGGGTCGTCGTCTGCTCGACGGTAGCCTCGACTTCCTGGTCGACAACACGGCCACCGTCGCCGCTCGGGCTTCGGGAACGGTCGAAGTCGATCTTTCGGACGGAGCGACGAGCGATACGGCCGCGGTCTTCAGCCTGTCGGCCACCGGCGGCGTGACGATTACCGCCCTGAGCGTCGGTACCGCCGCGAACAGCTACAACTTTACGATCGTCTCCGGCAGCTCGGCGGGTGTCAGCATCTCAGCGGGCACCGAAATCGAACTGCAATTCTCGGCCGCCAAGACGGCCGCGGACATCGCCTCGGCGATCAATGCCGACGCCACGCTGTCGACGCTGTTCTCCGCGACCGTGAGCACGGCCGGTGCGTTGACCTCGGCAGCCGCCACGGCTCCGACGACCTCGGGTGCGTTCAGCAATCAGATTACCGTTTCGGCAGTTTCGGGCGGGATCGATTTCAACGACGTTGGCATTGAACTGACCACTTCGGCCGGTGCCTCGACGAGTGCCTCTTACTCGGCCACCAGTTCGGTGATTAAGGTCGATGCAGCTGCCGGCACGACGGCGGCCGATATCGCCTCGGCGATCAACACGCTGGCGGAATTCAACGCCACGGCGGTCGGTACCGGCCTCGGCACGTACAGTGCCGGTACGGGCGGCAACCTCGCGGCGGTGTTGACCGGCGGTACGGCGGGTGTCACGGCGGTGGACAATCTGGTCATTGAACAGGCCAACTTCGGCACGGCCGCGTCGATCGCCGTGACCGTCGACGTCGACACCCAGGCCACGCAGGCCCAGCTGACCTACTCGGCCGGCACGCTGGCCGCCGACCTGGTCCTGGAAGTCGGTGGTTCGAACGGTTTCGAGGTGTTCAATTTCGGTTCCAGCACCACGATTGATCAGATCGCCTCGGCAATCAACCTGGTCTCCGACGCCACCGGCGTTACGGCCACGGTCGACGGCTCCGATCTCGATTTCACGTCGAGCAAGTTCGGGAGCGACGAGTTCGTCTCGGTGCGGGCCCTCTCCGGCACGTTCGAGACGTTCAACACCGGTGCGACTTCGTCCGAACGGGAAGCGGGTACCGACATCAGTGCTCGTATCAACGGTGTCCAGGCGACCGGCGACGGTCTGAAGGCCACGATCAACACCTCGACTTTGGACCTCTCGTTCAACGTCAACTCGACCGTCGCGGATGGCGAGCAGCTGAGCTTCACCATTACCGGGGGTGGGGCGGTCTTCCAGCTCGGTCCCGACGTCGTGTCGAACCAGCAGGCCCGCGTCGGTATCCGCGGCGTCAGTTCGGCCACCCTGGGTGGTGTCGAAGGCACGCTGTTCGAGCTTCGCTCGGGTGGTGCCAAGGCCCTGGACACCGACGCGACGGGTGCGGGCAAGGTGGTCGAAGAGGTCATCACGGCGGTCACGTCGCTGCGAGGTCGACTCGGTGCGTTCCAAAAAGCGACGCTCGAGACGAATATCTTCTCGCTGACCGAGCAGCTCGAAAACCTCACCGAGGCCGAGAGCTCGATCCGCGACGCCGACTTCGCGGCCGAAAGTGCCAAGCTGACGCGAGCCCAGATTCTCGTGCAGTCGGGTACCTCGGTGTTGGCCATCGCCAACCAGAACCCGCAGAACGTGCTGGCTCTGTTGGGTTAAGCCTGAGTCAGGCGAACTAAACGCAATCCAAAATCGCCGGTTGCCCTCGGGTGGCCGGCGATTTTTTTTTGCGCGCAATGCCGGCAGCGCTGCCAGGCAGTTTCGCCGACAGTCAGATCGGTTTTGAACCGATGAACTTAGAAAGCGGCACGATCCGCGCATTCCGGAAACTCGGCTGAATCAAGACCGCCCCATCGAAAGGCCCGGTACCCAATCAAGCCTCAGGAGCCGGTACGATGTCGTTTCGTTGCACGCGGACTCGAACAGGAAGAGACTGAGATGACGGACGTTAAAGAGACACAGCGATTGCTCGCCACGCTCTGTAATGAAGAAAAGTACGAGGCGGCGGAGCCGATCTGTCGCGAGCTGCTAAGTCGTCATCCCGACGATCCAATCACGCTCCGCTTGCTGGGGATCATTCTGCGGCACTCGGATCGTGCCGGCGAGGCGATCGAGGCTTTCCAAGAGGCGGTCCAACTCAATCCCGAAGACCACCTGATGCACTTCGAGCTGGGAAGCGCCTATCGCGTCGACTCCCAAATGCAGCTCGCGCTGAATCAGTTTCGCAAATCGGCGGAACTGAACCCGGACTTCGCGCCCGCGGTAAACAACGTCGGTGCCTTGCTCTCCGAATTCGGTCTCTTTTCAGACGCGCTGCCCTGGGCGCTGCGGGCGACGACATTGTCTCCCAAAGATCCGAACTTCCACTACAACCTGGGGACGGCTCAACTTGGTCTAGGCCACGTCGACACGGCGATCCTCACCTTCGAGCGGTCGCTTAGCCTTCAAGGCGACCTTGCAAAGGTGCATTGGAACCTCGCTCTCTGCCATCTCCTCAAGGGCAATTTTCGCCGCGGGTGGCAGGAGCACGAGTGGCGCGAAAAGGCGGGCCAAGTCACGATCGACGATTATCCCCAGCCGCTGTGGGAGGGGGAGTCACTCGCAGGCAAGACGATCCTACTGCATGCCGAACAGGGACTCGGCGACGAAATCCTCTTCGCCTCCTGCTTCTCGGAGATCATCGAACAGGCGGACGATTGCATCGTCACCTGCGATCCTCGACTCACCTCCCTCTATGTACGGTCCTTTCCCCAGGCCACCATTTACGGTATCCGGCGAAAGCGAAGCGGCGTCCACGTTCCGCTCGCAGAAAAGATAGATGTTCAAACTCCGATCGGCAGCATCCCTCGCTTCCTACGCAACGAACTGAGCGACTTTCCTAAGCGGCGATCGTACCTGGTAGCGGACGTGGCCAAGGTCGCCCGCTGGCGAGAACGGTTCGAACAGTTGGGACCGGGAATGAAGATCGGAATCTCGTGGCGGACGGGTGGTCAGCCCGCGGCTCGACGCACCCGCGTGACCTCGCTCGGCCAATGGCGCGATATTTTGTCGCTGCCCGGAGTCCATTGGATCAATCTCCAGTATGGAGACGTCGAGGACGAAATTGAGGCCGAGCGCCGTCAAAGTGGTGTATTGATTCACGATTGGGAAGAGGGCGATCCGCTGGTCGACCTCGACGGTTTCGCAGCCCGCCTGTGTGCGTTGGATATGGTGATTTCCGTGGGCAACACAAGCGTCCATCTTGCCGGTGCCTTGGGCGTCGAGAGTTGGGCACTGTTGCCGCTCGTACCAACCTGGCGGTGGCTTTTGGACGGCGTCAACGACAATGTCAGCCCTTGGTATCCCTCGGTGCGAACCTTCCGGCAAACGAGCCAAGGCGACTGGAGCACCGTTTTTCGGACCGTCACGGAGCTGCTCTGCCAACGATTGGGCATGGCCGTGCCGAGCTCATCGTCCGCTCTCGACAAGGTTGAACCCGTGGACCTAAACGACATCAGCCCCGACGGGGCTCCGGTTTCGGTCCAGCGCGCCGACGCCTATGCTCTGGAGGCAAGTAAACTGCAGAGTAGGGGCTGCTATCGCGAAGCGGAAGCGATCTATCGGCTCGTACTAAAGCACTTTCCGCGACATTTCAACTCGCTGCAGCTGATGGGCACGCTGGCCGAGCAGACGAACCGACTCCCCATGGCTATTCGCCATTTTCGCCGCGCTCTCGATCTGATTCCCCAGAACGCGGAAGTCAATTTCAACCTGGCCAACGTCTATCGCAAGGTCGGCGAGCCGGAATTGGCCATCGAACACTACGAACGAGCGATTCGCAAGAAACCCGACTTGGCGGCCGCGCACCTCAATCTGGGCGTGACCTATGCTGTGCAACGCCGCTTTGCAGACGCACGCCGCGCTTATCAGAAGGCCCTGGAGCTGGACCCGAAACTCGACGTCGCCCGTGAAAATCTCGCCAAGCTCGATCATCTGCTCAGCGGGCCGCACTTCAATACGAAGCCCGCGGGCGACGCCACAACCGATGCCTCGCTTGGGGCACCGGGGACCTTGACGACGACCTTCTCCACGCCCCAGATGCCCCAGGGTTAAGCGGACTCCGTTTAGCGGCCCCGCCGCACGCGGCTCGGGTTGAGCGG
>ERZ869936.359-NODE-359-length-45973-cov-7.316869_pt1 | contig 45973 bp, 42 predicted proteins | sample MGYA00520876_ERZ869936 | MGnify/ENA primary metagenome ERZ869936 (study PRJEB32218, sample SAMN09650985) | biofilter metagenome | isolation source: enrty point of leading RO module | place: Saudi Arabia: Thuwal, RO plant located on Red Sea | collected 2016-02-17 ... | reverse complement strand
CCGGCTCGTTCGCCTGCGCGGCAGGTCCGGCCGTCGCCGCGGCTGCATCCGCCGGCGCATCCGCCGCCGCTTCGAAGCGGAACCAGTCGCCGCCGTCGGCCGCGTAACGCCGCACGCTGACGCGCAGTCCGTCCGTCGTCCGGAACACGGTCGTGACGTCCGCGTCGCCGGTCGCAGCCGCCGGCGCGCGCACGTCCTCGAGCCGCAGCGCGGCCAGCGCGCCGGCGACCGGGTTGACGACGCTCGCGTAGCTCAGCTCGCGTCCTTCCGGCAGGTCGGCGGCGGCGAGTCGTCCCTCTTCGTCGCGCACGATGCGCACGGTCTCGCCGTCCGCGTGCGTGATGCTGACCTCGGCGACGTCGTCCCCGGCGATGTCGACGATGTCGGGCCGCAGCCAGTCGCCGCTGTCGGCCGGCAGCCCGGGATCGGCATCGATCAGCCAGGCCTGGTCGTCGCCGTCCAGGCGCGCGTAGCGGTAGCGCTGCTGTGCCGTGTTGCCCAGCAGCACGGCGGTCTCGATGCCGTCGCCGGCAAGCTCCACCCGGGTCGATTCGTCGCCGGCGAGGCCCAGCGCGGCGTGCCTGTCGGGATTCGCGGTCTTGGCTTCCAGCTTCCCGGCGTCGGCGAGCGCGAGCAGGCCTGCGCGCAGCTTGCCGGTGTCGGCGGGGTAGCCGTCGCGCGTGGCGACGCGCCAGCCGTCGTCGCCGCGGCGGATCGTTACCGTGTCGTCCCCGGCGGTGATCGTCACCGTGTCGACGTCGTTGATCCTCTCTTTGAGGTCCGGCAGGAGCGGGCCGCCGTCGGCAGGCAGGTAGTCGTCGTCGACGACGTTCAGAAACAGCACGCCCGCCACCAGCACGGCGGCGACGATGGCGAGGGTACGGGTCGAACGCGCGTTCATGTGCGGCTCCGGTTGCGGCGCCAGGCGGCCACGAGCAGGAATGCGGTCAGCAACAACGGCACGAGGCCGATGTTGATGATCTTGAGCCAGGTGCCGAGGCGCTCGATGTTGCGGTCGAGATCGCGCTGCACGGCGCGCAGGTCGCGACGGATCTGCGCGCGCTGGTCGATGAAGCGGTCCAGTTCGGCCTCCTGCTCGGGCGTCAGCAGCAGGCTGCTCTCGTCGTCGCGGGCGGACTGCAGTTCGGCCAGGCGTCGCTCGGTCTCGGCCAGCTCGTCCTGCAGCCGCTGCTCGGTCTCGCGGAAGCGCGCCTCGGCGCGGACCCTGAGTTCCTCGACGAGCGTGAACGGCCGCGAATAGCTGCCGCGGCTGCGCACGGCGATCAGGTCGGAGCTGCCGGCGAGGTTCTCGAGCGCGTTGACGACGAACGCGCCGTTCGAGCCGAACGCGTTTGCGATCTGCTGGCCGAAGAAACTCTGCACCTGCACCCACATGCGGTCGGCCAGCATGTCGACGTCGCTGACGACGATCAGGTTGACCGGCCCGGTAGACTCGGCCAGGTGCCCGGTCGCCGCGTCGCCGCCGCCGCCGTTGTTGTCTCCGCCACCGGCGTCGTCGGCGGTGGCATCGGCGTCGGCCGGCGGACCGTCGGGAAAGGCGGAGGGCAGCGTGCCGGTCAGCCGGGCGGCAATGACCTTTTCCTCGCCGCTCGGCGTGAACCCGTCGAGCAGCACGGACGGGTCGGGCAGGAAGCTGAAGCGCGCCGCGCTGGCCGTCGACGAGTAGTCACTGGTCGTGAACAGCGGCTCGAATGCGAGCGGGCCGTCCTCGGCCGCCGCGAGGCCGCCGGCCAGCGCGAGGTTGATCGTCGACAGGTCCGCGGTCGTGACGTCCGCGGCATTGAGCTGTTCCGGTCCGATGCCGAGGTAGCCGATGTGCCGGATCGGCGCGCCGCCCGGTCCGCCGGACAGCTGCAGCGCCAGCTGCGCGTCGGTGACGACCTCGCTCGCCGCGTAGCGCAGGCCCCAGGCAGCGAACAGCGTCGGCAGGTCGGAGGACAGGCCCTGCATCGGCATGCCGGGCGGCATCCCCTGCGGCGTCGGCGGCTGGTCGACGTTCGCGACCGGGTCGACGAACACGAGCGCGTTGCCGCCCTGCATCAGGAACTGGTCGATCGCGTACTGCGTCCGGGCCGGCAGCGACTTGGGCTGCACGATCCAGAGCAGACTCACGTCCTCGTCGATCGAATCGAATGACGTCCCGAGATCGCGGATCTCGAACAGCTGGCTGGCTTGCTGGTAGACCATCCACGGCCGCTCGGCGCGGCCGAGCTGCGGGTCGAAGCCGCCAGCCATCGGCACCCCGGAGACGAGCCCGATGACGTCCCGCTCCGGGTGCGCCAGCGCCGATATCAGCCGCGCGACGTCGTACTCGAGGAATTCCTCCTTGTCGGGCTGGAAAAACGGGATGACCTCCTCGTCGTCGACGCTGTTCGTGCCCGCGAGTCCGAAGTACACCGGGTCGAGCGCGTTCGGCAGCTGCACGGGCTGCAGGCCGAACTGCGACGCGCGGTCTTCTTCCTCGGAGAACGGCTGCGGGTCGATGATACGCAGGCGGATGCCGTCGCCGGCCTCTGCCGCGATCTCCTCGAGCAGCTCGCGCACGCGCTGCGCGTAGCTGCGTAGCGACGGGATGTTCTGCGTCGCCTCGTCGGACCAGTAGAAATACAGGTTCACCGGCTCGTCGATGGACGCGAGGATGCGCTCGGTGCCGTCGGACAGCGTGTACAGGTCGTTCTCGGTCAGGTCGAGGCGGGCGCCGCGGAACAGCTCGTTCGAGACGATCACCGCCGCGATGAAAGCGACCGCGAGCAGCACCAGGCTGCCGGCACTCATTCGTCTTTGTGTCTTCGTCGTCATGTCAGTCCGCCTGCTTCCATTGCAGGACGATCGTGTTCGCGTACAGGAAGGCCGCGATCACGAGTCCGAAGTAGAGGAGGTCGCGCAGGTCGATGACGCCCTTCGACAGGCTCGCGAAATGCGTCAGGAAGCTCAACGACGCAATGCCGTCGACCAGCGCCTGCGGCGCCCAGCCCGAGAACAGGTCGAGCACCAGCGGGAAGCCCGACAGCAGGAAGCCGAAGCAGACGACGACCGTGATCACGAATGCAATGACCTGGTTGCGGGTCGTCGCCGAGATACACGAGCCGATCGCGAGGAAGCCGCCGGCCATCAGCAGGCTGCCGAGGTAGGCAGCGAGGATCGCGCCGTTGTCCGGGTCGCCGAGGTAGTTGACCGTGATCCAGATCGGGAAGGTCAGCGCGAGCGCGATGCCGGCGAAGGCCCAGGCGGCCAGGAACTTGCCGAGCACGGCCTGCCACGGCGTGATCGGCAGCGTCATCAGCAGCTCGACGGAGCCGGTCTTGCGCTCCTCGGCCCACAGCCGCATCGAGATCGCCGGCACCAGGAACAGGTACAGCCACGGATGGTAGTCGAAGAACGGCGCGAGGTCGGCCTGGCCGCGCTCGTAGAAACCGCCCAGGTAGAACGTGAACGTGCCCATCAGCACCAGGAAGATGACGATGAACACGTAGGCGACCGGCGTCGCGAAGTAGCTCGCGAGCTCGCGCCGGAACAGGGCCCTGATCATGCTCATGCGGCGGCCCCCCCGGTGACCTGGCGGAACACCTCGTCCAGCCTCCCGGCTTCCAGCTGCACGCTGGCGACCGGCCAGTTCCCGTTCGCGGCGAGCTCGGACACGGCGCGCCACGCGGCGGTCGCGTCGCCCGAACCTTGCGCGAGCGCGGTGATCGCCTTCTGCGCGCGGTCGGCCTCGGTGCCGGCGACGGCGTCGAGGCCCGCGACAGCCGAGTTGATCTCGTCGAAGCGCGCGTCGTCGCTGAGCGTCAGGCGCACGGCGTTGTGATAGCGAGAACGCGCGGCCAGCGCCCCGGGCGTGTCGTCGGCCAGGATCCTGCCGTGCGCGATGATGATGGCCCGGCTGCACACGGCCTCGACTTCCTCGAGGATGTGCGTGGAGATCACGATCAGCTTGTCGGCGGACATCGAGCGGATCAGCTCGCGCACTTCGTGCTTCTGGTTCGGGTCGAGGCCGTCGGTCGGCTCGTCGAGAATCAGGACCTCGGGGTCGTGCAGGATCGCCTGCGCGAGGCCGACGCGGCGCTTGAAGCCTTTCGACAGCGTGTCGATCGACTGTTCCAGTACGGGTTCCAGGTGCAGCTGGCCGATGACCGCGTCGAGCCGCCGCCTGCGCGTCTCGCCCGTGAGCCCGCGCACGTCGGCAATGAAACCGAGGAAGCTCGCAGGCGTCATCTCCGGGTAGCTCGGCGCGCCCTCGGGCAGGTAGCCGATGACCCTGCGCGCGGCGAGCGCGTCGCTCTCGACGTCGTGCCCGGCCACCGAGATGCGCCCCGAGGTGGGCGTCACGAAGCCGGTGATCATCTTCATCGTCGTCGACTTGCCAGCGCCGTTCGGGCCGAGGAAGCCGAGGACCTCGCCCGGTCCGCAGGCGAAACCGAGGTCGTCGACGACGGCTCGCTGGTCGTAAATCTTGGTCAGGTTTTCGATCTTCAGCATCGCCCTGTCACTGGTCTGTTCGCGGGATACGCGCCGCGGCGCGCGCGTCTTTCTAGCAGAATCGTTTGGGCCGTTCAAGGCGCCGCAGCCCGAGGATAATCGCCGCGTTTTCAACCACTCAGGCGGCCCGCCGGGCGCGCGGCGGACGGTCCCGGAACAGCCTTCCGGCACGCATTCTGGTAGGGTTCCGGATCGGTCGGCGGCGCCGCCGCGGCACATACAAGAACAAGAGGCTCGCCATGTCGCAACGCCTGAAGTCGCTCGATTCGCTGGTGCTGATGTTCTCGATCATCGTCATCGCCCAGCTGCTGGTCTACGTGATCCCGCAGGGCGAGTACGAGCGCACCCCGTACCCCGAGAACCCGAGCCGGACGATGGTCGTCGCCGGCACCTACGACGCGCTCGACGAGGCCGCCGCGGTCGACATGGCGCCGTGGTACTTCCTGCAGGCGATCCCGAAGGGCTTCGCGGCCGCGCAGGACATCATCTTCCTCGTGTTCGTCGTCGGCGGCGTCATCGCGATCCTGCGCGCGACCGGCGCGATCGACGCGATGCTGCACCGCGCCGTCGCGCGCCTCGGCGGCAGCCCGTGGATCCTGATCGCCGGCTGCCTCGTCATGTTCAGCCTCGGCGCCTACACGATCGGCATGGGCGAGGAGTACGTGCCGCTGATCCCGATCCTGGTATCGATGGCGCTCGCGATGAAGATGGACGCGATCGTCGCGATGGCGCTGGTCTGGGTGCCCTACGGAATCGGCTGGGCCACGGCCGGCACGAACCCGTTCGGCGTCATCATCGCGCAGAACATCGCCGGCGTGCCGATCACCTCCGGCTGGGAGTTCCGGCTGGTCATGCTGTTCGCCTTCCTCGCGGTCGCGTTCCACCACATCTACCGCTACGCGATGAAGGTGCGCGCGAACCCGGAGGAGAGCCTGGTCGCGCACGTCGACTACAGCCGCGGCTTCGAGGCGCCGGACGACGTCGCGCTGACGCGGGTGCGGATCGCGGTACTGCTGGTGCTGCTCGCGGCGATCGTCGGCTTCGTCTACGGCGCGGCGACCTGGGGCTGGTACATCCAGGAGCTGATGGCCGTGTTCATGGGCGCAGGACTGATCGCGGCCGCGCTGGCGCGCATGTCGCCCGGCGACACGAGCCGCACCTTCATCCAGGGCGCGGCGGACATGACGGCGGCGGCGCTCCTGATCGGCTTCGCGCGCTCCATCGAGGTCGTGCTGTCCGACGGCCAGATCATCGACACGATCATTCACGCGATCGCGGACCTGCTGCGCGACCTCGGGCCGGAGGCCTCGGCCGTCGGCATGCTCGTCGTGCAGTCGATCTGCAACTTCTTCATCCCGTCCGGCAGCGGCCAGGCCTTCGTGACGATGCCGATCATGTCGCCGCTCGCGACGCTGACCGGCGTGCCGCAGCAGACCGCGGTGCTCGCCTACCAGTTCGGCGACGGCTTCTCGAACATGCTGGTGCCGACCTCGGCGCTGGTCATGGGCGCGCTGGCGCTCGGCCGGATTCCGTACACGGCCTGGTTCCGCTTCACGCTGCCGCTGTTGCTGAAACTGCTGGCATTGAGCGCGGTGTTCCTGGTGATTTCGGTGCAGTTTCGCAATCTGCCAGGATGGACCGGCTGATCAAAATATTCGACGCTCGCCGGCAAGCCATACATACGCACGGCGGTCGACATTCAATGCGCCGCTCGAGCTGACGATTCGAAATCGTTTCGATTTTAATTGAGTGTTCCGATCCGCGTGGATCGACTCGCTAGCGAATCGGCATTCACGGCGGGGTCCTTGTCCGGACCGCTAGAGCTGAAGCCGTGAAATGACAGCGGCCAGGGTAAAGACAATGTCGGGTTGTGTGCCTGCACGACATTGCGGGGCGACGTGGGTGACCATTGGAGTCTTTGCACCAGCGTGTTCTCCGGCGATAACTATTTTTCGACCGATTGCCTGAAAATGAGAAAAATATTGCATATTTGGGGTGGGGGGGGTAGCTTGGTTGTTGATTTCTCGGGGTGTGCAGGAGGCGCGGAGAGACGCGGCGTCACCGGCAACGACAAGTTCTTCGAGAAGCGGATCGATTGAACCGGCGATTTTCCCAGTATCGCCTTCAATGGAGGTCCCTTGATGATCAAGAAAGCCACTCTCACAGCAGCTGTCCTGTGCCTGGCGGTGCCCGCATTCGCGGATGGGACCCAGGGCAGTATCGGTCGAACCTATTTCGATTGCGGCGGTTCCTACAAACTGTGGAAAATTCTGTGGTTCGGCGTCACTGGATTCGACCCGCTGAGTGGGCCATCGAAAGACCTACAAAAAGCGCCGACAAATCACGGCCCCTGGTCAACCGCAGTGGCCGATATCGATGTTCAAGGCTACCTGGCACCTGCCGAGAATCTGCGATGGTACAGGGCGCAGCATATGTACAATTTTGTACAGGTAAACGATCACAATCAAAGCGGATACCACCATCCGTACGGTGTTGTTCACTACACTTCGTTGTGTTGGGTTCCGCAGCAGCAGTGCTCGGGCCAACAGCCGCCGTAAGTGAAAATTATCGGGCTGGTCGAAGTTGCAAACATCGGCTGCGATGAATTGCATCGAGTTCGTTCACTTCTTCTGCATCCTTGGCACCGGGAGGCGAAATGGACAACAAGCTGGCAGTCAAGGTTTCCTCACTTGTCGTGCTTTTTTCTTGTGCCTGGTGGCCCACGGACGCTTTGCCGTCCGATTTGGTGTGCCGGGAAGTCAATGGGCAATGCCAATTAGCCTGGGATTTCTCTGATCGTCCCAAGGCGACTTACGACATAGAACGGCTTGATGTGTTGTCGGCCAAATGGGATCCGGTATCAACACGATCGCTGTTGCAGATCGGTGTCGCAAGCGTCGAAGGCGGCGCACTTTACCGTGTACACGCTTGCAACGTCAGCTCTACAGGAGCGAAAACAGACTGCGAGTCATCGAATGTACTATGGGTGCCAGTCTTTCCCGCCGAGGAAGAGATTCCATCCGTCGTCACAGGTGTGAATGGCGAACAGATGATCGTCCACAAGAATCTGGACCTGGCGCAGCAGATTGAGCAGTACAATGTCTACGTATTCGTGAATATGCTCGATGCCTTGCCCGTATCCATTCTAACTCTCCCACCTATGACGGAATTCGGAGAGGAAGAGGCGATCGCAGACGATGGGCGCGTCAGCTTGCTAGAAAGCATGCAGTGGGCGTTCTTTGTGAATTATTCAGAAAAACAGAGACTTGCGGCAATCTCGCCAATGCAAGCCGGACAATATCGAGGTGCGAGTCCTGATCAATAGCCGGCGTACTCTGCTTCCAGGGATCAATCGAACGACTCTTGTGGTGCAGCTTCGGCAGATAACGTGCTGCGACCGTCAATCGCATGCTACTGGCTCGAGCTTGATTCCGGATCGTCGATAGCCTGCGCAGCGTCCCGCTGAAATCGCAGTGTCGTGTTTGCCAATCAGGTGTGCAACAAGGCTGGCTTGTTAGTCTGAGGCCTCGTTACCGAATACGCGTGCCGGCGCGCTGCCGCTCGATCGGCAGCCGCTTCATCATCACGAGCAGCAGCAGCAGCCCCGGTATGGCGACGAAGGTCGAGAGCACGAAGAAGGTCACCCAGTCCGTCTGCTCCGCGACCCAGCCGCTGGCCGCCGACAGCCACGTGCGGCCGAAGGCCATCAGCGACGTGAACAGCGCGAACTGCGTGCCGGTGTAGGCGGTATTGCAGAGCAGCGACAGGTAGGCGACGAAGGCCGACGAGCCCATGCCGCCGGAAATGTTCTCGATGGCGATCGTCGCGTACAGCCAGCCGAGTTCGGGCCCGACCGCCGCGAGCAGCGCAAACATCAGGTTCGAGAACATCTGCAGCAGGCCGCAGACGAGCAGACTCTTCAGCACGCCGATCTGCTTCACCAGCCAGCCGCCCAGGAAAATACCGGTCAGGGTCGCGAAGATGCCGAAGATCTTGCTCGCGTTCGCGATCTCGATCTTTGTGAAGCCGATCAGCACGTAGAACGGGTTGGCCATGACGCCGGCGAACGCGTCGCCGAACTTGTAGAGCAGGATGAAGGCCAGGATGAACGCCGCGGTCGCCGCGCCGCTGCGGCTGAAGAACTCGGCGAAGGGATCGATCACGGTCGCGCGGAACCCGTGGCCGATGCCGCCCTGCGGCTCTTCGGCCGACTCCGTGCGCAGCAGTGGCGCGCGCAGCGTCACGATCATCGCGACGACGACGAGTCCCGCCATGACCAGGTAGACGAGCGACCAGTCGATGCTGTCGGCCAGGTACAGCGCGCCCGCGCCGGCCGTGATCAGCCCGAGCCGGTAGCCGGCCTGCGTCATCGCGGCGCCGGCGCCCTGCTGCTCGTCGTCCAGCGCCTCGATGCGCCAGGCGTCGATGACGACGTCCTGGCTCGCGGAGAAGAACGCGACCGCGAGCGCGGCCGCCGCGGTCAGCAGCGGCGTTTCCGCAGGGTTGCTCAGGCCCAGCAGCGCGATCGCGCCGAGCAGCAGCGCCTGGATCGCGAGCATCCAGCCGCGCCGCCGCCCGAGACGGCGCGTCAGGAACGGCAGCGGCACGCGGTCGATGAACGGCGCCCACAGGAATTTCAGGTTGTAGGGCGTGCCGACCAGCGCGAACAGGCCGATCGCGGTCAGGCTGACGCCGACGTCGGTCAACCAGATCGACAGCGTCGCGCCGGTCAGCAGCAGCGGCAGGCCGCTCGCGAAGCCCATCAGGAACACGAAGACGAGGCGGCGCTCGCCGTACAGGCGGACGAACGCGAGCAGGCGCTCGAGGGCCATGCGGCGCCGTACCGCTACTGGCCGGCCGGCCGGCGCGGCTGCCAGCCGAGCTCGACGTAGCGCCAGTCGACGTCTTCGCCGTCGAGCTCGACGAGGGTGAAGCCGGCCGGCGTGCCCTCGTAGTCGCCGCGCCACCAGCGGCCGCTGATCGCGCCGCCGGTGACGAAGGTCGTGCCGCGCCAGGTGATGCTCTCCGACACGTGCATGTGGCCCTGCAGCACGAGCACGAGGTTGCGGTTCTCGAACAGCTGCAGCACGTCGGCGGCGTTGACGATGACGCGCCCGGTCGGCGCGCCTGCGGTCGGCTCCTCGGTGAACAGGAAGAAGCTCGTGACCAGCGGGATGTGCGTCGCGAGGATGACCGGCTGCGCCGGCGGGATGCGCGCGAGATCGTCCGCGAGCCAGGCGAGCTGCTCGCGCGAGATGCGGCCCTGGTACTTGCTGGCCGGGCCCGTGATCTCGATCGAGTCGAGCAGCACGACGTGGTAGCCGTGCAGGTCGAAGGAGCCGTAGGTTCGCTCGAGGCCGAAGCGCTCGCGGAATTCAGCGCGCGGGTCGGCGGCCGGCGCGCTGCCGTCCTCCGGGACCGCCGCGACGAGGTCGTGGTTGCCGATCACCGTGTGCACGCGGCCCTCGAGCGCGTCGTGGAAGGCCATGTACGCGTCCCAGCGTGCGGCGACGGCCGCCGGGCCGGACTGGAAGCCGTCGGTGATCAGGTCGCCGCCGCCGAGCACGAGGTCGGCGTCCTGCGCGTTGATCGCCTGCGCGGCGAGCGCGAGCGCCTCGGGCGTGCCCCACTCGGTGCGCGCGTGCACGTCGGAGAAGAAGACGATGCGCAGGCGCGTCTCGTCGTCGGCGGCGTAGCCGGGGTTCGTCGCGCAGAGCGCGAGCAGCAATACACCAGCCAGTCTGCGCATGAGCTTTCCGCTTGCCGACACCTGTACCACCTCCGTTACTGGTCTCGCCGCCCGCGCCGCACGGGGAAGTACCCGGCCACGAGCAGCAGCGCGATGACAACACCGAACAACGCCGCGACCTGCCGCTCGCCGAGCGCGGTGATCAGCCCGTGGCTGACGCGGCTTTCGTACACCTCGTCCCAGTCGGCCAGCGCCGCGACCAGCCGACGCTGTTCCGCGTCCCAGGCCTGTGCCGAGTTCCGCATGACCGTCGGGAAGTACTTCCCGAGCAGCCGGTCTTCGCGCAGCGCGATATTGTAATGCCTGCCGCGCAGCTCTTCCTCCGTGCTCGCGATCTCGAGGTAGCGGTTGCGGCGGAACAAATGCACGCCGGCTTCGTGAACGAACGCGTCGACGGGCACGCTGTAGCGTCGCAGGAACTCGCCGTAGCGCTCGTCGTTGATGTACTCGTCGAGGATCGCGGCGACTTCGGCGCCGCGGCGCGCGTCCAGCGCCGCGAGTTCCCCGAGCGTGAAGCGCGAACGGAAGATGCCGATGGACGGGTCCTCGTAGCGGTAACCGTACTCGACCATCATGCTGGTACTGTGCCTCAGGAAGCCGAGGCCCGGTATCTTCGCCGAGTACGCGGCGATGCGCTCCGGCGTATTGAGAAAGCTCGCGGCCAGCAGCAGCGCGAAGACGGCGCCGGTGCGCGCCAGCAGGCGCAGGCTGTCGCGCCCGGGCCAGCCCCCGATCAGCCGCGGCCGCAGGCCGAACGCGATCGCCGCCTGGGTCAGCACGCCGGCAGCCAGGTTGATGCGCAGGTCGCGCAGGTCCCAGTAGCGCGAGGGCGCGATCCACTGCAGCCACTCGTCGAGGATGCCGACGGTGCCGACGACGACGATGGCAACGAGGTAAATACCGGCATCGCGCAGGCGATGCGCGAGCGCGCGGTAGGCGAGAACGCCCAGCAGGCCGTACTCGACGAAGTGAATGGCTTCCTCGGGATTGCCGCGCAGCGCCCAGGCCTCGACGCCGAACGCGGCGACGATCAGCGCAAGCCAGGCCCAGGCGGAGGCAGGCAGGCGGCGCCTCGCGATGCTGCGGGCGACGAGAGTCGTCGCGGCGAGCGCCGTCGCGCAGGCGACGACGAGGAACGCGGCTCGCCCGACGCTGTCCGCGACTACCGACTGCAGCGCGCGCGCGACCGGCACCGTGCAGAAGATGGCGACGGCCGTCGCGACGACCCAGGCCCAGGAGACCCATTCCCGCTGGCTGGTTTTTGCATCGAGCATGGCTTACCCCGCTTTCCGTGCCTGGCTCACTGTAGTGCGCTCCCGGGCACGGGTCAAAACGCCGCGACGCCCGCGTGCTCCGCGCCGGACCGGTCGGCCGGCGCGGGCCGGCGGGTCACGGCCTATACGACAGATTCGACAGCCGGGCGCCCGGGCGGGCCAAGGCGGCGGCCGGCGCATCCCGCAGGGCGAGGCTGCCAGCGCGGCCCGGACGGCCCGGTCGGCCGGCGCGGGCCGGGCGGTTAGGGCGTCGCTTCCTCGCCGGCCGGCAGCTCGATCACGCGCGAGTCGCCGCGGCCGCGCGGGTCCGAGGCCGGGTCGAGGCCGGTGTCGGTGCGCTCACTCACCTGCAGGTCGCCGAACTCCCACGGGTGCGGGATGGCCTGCCAGCCGCGGTCGCCGAGCGCCGAGATCGTCTCGTCGGGCAGCGGCCGGCCGGGGCTGTAGGTGACGACGGTCGGCGGCATCAGCTGGTGGTGGAAGCGGGTCGCGCCGACGGCCTGCGCGGGCGTCATGCCGAAGTCGACGACGTTGACGATCGCCTGGAACACGGAGGTGAAGATCGTCGTGCCGCCGGGCGTGCCGACGACCATTTGCACCTCGCCGTCCTTCACCAGCAGCGTCGGCGACATCGACGACAGCATGCGCTTGCCGGGCTGGATCTCGTTGGCCTTGAAGCCGACGACGCCGTAGGTGTTCGCGACGCCGGGCTTGGCGCTGAAGTCGTCCATCTCGTCGTTCAGCAGGAAGCCCGCGCCCTCGACGACGACGCGGCTGCCGAAGCTCAGGTTCAGCGTGTAGGTATTCGCGACCGCGTTGCCGTCGGCGTCGACGATCGAGTAGTGCGTCGTGTCCGGCGACTCGAGCCCCGGGGGCGATTCCTCGAGCGTCGAGATCGCGTGCGGGTTCACCTCGCGGGCGCGGCGCGCGATGTACTCGTCGTCCAGCAGCTCGTTGATGCGCGTGTCGACGTAGTCCGGATCGCCCAGGTACTCGGCGCGGTCCGCGAACACGCGCTTCTCCATCTCGGCGACCAGGTGGATGTAGCCCGGCGAGTTGTGCGGCAGCTCCTCGAACAGGTGCGCGAGGTAGTCCTTCATCTTCAGGAGCTGCACGACCGCGAAGCCGCCCGAGGACGGCGGCGGTGCGGCCAGCAGCTCGTAGCCGCGCCAGGAGGCCTTGAGCGGCTCGCGCCAGACGGCCTTGTAGGCGGCGAGGTCTTCGTGCGTTATGAGCCCGCCGCCGCGCTCCATCTCGGCGACGATCAGGTCCGCGGTCTCGCCGCGGTAGAAGTCCTCCGGGCCCCGCTCCGCGATGCGCGCGAGCGTCGCGGCGAGTTCCGGCTGGCGGAAGATCTCGCCGGTCTGCATGCCGGCGAAGTACTCGTCGAAGTTCGTCTGCGCCGCGCCGCCGATGAAATCCAGCGACTTCATGCCCTGGCCCAGCGCCGCCGGCACCTCGAAGCCGTCGCGCGCGAGCGCGACGGCCGGCGTGACCAGGTCCTTCCACGGCAGCGTGCCGTAGCGCTGGTGCGCGGCCCACATGCCGGCGACCGTGCCCGGGACGCCCACGGCCAGGTGGCCGACCAGGCTGGCGCCGGGAATGACCTTGCCCTCGGCGTCGAGGTACATGTCCGGGTGCGCGGCGAGCGGCGCGACCTCGCGGTAGTCGAGGAAGCTGGCCTCGTCGCCCATCCGGATCAGCATGAAGCCGCCGCCGCCGATGTTGCCGGCTTCCGGGTAGGTCACGGCCAGCGAGAAGCCGACCGCGATCGCCGCGTCGACCGCATTGCCGCCCGCGCGCAGCACGTCCTCGGCGACCTCTGCGGCGTAGCTGTCCGGCATCGCGACCGCGGCGGCCCTCGCGGGCGGCGGCGCGTCGGCCTCGACCGCAGGCGGCGGCGATTCGGCGGGCGAGCAGGCGACGAGCAGGAAAGCGGCGAGCAACGACAGAAAGCGGCGTGTCATGGTGGCTCCGGCAAAGCGTGGACAGCGGCCAATACTGGCACGATCGACCGGCCCGCGACAGGCCGGGCGCTTGCGCTCAGCGGCGCCGGTACCAGTCGACGCCGTCGGCGTCACGCTCGATCTCGATCCGCGCCCCGGCGATCGGCCACTCCTGGTGTGCGAGCGCCTCGGCCGTCGCCATGATCATCTCGGAGGGCGGCACCTCGCTGCGGAACAGCGCCGGGAACGCATCGACGGCGCGCAGTGGCTCCCGGCACAGGGTCTCGAGCGCCTCGAGCCCGTCGAGGTGCTCGTCGCGCAGCGCCTCGAGGCGCGCATGCAGGCCGCGGAACGGCCGGCCGTGCGCCGGCAGCACCAGCACGTCGTCGGGCAGCCGCGCGTGCAGTTTCTCGATTGACGCGAGCCAGTCGGCCAGCGGGTTCGCCTGTGGCTCGGTCGGCCAGACGCCGATATTCGACGAGATCGTCGGCAGCACCTGGTCGCCGGACAAGAGCAGGTTCAGCTCCGGGCAGTACAGGCAGGCATGCTCCGGCGAATGCCCGTTGCCGACGACGACGTGCCAGTCGCGCCCGCCGATCGCGAGCCGGTCGCCGTCCTCGAGGCGCCGGTAGCGGTCGGGCGGTGCGGACACGTAGCGGCCGAACATGCCGAAGGTCTCGCGGTAGCGCTCCAGCGCATCGTCCGGAAAGCCGGCGGCGCGGTAGAAGTCGAGGCCGGCGGCCGGCGCCGGGCGCCCGGTGTCGCCGACCAGCACGCGCCCGTACAGGTATTCCTGGCGGGTCATGTACAGTTCGGCGCCCGTGCGTTCGCACAGCCAGCCGGCGTTGCCGAGGTGGTCCGGGTGCATGTGTGTGCAGACGACCCGCTCGATGCGCCGCCCGGCGAGTTCGCCGTCGAGCAGCGTGCTCCACAGCGCGGTCACCTTGCTCGTGTTGAGGCCGGTGTCGACGACGACGCAGGCGTCGCCGTCGTCGAGCAGCCACAGGTTGATGTGCGCGAGCGCGAACGGCAGCGGCATGCGCAGCCAGCGCACGCCGTCGGCGACCGGCTGCGTGCTACCGGTGGCCGGCGTGTCGGCGAACTCGTAGTGGAGCCCGTGGGCGGGCGCGGTTGCGGCCATGCGTGTCCTGCGGATCGTCGGGTGGCCGGGATCAGGCGGCCTGGCGGGCGTCCCGGGTGTAGTCTTGCAAGGCATCTTCGCGGCGGGTTCGGAGTTTCGCAACCGCTTCCTTCTTCAGAGGACCCTGATTGACGTCGCCAAGCCGTGTTGCTTCACGCTACTACTTAATCGTAGCTCGTCGTTGCAGATTCTCGCTATGTCCGAAATGTATCGAAGTGTCTATCTACAATGACCGATGCCGAAATAGCCGTTGAGACCCCGCGAATCAGGCCGCAACAGTCGTCGACATGTGAGGTTTCTTTGCAAATCAATCGATTAGTGATCCAAAAATACCAAACTTGACAATCTGGGGGGGTGGACTGAACTTGTGGTGTATTCGAGGCGAACGCATTGGTTCAGCTCCACCGGGTATCGGGGATACCGCATCGGAAAACCATTGAAGGATTCCAACGAATCTTTTTGGGTTGACCGCTATACGGCATGTCGGAAACCTTAGGTCGCAACAATCTTTTCGAATTGGTTCGTAGTCCACCGCTATTTGATCAACAGAGTCGGCGCCGGGGTCTCACCTGCAGAGCAACTTTTTGAAATGCATCACCGAGCACGGCCACAGAACAAGTAGTCCCGCGAAGCCACGAACTTAAGATCAACGAGCAGTTGCCAATGAACGCCGACACTGGGAGTCGTCGCAGGCCAATGGCAAGAAACGGGGAAGCACGGATTTCCTCTGTTGTGGCGTAACCCATATAGGCAATCGCCTCGATACTTGCGATTTCCGAGGAGCAGGAATGAATGCTGAGGAAAAACGCTTACAGCTTCTTCTTGCGGATCAGAGGTTGTGCCGGCTGCATAGCTACCTCCGATCTGAGGCTATTTACGAACTGAGTTTGGCTGACGCTGCGAGATTGGTGTGTTTGGAAGAACACTATTTCTCAACCTATTTTCGCGCGCGAGTCGGCATCACCTTCCGAGAATGGAAACAAGAGATTCGTATCGAGCACGCTAAGAAAATGCTTGCTGACAGCACCCTCCCGATCTCTCAGATTTCAGCTCAGGTCGGCTATCACGATCCAACGAGCTTCATCCGCTTTTTTCGGCGTCGCATTGGACTGACACCATCTTCATTCAGAGCAAGCTACCAACTCTCAAGGTGCCGAACAGAAAAACCATAAGTTTGGCCGATAACAACTTAAATACGGCTATTCAGCCAAAGGTCAAATTCACTTAAGGTTTTTCGCCAGGCTCCATCTGCATTGGCAGTCGGTTCGCGCATCCGACAATTTGGCAGTATGCGGCCCACTATTTCCGAGTCTGCGGAGGAAAGTGTTATGGCGCCGAACCGACCTCTAATGGTGTCGATCATTCTAGTGATCATGAACGGCGCAATTCTTGCTACAGACGATGCTTGCGCTGGTGGCGGATGCCAAGATGGTGTGATCTGCCTGTCGCAGAATTGCAATCAATACTCTGACACGGAGCTTGAGCAATATTGTCTCACAACAACTGGAGGTATTCCGGGGTGCTGCACTGTGTCTTGGAGATGCAGAGACAATATTGGCGGTTGCAGTTATGGCCGTCTCTATTGCAATAATCAACGTCCTCGTCCCTAGAATGACGACGCGTTCTAAAATTGACTGCCCAATGAAGCTGTGACTAACGATCAATCGCAAAAATTCGAAGTCGTTCTGTGGGCATTGGTGATCTGCGCATTCGTATCGACAGCGCTGGTTGTTGATAGAGAGCTGAAGAATATTAGTGCGTCACCTCTGTCGAGTGGACTTGATAGCGAATGGAGCGCGATCTACTTGGTGAATTGGCGAGACGCGTTGGCGGTTGGGCGGCGAAGCGGCCCTGACGATGCGCCTGTGCAAATAGTCGAATTTATCGATTACCAATGCCCTTACTGTGCTGCTTTTGAGGAGACTGTGAGAGCGGCTCGTCGTCAATACCCTGATGAGGTTTCTTTCACATTCGTGCCTTTTCCAATGGCGTATCATGAGCACGCAATCGTGGCTGAGATTGCCGCCGAATGCGCGCACAGGCAAGATCGATTCGACCTGATGAGATCAGTAATTTTCCGGAGTCAAGCGATGCTAGCGGGCGATCCGTGGGATAGATTCGCATCGGAAGCGGATATCGAGAACATTGCTCAGTTCAAAAACTGCATGCAAGAGACTCAAGGTACGGACAGAATTGCAGAAAGTGTTTTACTTGCAAACCAGCTTGGAATTCAAGGGACACCGACCGTACTCGTAAATGGCTGGAAATGGCCGTTTCCGCCAAGTCTGGAGCACATTCGAAAAGCTGTGGAGAATGTCACTGCGGACGCCCCGCCGGCCAAGGATATCGACTTTCTTGGTGAAGTATCGGCAATGAACGAGTTAGCCGAAGATAGCAGGTAGTGCTCCGCACCCAATAGACGAGCGAATTGTGAAGCGATCAAATCGATATTCGATCGTAGCGGTGATCCTCATGCTTGCAGGTTCTGTTATCTATTTTGAGATTACGACCGAAGTCACCGGTATGTCAGAAGAAGTTCGAAATGGCCTGTATGAGACCGGGCCGATCGATGCTGGAATCGTGGAGCGTGAAGGGGCGATCGGTCAAGGCAAAGATGTCGGATCGACCGAAAACTTAATTCGTCCGTCAGAAGACCCCCTCGAGGCAGTGACAACACGAACGACAACAATCTCTATCGAGGAATCTGAAAGGCTGGCTCGAGAAGCGGTGGAGGAAGAGCTGGAGCAATCGTACTCACTTCTTCTAAAGATGCTTAATCTGACGGATGAGCAATACAATGCGATATGGTCATTCCTGATAGAAGATGCGCTTTCGTCCGGACGGTCATCGGGTATTACATCTAGTCCAATGACTGCAGATGATCGAATCGGGCGACTCACTTCAATTCTCGGTGTCTCGAAACTAGATCAGTTCTTGGAATGGGAGCGAAATCGAAACCAATTCGGTGAGGCACAGCAACTTCAGAGGATGCTGAAGATGCAGGGCGAGCCCCTGCGTGATGATCAAGTCAAGGGCTTGTTAGAAATTCTGATTGAAACCGACGACAAGATCGGTGGTGTCAATGACTCTGCAGAGATGACGCCTATTGACCGTTTTGAGCAGCACTTGGAAAACATAGATGAATATGAGCGCTTGGTTATTGAGATGGCACCAAGCGTCTTGTCCATCAAGCAAGTCGAGATTATGTTTCGGCAATACCAGGAGCGCTCATACCAGAGAGCCCAAGTATTGGAAAACCACAAGAAAGCAATCGCGGCCGGCGAGAAAAACGTGCCATTGTGGTATCCACCAAGGTTCAATTGAGTGCGATGCTAGCTTGCAAGTATGTGCGGTATCAGTGATTTCCCGGCCGCCGAACTTTCCGGCAAGTGATCATGCGGCCTGGCGGGCGTCCCGGGCGTAGTCGTCCAGGGCATCATCGCGGCGCCTGCGGAGATTCGCAACCGCGTCTTCCTTGACCGGGCCGTAGCCGCGGACGTCGAGGTAGAGCTTCGCGATCTCTGCGGCGGGGCTCACGCGTTCGGCGGTGAGTCCGGCGAGCAGCGTGTCGATCGTCTCTTCGAACTCGCCGATCAGCGCGCGCTCCATGCGGCGCTCCGCGGTCATGCCGAAGACGTCGAGCTTCGTGCCGCGCAGCCGGCGCAGCTTCGCGAGCAGCCGGAACAGCGGGATGACCCACGCGCCGAACTCTTTCTTCAGCGGCCGGCCGCGCGCGTCGCGCTTGCCGTTCAGGACCGGCGGCGCGAGGTGGAAGCGGATCTTTGCCTTGCTGCCGTAGGTTCGTTTCAGGTCCTCGAGGAAGCCGGTCTGCGTGTGCAGGCGCGCGACCTCGTACTCGTCCTTGTAGGCCAGCGTCTTGAAGTACGCGCGGGCGACGGCGTCGGCGAACTCGAAGGCCGTGCCGCCGGCGTCTTTCTCCGCCTCGCGCACGCGCTCGACGAGTGACGCGTAGCGATTCGCGAGTGCCTCGTCCTGGTAGTCGACGAGGAACGCGCGGCGGCGCTCGATCAGCTCGTCGAGGCTCTCGGAGACGACCTGCGTCACGACGTTCGCCGACAGCTCTTTTTCCACGAACTCCGGCGCGGCGGCCGCGAGCCGGCCGTAGCCGAAGGCCTGCCGGTTCGTCTCGACGTCGACGCCGTTCAGCTCGATCGCGCGCTCCAGGGCCGCGAGCGAGACAGGCACCAGCCCCTGCTGGTACGCGTAGCCGAGCATCAGCACGTTGGCGTAGATCGTGTGGCCGAGCAGCTTCTGCGCGAGCTCGTTCGCGGCGACCAGCGACAGCCGCTCTTCGCCCACGACCTCGCGGATCGCGCCGACGCGGTCAGTCGCGCGCAGGCTCGCGTCGCGGTGCCGGACGAAGTCGGCCGTCGACATCTCGGTCGTGTTCAGCACGGCGCGCGTGTGGTCTTTCCGGTAGGTCTTCGAGGCCTGCGGCGAGGAGCTGACGACCAGGTCGCAGCCGATCAGCGCGTCGGCGTGCTGCCGCTCGATCCGCACCTGGTTCAGCCTGGCCGGCGTGTCCGCGAGGCGGATGTAGGACAGCACCGGGCCGAACTTCTGCGCGAAGCCCATGAAGTCGAGCACGCTCGCGCCCTTGCCCTCGAGGTGCGCGGCCATCGTGATCAGCTGGCCGACCGTGATGACGCCGGTGCCGCCGACGCCGGTGACCAGCAGGTCGTAGCTGTCGATATCCCCGGGCGCCTGCGGTTCCGGCAGCGCGTCGATGCGCGCCTGCGGGAACTCGCGGCCGGTGTCCTGCTTCGCGGTCGGTTTGCGCTCCGCGCCCTCGACCGTGACGAAGCTCGGGCAGAAGCCGTTCAGGCAGGAGAAGTCCTTGTTGCAGGTATTCTGGTCGATCTGCCGCTTGCGGCCGAACGGCGTCTCTTTCGGGACGACGGACAGGCAGTTCGACTCGACCGAGCAGTCGCCGCAGCCCTCGCAGACGAGGTCGTTGATGACGGCGTAGCGGTTTGGATCCTCGAGCTTGCCGCGCTTGCGCTGCCGGCGCTTTTCGGTCGCGCACATCTGCGCGTAGATCAGCACCGTGACGCCCTCGATCTCGCGCAGCTCGCGCTGGACCGCGTCGAGCTCGCGGCGGTGCGAGATCGTCGTGCCGGCCGGCAGGTCCCTGGCATGAAAGCGCTCTGGCTCGTCGGAGACGACCGCGATGCGCTCGACGCCCTCGGCGCGCACGCTCGCGGCGATGCGCTCGACCGTGATCGGGCCGTCGACCGGCTGGCCGCCGGTCATCGCGACCGCGTCGTTGTAGAGGATCTTGAACGTGATGTTCGCCTTCGCCGCGAAGGCCTGGCGGATCGCCATCGAGCCCGAGTGGTACCAGGTGCCGTCGCCCAAGTTCTGGAACACGTGCTCGCCGCCGTTGAACTTCGAGCGCGGGATCCAGTTGATGCCTTCGCCGCCCATCTGGATCAGCCCGTGCGTGTCGCGGTCCATCCAGCTCGCCATGAAGTGGCAGCCGATGCCGGCCAGCGCGTGCGAGCCCTCGGGCAGCTTGGTCGACGTGTTGTGCGGGCAGCCGGAGCAGAAGTAAGGCATGCGCTTCGCGCCGCCGATCTCGATCGGGGTCACGTTGCGGTCCACGAGCTTCGCCGCGCGCTCGCGCAGGTTGATTCCGGGCAGCGCCGCGTCGAAGCGCTCGGCGACGACCTTCGCGAGCATCAGCGGCGACAGCTCGCCGGTCCACGGCACGAGCGGCTTGCCGTGCTCGTCCTCCTTGCCGACCATCGCGCGCGGCTTGCGGCCCGGGTAGTCGTAGAAGTACTCCTTGAACTGGCTCTCGATGATGCCGCGCTTCTCCTCGACGACCAGTACCTCGCGCTTGTCGTGCACGAAGTCGAGCGCCGAGTCGTGCGCGAGCGGCCAGGCCATGCCGACCTTGTAGACCTCGAGGCCGATACGCTTCGCCTCGCGCTCGTCGATCCGCAGCAGGCGCAGCGCCTCCATCAGGTCGAGGTGGCCCTTGCCGGTCGTGACGATACCGTAGCGCGGCTGCGGGCTCTCCCATACCTTGCGGTCGATCGGGTTCGCCTCGGCGAAGGCCAGCGTCGCGGCCTTCTTGTGGATCAGCCGCTCCTCGATCTGCGGGCCCGGAAAGTCGGGCCAGCGGATATGCAGCCCGTCGGGCGGCGGCGTGAAGTCTTGCGGGATCGCGTAGTCGGGGTAGGGCGGCAGCTCGACCGACATCGCCGACTCGACGGTCTCCGAGATCGCCTTGAAGCCGACCCACATGCCGGAGAAGCGCGACAGCGCGATGCCGTAGAGCCCGTACTCGAGGTACTCGGCGACGTTCGCCGGGTTCAGCACCGGCATCAGCCAGGTCATGAAGGCGACGTCCGACTGGTGCGGCATCGACGAGGACACGCAGCCGTGGTCGTCGCCGGCGACGACCAGCACGCCGCCGTGCGGCGACGAGCCGTAGGCATTGCCGTGCTTCAGCGCGTCGCCGGCGCGGTCGACGCCGGGGCCCTTGCCGTACCAGATGCCGAACACGCCGTCGACGGACTTCTTCGGGTCGGCCTCGACCTGCTGCGTGCCGAGCATCGCGGTCGCGGCGAGGTCCTCGTTCACGGCCGGCAGGAACTCGACCTGGTTCTCCTCGAGGAAGCGTTTCGCGCGCCACAGTTCGAGGTCGTAGCCGCCGAGCGGCGAGCCGCGGTAGCCCGAGATGTAGCCGGCCGTGTTCAGGCCGCGCGCGCGGTCGAGCGTGCGCTGCATGAGCGGGATGCGCACCAGCGCCTGGGTGCCGGTCAGGAACACGCGCCCGGACTCGCGCCGGTAGCGGTCGTCGAGTTCGTAGTTGTCGAGCGGGTAACGGTGCAGCGGCGCCGTGCTGGCCATGGCGATCCTCCCTGGTAGCTCACCCGGCGTTGCCGGTCGCCCGCGGCCCGCGGGGACGTCCGGCAGTGCGGGCCGCCAATTCTGACAGATTTCCCGTGAAATCGGATGCCAGATCGACCACTGAACGGGCCACACACGAAATAATTTTTCGAATAAACGCGTAAGAAGGTAGAATTTTGCAAAATTTTGGAGATGCTGGAATATGGCGGACCTGGACGACCGGGACCGGGCGATCCTCGCCGAGCTGCAGCGCGACAGCCGCGTCACGATGCAGCAGCTTGCTGCCAGCGCCGGGCTGTCGGCCTCGGCCTGCTGGCGGCGCGTGCGGGTGCTGGAAGAGGCCGGCGTGATCGAGCGCTACGCGGCGCAGGTCAACGCGAAGAAAGCCGGCTTCATGCTGTCGTCGATGACGCTCGTATCGCTGGCCCGGCACGAGAAGGCGAACGTCGAGACCTTCGTCGCCGAGGTGCTCAAGCACCCGGAGGTGCTGGAGTGCTTCGCGACCAGCGGCGAGGCGGACTTCCACCTGCGCGTGGTCGTTAAAGACATGGAGGCCTACAACGCCTTCCTCGACGACTTCATCTTCAAGCTGCCCGGCGTCTCGCAGGTGCGCTCGAACATCGTGCTGAAAGAGATCAAGGCCGACACCGCGCTGCCCTTTCGCTGAATCCCCGCCGGCCGACGATCGCGTTGTCAGGGCGGCTTCGAATGAAATAGGCTGCGCCGTCTCCTGTTCCTTGCCCGGGGATGACCGTGACTGTCCTGTCATTCTTTGCCGGATTGCTGCTCCTGGTCCTCGGAGCGGAATTGCTGATTCGTGGCGCCACCCGCCTCGCCGGGGCTCTCGGCGTTTCGCCGCTCGTCATCGGCCTGACCGTGGTGGCCTTCGGCACCAGCTCCCCCGAGCTTGCCGTCAGCATCGACGCAGCATGGTCGGGGCAGGGCAGCATCGCGATCGGCAACGTCGTGGGCAGCAATATCTTCAACGTGCTGTTCATACTCGGGCTTGCCGCCGCGATCGTGCCGCTTGCCGTTGCCCAGCAGCTCGTGCGCCTGGACGTCCCGCTCATGATCGGGCTCTCGGTCGTCGTGTGGCTCATGGCGCGCGACGCCGAGCTGACCCGCCTGGACGGCATCCTGCTGGTGGTCGCGCTGCTTGCCTATACGGCGTTCGTCGTCCGGCAGAGCCGGCGCGAGCAGGCTGCCGTGAGAGAGCAGTACGCGGCGGAATTCGGGCAGGCCGCGCGAAGCCCGGGCCGCTGGCCCGCCAACGCAGCGATCGCCGTTGCCGGCCTCGTCCTCCTCGTGGCGGGTTCCCGGCTGCTGGTCGAGAGTGCCACGGCGTTCGCTGCGTGGCTCGGGGTCAGCGAGGTCATCATCGGTCTCACGATCGTCGCGGCGGGCACGTCCCTGCCGGAGGTCGTCACCTCCGTGCTCGCGGCCCTGCGCGGCGAGCGCGACATCGCCGTCGGCAACGTCGTCGGCAGCAACCTCTTCAACCTGATGGGCGTGCTCGGGATCGCGACCGCCGTCGCGCCGGGAGGAATCAGCGTCCCGGCTTCGGTCATCGCCTTCGATTTGCCGGTCATGGCGGCCGTCGCCTTCGCCTGCCTGCCGATATTCGTGACCGGCGTCATCGGCCGGGTCGAGGGTTGCTTGCTGCTCGGCTATTACCTCGCCTACACGCTGTTCCTGGTTCTCGCCGCCGTCGACCACGATCGCATCGACGAATTCGGCGAGGTGCTGCTGTACTTCGTCGTGCCGATCGCCGCGATTACGCTGTTCGCCCTGGTGCTGCGGAAAGGCCGGCGCAGGCCGGGCTCGCCGCCCGGCTGACGCGGCGCGCCGTCCGCGACGGCACCTCTGGACACATGTAACATTTTTCCGGTATTTTGTATCCGGCTATTTATTTCCGGATTCACTTGACGCATGATCCGGCGCCAGTCGGAGCGAGCGCGGACGTGACGGATACGCACTGGACATTTTTCAGCAACCACGCGCACGTGCTGGTCTGCCTGGCGGAATACCCGGAGGCCACGCTGCGCGAGGTCGCGGAACACGTCGGGATCACCGAGCGCAGCGCGCAGCGGATCATCTCGCAGCTCGAGGAGGCCGGTATCCTGAAACGCGAGAAGCATGGCCGCCGCAACAGTTATGTCATCGATACCGCGGCTCACCTCCGGCATCCGTTGCAGGAACACTGCACGGTAGGCGAATTGTTGGGAACCATCCTGTCGCCCGCCTGTGTGCGCCGGCTCGACGAGGATCACGCCAGATACACAGCCCGTACGTCGGACTGAGCATCCAAAGGAGAGGTCATGTATAGAGTTTTCGTCCTGTGCGGCCTGGCCGCACTGGCAGCGCCGAGCGCGAACGCGGTCGAAGCCCTGTCTACCGAGGAGTTGCTTTCGCACTGTGTTCACTACGAGCGCGACCCGGAGAGCGTGGACGGGGTCTTCTGTGTGCGCTACATCCAGGGGTTCATTGACGGCGCCGTCGCGACCGACGAGCGGGTCACGAACAACGTCGCGGACGAATACGATCGCGACGAGACCTTCAGCGAGCGCGCAATCCGTACGCGCCTCGGGCGGCGACTCGAGCGCTTCCAGACCTTTTACGCCGAGTTCTGCCTGGGTGAGCCGGTGCCGCTGAGTCGCGTGGTCGAGCTGGTCATCGACGACCTGCAGAACGCGGGCCGCATCGCGAACCAGCCCCGGGCGCGCGATTTCGTCTACACCACGCTGCGCGCGCAGTTTCCCTGCGAAGACCCCGAACAGGAATGACGTCAGCGCCGGACAATCCGTCGGCGCCGGCGGGCGCCCGGCGCCTTCGCGCCCAGCTGGTCTTCGTCGCCCTGCTGGTCGCGGCCTGGGTGCTGTGGTCGGGCATGTTCAAGCCGCTGTTGCTCGGCCTGGGCGCCTTGTCCTGCGCGATCGCCGGGTGGATCGCGGTGCGCATGGGTTACTTCGACACGAGCGTGTTCGCCCTGCGCTTCAATCTCCGCTTGCTCCGCTTCTGGTGGTGGCTGCTGACGGAGATCGTCCGGTCGAGCCTCGAAGTCGCGCGGGTCGTGCTCTCGCGCGAGCTGCGGCTGTCGACCCGGGTCGTCGAGATCGACGCGGCGATGCTCTCGCCGACCGACCAGGTGATTCTCGGCAACTCGATCACGCTGACCCCGGGTACGCTGACGCTCGACGCGGCTGACGGCCGGCTGCTCGTTCATACCCTGACGGTCGACGGCGCAAGGGAGCTCGAGGAGGGCGGGATGCTGCGGCGCGTCGCCGCCATTCACGAGGACCAGGCATGTACTACGCAGTAACGCTGGCCACACTGGCGACGATGGCGCTCGCCCTGGCGAGGGCGGTTGCGGGGCCGACCGTCTACGATCGCGTGCTGGCCGTCAACATGTTCGGTACCAAGACGGTGCTGCTCGTTTCCGTAATCGCCTTCCTGTTCGGCCGGCCCGACTTCCTGGACCTGGCACTGGCCTACGCGCTGATCAACTTCATCGGTGTTTTCGCCGTGCTGGAGTTCTTCCGCTCGCGCGCCATCCGCCGCGAAGCAGAAGGCGGGAGCGGCCGATGATGGCGTTCGTCCTCGACGTCCTGAGCTGGGTACTCCTGACGCTCGGCGGTATCAGCGTGCTGATCGGCGGGATCGGCGCACTGCGCATGCCCGACCTCTTCACGCGGATGCATGCCGCCAGCGTGACGGACAGCCTCGGCGCCATCCTGGTGCTGACCGGCATCATGCTCCAGGCGGGGCTGTCGCTGGCCACGATCAAGCTGGCCGCCATCCTGCTGTTCCTGCTGCTTACCAGCCCGACGGCGTCCAACGCGCTCGCCTCGGCGGCCATGCTGGCCGGCAACAAGCCGGGCATCGACACGGCCAGCGACGGGGGTGGCGCGACGTGACCATCATCTTCGGCATATTTCTGCTCACGCTGTTGCTGATCACTGCCGTGGCCATCGTGCAGACGAAGAACCTGTTCGTCGCCGTCATGCTGATGGGCATAGCGAGCCTGCTCATCGCGGCCAATTTCTTCCTGCTGGACGCGGCCGACGTGGCGCTGACCGAGGCGGCCGTCGGTGCCGGCGTGTCGACGGTGTTGTTCCTCGGCGCTCTGGCGCTGACCTCCGAGCACGAGCGTGCACCGACGTCGCGCGCGGTCCTGTCGTTCGTCGTGGTGACCGCCGCGGCGCTAATAGTCATCTACGCCACCTTCGACAAGCCACGTTTCGGCGCGCCCGATGCCCCCACGCAGACACACGTCGCTCCCTGGTACCTGGAGAAGACGCCCGAGTACATCGACATCCCGAACGTCGTGACCGCCGTGCTCGGCAGTTTTCGCGGATACGACACGCTCGGCGAAGTGTTTGTCGTGTTCACCGCGGGTATCGGCGTCCTGTTCGTGCTGGCCGGCGGTTCCGGCGGCCGTCGAGCCGCGCGCAGCGCCGCCAACGTCGGGCTCAGCCAACACCTCATTCCGCGCGTGGTCGGCCGCCTGCTCATTCCATTCATCGTGCTGTTCGGGCTCTACGTCCAGTTTCACGGGGAATACGGTCCCGGCGGCGGCTTCCAGGCGGGCGCGATCATTGCCGCGGCGGTCATCCTGTTCGCCCTGCTCGAGGGGGAAGGCAAGGCGCTCAACGTCATCCCGCGATCCGTCCTGCTCGGGCTCGTGGCGGGTGGAGCAATCCTTTACGGCGCCGTCGGCGTTGCCGGCATGCTGCTGGGCGGCAACTTCCTCGACTACTCGGTACTCGCGGACGACCCGGTCAAGGGCCAGCAGCTCGGCATCATCCTGATCGAGGCCGGTGTCGGCAGCACGGTGACCGGCGTTCTGTTGAGCATCTTTCACGCGTTCGCGGCACGGGACCGGTAGGCGATGAGCATACTAGGCATCTATTACTACTGGGTGTTCGCCATCCTGCTCATGATCGGTTTCTTCGCGGTCATCGCGAAACCCAACCTGATCAAGAAACTCATCGGCCTGTCGCTGTTCCAGGCCGCCGTGTTCCTGCTGTACATCTCGATGGGTAACGTCGAGGGAGCGAGCGCCCCGATTTTCGGGTTTGGCGCCGAGACCTTTTCCAACCCGCTGCCGCAGGTCCTGATACTGACCGCGATCGTCGTCGGCATCTCGACGACGGCGCTCGGCCTCGGCATCGTGGTGCGCATCAAGGAAGAGTACGGCTCGATCGAGGAGCAGGAGATCCAGGAGATGGATCGCCGGTGAGCGCGCTGACGTCTCATCTGCCGGCATTGCAGGTCGTCGCTCCGATGCTCATGGCGCCCTTCGTGCTGCTGTTGCGCGGCAGGGGGCTGCCGTGGGCGGCGGCGACGGCCGCCAGCCTGCTGGCCTTCGCGATCGCGATCCGGCTCACGGTCGTCGTGACCGGCGGCGAGGCGCTCGCCTACGAGATGGGCTCCTGGCCCGCGCCGTACGGCATCGAGCTGCGCGTCGATGCCCTGGCGGTGCTCGTGCTGCTCGTCGTGACCGGTGCCTCGAGCGCCGCGCTGATCGGCGGTCGCGAGAGCATGGCATCAATACTGTCGGCCGAGCGCGAGCCGTATTTCTACGCGGCCTGGCTGCTCGCGCTCGCAGGGCTCGCCGGAATCGTCGTTTCCGCCGACGCCTTCAACATCTTCGTCTTCATGGAGATATCTTCGCTGGCCAGCTACGTGCTGGTCGCCGGAGGCCCGGATCGGCGCGCGCTGCCGGCGACCTTCAAATACCTGATTCTCGGCACGATCGGCGCCACGTTCTACCTGATCGGCGTGGGCCTCATCTACATGATGACAGGCACGCTGAATTTCGCCGACATGGAGCTGCGCATACAGGACGTCGCGGACCAGCGGCCGATACTCGCGGCCGCCGGTTTCATCACGGTCGGCCTCGCGCTGAAGGCGGCGATCTTCCCCCTGCACGTGTGGCTGCCCAACGCGTACACCTACGCGCCGCACGTCGTGACGGCATTCCTCGCTGCCTGTGCCACCAAGGTCTCGCTGTACGTTCTGCTGCGCTTCGACTTTTTCGTCTTCCAGCAGAACCTGACCGCGCATGCGTTCCAGTTCTCGGCCTTCCTGATGCCGCTGGCGATCCTCGGCATCCTCGTGGGCTCGGCCGTCGCCATGTTCGAGCGCAACCTGAAGCGCATGCTGGCGTTCTCGTCCGTCGCCCAGATCGGCTACATGATGCTCGGCGCGAGCCTGGTCACGGCGACGGGCCTCACCGCGGCCACGCTGCACATGTTCAACCACGCGCTCGCCAAGGGCGGCCTGTTCCTCGCGATCGCGGCGGTCGCCATGGTCGCCGCCGGCTGCCGCCTGGGCGATATCTCCGGCCTGGCGCGCCGGATGCCGTGGACGTTCGCCGCGCTCGTGCTGGCCGGGCTGAGCCTGATCGGCGTGCCGGGCACGGCCGGTTTCATCAGCAAGTGGACCCTGATCAACGCGGCGCTCGAACTCGAAACCGGGGGCATCGCACTGGTCGCGCTCATCCTCGTCAGCTCGCTGATGGCGGTGGTCTACGTCTGGCGTATCGTCGAGGCCGCCTACTTCGGCCAGCCCGCCGAGACCGGGAGCGGGCGGGTGCCGGCCGCGCTGGTCATCGCCCTGTGGGGCGTCGCCATCGCCAACGTCGTCTTCGGCCTCGCGCCGGAGCTGCCGCTGACGCTGTCGGCAGCGGCGGCTGACATCATGCTCGGGCACGTGCGATGACGGCCCAGGACGCCATTGTCGCGGCCCTCGTGCTGCCGCTCGTCGGCGCGCTGGGCATCGCCCTTGCGGGCCGGGTCAGCGCCAACCTGCGCGAGACAGTGACGCTGGTTACCGCCGGCAGCCTCGCATTCACCGTGTGGCAGCTCGTCCCCGTCGTCATGGAGGGCGGGCGACCGGGCGTGACGCTGGCGGAGGTCCTGCCCGGAATCCGCATCGCCTTCGACGTCGAACCGCTGGGCATGCTGTTTGCAGCGCTCGCGTCGGGGCTCTGGATCGTCAATTCCGTGTATTCGATCGGCTACATGCGCGGCAACGACGAGGCCAACCAGACGCGCTTCTACGTCATGTTTGCCGTCTCGCTCGCGGCCACGATGGGCATCGCCTTCGCGGGCAACCTGTTCACGCTGTTCCTCTGCTACGAGGCGCTGACGCTCGCCACCTACCCGCTTGTTGCCCACAAGGGCGACGAAAAAACCGTGCGCTCGGCCCGCGTCTACCTGGGCCTGCTGCTCGCGACGTCGATCGGCCTGTTCCTGCCGGCCATCATCTGGACCTACGGCGTCGCCGGTACCGGCGACTTCACGCCCGGCGGAATCCTCGCGGACAAGCTCGAGGGACCGGCCGTCGGCCTGCTGCTGGCCCTGTTCGTGTTCGGCATCGGCAAGGCCGCCGTCATGCCGGTGCACCGCTGGCTGCCGGCGGCCATGGTCGCGCCGACGCCCGTCAGCGCGCTGCTGCACGCCGTGGCCGTCGTCAAGGCCGGCGTGTTCACGGTGACCAAGGTCATCGTCTACGTCTTCGGCGTCGACCACCTGTTCGGCTCGGTCGGCAGCGAGTGGCTGCTGTACGCCGCGTCGTTCACGATCATCGCCGCGAGCGTCGTCGCATTGCGGCAGCAGAATCTCAAGCGCCTGCTGGCCTACTCGACCGTCGCCCAACTGTCCTACGTCGTCATGGCCGCGGCGATCCTGAAGCCGCTCGCGGAGATCGGCGCCGCGATCCACATCGTTGCGCATGCCTTCGGCAAGATCACGCTGTTCTTCGCAGCCGGCGCCATCTACACGGCGGCGCACAAGACCGAGCTGTGGCAGCTCCGCGGGATCGGCCGGCGCATGCCGATCACGATGACGGCCTTCACGATCGGTGCCGTCAGCATGATCGGCGTTCCGCCGACCGCGGGTTTCGTATCGAAGTGGTACATCATCGCGGGCGCGTTCGAGGCCGACAACTACGTCGCCGCCATGACCATCATCGCGAGTACGGCGCTGAACGCCGCCTACTTCCTGCCGATCGTCTACATGGCCTGGTTCGAACGCGAGCCGGCATCGCCGCCGCAGTCGCACGGCGAGGCGCCGTGGCCGGCCGTGCTGGCACTTGCCGTGACGGCGTTCCTGACGCTTGCCTTCTTTTTCTTCAACGGACCGGTGCTCGAACTCGAGCGCCAGATCGTGGAGGGGATCGGCCAATGAAACCCGGTACCGACGATTACTGGCTCGCGCGGCCGGCAACGATCCGCCTGCTGTGGCGCGTATTCGCCGCCGTGCTGGCACTCACGGTCATCGCCCAGGTGGTGATCGGGGTCAAGGGCTACTTCGGCGTGGACGCGTGGTTTGCCTTCGGCGCGGTGTTTGGCTTCCTGTCCTGCGTGGCCATGGTGCTGGTGGCCCGCGCGCTCGGCTACGCGTTGAAGCGCGGCGAGGACTACTACGACCCGGGTGACCGCAGCGATGTTTGAGTACATCCCACCCGCACTGTACCTGCTCGGCGGAGCGCTGCTGATCGGCCTGACGCGCGGCGCCGTGCGCACGGCCGTGCTGTTCCTGGCGCCCGCGGCGGCACTCTGGGCGATCTGGCAGGTGCCCGACGGCGTCGTGTTCGACCTGGCTTTTCTCGACTACCGCATCGAGCCGCTGGAGGGCAGTGCCGTCAGGCGGCTCTTCGCGACGGTCTTCGCGGGCATGGCGATGCTCGGGGGGCTGTACGCCTACCGCCAGGCGACGTGGTACGAGCTCGCCGCGGCCTACGCCTACGCCGCGGGCGCGGTGGGCGTGTGCTTCGCGGGCGACCTGATCAGCCTGTTCCTGTTCTGGGAGATGATGGCCCTGTTCTCGACGGTCGTGGTCTGGTGCGGCGGCACCCCGGCTGCGCGCGCGGCCGGGATCCGCTACGCCGTGCTGCACCTCCTGGGCGGCGTGATCCTGAAGGTCGGCATCGAGGCCGTGGTGATTCACACGGGCTCGATCGACGTCCAGCCGATGCAGGCCGACAGCTTCGACACCTGGATGATCCTGATCGGCATCCTGATCAACGCGGCGGCACCGCCGGTGTCGGCCTGGCTCGCCGATTCCTACCCGGAGTCCAGCCCGACCGGCTCCGTGTTCCTGTCCGCCTTCACGACCAAGACGGCGGTACTGGCCCTGATCCTGCTGTTCCCGGGCGAGCCGGTCCTCGTCGGCATCGGGCTGTTCATGGTCATGTACGGCATCATCTACGCGCTGCTCGAGAACGACATCCGGCGCATCCTGGCGTTCTCGATCGTGAACCAGGTGGGCTTTATGGTCTGCGCCATCGGCATCGGCACGCAGATGGCGATCAACGGCGCCGCCGCCCACGCTTTCGCGCACATCATCTACAAGGCGCTCCTGTTCATGAGCGCGGGCGTGGTCGTCTATCGCACGGGGCTGAATCGCTGCACCGAGGTTGGCGGGCTGTTCCGGACCATGCCGCTGACGGCCGTCTGCGGCATCGTCGGCGCGCTCGCGATCTCGGGCTTCCCGCTGACGTCGGGCTTCACGACCAAGACCATGATCTCGCAGGCCGCCGCGGACGACGGCCTCGCGTTCGTCTACTTCATGCTGGCGGCCGCGTCCGCCGGTGTCTTCCTGCACGCCGGCATCAAGTTCCCCTGGTTCGTGTTCTTCCAGCGCGATTCCGGCCTGCGCCCGAAGGATGCGCCCTGGAACATGGGCCTCGCCATGGTGATCTTCTCGGCGCTCTGCATCCTGCTCGGCGTCGCGCCGGGACTGCTCTACCAGTTCCTGCCGTACCCGGTCGACTACGAGGCCTACACGCCCGGCAAGGTGCTGTTCTACCTGCAGCTGTTGCTGTTCTCCGGCCTCGCGTTCTTCCTGCTGCTGCCGCTCATGAAGCGCACCGAGACGATCAGCCTCGACACCGACTGGCTGTGGCGGGTCGCGTTCTACCGGCTCTGGAACGCCGTCGCGGGGACGCTGGCCGCCCTCGGCAGCCGGTCGTCGGCGCTCGTGCACACGGCGCTGTCGCGGCTGCAGTCCTTCGCGATCCGGCACCTGTCGACGGCGGTCGGCAAGACCGAATCCGGAGTGCTGGCGCGCACCTGGGCGATCGGCGTCACCGCGCTCTGGATCGCCGTCCTGCTGACGGCCTACGTGCTCGTCTACTACTTCTGACGGCCAGCCGTTGCTGACCGCATCTGCCCGGCAGCCCCAGCCAGGCGTCCGGACTCCCGGTCGCCGGGAGCCCCGAGCACAGTAGCCGCCGGAAGGCTCGGCGACCGGCGGAGGGGCGGAACAGGAACGTGCGTGGTCGTCGGCGACACGGCGGCCTACAATGCCGTCTTCGACGACTTTGTCTCCGGGCTGCCCGGCGTCTCCGAGCGGCGCTGCCGGTTGGCGCTTGAGGAGATCCGGTCCGTCACCGCGTTGCCGTTCCGCCAGTCCTCTTCCCGTCCCCGGTCGTCCCGACCGGCCAGCAGGTAGCGACATGCCGCAGGACTCCGTGCCGTTCCGCGAGGCGTTCGCCGCCTGGGCGAAAATCGGTTTGCTGAGTTTTGGCGGGCCGGCGGGGCAGATCGCCGTCATGCACAGCATCCTGGTCGAGGAGAAACGCTGGCTCAGCGAGTCGCGTTTCCTGCACGCGCTGAACTATTGCATGCTGCTGCCGGGACCGGAGGCGATGCAGCTCGCCACCTATTCCGGCTGGCTGCTGCACGGCACGCGCGGCGGGCTCGTGGCCGGCACGCTGTTCGTGCTGCCGGGCGTCGTTGCGATCCTGCTGCTGTCGATCCTGTACGTCAGCTACCGCGAACTCGGTGTCGTCGAGGGCCTGTTCTTCGGGCTGAAGGCGGCCGTGCTCGCGATCGTCGTCGAGGCCGTCGTCCGCATCGGCCGGCGCGCGCTGCGCGGGCGGCCGCAGTTTGCAATCGCGGCGCTGGCCTTCGTCGGCATCTTCCTGTTCGACCTGCCGTTTCCGCTGATCGTCGCGAGTGCGGCCGTCGGCGGCTATCTCGTGGGTCGCCTCGGCGGCGGCCCGGCCGCGGTCGCAGCCGACGAAGCGCTCGTCGCGGCCGGCGAGCCCGGCGGCGGGCTGCGGCGCGCGCTGCGTGTCACGCTGACCTGGCTCGCGCTCTGGTTCGCGCCGATCGCGCTCCTGCTCGCGACGCTCGGCCGCGACCACGTGCTGACGCAGGAAGCGCTGTTCTTCAGCAAGGCCGCGCTCGTGACTTTCGGCGGAGCCTACGCCGTGCTCGCCTACATCGCGCAGCAGGCCGTCGACGTCTACCAGTGGCTGCTGCCGGGCGAGATGCTCGACGGTCTCGGCATGGCCGAGACGACGCCGGGGCCGCTGATCATGGTCACGCAGTTCGTCGGCTTCATGGGCGCGTTCCGCTTTCCGGAGCCGTTCTCGCCGCTGGGCGCGGCCGTGCTCGGCTCGCTGATCACTACCTGGGTGACCTTCGTACCCTGTTTCCTGTGGATCTTCCTCGGCGCGCCCTACGTCGAGCGCGTGCAGCGCGTGCCGGCCGTCGCCGCGGCGCTGTCGGGTATCACGGCGGCCGTCGTCGGCGTAATCCTGAATCTCGCGGTCTGGTTCGCGCTGCACACGCTGTTCGCCGACATCGACGAACGACGGGTGTCCGGACTGCGGCTGCTGGCGCCCGACTGGGCGACGCTGGATGCGCTCGCGCTGCTGCTGACAGCGGGCGCGTTCGTCGCGTTGTTCGTGCTGCGGCTCGGCGTGGCCGCGACGCTGGCGGGCGCGGCGCTGGCGGGAATCGCGATGCGGACGTTCTGGTAGCAGGGACGCCCGGGGGACGGCCTCGATCGCATCGCGGCGACCGGCAAGCGGCGGGATGTGGGAACTCCCACATCCCGCCAGCCCGGTCTGCCGGGAGCAGGGCGCTACGAACGCCGCAGGCGATAGACCTTCGGCCGGTGTGCGCCCGGGGCGTCGACCGGCACGCCGATATCGACCTGGCTTACGACCAGCAGCACGTCGTTGGCGTTCAGGCGCAGTGCCTGTTCCAGCCGCGGGTCGATCAGCCCGGCCGGTGCCGCCAGTTGCCGGACCGTCTTGCCGCGGTCCGCCGTTTCGAACAGCAGCACCTCCTTGTTGTCGTCATTCAGCGGTCCGCCGAACAGGACGTTGTCACCGCCGCTGTCGAGCACTGCGATCGCCCGGACGTAGGCGTAGGGATCCGCGGAGCCGTCCTCGGCCAGGTACAGCCAGTTCGCCTCCAGGTCCGCGCGCGTCGACCACTGTCCGCTCTTCGACGTGAGCTCCACAAGGCCGCCCTCGACGCCGACGTAGACACTGTTCTTGCTGCCGACGGCGGTGACGATGGCATTGATCCGGCGATTGCTCAGTTCCGCGATATCGGGATAGCCGTAAACGAAGCGGAAGTCCGGCAGGTCGAAGCGGTCCGCGCTGATCACGCGGCGTGCGCCGACCCAGGCGACGTCCAGCGGCAGTTCGCAGCCTTGCAGCAGCACGGAGGCGTCGGCGGAACGGTAGGGCACACAGGCGTAGCCGAAAGTCGGCGAGGTCGCGCCATTCGCCATGACCCAGGTGCTGCCGCCGTCGACCGTGACGGCCAGCGTGTCGCCGTCCAGGTTGCCGTAAACGACGTCGGCATCGAGCGGGTCGGGCTCCAGTGCGAGGATGGGGTAAGCGATGTCGCCTTCCGGCGCACCGGGTTCGCTCTTCGGCCAGGTTGCGGCCGCCGTCCAGGTCCTGCCGGCGTCGGTCGAGTACCATGCCGTGGCAGCGGCCTGGTCGCGCGGATCGAATCCCGCTGCGATCATGCGCTGGCCGTCGCTGGTCACGGCCAGTGCACTGATGGAACGGCCGTCGAGGCCGGCCTGTTGCCACTCGTCCTCGCCGGACAGCGTCCGCTGCCAGACGCCGTCGTCGGTGCCCAGGAACAGCTCGGTGCCGACGACGACCAGCGTCTCGTGGTTGGAGACGAGGCGCGGGATTGAGGCGTCGGGACCGTCGAGCGTGGTCCACTGCCACTTGCCCGTTGCCGGGCCGTCGTCGTCGAACGAGTCGTCACCGCAGGCGGTGAGCAGGGAGAAGGCGAGCAGCGCGGCGGCCGGGAACCGGCCGCCGCCTGCGAAACGTTTGCTTGCCATGGGCTATGCTCCTTGGGTATCCAGTGATCCGGCCTCAGCGTCCACCGAAGCGGCGGCTGATACCGACGCTTGCCGAGTCGACGTCGAAACCGTAGTCCTCGTACTGCAGGCTCAGGCGCCAGCTGTCGGCGAAGGTGTAAGCAACCCCAACGCCGAACAGGACGTCCTCGCCGGATGCGTCGCGCGCGAAGTTGTCGAAATCGACGTCCCAGCTCATCAGGCCGACCCTGCCGAACACGTCGAAGGCGTCCGTCACCGGGTAGCTGCCGGTGGCCGCAAGCGAGTAGCCGCTGATGTCGACCGTGTCGAGGTTTTCGACCAGGCACACGTTGGGCGGCGGGCAGTCGGTCGCGGCGTGCCCCGAGCCCAGGTCGTGGTAGGCGACCTGCACAGCGAGCAGGCGATTCAGCGAGTAGCCCACGCCCAGCGTCCAGCCGGTCTCGTCGCCGTCGACCGCGAACTCGGCGGACTCGAGCGAAGAACTCGCGTTGCTGACGCCCGCCTCGATGAACCAGCTGCCGTCGACCACGGTTTCGGCCGGCAATACCGCCGACGTGCCGAGCATGCCGATGCTGCTGAGGACGCCGGGGCCGTACTTGCGAATGATCGAATACATGACTGCAACTCCTGTGGGTTGATTCGAGCGGAGCGAAGCCTATGCCCGCACTCGCCGGCGGTCTGTGCAGAAATTGCGCGGCAATTGTGAATTTGTTGCGAAAGCCGCCGGCCGCGCCTGCTGCCGCGGCGCCCGCCGGACGGGGCCGCTTGCCAGCACCGGCCCGGCGGCGTAAGAATTTCCGGTGCGGCGGACGCCGGGGATCTGACGGCCCGGGCGGTCGGCCGCCGCCGGGCGCGCACACTTTTTCACATTTTCGATACACAAGCGCGGCACGCGCCCGCACCGGCCCTGTCATGATCCGGGTACGTCCATGGCATGGCCGCGCATCGGCTACGGGGTACCGGGCGTATGTGCAAGTCTCTTCTCAGGCAGTGGGTCGCGACAGGGCTGCTCTTCGCCGCGACCGCTTCCGTCGCGGCCGGGCCGCCGGCGGCGGGCGAGTCGCCCTGGCGTCTCGGCATCGCGCTGGGCTACGGCGAACGCAGTAACCCGCTCGCGCTGGCGGACGACATCCGCATCGGCATCGACATCGACGTCGCGTGGTTCGGCGAGCGCTGGTTTTTCGACAACGGCGATCTCGGCTTCACGCTCGTCGACAGCGACCGCTACACGTTCAACCTGGTCGGCCGCGTCAACAGCGATCGCGTGTTCTTCAGCAAGACCGACACCGACTTCATCTCGGTGTTCGACGCCTCGGGCGGCGTGGCGACGCTGCAGGTCAGCGTGCCGGATCGCGACTACGCGGCCGAGCTCGGTGCCGAACTGCTGGTCGACGGCGACTGGGGTTACCTGCAGGCCTCCGCGCATCACGACGTCAGCGGCACCCACGACGGCCTCGAGCTGTATCTCAATACCGGGCGCACATTCCGGCAGCAGCGCTGGGCGTTCGAGCCTTCATTCGGCCTGAGCTGGAAGAGCCGGAAGCTGAACGACTATTACTGGGGCGTGCGCCAGGAGGAGGCGAACGTGTTGTTCCCGCCGTACCGCGCCGGTGCCGGCGTCAACGCCCACGCGCGCTTCGTCGCCAGCTACGTGCTCGACCGGCACTGGACCTTCCTGGTGATCGCCGAGTACGAACGCCTGAACGCCGAGGCCGCCGCGAGCCCGATCGTCGACCAGCGCGGCGTCATCGGCGCATTCGCCGGCTTCCGCTACGGGTTCTGACGTGGGGCGGGCGACGCTTGCGCTGCTGGCGGCGGGCATGCTGTTTGCCGCCGCGAGGGTCGCCGCCGGCGACGATACGGTCACGCTGAGCGTCAAGCCGGTGCTGTGCATCACTGACCAGCACAGCGCGAGCTGCGACCTGAGCTTCCTCGTGTTGTGGGAAGCGCGCCGTGCCGGCCGCTATTGCCTGTACAGCGATTTTTCCGCGACGCCGCTGGACTGCTGGATGCAGGCGGTGGCCGGCCGCTTCGCCGAGGACCGGGTCGTCGATGCCAGCTTCCGCTACTGGCTGACGGCCGGTGCCGGGGAAGAGCGCGTCGCGGAAGCGACCATCGAGGTGATGAGCATGGCTACGTCCGACCGGCGGCGGAACCGGCGCAACCGGCACGTCTGGAGCATCCTGTGAACAGGCCGGCCGTCGATATCCTGCTGGTCGAGGACGACGCGCGTCTCGCCGAGCTGACCGGCCGCTACTTCGAGCAGAACGGACTGTCGGTTGCGGTCGAGCCGCGCGGCGACAACGCGCTGGCGCGCTTCCAGCAGGTACGACCGCGGGTCGTGCTGCTCGACCTGATGTTGCCCGGCCGGGACGGCCTGACGATTTGCCGCGAGCTGCGCCAGCTGTTCGACGGGCCGATCCTGATCTTCACCGCGAAGGACGCCGACATCGACCAGGTCATCGGCCTCGAGGCGGGCGCCGACGACTACGTCGCCAAGCCGGTGGAACCGATGGTGCTGCTCGCGCGCACCCGCGCGCTCCTGCGCCGCCTCGAGAGCCGCAGGTCCGCCGGCGTGCCGACCCCGGACATCGTGCTCGGCGGGCTGCGCGTCAGCGAGGCCTCGCACCGTGTCTGGCTGGACGGCGAGGAAGTTGCGCTGACCACGCAGGAATTCGAACTGTTGCTGGTGCTGGCGCAGCGTGCCGGCTCCATACTGAGTCGCGAGGACCTGTTCAAGCTCACCCGCGGCATTGACTATGACGGCCTCGATCGCTCGATCGACGGTCGCATCTCGAAGCTGCGCCGAAAACTGAAGGACGACGCGCTGTCGCCGAAGCGGATCAGGACGATATGGGGCAAGGGCTACCTGCTGGTGCCCGACGCCTGGGACGCGGACACATGAGCCTGCTGGCCGTCCGCCAGAACCGTCGCCTGCTGTTCCGCAGCTACCTCGTCATCGTCGGCGGCCTGATCGTCATCGCGGCCGTCTTCGACCTGGGCTTCCGCTACCTGCAGGACTCGGCCCCGCCCGATCACGGCGTATGGGCGGACGGCAACCTGACGCTGATCGAAGCCTACCTGCAGGCCATGCCGGTGACCGAGCGCGACGCCGCGGCCGCCGAGCTCGGCATGCGACTGGGCTACCCGGTGCGCCTGCTGCCGGCCGATCACGTGGTCCTGCCGGGTGAACCGGGCGATGCCAGCGTGGAGCTGTTCGACGCCGACGGGCGCGCGTCATGGCTGCGCGCATCGCCGGCGCTCGGCGCGGTGCTGCAGATCGGTCCGGCGCCCGGCGACGAGCACGGCGAAGGGCTGCTGACGCTGCTGGTTCCGCCGCTTTTCTACCTGTCGATCTTCGTGTTCGTCGGCCTCTGGCTGTGGCCGCTGCTGCGTGACCTGCAGCGGATCAGCCAGTCCGCCCGCGAGTTCGCCGGCGACGTCCGCAAGCCGATCCGGGCGCTCGACCGCAACAGCAGCCTGCACCACCTGTCCACGAACCTCGAGGACATGTCTGCCCGTATTCGCAACCTGATCCGGAACCAGAAAGACCTGACGAGCGCGCTGTCGCACGAGATGCGCACGCCGCTGACGCGGATCAAGTTCGCCATGGCCGTGCTGGAGAATCGCGCCGACTCGTCGGGAGAACTGCAGTCGATCAGCCAGGACGTGCAGGAGATCGACGACCTGATCACGACGATGCTCGACTATGCGCGCCTCGATCACCAGGAACGGGAACTCGACTACCAGCTGATACCGCCGGACGCGTGGGTCGGGGAAATCATCGAGAAGTTCCGTGCCAGCCATCGCAGCCTGCGCATCGACTGCCATGCGCAGGCCGCGACGATCGCCATGGACCCGCAGCTGATGGAGCTCGCGCTGAGCAACCTGCTGGTCAACGCCTGCCGCTATGCACGCACGTCCGTCGTCGTGCGCATCGAGGGCGACCGGCAGCGCAACCTCATGTCCGTCGAGGACGACGGACCGGGCATCCCCGAGGCCGAGCGGCAGGTCGTGTTCAAGGCGTTCACGCGGCTCGACACCAGCCGGAATCGCGACACCGGCGGCTACGGCCTCGGGCTCGCGATCGTCGCGCGCATCGCGGCGCTGCACGGCGGCACGGCGTCGGCGGGCGAGTCGGCCCTGGGCGGAGCCCGCCTGGCCGTAACCTGGGGCCCGGGCGCGCCGGTATCGCCGACCTAGCATTGCCGGGCGCACCGGCAGGCGCGCTCGCACCGTTTCGCCGCGGACGGTACCGTGCGGGCACGCGGCCATCGGCTGCCGGTCTGCGCCGACCGGAGTAGACTGGTTTCCGCCGTCCAGCCAGGGAGCGTGTCCGATGTTGCAAACAATCGCCGACGGACGCACCGACCGCGTATTCGATTACCTCGCCGAAGGCCACGCCCCGACGAGCACCGACGCCGGCGGCGTCTCGCTCATACAGTGGTGCGCGTACCACGGCGACGTCAGCGCCGTGCGCTACCTCCTGCTCGCCGGTGAACGATTGCAGGCGCTCGGTGCCGGCCTCGGCCTGCACGACGCGGCTTTCCACGGTCACTGGCAACTCTGCCAGTTCCTCGTCGAACAGGGCGCCGACGCCAGCTTCCGCCGCGACGACAGCGGCGAAACGCCGCTGCACGCCGCGTTGTGCAAGGCCAACCGCCCGGTCTGCGAGCACGTCGTCGCCGTGCTGCTGGCGGCCGGCGCCGAACCGAACGCGGCCGCGGCCGACGGTGCGCCGACGGCAGCCTTCATGCGGGATTGTCGGACTCGCGGCGAAACCCCGCTGCACCGCGCCGCCGCGTTCGGCACGGAGCGCACAATCGATCTGCTGCTGGAAGCCGGTGCGGACCGCGAGGCGCGCGACGGGCGCGGCGACACGCCGCTCGCCTGGGCCAGCTGGCACCTGCGCCCGCCGGCGATACTGCGGCGCCTGTGCTACGGCGAGCACGCGATCCACCCGGACAATCGCGCGACCTACGATCACGGCAGGGGCTGGGGCCAGCTGGACCCGCCACTCCGCGGCAGACCGCATCTCTGAGCGCCCGCCCGGCCCGCGGCGCCACGCGCGACTGCGGGTCCGGCGCGACTCAACCGCAGCAGTCCATGCCGGCCTGGATTGGCGGGCAGGGCACGTCGCCGTAGGAGCAGTAGACGCAGCAGTCGCCGCTCTTCGGTTTCAGCAGCGCGCCGCAGCCTGTGCAGTCGTAGAAGTAGACACAGGCATCGACGGGCATGCGGTCCGTCGAGCGATGCCCGCACTCGGGACAGGTCAGGGTCGAGCGTTCGACGATGCGTGGTGCTTCGCGCACGGTTCGGCTCGGGCTTCAGCTCGCGGTCACGCGGACGGCTCGGCCCGGTATTGGCCAGGTGGGCCGGCCCGGGATCCGGTTCACGGCCTGACCTTCTCCCACTCTTCCTGCGTAGCGACCATCGTCAGCACGTCGTAGCTCGCGACGATCTCGTCGTGCTGGTTCGTGACTTCCGCATCCCAGCGCACCTCGCCGTAGCCCGAGTCGATGCGCAGCGTCTTCTGCTTGCAGGTCAGGCGCACGCTCATCGAGTCGCCGGCGTTCAGCGGCGTCGCGAAGCGCAGGTCGTCGAGGCCGTAGTTCGCGAGCACCGGCCCGAAGTCCGGGTCGACGAACAGGCCGGCCGCGAAGGACACGATGCCGTAGCCGTGCGCGACGCGGCCGTCGAAGAACGGGTTTTTCTTCGCCGCCTCTTCGTCGGTGTGCGCGTAGAAGCGGTCGCCGGTGAAGTCCGCGAAGTGGTCGATGTCGTCCTGCGTGACCGTCTTCGGGCCCGCGACCACGGTATCGCCGATCGCGAGTTCCTCGAAGGTCTTGCGGAACGGGTGGCGCTCCTCCGCGCGCGTGTCCGCGCCGCGAATCCAGCGCCCGCCGATCGCGGTCAGCGCCTGCGGGTCGCCCTGCAGCGCCGTGCGCTGCATGTAGTGGAGCACGCCGCGGATGCCGCCCAGTTCCTCGCCGCCGCCGGCGCGGCCGGGGCCGCCGTGCACCAGGTGCGGCAGCGGCGAGCCGTGGCCGGTCGATTCCTTCGCGGAGCGGCGGTTCAGGATCAGCAGGCGGCCGTGCCAGACGGCGCAGCCGAGCGCGAGTTCGCGGGCGATGCCGTCGTCGTTCGTGACGATCGAGCCGGCCAGGCTGCCGTTGCCGAGGCGCGCGAGCTCGATCGCCTCGTCGAGCGTCTGGTAGGGCAGCACCGTGCTGACCGGGCCGAAGGCCTCGACCGAGTGCACGCGCGCCGCGGCGAGCGGCTTCTCGCAGTGCAGCAGCGTCGGCATGAAGAACGCGCCCTTGCGCGCGTCCGCGTCGATCAGGTCGAAGTCGTCGCGGTTACCGTAGACGACGTCCGCCTCGGCCGCGAGCTCGCCGACCTTGCCGCGGACCTCGTCGCGCTGGCCGAGCGAGGCGAGCGCCCCCATGTCGACATCCTTGTGACCCGGGTGGCCGACGCGGACTTTGCCCAGCGCGTCGGACAGGGCGCGCACGAGGTCGGCGGCGAGCGCCGAGGGCGCGATGATGCGCCGGATCGCCGTGCACTTCTGCCCGGCTTTCGCGGTCATCTCGCGCACGACCTCGTTGACGTACAACTCGAACTCGGGCGTGTCCGGCGTCGCGTCAGGGCCGAGGATCGACGCGTTCAGCGAGTCCGTCTCCGCTGTGAAACGCACCGACTCGGCGATCACGCGCGGGTGCTGCTGCAGTTTCTCGGCCGTGGACTTGGAGCCGGTGAATGCGACGACGTCCTGCGCACCGAGGTGCTCGAACAGGTCGCCCGTGCTGCCGCAGATCAGCTGCAGCGCGCCCTCCGGCAGGATGTCCGCCTCGAGCATGCGGCGTACCGCGAGCTCGGTCAGGTAAGCGGTCGACGAGGCCGGCTTGACGATCGCCGGCATGCCGGCGAGCAGCGTCGGCGCGAGCTTCTCGAGCATGCCCCACACCGGGAAGTTGAACGCGTTGATGTGCACCGCGGCGCCGAGCAAGGGCGTGCAGACGTGCTGGCCGACGAAGCTGCCGTTGCGCGACAGCATCTCGGGCGGGCCGTCGAGGTAGACGGTCGAATTCGGCATCTCGCGGCGGCCCTTCGACGAATAGACGAACAGCGTCGAGATGCCGCCGTCGATGTCGATCCAGCTGTCCTTCTTCGTCGCGCCGGTCTCGGTCGAGAGCGCGTACAGCTCGGCCTTGTGCTCGTTCAGGTGCTTCGCGAGCGCCTTCAGCATCAGCGCGCGCTCGTGGAAGGTGAATTTGCGCAGCGCCGGTCCGCCGACCGAGCGCGCATGCTCGAGGATGCCGCCGAAGTCGAGGCCGGCGCTGGTAATGCTCGCGAGCGCCGCGCCGTTCACCGCCGAGACCAGCGGCGCGCCGTCGCCGTCGCCAGCCTGCCAGCGGCCCTGTACATAGTGCTCGAGCTTGCTCATCGGGATCCTCAACCTGCTGTGACCGGAGGCGCAGCATACACCCGCGGCTTGGGATACAAAAATCGGCGCCGATTGTGTTTTGCCGTATCGGGTTGTAACGTGCCGCCATCGCCGTCGAACGCTGCGCCATGTCCGTCAAAGCCGCCACGACCCGCCTGCTCGACGAGTTCCGTTCGCGGCCGACCCTGCGGGCCGGCACACTGCTGACGACCGTCTTCGGCGACGCGATCGCGCCGCGCGGTGGCTCCGTCTGGATCGGCAGCCTGATCCGCGCGCTGGCCGTGTTCGGCGCCAGCGAGCGGCTCGTGCGCACGTCGATGTTCCGCCTGACGAAGGACGGCTGGTTCGACGTCGAGCAACTCGGCCGGCGCAGCTACTACCGGCTGACCGCGGACGGCGCCGCCCGTTTCGAGCAGGCCACGCACCGCATCTACGGCGAGCCGCGCCAGCACTGGGACGGCCGCTGGACGCTGGCGCTGCTCGGCGCGCTGGACGGGCAGCCGAAGGAGCTCGCCCGCAAGGAACTCGGCTGGCTCGGCTTCGGCCAGCTCACCGGCAACGTACTCGCCCACCCGGCGCCGGACGGGCAGGATCTCGACGCGCTGCTCGCGCGCCTGGGTCTCGGCGACGCGCTGGTGCTGCTGACGGGCGAGACCTTCGAACCGGGCCAGGACCGCGCGCTGTCGGCGATGGCCGAGAAGAGCTGGGACCTCGCCGACATCGATGCCCGCTACGGTCGCTTCGTTACCCGCTTCCGGCCGGTCTGGACCGCGCTGCGCAAGGCACGCCGGATCGAAGCGGCGCGTGCCTTCACGGTGCGCACGCTGCTGATCCAGGAATACCGCAAGATCCTGCTGCGTGACCCGCTGCTGCCCGTCGAACTGTTGCCGCCCGGCTGGCACGGCACGCCGGCCTACCAGCTGTGCCGCAACCTGTACCGCGCCGTGCACGAGGCGGCCGACGACTACCTGGGCGAGGCGATGGAAACGGCCGACGGGCCGCTGCCGCCGCCCGAGCCTGCTTTTTACCAGCGATTCGGAGGGCTGAGCCGATGACCGAAGACGCCGACCTCGCACGGGCCCGCGCCTGTGCCCGACAGATGTTCGAAAGCGATCACGCATCGCGCTCGCTCGGCATGAAGATCACGATCCCGGCGCCCGGCGAGGCCGTTGCCGTCATGAGCGTGACCGACGAAATGCTGAACGGTCACGCCGTCTGCCACGGCGGCTTCATCTTCGCGCTGGCCGACAGCGCGTTCGCGTTCGCGTGCAACGCCTACGACGACGTCACGCTGGCCGGCGGCGCCAGCATCGACTTCCTGCGGCCGGCGAAGCTCGGCGACACGCTGACGGCCAGCGCGGCCGAGCGCCAGCGGGGCAAGCGCGTCGGCGTCTACGACGTCGTCGTCGAGAACGGCGAGGGCAGGACGGTCGCGCTGTTCCGCGGGCGGGCGGTGGCCAGCGGGCGCCCGCTGCTGCCGGCGGGTCGGGCAACGTGATACATCGCGCGTTGATAATTCGGAAAAAATGTGACAGATTGACGGGCTAGCCACAGCCCCTTGCGGGAGGACAGGCATGTACACCCAGGGTCTCGACCAGAAAGCCGGCAAGGGCGAAGCGCAAGCCGCCGAGTCCGCGGAGCGCCTCGCCGCGTTCCAGGCGCGCGTCGACGCGGAGGAGAAGATCGAGCCGAAGGACTGGATGCCGGAGGCCTACCGGCGCACGCTGGTCCGCCAGATCTCGCAGCACGCGCACTCCGAGATCATCGGCATGCAGCCGGAGGGCAACTGGCTCACGCGCGCGCCCAGCCTGAAGCGCAAGGCGATCCTGATCGCCAAGGTGCAGGACGAGGCCGGCCACGGCCACTACCTGTACTCCGCGGCCGAGACGCTCGGCACCTCGCGCGAGGAGATGGTCGACGACCTGCTGACGGGCAAGGCCAAGTACTCGTCCATCTTCAACTACCCGACCTTGTCGTGGGCGGACATCGGCGCGATCGGCTGGCTGGTCGACGGCGCCGCGATCATGAACCAGGTGCCGCTGTGCCGCTGCTCCTACGGCCCGTACGCGCGCGCGATGGTACGCATCTGCAAGGAAGAGAGCTTCCACCAGCGCCAGGGCTTCGACATCATGCTGTCGCTCGCCCGCGGCACGCCCGAACAGAAGGCGATGGCGCAGGACGCGCTGGACCGCTGGTGGTGGCCGTCGCTGATGATGTTCGGTCCCTCGGACAAGGACTCGAAGCACTCGGCGCAGTCGATGGCCTGGAAGATCAAGCGCTTCTCGAACGACGAGCTGCGCCAGAAGTTCGTCGACGTCACGGTGCCGCAGGCCGAGTTCCTGGGTCTCAGGGTGCCGGACGACGACCTGGAGTACGACGCGGCGTCCGGGCATTACCGCTACGGCGAGATCGACTGGGAGGAGTTCATCCAGGTGCTGAAGGGCAACGGGCCCTGCAACCGCCAGCGGCTCGAAACCCGCAACCGGGCACACGCCGAAGGCGCCTGGGTTCGCGAGGCTGCGCGCGCGTATGCCACGAAGCAGCGCGGCCGCCGGGCCGCGTGAGGGACGCCGGGATGCAAGACGAGAACTGGCCGCTCTGGGAAGTGTTCATCCGCTCGAAAGCGGGGCTCGCGCACCGGCACGCCGGCAGCATCCATGCCGCCGACGCACAGATGGCGATCGACCACGCCCGCGACGTGTACACGCGGCGCAGCGAAGGCGTGTCGATCTGGGTCGTCAGGTCGGCCGACCTCGTGGCGTCCGACCCGGCCGACTCCGAGGCCTTCTTTGAGCCGGCCGCGGACAAGATCTACCGCCACCCGACCTTCTACGAGATACCGGACGGGGTCGAGAACCTGTGAACGAGCACGCGATGGACAGGGACGGTGCGCCGACGCCCGACCAGGCGTTGCTCGGGACCGTGCTGCGCCTCGGCGATAACGCGCTGATCCTCGGCCAGCGGCTGGCCGAGGCAATGACCCACGGCCCGGAGCTCGAGGAAGAGCTCGCGAACGCGAACTTCGCGCTCGATTACGTGGGCCAGGCGCGCATGTTCTATGCCTACGCCGCGGAGCTCGAGGGCGGCGGGCGGGACGAGGATTACTACGCCTTTCGCCGTGACGGCCACGAGTTCCGGAACCTGCTGCTGGTCGAGCAGCCGAACGGCCACTTCGGCGACCTGACCGCCCGGCAGTTCCTGTTCGAACAGTTCTACCTGCTGCAGCTCGAGGCGCTGGCGCGCTGCGCGGACGAGCGCCTGGCCGCGATCGCCGCGCGCGCGGAGAAGGAAATCCGTTACCACCTGCGCCATGCGTCGCAGTGGGTCGTGCGCCTCGGCGACGGCACTGAGGAAAGCCACCGGCGCATGCAGGCGTCGCTTGACGACCTGTGGCGCTTCACCGGCGAGCCCTTCGCCGCGGACGACGTCGACGCCGCGTTCGCCGCGCACTTCGGCGGGCCCGACCTGCCGGCGCTGCGCGAGCCCTGGCGCGAGCGGGTCGCGGCGGTCCTCGCGGAAGCCACACTGACGATGCCCGCGGACGAGTGGATGGACGGCGGCGGCCGCCAGGGCCGCCACAGCGAGCACCTGGGCTACCTGCTGGCCGAGATGCAGTTCCTGCAGCGCGCCTACCTGGACGCGCGCTGGTGACATGAGCGCAGCGCAGTCACAGCCTGCCCGCGACGCGGCGCTCGCCGGGCGCGTGCGGGAAATCCTCGCGGGCGTCCCCGATCCGGAAATCCCGGTCGTCAGCGTCGTCGATCTGGGGATCGTGCGCGGCGCGCACGAGGAGGGTGGCCGGCTGGTCGTCGACGTGACGCCGACCTATTCCGGCTGCCCGGCAACGGAGGTCATCGAGGCCGACATCGCCGCGGCCCTGCGCAAGGCCGGTTGGAAAGAGGTCGAGGTCCGGCGCCAGCTG
>ERZ869936.358-NODE-358-length-46004-cov-7.239853_pt1 | contig 46004 bp, 31 predicted proteins | sample MGYA00520876_ERZ869936 | MGnify/ENA primary metagenome ERZ869936 (study PRJEB32218, sample SAMN09650985) | biofilter metagenome | isolation source: enrty point of leading RO module | place: Saudi Arabia: Thuwal, RO plant located on Red Sea | collected 2016-02-17 ... | reverse complement strand
CATCGGCGTCGTTGATCGGGCTTTGTCTGCGCGATGTATTTGGCAAACGTGGGCCGACGATCCGCCGAATTGCCCCGCGGCGCGTTGCGGCCAGACCGGGACACCGGCAGCGGCGCGACTGGCGGCGGAGCCAGGACATGGCACGCGTGCCGGCGCCATTTTGGGCCGGGTCGCGCGGGGTTGCAAGCTGCCGGGCGGGCCGGGCCGGCGGGCCGGCGTTTTTGCGAAATCCGAGGCGTGCAGCCGGACTTGCGAGAGTGTACGATGAGCGTTTCCCGGCTGCGGCCGGGACCGCCAACGACCAGCAACACCTTTTCCGGATTCGACCCGCGGAGTTTGAGGCAACCAATGCGAGGAGGACGTGGCATGAGCGGAACGAGCATCGCACGGCTGGCAGGAGTCCTGTTGTTGGGCTGTTGCACGATTTCCACGGCACGCGCCGCGATCACGCCGCACGCGTTGTTCAGTGAACACGCCGTCTTGCAGCAAGGCGTCAGAGTGCCCGTCTGGGGGACGACCGATCAGGACGAGGAGGTGACCGTCAGCATCGCGGGTCAGGAAGTCTCGGCCAAACCGGCCGACGGCAAATGGCGGGTCGACCTCGAGCCGTTGTCGGCTGGCGGACCGCACGTGCTGACGATCAAACAAGGCGCGACGAGCGTCGAGCTGAAGGACGTGATGATCGGCGAAGTCTGGATTTGCGGTGGCCAGTCGAACATGCAATGGACGCTCAAGCAGAGCGACGGCGGCAGCGAAGCGATCGCCAACAGCGCGAACGACAAGATTCGACTGCTCACCGTGCCGCGCGAAGGCGCCGACAAGCCGCGGACCGACGTCAAGGCCGCGTGGTCGATCTGCGGACCGCAAACCTCGGGCGACTTTTCCGCGGTGGGCTATTTCTTTGGACGCGACCTGCAAAAGGCGCTCGACGTGCCGGTTGGCTTGATCGCGTCGAACGTCGGCGGCACGGCGGCCGAACAGTGGATGAAGAAAGAAGTCATCGAAGCCCACCCCGAGCTGAAGGACATGTCGAAGCCGCAGGGCGCCAGCATGTTGTACAACGCGATGATCGCGCCGCTTGCGCCCTACGCAATCAAGGGCGTGATCTGGTATCAGGGCGAATCGAACGCGAGCCGGGCATACCAGTATCGAACCCTGCTGCCCGCGATGATCAAGAACTGGCGCGACACGTTCGGACAGGGCGACTTTCCGTTTTTGATCGTGCAGATCGCGCCGTATACGGAGATCGTTGAAGAACCTTCGGATAGCATCTGGGCGGAAATCCGCGACGCGCAGTTCCACGTCAACCAAAATGTGCCCCGGACGGCGCTGATCGTGACCACCGACGTCGGCGACGAAGGCGACATTCATCCGCGCCGCAAGGAACCGGTGGGCCAGCGATTGGCGCTGGCGGCGCGCGCTGTGGGATACGGCGAGAAGATCGAGCACTCCGGACCGATGTACGACAGCATGTCGATCGACGGCGACAAGATTAGGCTCCGCTTCAAACACGTCGGCTCCGGCTTGCAGGCGAAGGACGGAGAGTTGAGCGGATTTACGATCGCCGGCGAGGACCAGAAGTTTTACAAGGCGGACGCCAAGATCGACGGCGATACGGTCGTGGTCTCAAGCTCCGAGGTGCCCAAGCCGGTGGCGGTCCGCTATGGCTGGGCGGCCTATCCGGTCGTCAACCTGTGGAACGGGGACGATTTGCCGGCGTCGCCGTTTCGGACCGATTCGTTTCCGGTGACGACCCAAGACAAGAAATAAACGCTCGAACCGTTTCGCCGCGCTGGCCGGCGATACGGACGGCGCGTGGCGGCCGGCATCCAACCGCAAGACGAGGGAACCACGTCGATGGCGGATAGCGATACAGCGCAAGCCCGCTTGGGTCGAACATTCCGATGGACGGAACGCGCGTTTTTTGCCGCGGTCGTGATCGTGGCCGTGGTGGTCGTGACGCTGGGCTGGTGGTCGAATCGCGTGCGGCATCAACGGCGCATCGTGGCCGAGGTGGCCCGGTACGACGCTCGGATTCAATACGATCACGAGCTGCGCGGTGAAGCGGGTCCGCCTGGCCCGCGCTGGGTGCGGGCCCTGTTGGGCGACGACTTCTTTGCCACGGTCGCCGGCGTTGAAATCGTAGCCGATCGCGTCACGGACGAAACCGTGGCGGCGGTGTCCGCGTTGCCGCACCTCAAGTCGCTGTCGCTCAACGCCGAGGGCATCGACGATCTAACCCTGGGGCGGCTCGCACTGGCCGGAGATTTGGAGCAACTCACGCTGCACTCGACGATCGTCACCGACGCCGGACTGGCCCAACTGGCCGTGTTGCGGCGGCTGACATCGTTGCACCTGGTCGCGCCGCGGATGACGGACCTTGGTCTGATTCCGTTGGAAGAGCTGCGCGGCCTGACGTCGATTCATCTGATTTCGACCGACGTCACGCCGGAGGGCATCGCCCGGCTGCGCGAAGCGTTGCCCGACTGCGACGTGCGCGTTTCGCCCGCAGCGACCGCTACGCTGTAAGGGCGCGGCGAACGGGGCTGCCACGCCCCAGTAAGCGCGGCGCGAAAGGCTGCCGCATTCAACGGCGATCAGGGCTGCCGCGAGGAACTGCCAGGGGTCACGCGTCGCGCGCGCGGAGCGATGCCACGTCGCGCCGCAACTCGGCCAACTGGTCCCGCAGTTCGGTCACGTCGCGGCGTAGCGAGTCGACCAACTGTTGCACGTTCGACGTCGGGCTTGCGGCGGCCCCAGCGGAATCGGACCCAGCGGAATCGGCCGTGTCGGAACTGGTGCCGGCGCTGGCCGCAGCAGAAGCACTCGCTCGACCGGCTACCGGCCGGGCCGAGTCCGCGCTACCGCCGTACTGGGCTTGCAACTTTTCGAGCTCGCGCGGTTCGTACAGCGCGTGGGTAATCGTGTGGCCGCGGCCCTCGGGCGTCAGCGGAATGACCAGGCCCTTTTCCTTCAGGCCGTTCAAGATGGGCCGCAGCGCGGCCAAATCGGCGATCGGTTCCATGCGCCCCGCGCGGCCTCGCAATTCGCCTTCGGTCTGCGCGCCGCGGAGCAGCAACTCGGCCATGACGGCCAACTCGACCTTCTCAACGCCCAGCCACTCGTACATCCGATGACGAAACCGAGCGACCCGACCACCGGATTGCACCTCGACGATGGCGCCCAGGGCGCGCAAGCGGTCGAGCGCTTCCTCGACGTCCTCGATTTCCATTTCCATCGAGGGCGCGCGGTTGCTCTTTTGATTGCAGCCGGCACGCAGCGCGTTGATCGAGAGCGGATAGGCCTCGGGCGTGGTCTTGGCCTTTTCGACCAGCACGCCCACGACGCGACGGTCGGCGGCGGAAATCGGCTGCCAAGAGGGCGCTTCGGGATTGGGTGCGGCTTCGGAAGGTTGGCTCATCGTTGGCACCGGCGGTGTGACCACGCGGCGAGCGAGTCCGGGCGTCGACCGCGAGACGTGCAATCTAGGGCGTCGGCGACCGACGCACAAGCACCCGGCAGCGAAGGAGTTGAAGGGTCTGCGGCGAATTGGGCCACGCGGCAAACGGCGGCCGGCCCGTAGCCGATCGAAGCGCTACGTGGTACAAACATGGGCAGGGCGCAGGCCGCTTGGGCCGCGCCTGACGGAACTTCCCACCCATCTTTGCGTGCCATGACACTGCCGCTGGAGTCGCGACGGATCTTGATGTTCGTCGACGACGTGTACGAAGACCTGGAGCTTTGGTATCCCAAACTGCGGTTGATCGAGGCGGGAGCCGAAGTGGTTGTGGCCGGACCCCGAAGTGCGGCCAAGTACGCCGGCAAGCATGGCTACCCCTGTGTCTCGGACGCGACGATCGCCGAAATGCGATCCGAGGACTTCGACGGGGTCGTGATTCCCGGCGGGTTCGCGCCCGACAAACTGCGGCGCGACGAGCAAGTGCTGACGTTGGTGCGCGAGTTTGCCGCCGCGGGGCGCCTGGTGGCGGCGATCTGCCACGGCGGCTGGATCCCGATCTCGGCCGGCGTGTATCAGGGTGTGCGGGTCACTGGCTCGTTGGGCATCCGCGACGATCTGGTCAATGCCGGCGCCATCTGGGACGACGCCGCGGTGGTCGTCGATCGGCACTTCATCTCGAGCCGCAAGCCGGACGACCTGCCGGAATTCTGCCGGGCGATCATCAGCTTTCTGCGGGAGGGTGCCGGCGCGGAGCAGCCATGAATCGTAGCGACTTCGTTCGACAACCCACACACCCTGCTCCGTCGACACCCGTAGTGCGAACCGCGCGCCCGTTCAGCGAGGAGATCGCCTAGCGATGCTGTGGTCCTTGCTGGGCTTGTTGACCGTGCCCGTGTTGGTGCTGGCCAACGCGTTCTTCGTGGCCGCGGAGTTTGCGCTGGTGGCGGTCCGCCGATCGCGCGTCGACGAAATGGTCTTGCAGGGCCGGATGGGGGCCACGTCGGTCAAGCAGGCGATCGACCACCTGGACGATGCGATCGCCGCGACCCAATTGGGGATCACGCTGGCCAGTTTGGCCTTGGGCTGGTTGGGCGAGGCTTCGATGGCGCGGTTGGTGGAGCCGCTGTTTCATTTCCTGCCGGAAGAGTCGTCGTGGATCGCGGCGCACACGCTGGCCACGATTCTGGCCTTTACGTTGATCACGTTCATGCACGTCATCTTGGGCGAGCTGGCTCCCAAGGCGATCGCGCTGGAACGACCCGACACGGTCAGCCTGTGGGTGGCGCGGCCGTTGCTGTGGTTCAACATGGTGATGTGGCCCTTCATCGTGCTGATGAACACGATGGGCAACGGCGTGGTTCGGCTACTGGGGTTCGAGCCGATCAGTGCCCACGAAATGGTCCACTCGGTCGAGGAACTGCGGTTGATCATCGAAGAGACGCGCCAAGCCGGCGTGCTGCGGGTCGATCAGGCGGAATACGTTCGCAACGTGTTCCGCATGCCCGACAAGCGGGTACGCGATTGTCTCGTGCCGCGCAACGAAATGGCCGCGCTCGAGCTGCACATGACCGAGGAGCGCATCCTGGAAGAAGTGCGCGACGGGGCCCACACACGGATGCCGGTCTTCGACGGCGAATTGGACAATATCGTCGGCATCGTCAACACGAAGGACCTGTTTCACCTGTTCAGCTTGCGCGGGATGGTCGTGCTGGACGACGCGATGTATCCGCCGATTTTCGTCGACCCCAAAAAGTCGATCTCGGACCTGCTGCGCCAGTTTCGCGGACAGCGGCGACCGATGGCGGTGGTGCGCGACAAGGCGGGGATCGTACTCGGTTTGATCACGTTGGAAGACATCGTCGAGGAAATCGTCGGCGAGATCGAAGACGAGCACGACCCGCCGCCCGACTAGCGCGGCACGTTTGCCGCGGGCGCATGACTCGAGAGTGGCGCGATGGACCGGGCGCGAAATCGCCGGCCGGTTTTCTAGCGCGCGGGCGGTGATTCTCGGGGCCGTGTAGTTGCGAAACGCCGTGCGCCGGCCCGACGGCGCCGCCCCAGCGACGTGCATCGCCGATGGTCATGCCGTGCCTAGCGATCGGGCAGGCGGCGATTCTCGCTAGCGAGATGAGGCGGTCGGGCAATTCATTTCCTTCGCGCAACTGCGGCGAATTCCGCACCATTTGCGCGCGGCGCGACACGGCCGACGGACTTAGTATTCGGGCGGCACGGGTCTTGCAGCGGCTGCTCCGACTTGGCGATGCGAGGCGGTTTTTCTGGCAAACGTGCCGGCCGACCTAGGCGGCTCGATGCATTGGTACCGGACATCGAGCCCGCCGGTCGGCTTGGAGCGGCAGAACCTGGCGCGAGCGAACGTGACGCGCGACGCAAACTGCACGAGCGCCTGGCAGCAATGCTGGCAGCAACGCCGTGGCGCCGTGCCCCGTAGTGGCGCTGGCTACCGCCTAGTCAGTGCCGCGCCCCAATGGCTTGGACGGGTCGCTTGCCGGCCCGTCCAAGTCGGGGTTGTGGGGCAAACGGCTTGCTCAAGACAGCGCGGCGCGATGGGTGCCGCGATTCAGGCGATGCTGGCCCGGCCGATCGAGTGATACTGAAAGCCGGCGGTGCGCATCGTCGCTAGGCTGTAGAGATTGCGCCCGTCGAAGATGACCGGCTCGCGCATCAGGCCCTTCATTAGGGCGAAGTCGGGCTGCAGGAACTGCTTCCACTCGGTCATGATCGCCAAGGCATCGGCTCCCTCGAGGGCGCCGTATGGCTGGTCGAAATAGGCAAGCTTGTCGCCGTACTTGTCGCGAACGTTTTGCAGGGCTTCGGGATCATGGACCTGCACCTTGGCCCCGGCCGCGAGCAAGCGATCGATCAGCACCAGCGCCGGCGCTTCACGAATGTCGTCGGTTCGCGGCTTGAACGCCAAACCCCACACAGCGATTGTCCGCCCGGCCAACTTGCCGCCGAAGTGCTTTTCGATCTTCGCGGGGATGACGGTCTTTTGATTGGAGTTGACGTCGTCAACCGCCGACAGGATGCGCGGCTCGACGCCCGCTTCGCGGGCCATCGAGGCCAGGGCGCGGACATCTTTGGGGAAGCAACTGCCGCCGTAGCCCACTCCGGGAAAGAGAAACGCAAAGCCCAGGCGGCTGTCGTGGCCGATGCCGCGGCGGACGTCGTTGATGTCGGCCTCCATGCGCTCGCAGAGATTGGCCACTTCGTTGATGAAGCTGATCTTGGTCGAGAGCAGCGCATTGGCCACGTACTTGGTCATCTCCGCGCTGGCCGGCGACATGACCAAAAACGGCTTCTCCGTGCGCAAAAACGGTGCGTAGAGCTCGCGCAGGACGTCGGCCACTTCGGCGCGTCGGACGCCGACCACGACGCGGTCGGGCTTCATGAAGTCTTCGATCGCGGCGCCTTCCTTGAGAAACTCCGGGTTGCTCGCCACGTCGCACTCGCGGCGGGTGTGTTCCTTCAAACGGCGGAAGATGCCCGCGTTGGTGCCGACCGGCACGGTGCTCTTGGTGACCACGATGGCGTCGGGCGGCAAATGAGCAGCCAGCTCGTCGACGACGTTCCACAGCGCCGTCAGATCGGCCGAGCCGTCGTCGGCCGGCGGCGTGCCCACGGCCAAAAAGACCAGTTGCGCGCTGGCGACGGCGGACGGCAGGTCGGTGGTGAAGGCAATCCGCTCGGCAGCACGGTTTTGCTCAACCAGCTCGGCCAGACCTGGCTCGTAGATCGGGATCTCGCCCCGATTGAGTCGCTCGACCTTATCGCGGTCGATGTCGATGCACGTGACGTGATTGCCGCTCTCGGCGAAACACGTGCCGGTGACAAGCCCCACGTAGCCGGTTCCTACGACTGCGATTTTCATAACTGGCTAACCTTCCGGCATCGTCCGCGTAGTCGGTCCGAGGTGGTCCACAACTCATCAAGGGTAGCACGTTGCCAAGCGTCGGGCGACGATTTTTGCGGGGGTTAAGATGCGCCTGAAATCCGCAAAAAACGGGCCAATTCCGCGAGGCGGCCGCGTGCCGCGGTCGGGCGGCGACTCAGCCGGCGATGCCTTGCCCCACCCGCTCCAAGTCGGCATCGACCATCATGCCCACCAGCTCTTCGAAGCTGACCTTGGGGCTCCAACCGAGCTTCTGGCGGGCTTTGCTTGCATCGCCGCACAGCGTGTTGACGTCGGCCGGCCGAAACAGGGCCGAATCCACCTCGACGTACTGCTCCCAGTCGAGCCCGACGTGCCCAAACGCCAGCGAAACCAGATCGCGCACCGAGTGCTTGACGCCGGTGGCGATGACGTAGTCGTCCGGCTCGTCCTGGTTGAGCATCATCCACATGGCTTCAACATAGTCGCCCGCAAAGCCCCAATCGCGCTGTGCGTCGAGGTTGCCGAGCATCAGCTTGTCTTGCAGTCCGTGCTTGATTCGGGCCACGGCGTCGGTCACCTTGCGCGTGACAAACTCCTTGCCGCGCAGGGGCGACTCATGATTAAACAAGATCCCCGAGCAGGCAAACATGCCGTAGCTTTCGCGATAATTGACGGTGATCCAATGGCCGTACGCCTTGGCCGCGCCGTACGGGCTGCGAGGCCAGAAGGGTGTCTGTTCGTTCTGCGGCTCGCTTTGCACGCGGCCGAACATCTCGCTGGAGCTGGCCTGATAGAAGCGGATGGACTTGTCGACCAGGCGAATCGCCTCGAGCACGCGCGTCACGCCCAGGCCCGTGAACTCCGCCGTCAACAGCGGCTGCGAGAAGCTGGTGGGCACGAACGACTGAGCCGCCAGGTTGTAGACTTCGTGCGGCCGGACCTGGTCCAGCAGCGTAACGATCGAAAGCTGGTCCAACAGATCGGCTTGGTGCAGGTGCAGCCGGGCGCGAAGGTGCTGCATCCGCTCGAAGCCCTCGGTGCTGGCGCGGCGCACCATGCCGTGCACCTCGTAGCCCTTGCCGAGCAAGAACTCAGCCAGATAGGCGCCGTCCTGGCCCGTGATTCCGGTGATCAATGCGCGGCGCGACATACGGGGGTGTCCAGGGGGCGTTTGCCAGCGTTGGTTCGATGACGGTTCGCGAGCGTCGGCGCGGGGCCCGTTAGCGGACCGTTGGGTTGCGTTGCGTCGTCGTCCGCACGATCACGCGCTCGCGCCCCGCGCCGCCCGCCTCTGCCCGGCCCCCCGGACGGCATTACTCTTGCGGACCCTGCAGTGGTTCGGGCGGGGTGTCGCTTGCGGGCGGCGTGTCGGAGTCTGACGGCGCTTCGCTTTGCGGCGAAGCCGTCTCGGCAGCTTCGTCCGAGGGTGCGGGCGCCGAATCATCGTCCGTCGCGCCTGCCGCTCCGTGTTCTTCGCGCGGAACCCGCACGATGGCCGCCAGCGCGTCGGCCTCGTCCATCGACATGATGCGCACGCCCTGCGTATTGCGGCCGATGATGCTGACGTCGCCGGCGACGATCCGCTGCAACTTGCCGCGGGAAGTAATCATCAGCAACTCATCGTCGTCGCGCACGCTGGCGATGCCGATCACCGGGCCGTTGCGCTCGGTCGTCTTGATGTCGCGTAGTCCCTTGCCGCCGCGCCGCTGGGTGCGGTAGCGGGCCGACGACGAGCTCGACTCGTCTTCGTCGGCCTGTGCGGCATCGTCACCGGCATCTGCGGAGGAAGACTTTCCGCCGGACGACACGTTCGGCCCGAACGGCGTCCGCTTGCCATACCCGTGCACGCAGGCCGTCAGCAGCGTGGCGTCTTCTTCGACAGCGACCATGCCGACGACGTAGTCGTCGCCCACCAGCGAAATGCCTTTGACGCCGCTGGTGTTGCGGCCCATCGGACGGGCATCGGCCTCGTCGAAGCGGATAGCCATGCCCTTGGACGTGGCCAAGATGACTTCGTCGCCCGGCTTGGTGATCGTCACGTCAACCACTTCGTCGTCGTCGCGCAGCTTGATGGCAATGATTCCGCCGCGCATGGGCCGGCTGAACTTTTCGAGCGCGGTTTTCTTGACCAGACCCGAGGCGGTGGCCATCGTCAGGTAGTGGTCCGGCAGGTGGAAGTCGCGCACGGCGCGGCAGTCGGCCACCTTCTCACCTTCGGCAAAGTTCAACAGGTTGACCACGGCACGGCCGCGGCTGTCGCGGCCTAGCTGCGGCAGGTCGTAGACCTTCTGCCAGTAGACCTTGCCGCGATTGGTGAAGAACATCAGGTAGTCGTGCGTGCTGGCGACGAAGAGGTGCTCGATGGGATCCTCTTCTTCGGCCTTGGCGCCTTTCATGCCCTTGCCGCCGCGACGCTGCGCGCGATAGACGCTGGCCGGCGTGCGCTTGATGTATCCGTTGTGGCTGATCGTTACGACCATCGTCTCTTCGACAATCAGATCTTCCAGATCGATGGTGCCGATCTCTTCGCCGCTGATCTCGGTGCGCCGCGTGTCGGCGTGTTTCCTCTTTAGCTCCTGACAGTCGTCGCGGATGATGCCGCGAATGATGTTTTCGTCGCCCAGGATGCGGACGTATTCGGCGATTTCTTCCAGCAACTTGGCGTGCTCGCCGCCGAGCTTCTCCTGTTCGAGGTTGACCAATTGGCCGAGCGTCATCCGCAGGATGGCTTCTGCCTGGACCGGAGTCAGGGTGTAGCTGTCGGCGGCGCCGCGCTCTTGCTGGAAGACGGCAAAGCCCTCATCGCCCAACGCGCGGCGCATCATCGACGCCGGCGCTTCGATGCCCATCAAGCGGGCCTTGGCTTCGGCCTGGTTCGCCGAAGAACGAATGACCCGAATGATCTCGTCGATGTTGGCATGCGCCAGCAGCAGGCCCTCGACCGTGTGCTTGCGCGACCGCGCGCGGGCCAGCAAGAACTGCGTGCGGCGGCGGATCACCGTTTGCCGGTGACGGATGAACTCTTCGAGCAGACCCTTAAACGACAGGATCCGCGGTTTGCCGTCGACCAGCGCCAGGAAGATGACTGAGAACGAATCCTGGAGCGGCGAGTACTGGTAGAGCTGGTTGAGCACGACGTCGGGATCAGCGTCGCGCTTTAGTTCCAGAACCAGCCGCACCGGCTCTTTCAAGTCGCTCTCGTTGCGGATTGCCGAGATGCCCTTGATCTTGTCGTCGTTGACCAGCGCGGCGATGCGTTCCTCGACGCGGTCGCGGGCCTGCTGGAACGGGATCTCGGTGACGACGATGCGATTTCGGTTCTTGCCGAACTCCTCGATCGCGGCGCGGGCCCGCACGGTGATCGTGCTGCGGCCGGTGTGATATCCGCGGCGAATGCCGCTTCGCCCGCAGACGATGCCGCCGGTGGGAAAATCCGGTCCGGGGCAGATTTCCAATAATTCGTCGACCGAAACGCTCGGCTCGTCGATCACGCGCACCAGCGCTTCGCAGATCTCGCTCAGGTTGTGCGGCGGAATCGACGTGGCCATGCCGACCGCAATGCCGTTGGCGCCGTTGACTAGCAAGTTCGGAAACTTCGACGGCAGCACGGTTGGCTCGGTGTGCCGCTCGTCGTAGGTGGGGGCGAAGTCGACCGTGTCGAGCTTCAGGTCGTCGAGCATCAGCGCCGCGATGGGCGACATGCGGGCTTCGGTGTACCGCATGGCTGCCGGCGGCAGTCCGGCGATCGAGCCGAAATTGCCCTGCTTGTCGACCAGCACGTGGCGCATGTTCCATTCCTGGGCCATGCGGACCAGCGTGGGATAGATCACCGCTTCGCCGTGCGGATGGTAGTTGCCGCTGGTGTCGCCGGAAATCTTGGCACACTTCACGCGGCTGGCGCCCGGCGTCAGGTTCAGGTCGTTCATCGCGACCAGGATGCGCCGCTGCGAGGGCTTCAGCCCGTCGCGCACGTCGGGCAGCGCGCGGCTGACAATGACGCTCATCGAATAGGTGAGGTAGCTGTCTTTGAGCTCCTCTTCGATGGGCAAATCGATCAAGCGGCCGATCGGGTTTTCGCCGTTTTCGGCGGGTTGGCCCTGAGACTCGGGCTCGTTTTCGTTTCCGTCGCTGGCCAAAGATCAATCCTTTCGGTGGGCAAAGGCCGGGGAGAAGAATGGCCGTCCGGCAGGGTCCTGGCAGGGCAAGGGCTACACGTGGCAAACCGGCCTGAATCGAAGCCATTAATATACCAATTTCGGGGTTATCCGCCAACGGCCTTGGGCCGCCAAAGGGGCTCCGTAAGTGGTTCGCGCGGGCCAGCTTGCGCGGCGTGTTTGGCGACGCGCCTAAGCGCCGAGGGTGAGCATGCCAGGATTGGCAAAATCCGCCACGCGACCCAGCGCCGAGCGAACCGTTTTTGGGCCGTTATTCCAACGAGCCATTGGTTAGTTTTGGACGGGTTGCAACGTCGCAACGCTGGAATCGCACAGGATAAGTTTCCGCCCATCGCCACGCGCCGCCGGATACCTTGCCCCTACTCTGGCGCACGCAACAATTGGTGGAGTATCAGGACGGGCGCTTCTGGCCAGGTGATGGCCTGCATGATTGGGACACATCCGAATGGATGAACAACGCCGAGGCAGTTGGCTCCGTTGGGCTCTCGGCGGATTGCTCGTGCTGCTCGTGTGCGCGACACTCGGAATCGGCTTCGGGGTTTGGCGAAATAGGGCGCACCGCCAACAGGCCGCGATCGCCGCCATCTATGAGCTCGATCGCCGTGCATTGATCGAATACGACAACGGCGTCCGGGTGCCGCTACGGCCAGGTAGCCCGGTGCAAGTTGGCGAAGACACGTCAGTGCCCCCGTTTATCGAGAAATGGTTGGGCAACGACTACTTTCGCGACGTCACGTCGATTCACGTGGGCCGCTATCGTGAGGAGCCGCTGAACGAGGAACAACAAGGCGAGTTGTTCGAACGCATCGCGAAGTTCCCGCGGATGGCCAATCTGACCTTCTACATGCCGACGCGCGACGAGGATATTGCGCGCCTCGGCGATCTAGAGCAAATCAAGAGTGTTCAGTTTGAAGTAGAATGCCCCGAGCTCAGCGACGCTTCACTGAAGATTCTGAGTCAAATGCCGGCACTCGAAGCGATCGCGATTCCCCCGTCGGCCGTCACGAATGTCGGACTCAAGCACCTGGAAAACGCGCACAAGCTGCACTGGCTATCGCTCGTCGTTCGCCACGTTGGTGACGGCGGCCCCGAGCCACCCGCTATCACCGACGAAGGAATCGCGTACCTCGGGCGACTCCGGCGATTGCGGATGCTTTCACTGGATGTTCCGAGCATGACGGGACAAGGGCTCGAAGGACTCCGCGATCTGGGTGAGCTCGACTATCTCGTCATCCGATCCGGCGGTGTTACGGATGATGATCTCAAACACCTATCATCGATGAGCAAACTCCAGAGATTGCATCTGATCGGTGCCACAATCGACGGCAGCGGCTTTCGCCATTTGACAAGTTTGCCGGCGCTTGAAAACCTTGTTCTAGAGTGCCGAGGCGTCACGGACGAAGGCATCCAGCACATCGCACGGCTTACGCGCTTGAAGGGGCTGTACGTGGCCGGCTCACGGTTGTCAATCAATGGGCTCCTGGCGCTGCGCTTTGCATCGAAGTTGGAGCGGCTCAATATCGAACCGGCACCGGCCGGTAATCCAGCAGATCTAAAGCGCGCTCTTCCATACTGCGATGTATTCCTCGGTCGTACGCGCATCAAGCCGCCGTAGCTGACGCCGCATCACGCCGGTTATACGCAATCGGAGGTCGTACGTGGAATCGCACATCCGGACGCGCCCTGAAGTGCATCGATCAACCCTTGCCTGGCGGGTAGGCTTTGTCGGCCGTGTGCCGCGGGCCGAAGTAGCCCAAGGCGCGCATGCGTTCGATCAATGCGCTGGCCACCGGGCCGGCTTGTTCGCCGCCGCTGCCGCCGTGTTCCAAGACAACGACGAACGCGTAGCGCGGTTCGTCCGCCGGAACGTAGCCGGCCAGCCAGGCGTGATCGCCGTGGACGCTGCCCGTCTCGGCCGTGCCGGTCTTGGCGGCGATGGCCAGACCCGAAAGGCGCACCGTGGCGAAGGCCGTGCCCAGCGGATCGTCAACGGCGCGAAGCAGTCCCTTGTGAACCGCTCGGATGGCATGCTCGCTCAGACCCGGCACGCGAAGCGACTCGGACGGCAGTGGCGGGCGAACGCCGGGGGCCATCGCGGCACGAACGGGCCGGTCGCGCGTGATCCGCGGACGCACCAGGTAGCCGCCGTTGGCGATCGCCGCGTAGAGCCGCACGACTTGCAGCGGGGTCGCCGTGAGCGCCCCCTGCCCCACCGACAGAAGCTGCGTTTGGCTGGGGCCGCGCAGCGCGTCGTGCGACGGCAACTGGCCGGCGGCTTCGTCCGGCAGCTCGATGCCCGTCGGCCGGCCCAGCCCGAAGCGGGACGCCCAGTCGACCAACCGCGGTCCGCCCAAGCTGCGGGCATGCTCGAAGAAGTAGACGTTGCAGCTTTGGCCCAGCGCGTCGGCTAGGCGCAGTTCGCCGTGGTTCTCGCCGCTTTGACGAAAGATGCGGCAGCGCAGACGGCTGGGATCTTCGTAGTAGCCCTGGCAGCGAAACGTCGCTTCCGGGTCGACGGCCTCTTGGCTGACCAACGCCAGGGCGGTCAGTGCTTTGAACACCGAACCAGGCGGTAGCGCCATCTTGACGGCGCGGTCGAACATCGGGCGGGCTGGATCGTGCAGCGCGCGGTCGACGCGCGGGTCGCCGGCGACGAACAGGTTGGGATCGAAGCGCGGTGCCGAGGCCGCGACCAACAGCTCGCCGGAGTAGACGTCCATCACGAGCGCCGCGCCGCCAAACGACGCACTGCGCGGTTCGTCGGGCGTGTTGGGGCGACGCCGGCGGCGGTGGTCGAGCCAGGTCTCGGCGAATCTTTGCAGCGGCACGTCGATCGTCAGCACGACGTCCCGGCCGTCGACCGGCTGACGAACAACGCGCGAGGCGAGCACCTTGCCGCGACGATTGGTCGATTGCACGGCGCGCCCGCCCCGGCCGGCAAGTTGCGCGTTGAATATCCGCTCGACGCCCATCAGACCGATGGCGACGTCGGCGTCTTGCTGGCGCGAATCGGTGGCCACCTGCGACTCGATGCCGGAGGTGCGGCCGACGTGTCCCAGGACATTGGCGGCCAGCGTGCCGGAAAGGTACTGACGGCTGGTATGCTCGACGATCTTCACGCCGGGGTAGCGATCCGGATGGTCGTTGATTTGGGCGACGACCGACGGCGGAACGTCGTCGGCCAGGCGATGGTAGGCCGTTTCCTCGACGACGACGATCGGCGTCGGCGGAAAGGGCGCAGGCGGCGAGAACATTCCGGACAGGGCTCCGCCCCAGGCGGACGGCGGCGCGGACTGGGCCGAGGCGGTCGCTTCGCGATGGCGCGTGCGGCGCCGCTGGTTGACGCGCTGCGACAGCGCGGTGACACGTCGATCAATCCGCCGAGCGCGGGCCTTCCAGTGTTCCGGCGGAACGTCGCACAGTTGGGCGAGCCGCTGGTGCAGATCGGACAACTCGGCGCGAACGCGCGCCTCCATCGCGCTGGTGTGGACGCTGTTGCGCCGCTCGACGGCCGTGAGCCTCGCCCGGGCGCGGCGGCGCAGCCAGGACGGGTCGGGTGGATCTTGCAGGTAGCGAAAGTGGACGGCCAGCGCGGTGGTGGGAAGTTCGGCGGCCAGGATGCTGCCGTCGCGCGACACGATGCGGCCGCGCGCGGCCGGTAGCGCCACTTCGCGCTCGATCGGACGGGCCGCCAGCCGGCGAAAGTTTTCGCCGTCGGAGATTTCGAGTTGGACGGCCCGGCCCACAATCACGCACAGGGCCACCGCAAAGCCGGCCAACAGCCAGCGAACCCGATCGCGGGAGACCGCCACCGGCTGTTGCGGGTTTTGCTCGACGATCTCGTGCCAAGTGATGGGCATGGGGTTGCGCGTGGCTTTGGCGTGCTTGCGACGGCGGATGTTCGCTGCTTGCGGCGGTTGGGCAATTGATGGCGCGGGCTGCCTGCCGAGTGAATCATCCGGCGGCTAAACGTCTTCGTCGCTCGACTGCATGGCCGGGCGCCAGCGGTCGAAGTGTTCGAGGCACAGGTGCGTTCCGTGGGCAACCGCGGCCAACGGATCACCGCTGTAGCGGACCGCCAGACCGGTTTGTTCACTCAGAAAACGGTCCAGTCCGCGCAACAGCGAACCGCCACCGGCCAAGACGAGCCCGTTGTCGACCAGGTCCGACGCCAAATCGGTGGAGCAGCCGTCGAGCGTGTTCTTGATGGCGTCGACGATTTGCAACAGGGGCCCGGCCAGGGCTTCGCGCACTTCCTCGCTGGTAATGGTTGCTTTGCGCGGCAGGCCGCTGATCGTGTCGACGCCGCGTATTTCGTCCGAGAGCTCGTCAGCCAACGGATGCGCGCTGCCGATGCTGATCCGAAGTTGTTCGGCCGAGGCCGTGCCAATCCGCAAACTGTAGTGCCGCTTGATGTAGGCGAGCAGCGCGTCGTCCATGGCATCGCCGGCGACGCGAATCGATTGGCTGGCAACGATGTCCCCCAAGCTGAGGACGGCCACTTCGGTGGTGCCTCCGCCGATGTCGCAGATCATGCTGGCCAGCGGTTCGGCGATGGGCAAGCCGGCGCCGATGGCGGCGGCTTTGGCTTCGGGCATGACGAATACCTGGCGTGCGCCGGCCCGTTGCAGACTGTTGTAGACGGCCCGTTTCTCGACCGGCGTGATGCAGCCGGGCACGGCCACCAGCACGCGCGGCTTGCCGCGCAGACCCTGCCGGCGCGCCTTGCGCAAGAAGTAGCGAAGCATCGCTTCGCAGAGCTCGAAGTCGGCCACCACGCCGCCAGACAACGGACGCACGACGGCGATCGATTGGGGCGTGCGCCCCTGCATCTGCTTGGCCAAATGGCCGACCGCGCAACCGCCGGAGAGGATGCGACGGGTGCCTTCCTCGACGGCGACGATCGAAGGCTCGTTCAGCACGAGGCCCTCGCCAACCAGGCTGACCAGCGTGTTGGCCGTGCCCAGGTCGATCGCCAGATCGGTCGCTGACAGTCCGAAGAGTCGTCGGAGCATCCTTGCTCACCGCGGGCAAAAGGTTGTGTTAGTCCGGGGAACGCGATCCGCGGCGCAACGGGCCGCGCGAAGCTAGCGCGCTGTGAACTCCCAGTCGTACTGGCTCATCTCCAAGCTCAACATGATACAAGCAATCAACACCGCGACGAACGACAGCGCGATCAGCACCGTGTAGATGTCGGCCTTGGGCTTTTCGACGACGACGCCGCGCGCAGCGGCCGGCGCCGCCTGCTTGCCGGCTTTCTTGGCGGCATCTTTCTTCGCCTGCTTTTCCGCCTTGGCGGCGGCTTTGGCAGCCTTCTTGTCGGCTTTGCCGCCGGACTTCTTAGCTGACTTTGAACCGAGTAGCGACATCATCGCCTTTCTGAATGGCGCCTTTGCGGAAGTTGGTCAGGATCTTGGCCGCGGCCCGATCAGACGACGTGCTCAGCACCTCGACACGGCCGAGATACTTCGTGTCGCGATAGACTTCCAGGGTGTGGCCCACGCGCAGCCCATCGTCGGAGCCGAGCGAGACTTCGATCAGGTTGTCGCGGTTGACGGCCAGCACCCGCCCGTGCAGTTGGGGCGGAATACCGTCGACCGGCGTGTCTTTGGTCAATCCGTGTGCGCGGAGCACGGTGCGGCTGTCGGCGATTTCCTCGGCCAATTGCACGCGGCGCTCTTCCAGCCGGCGCAACTCACCTTGAACCTGGTGCATCTGGTCGGTCAGGCCGACGACCTGGCGAAAGTGTTGATCGCGCGTTTCCTGGGCTGTGCGGACGTCGGTGCGCAGGGTGTCGACTTCGGCGGTGAGTTTGGCCAGGTTTTGTTGCGCCGAGTCGAGGGCCGCGACTGCCGCTTTGTCCTTGGCCGCCAAGTCGTCGCGCTGCTTGGCCAATTCGTCCCGCTGGCGGGCCAGTTCGTCGCGCTCGGTTTCGAGCTTGGCCAGGGCTTGGCGTTTCGCGTCCTGTTCCTTTTCGAGTTCGGCTTCGAGTTGTTCGCGCTTTTCCGTTTCGGCCGTCAGCAGATTCCGCGCATTCTGGACTAATTCCTGCTGCTTGGCCGCTTCGTCCTTCCAATTCTTGTGCGTTCCGTAGACGGCGACCGCAAACGACATGAACACCAAGCTCATCACGAAGACGAGCACGACGAAAATCTTGCCGAGCAGATTCATGTGATCATTCCTGCGAGCGCAGTTGCCCGAGCCGACAGGGCCTCCTCTCCGCCGGCAGGGTGAACGTCGAAATGACCGCCTCCTTGGGCACCGATCATGCGGCGGCCCGGCGGCCTCAAGTTTTTAGCTGATCAAGAGATACCACGATCCAGACAGCTAATTGGCTAGTATAATTAGGGCCCTGCGGCGAAGTCAATTCCGGAGTTTCAAGCTTGGCGCCCCTGGAAAACCAGGGAATCTGTTTACGCCGCGCAACCGGCCCGATCGGCATGTTCCGATCGTCTGCATTTATGCCCGCGCGAATCGCGGATCAGGCGTCGGCCGGGGGGACGACGTTTGCCGCGCGGCGGCGACTCCAAACGCCGGCGATCCCAACCGCGGAGAATCCGGCGGTGGCCAACAAGCACAGGCCTGCAAACACGTCGCCGAACTGTGAGTACCAACTGGTGCGGTTGTCCAGCTTCACCTCGGCGACAACCACGTCGGAGGCACGGCGGGGGCCTTGGGCACGGATGCGACCGTTGGCGTCGATCCAGGCAGAAAAACCGGTATTGGCCGCGATCAATAGCGGCTTGCGGCACTCGACGGCACGAAACAGCGCGCTGGCCAGGTGCAAGTCCAGTTCGCTCGAGCCGTAGAACCAGCCGTCGTTGGTCAGATTGACCAGCACGTCGGGCTCGTCGCCCTGGCGGCGCAGTTGGACGACGTGGCGACGGACCAGATGCGGCAGCGTGTCCTCGTAACAGATGTTCGCTGCATAGCGCGTGTCGCCGACCGAAACCGTGACCGGTCCGGCTCCGGATTCCAACCCGGTCACGAGCGGCGTCCAATCGTAGATCCAGGGAAAAGTCGAGCCGAGCGGGATGTATTCGCCGAACATCACCGGGTGGCACTTGTCGTAGCGGCCGATCACCTCGCCCGATGGATCAAGAAACAGGGCCGTGTTGTAGCGGAGCGGGTCGCCGCCTGCGGCGGTACCCAACACGGTGTCGATGCCCAACAGCACGTGCGTCGTGAGCGACTCAACGGTATTGCGCACGGCCCGGCGGCTGCGCGACGTGGCCTCGTCGGCGGTGAGCGTGTCGGGCGGTGGCACGTAGCCCTCCTCGAACGTAAACCAGGGGTAGCGGAACATCGTCTCGGGCCAGACGATCAGGTCGAGATCCTGATGGTCGCGGGCGGCGCGCAGCGACAGGTCGAAGTACTCGTCGAAGATTCGCTGCGCCTGCGTGGGATCGTGCTTGATGTCGATATCGATCGAGCCTTGAATCAGGGCGACGCGCGGACCGGGCCGCGACGCGTCTTGGTTGATCCGCCATTGGCCATAGGCCAACGCCGCGATCAACGCGCCGGCAACCGGCACGATCGGCCACCACGCGACGCGCTCGGACGAACCGGCCAGCGGCACCATGCGGGCAATGCCCGCGGCAACCAGCACGATCAGAAAGCTAACGCCGTAACTACCCAGCAGGTCGCTCACCTGCAACACGGTCGGCCAGCGAAACTGCGCGTGCGACAGCGACGCCATCGTGAACCCGGACAAGAGGTGTGCCCTGGCCAACTCCAATCCGGTCCACACGACCGGCGCCGCCAGCACCGGCGAGAGGCGCAACCGGTGGACCGCGACACGCGTGAGTCCGACGAACAGGGGCAGGTAGAGACCCAGGTAGCTACACAGCGCGACCCAGCCAATCGAGGTGGCCCAATGGGGCAGCGTGAGCCAATACAACATGGCCAGCCAGAAGGCGACACCGGTTACCCAAATCACGGTGTACGGTCGCCGGCCGCAGAGGCTCACTTGCCGGATGAGCAAGATCCACGGCACCGGCGCGATCCACGCCAACAGACTGAGCGACAACGGAGGCAGCGCGGCCCAAAGCAGGACGTTGCCGGCGGTCGCCAAAGCCCACGTGGATTGCGAGCGCGGCGGTCGTGCCGAGTCCGGTTGCTGCTGCGAATCACGCGACGCGCGGGCTGCGCGCGGGCTGGCTTTATGGGCAGTTCCCATAGGCTCTAGCGTAGGTGCGTCGGCCCGCTTTGCCCAGAGCGATTCGGTGCGCCGGGAGGCGGCTTCGGCGCAGCGACGCGCCTCTGGTTGCGGCCGCTTCGGCACGTCGTGAGGCGGCTTTAGCGATAGGAAGCAAGCTGTGCCGCGTGCACCGGTGGCGTGTTGGGGTGATTACGGCGCGATCCGGCGACAAAACGACCGCACGGCGCCATGATCGCACGGACGAGACACAATCTAGATGCCGATTTCGCCGACGCCAGCAACCAAGACATCGAGCAGCTCGTCGTCGAGGTCTGCCACGTCGTCAAAGTCGTCGACGTCTAGTCCGGGCGCTTCGAGCAACAGGCTGGAACCGGCCGGATCGATCTTGCCGGCAACGGCCGCTTCCACGCGCGCCGCGATGCTGACCGGCAAGGTTGCGATCTCTTCGGACGACGCCGACGAGGCCGCCAAGGCCGAAGCGATGCCCGCATCGCCGCCGGCGGGTTGGGCGTCCGCGGCGGCTTCCACTTCTGCGGCAGGCTCAACGTCCGCGGCGAAATCGCCCTCGGGCGAGAACGACTGCGATGGTTCCTCGTCATTGGGAGCAATTGCCGGAGCCATATTGACCTCGGCCACTTCTTCCCTTGAGCCATCATTGTCGCTATTGCCGACGTCGCTTGGTGCAACGATCGTCAAGTCGAGCGTGCCAAAATCGATGTTCGCCGGATCGACCGGGTCGTTGTTCAAGAAGTGAAGAATTTCGTGACTTGTCCGTGCGCTGGGGGCAGTCGTTAGCGAGAACGTGCCGGCGGAGGTGGCCGTAAAGGTTGCCGTAAAGAGCAAGAGTTGGTCGGGGCCTGTCGGCTCGGTGTCGAGAATCGCACCCGCAGTGACCACGCCGGGCTCGGATGTAATTCCCTTCTTGAGGACAAACGTTGATGGGAACGCAACCGGCCCGGTGAGATCGGCCATTTGGGCGTCAAAGCTCATGCGAACGAATGAGGAGAAAACTCCGTGAGGATCCGCGCTCGTGTCCTGCACGGAAACTTGAACCTGGAATTGCTGGCCCACTTCGACGCTGCTGATTGGGTTGCCCTGCATGTCCACCGCCGCGAGACTGACCGCACCGGTCTCGACATCGGCGTCCATCTCGAAACCCGCCGCGCTGCCCGGAGCCGGGCTGCTCGTTTCGCCCTCTTCGATGATGTCGTCTTCCGGCACGATCGGTGGAGCAGCTTCCGTTTCCTCGGATGAAGACGGTGGGGCGGGCGTGCCGCTGCCAACTTGGTTGTTGGATTCCGAGCTTTCGGATGCGCCGCCGGGGTCACCGCCGCTGCTTGGCCCCACGATCGTCACGTCGAGCGTGCCGAAGTTGACGTTCTCCGGAAGGACGGGGGCGTCACCTCCGAAGTGAAGGATGTCGTGGCCCAATAGCGCGCTGGCGGCGGTCGACATCGAGAGTTGCCCACCCGACTTGGCCGTAAACGTTGCCGTGTAGAGCAGAAGCGGACCCGACCCGTTTGGGGCAAAACTGAGAATCGCACCCGCGTTGAGCACACCGGGTTCGGTCTCGTTGATGTCGTCAAGGAGATGCGTGGAGGGAAACGTAACCGGCCCCGAAAGTTCCGCCATCCCGGCGTCAAAGTGCAGATTTACGTAGGCCGCGAAGACTCCGTGCGATTTTTCGCTGGTGTCCTGCACGTACACTTGAATTTGAAACTGCTGGCCCACGTCGATGTTCGTGATCGGGTTGCCCTGCATGTCGACCGCCACCAGACTCACCGCGCTCGTCTCGACCTCTGCGACGGGCTCCTCGTGTGGCGCACTGCCCTCGTCCGGGCTGGCGGCGGTGCCTCCTTCGGCGACTTCGTCTTCCGGCGCGATCGATTGGGGCGTCTCGGTTTCCTCCGGCGGGGACTCGGGAGCGGACCCAGCACCCGGATCACTGCCGATGGATTCGGCGCCTTCGGGGACGCCGCTGACGGGGGCACGTGGAATTGGGAGAGAATCAGGGATTCTCACCACGGGCAGATAACGAGGGAATGGGTCATACGGCCAGGGCAAGGGCCACGGCAAGAACTGGATGTTGCCGATGCCCCTGGGCACGGCCGAAGCCACATCCGGGTCGGCTGCCAGTTGACTGACGATCTCCAACGTCGTCAGCGGACCGCCATCCAAATACACGAGGAAATGCGAATCGTTTCGGGCCGCGAATGTTCTGCCCCAGCCGCCAAATCTGCCATCGAAGTACGCCTCGGCGTCAACGCCAGGCTTGAGCGTGATCATGAGCTGATCCGCGATGTAGTAATCCCTTCCTTCGTACGGCGAGGATGAACCGGGACGGGGTTTGAAAAAGGTGGGACCGGCCCAATCCACCCCATCTGCATCTGCCAGTGCGGCTAAGGCCGCGCTGGTGTCTTGCGAGGAGGTGAACACGTGCGATCGATCGGTAAGAACGTACTTCAGTTTGTAGCCGTCGAGCAGGCCACCCTCGGCAAGCCACTCGTCGACCAACTGTCTGACTTCATTCTTATGCAATGACCCGTCAAAGCGGACGATGATGCTGCCGTCGGTGCGCAGCAGCGGCATTCGTTCACCGTTCACGACGTAGTAGTCGGCAAAATCCGACAGACCTACCAGGTTAGATTGGAAAAGCGCCGATGTGCCGACCGGGTACCCTAGTATCCCATCGTCATGGGGCATCGGAACGACGGCATAGCTACCCTCGTCGATCGAGGGAGATGACGCGGAGAGTAGTGCCCGGTTTTCGAGCGCCTCGAAGCGCAAGCGTCGACAGACGCTTACGGGCGACGTCAAACGACTCCGACGGCTAGGAAACCGGCGTTTACTGCCGGTGGGCAAAGAATCGGTGTTGCCGGGCATGTGACGAGTCTCTCGCGCTACCCATTGCCCCATCTCAACAAACCGCGGTCTCGCCGGACCGCGCGTCACCGTTTCGGGGGACTCATTCTGATTCGACGGAGTGATCCCGAATGTTCCGAGGTGACGGAGATGCCCATCAGTCTATCCGTTGGAACCTGGCATTCAAATGAATTTCACGGCCTGGTTGACCAGGGCGACATACTCCAGACCGTTGATAGCATTTTCCGGCTCAGCAAGCAGCGGTAAAGAAGGCGTGACTCCACGGATGGGTGCGCAGGTGACGGGCAGATGGCACCTGGCCTCATCTGCCGCCGGGCAAGCGCAAGACCTGGACGGACTGGCAGGCGGGAAAGTCGCGCGGGCCGCCCGGGAAGTAGGCCAATGCGTCGGCCTCGGCCAAGGTGCGCAAATCGGCCGAACCGCGCCAGCGCAACGGCTCGATCGTGGCGCGGCCGTCGTCTTGCGCGTGCAAGCGGGCCGGATGATACGTCGGACGGTCCGAGCGCTGCGAAAATCCGATGCTCAACTCAGCCTGCAACTCGACCAGCGATCCATCGGTGCGCCCAGCAAGCCGCGCGAGCGCCGGTCGAACGAACAACTCGAAACAGACCAGGCTGCTGACCGGGTTGCCCGGCAAGCCGAACACGAGCGTCGACCGCTCGTCGCCCGCGCGCACGCCGAACCAGAGCGGCTTGCCCGGCTTGATGTTGATCTTGTGAAATACTTCGGCGACGCCCGCCTCTTTCAGCACGCCGGGCACCAGGTCGAAGAGGCCGGCCGACACGCCGCCGGATATGACCAGCACATCGTGCTCGAGCCCGTGGTCGACGGCGGTGCGGAGCACGTCGGCATCGTCGGTGGCAATGCCAAGATCGAGGGCCACGGCACCGGCGGCTTGCGCCGCGGCAACCAGCATTGGCCCGTTGCTGTTGCGAATCCGGCCCGCGGCGGGCACGTCGGTCGGGCGAACCAATTCGTTGCCGGTCGGCAACACGGCAACCGACGGCGGCGCGAAAACGCTCACTTCGACCCGGCCGACTTCAGCCAGCAGGCCCAGCTCGATGGCACGGATCGTGGCGCCGGCCGACAATACCGTATCGCCCCGGGCCATCGACTCGGCACGGCGCATGATGTTCTGGCCGGCCGACGTCTTGGCGGCCGTGATACGAATACGTTGCGGGCCGCTGGCGGCGTCGAGCACTTGCGAATCTTCGATCATGGCCACCGCATCGGCACCGGTTGGCAACGGCGCGCCGGTCATGATCCGCGTGGCGTGGCCGGGCGTGACGTTTTGCGTCGGAACCGCGCCGGCGGCGACTTCTTCGAGCAGCACGAACTCGGCCGTGCCGTCGGCCAGGTCGGCCGCGACCACGGCGTATCCGTCCACCAGCGACTTATTGTGCGGCGGCGAATCGACGTCGCTGGCGACATCCTCGGCCAACACCAGACCCAACGACTCGCCCGTCGGGCGCACCACCGGCTCCGAACGGGTCACGCGCTCGAGCACGGCATGCAGGGCATCGTCAACGCTGAGCATCGTCGGCAATCACGGGGCAAGGGGGACAAGTGGACAACGAAGGCCGACGGACACCTTGGGCAGGCGGCCGATCGACTCACACTCTAGCCGACGAGCCACCGGTAAGACAGAAGCTAGTTGGTGGCGGCGGCTGATCCGGCCGGCGCGCCGACGGCCAAGAACCGCTTCAGGATCGTCGTGCCGGCGTGCGTCAGAAAACTCTCAGGATGAAACTGCAATCCGAACAACGGTTGCGTGCGGTGGCGGATGCCCATGATTTCTTGGCTGCCGTCGGGCGCTTCGCTCCACGCGCACACGACGAAGTCCGGGTTCAGCGTGGACGGTTCGATCACCAGGCTGTGATACCGCGTAGCTTGCAGTGGGCTCTCGATGCCCTCGAACAGTGCCTGGCCGTCGTGCTCGATCCAGTCGGTCTTGCCGTGCATCAGCCGCTTGGCCCGGACGATCGTGCCGCCGGTGGCCTGACCGATCGATTGGTGTCCGAGGCAAACGCCTAGAATCGGAAACTGCCCGGCAAAGCGTTGAACGACGTCGCAGGAAATGCCGGCCTCGTTCGGCGTGCATGGGCCGGGCGAGATAATCAGGTGGCTGGGCCGCTTGGCGTCGATCGCGTCCAGCGTGATCTGGTCGTTGCGGTGCACCTCGAGCTGGAGCGACGGATCGATCTCGCCCAACCGCTGCACCAGGTTGTACGTGAACGAATCGTAGTTATCGATCAGCAGAATCATGCGTGTCGGAATTATATCACGTGACCGGTCGCCGCAGCGGGCCGGGGCGTGCAGGCACACGTCGCGCCGCCCTGCCCCGCAGTTGACAGACGCTGGCGCGAGGGTGCGGGTTCGTGTTTTGTGGAGGCGCGATCCGGAATTCGAACCGGAACTTCGCCGGCATGGCGTGTTTAAGCGAATCTTTCCGGTGCCGAAGCCATCGTCGGTCGGATTGCTGGCGATCGGGTCGGCCGGGCTGATGTTTTGGGGCGTGCGGCGGGGGCGACGCGGTCGCCGTAGCCGCCGCGTGGCATAGCGCCGCGCAAAGCGCCAGAATGCGGAAGCAACCGGGCCCGGGCGCAGCTTTGGGATCGTGGGTTTTGGGACGTATGATTTTAGTGCAACCGGCCGATGGCTTCGTGGCTTCGGGCCGCGGAGCCGTCTGCCGGAAACAACCCTGTGAATGCGTTTGGCTGACAACCTCCGTTTCGAAGAAGGAGATCTCCCGATGCGCGTGATTTTGTGCGCTGTGGCTGTGATGGCCGTTTCGTTGAGTGTGGTGTTTGGCGTATCGCGGGCCGACGACGACGCGAAGCCCGAATACACCATCAAGGAAGTCATGAAGGATGCCCACAAGGACGGGCTGCTGAAGAAGGTGGCCGGCGGCAAGGGCAACAAGGCCGACGCCGAGCAACTACTCAAGCTGTATGAATCGTTACCCAAGAACGAACCGCCTAAGGGAAGTCCAGAGGACTGGAAGGAGAAGACGACGGCCCTGGTCGACGCGGCCCAGGCCGTGGTCGACGGCAAGAGCGGAGCCGCCGCTCAGTTGAAGAAAGCCAGCAACTGCGCGGCCTGTCACAAGGCGCACAAGCCGTCTTAGCAGGCTGTGGATTTACGCGGCGCGCCGGTGCCCCGGATTTCATTCGATCTCGAATGGTGGCCGAGGGCGCCGGCGCGTTTCTTTATGCGCGTGGCCCCGCGCACGCCGGTTTCACTTTGCCTTCTGCGCCCCGGCTGCGCCATGGCCGGGCGCCCTTCCTTTTCATCTCATCCGACCGGTGCGCTGCCGCGGAGTTTTTCTGCCCGCGCGTAACATTTCGAGCGCCGCTGCGCTGGGTCGGGTAGTAGCACGTCACACGCTTCGCGACGGCTCATCAAAACCCTACGTAATCGTGCCCGACACGCAGCGGGCTCTGAACCATGTCGCCAGAGTGGTTCCCGCTGCGGTCGGGCCGTTTTTTGCGCGCCGGGTGGTTCGGCCGGAATCGGACGGGCCAGGTTCCGTTGGGCCGGTTTTGTCCGGCAGATCTGGGTTGGATCGGGCTCGAATCGGAATGCTGGGGGCTTGACCGGGGGTGGGCGATGGGATTTACTAACCGGACGGTCGGTAGAATTGCCCTCGCGGGCCCGCTGGCGCCTTTTTGGGGTCCGCGCGAGGAGGGATTCGCCCGCCCGAATGCCGCCGAATCCAACCCCGACAGCGAGCCCACCGGTGAAAGCCTCGAAGAAACCCACGATCGCAGCCGAATCGGATCGCGCCGTCGACATCTACACCAAGGCCGCGGAGATCTTCCACGAGCAGGGTTTTGACGCCACGTCGATGAGCCGCATCGCGGCGGCGGTCGACCTGACCAAAGCCGGCTTGTACTACTACATCGAAAGTAAGGAAGACCTGCTCTTCGCGATCATGAACTACGCGATGCAGCGGCTGGAGACCGAAGTCATCGAGCCGTCGCGCGAAGTCGAGGATCTGACCGAGCGGCTCAAGAGCATCGTCAGCCGCCACGGTCGATTGCTGACCGAGGGCAACAAGGCGATCACCATCCTGACCGACGAGATCGAAGGGCTGAAGCCGAAGCATCGCAAGCAGATTCTGGATCGCAAGCGAGTTTACTTCGAGTTCGTGCGCGGCACGTTGGACGAATTGAAAGCGGCCGGTCGGCTGCGCGACGTGGACACGACGGTCGCCACGTTTAGCCTGTTTGGCACGCTGCTCTGGCTGCCGCGGTGGTTCCGGCCCGACGGCCCGCTCGACAGCGAACAAGTGATCGAATCCATTACCGACATCGCGGCCGGCGGATTGCTGCCGGCGGCGGCAACTCAGAAGCCGAAGTAACGCACCATGAACCTTGTCGTCTGTATCAAGCAGATCCTGGATCCGGAGATTCCGGCGCGCGACTTTCGCGTGGATGCCGCGGCCCGCGTGGCCGAGCGCGGCGGCGCGAACCTGGTGATGAACATCTTTTGCGAGAACGCGCTGGAATCGGCACTGCAATGCCGCGAAGCCAACGAGGGCAAGATCACGGCCTTGAGCGTCGGCACCGACGAGGCCGAAGACGTGCTGCGCAAGGCGCTGGCGCTTAAGGTCGATGAAGCGATCTTGGTCAGCGGTGGCGAATCATCGAACCCCGATCCGGCGTTCGTCGCCAAGACGCTGGCCGCGGCCGTGCGGAAAATCGGGGAGTACGACGTCGTGCTGGTGGGGCGCGAAGCAGGCGACTGGGGCGCCGGCCAAACCGGTGGACTGCTGGCCGAGGAGTTGGGCGTGCCGTGTGTGTCGTTCGCTGAGTCGATCGAGCCGGGCGGCAGCGACGGCACCGTGCAGGTGAAGCGCCAAACGGACAACGGCTGGGAGTTGCTCGAAGTGGCCACGCCGCTGGTGGTGACGATCACGAACCACGACAAGAACGTACCGCGGATCCCCAAGACGCGCGACGTGATGCAGTCGTACCGCAAGCCGCTGACCAAATGGACGCTCGACGAGTTAGACGTCGACCCGTCGTCGGCCAATGACTACTACGAAGTTGCGGAGCTGTCGATTCCGCAGAAAGAAACGAAGTGTGAGTTCATCGAAGGCGATACGCTCGAAGACAAGATCGGCGCCTTCGCAAAACGGCTGGGCGACGTGATTCGCTCGATCTGAAACCAACCATGTTCCAAGTCCCGTTTTCGCAGGAAGTGCCCTACTCTCTTGCGTGCAAGTGAGGCTCGCCGTGTCGGATGTTGCTTGTTACCTGTTTGCCAGTTCCGGGATGGATCGCGCTGCTCAGGGCGTGTTGGGAGCCGCAAGACGGTTGGCCGACGCGACCGGCGGAAAGCTGCACGCGATTGTCGTCGGGCCGGCCAACGAAGACGTGTCTGGCGGAGCCGCGGCGGTGGCCGACGCGGTCGCGGTGGTCGATCATCCGGCGCTGGCCGAATACAACCCAGAGCTGTACTTGACCGCGCTGGCCGACGTTTGCCAGAAGATTACGCCGCGGGCGATCCTGTTGGGCAATGACACGTATAGCCAGGAACTGGCCGCGCGGCTGGCTCACCGCTTGGGCGGTAGCGCGGCGGGCGACGCGGTGAACGTGTCGGCGGACGGCGACACGATTCGCGTGACGCGCGGCGTCTATGGCGGCAAAGCGGTCGCCACGATCGGGCTGAAGCGTTCGCCGGCTGTGGTTTGGGTGCGGGCGCGCGCCATGGAACCGGCCGATGGGGCCGGACGGTCGGCGGGCAGCGTCGAGTCGGTATCGCCCGAATTGGCCGACGACGGCCGCGTGAAGGTCGTTTCGCGGCACGTCGAAGCACGCGAAGGCGTGCGCCTGGAAGACGCCCAGTTGATCGTCTCTGGCGGGCGCGGGTTGGGCGGGCCTGAACCGTTCGAAAAACTGCAGGCCCTCGCCGACACGATCGGCGCGCAGATGGCCGCCTCGCGGGCGGCGTGCGACGCCGGCTGGGTTCCGCCCAGTTGGCAAGTTGGACAAACCGGCAAGAAGGTCGCGCCCGAGTTGTACCTGGCAATCGCGATCTCCGGTGCCAGCCAACACATCATGGGCATCGCCGACGCGAAAGTGATCTGCGCGATCAACACCGATGCCGACGCGCCGATCTTCAAGCACTGCACGTTCGGACTCGTGGAGGATTACGACAAGGTCGTCGGCCCGCTCTGCGAAATCCTCAGTCAGTCAAAATGAACCGCTCCGACGCCACCCGCCAGGTTCTCTGGAACATCGAGCACGTGTGGGTAATGTACGCGCTGCTGGTTCCGACCACGCTGATCGCGGCATACGGCGTGTACCGGCGTGTGCGGCAGTGGCGCAAGGGGCAGAGCGAAAACCGCTTTGACCGGCCGGTCGAACGGCTGCGGCTCGTCGTGGCCTATGCCCTGCTGCAATTGCGCACGTGGCGCAGGGCCTATCCGGGCGTGTTCCACGCGATGCTGTTTTGGGGCTTCGTCATTTTGTTCATCGCCACCTGTGTGGTGCTGATCGACTATGACTTCGGCATCCCGATCATGAGGGGCGAGTTCTATCTGATCTTTCAATCGCTGATCGTCGACATCTTCGGCGTGCTCGCGATCGTGGGAGTGTTGATGGCGGCGGCGCGGCGATTCATAACGCGGCCGAAGTATCTGGTCTACACGACGGAATCTGCAGTAATTCTGTTGCTGGTATTCGCGATTCTGGTCACCGGGTTCCTGGTGGAGGGCTGGCGGATCGCGGCGACCGACGATCCGTGGGGGGCCTGGTCGCCGTTCGGCAATCTGGTTGCCAATGCTTCGCGGCCGCTGATGACGGTCGAGGCGATGACCTCGGCGCATTGGGCCACGTGGTGGTTTCACTTGTTTCTGGTGTTCGGTTTTTTGGCGTGGGCGCCGTACACGAAGATGCTGCACGTACTGGCCTCGACGGCGAATATCTACACGGCCCGGCTCGCGCCGATCGGCGCGACTTTGCGGAAGGTCGACTTCGACAGCGAGGAAGCGCTGGGCATTCACACGCTGGCCGGATTCACGTGGAAAGACCTGCTCGACTTCGACGCGTGTACCGAGTGTGGCCGCTGCACGGCGGTCTGTCCGGCGAATCGGGTCGACAAACTGCTCTCGCCGCGCGATATCATTCTCGACTTGCAACGGCTGGCCCGCGATCCGGTGGGCGACTTTGCCGAGCCGTTTCTGGGCAAGACCGACGCCCTATCGGCCGAAGCGTTTTGGGAGTGCACCACGTGCGCGGCGTGCGTCGAAGCTTGTCCCGTGTCGATCGAACAGTTTCCGAAGATTGTCGACGCCCGGCGCTACCTGGTGATGGAAGAAGCCGAGTTTCCGGACACGATGCAGCAGGCGCTGACGTCGCTCGAAACGCGCGGCCACCCGATGCGCGGCACGTCGTTTTCGCGCGTCGATTGGATGCAGGGGCTCGACGTGCCGACCGTGGCCGACGTGAAAGATGCCGACGTGCTGGTTTGGGTTGGGTGTGGCGGCGCGCTGGTCGAACGCAATCAGAGCGTTGTCCGGGCGCTGGTCCAGTTGCTCAAAGCCGCCGGCGTAAAGTTCGCCGTGCTGGGGCGCGAGGAGAAGTGCAACGGCGACCCGGCACGCCGCATCGGCAACGAATTCCTGTTCGAGCAATTGGCGCAGGAAAACATCGCCACGCTCGAAAAGCACAAGGTCAAGACGATCGTCACCAGTTGCCCGCACTGCTTTAATACGTTCGCCAACGAGTATCCGCAGTTTGGCGGGCGATTCGAGGTGTTTCACCACAGCCAGTACCTGGCCAAGCTGGTCGACGAGGGAAAGTTGGCCGGCAAGTCTCCACTGGGCCAGCGGGTCACGTTTCACGATCCGTGCTACCTGGGCCGGCACAACGGCGAGTACGACGCACCGCGGCAACTGGTGCAAATCTCGACCAAGAACGCGCCGGTCGAGATGCAGCAAACTCGGTCGAACAGCTTCTGCTGCGGCGGTGGCGGCGGAATGAGCTTCGTCGACGAACCGCCCGACAAACGAGTCAATCAAGAGCGGGCCCGGCAGGTGCTCGAGACGGTTGCCGACGTGGTGGCCGTGGGGTGTCCGTTCTGCATGACCATGCTCGAAGACGGCATCAACGCGACTAAGGGCGATCGCGAGGTGCGGGTGATGGACGTCGCCGAGTTACTCTGGCAAACGGTCGAACCGGCGCCGCCTGATTCCTAAACGCCGCGAAACACGAACATCCTAATCAAGACTCGAACGCACACAACCGATCCAACGGTTTCCCCGATGAAAGGCATGCTATGGACCTTGGTCTGACCGAAGGCGAACTGAAGTTTCGCGACGAACTGCGGGCCTGGCTCAAGACGAACCTGCCCCCGATGAGCGAGCGGCCCGAAAAGACCGCCGATAGCTACAACGAGTATCAGACGTTTCTCAAGTCGTGGCAGAGAAAGCTGTACGACGGCGGATATGCCGGCATCAACTGGCCGAAAGACTTTGGCGGACGCGGCGCATCGTTCATCGAACAGGCCATCTTTCAGGAAGAGATGGCGCTGGCCGACGCGCCGGAACGGATGGGCACGATTGGGCAAGGACTGGTCGGCCCGACGATCATCTCGGTCGGTACTGAGGAGCAAAAGAAGCGCTTCCTGCCTGGCATCTTGTCGGGCGCGGAGGTTTGGTGCCAGGGCTTCTCGGAACCGAATGCCGGCAGCGACGTCGCGTCGTTGGAGACCAAGGGCATTCGCGAAGGCGACGAGTTTGTCGTCAACGGTCAGAAGATCTGGACCAGCTACGCCCACATTGCCGACTGGTGCATGCTGCTGGTGCGAACCGACCCAAACGCTCCGAAGCACAAGGGTATTACCTGCCTGTTGGTCGACATGAAAAGCGAGGGGATCAGCGTCCGGCCGCTGCGGATGATGTCGGGCGATTCCGGCTTTAACGAGATGTTTTTCTCGAACCTTCGCGTTCCCGTCGCGAACGTCTTGGGCAAGGTCAACGAGGGATGGCACACCGCCATCACGGCGCTGAGCAACGAACGGGCCAACCTGGGCACCGGGTTGTACGTTGTGTTCAAACGCACCCTGGAGGCCGTGGTCGACCACGCGCGAAAGATCCAGCGCAACGGCAAACCGGCGATCGAAGACCCCGTGTTGCGCGAGCGATTGGCGCAGGCCTACGTCGACTTGGAAGTGTTTCGGCTGAACACGACGCGGTCACTTTCGATGCTCAACAAGACGGGCGCGCCGGGGCCGGAGGGCTCGATCCAGAAGCTGTACTGGAGCGAATTGAATCAGCGTAACGCGCAAATCGCGCTGGAAGTGCTGGGGCCGCGGGCCTTGTCGGCGGAGTTCGACGCCGGGCGCTGGGCCTACAACTACCTCCGCTCGCGCGGCAACACGATCGAAGCCGGCACGAGCGAAATCCAACGCAACATCATCGCGCAGCGGGTTCTGGGCCTGCCGCGCAGCTACTAATTACCGAACACAACACCGCACTGGGAATATCCACCATGGAATTCGAACTTTCCAAACCACAGAAACTGTTGCAGCAGTCGGCGCGCGACCTGTTTGCCCGCGAGTGCAAAACGACGCGCGTCCGCGAATTGATGGCGACCGATACGGCGTTTCACCCCGAACTGTGGGAAGCGGTGGCCGATCAAGGTTGGCTGGGCATCCATCTGCCGGAAGCATGCGGCGGACTCGAATTGGGCGCGGTCGAGCTGGCGGTTGTCGCCGAAGAAATGGGACGGGTCTGCTTTCCCGGGCCGTTCTTGGGAACCGTATGGGCGGCCACCGCATTGGCCGAAGCCAACCCCAAGTCGAAACAGCTCGACGCGCTGACCACCGGCGCGGCAAAAGGGGCCGTGGCCTTGCTCGAGCCCGACACGGGTTGGTGCCCCAGCGAAGTCCGATTGCGCGCCGAGCCGGATGGCGGCGGGTTCAAGCTGACCGGCCGCAAGTCGTTCGTGCTCGATGCGGGCGTGGCCGACGTGATCGTCTGCGCGGTGCGAACGCCGGATGGTTTGGCGCTGGTGACGGTGCCGGGCGAAGCCGGCGGGCTGACGAAAACCGCCACCCAGCCGCTCGACGCAACGCGCAAGATCTCCGAATTGCAGTTCGACGCCGTGAAGGTCGGCGCCGACGACGTGGTGGCAGTCGGCCCGGAAGCGGAACGAGCCCTGGCGCAGTCGATGCGCTATGGCACGCTGATGGCCGCGGCCGACATGCTCGGCGGCATGCAGTGGATCTTGGAAGCGTCGGTCGAGTACGCCAAGACCCGGCAGCAGTTCGGCAAGACGATCGGCACGTTTCAATCCGTGCAGCACATGTGTGCCGACATGCTGTTATGGACCGAAAGCTCGCGCTCGTCGGTGTACTTCGCAGCGTGGGCGTTGGGGGCCGATCCGGCCGACGCGCCACGCGCGGTTTCGCTGGCCAAGGCCTATGTGTCCGACGCGTCGCGCGAAGTGGCTAACCGGGGCGTGCAGGTCCACGGCGGAATCGGCTTTACCTGGGAGCACGACTTGCAGTTGTACTACAAGCGCTCCAAGGCCTCGGAAGTGCTGTTCGGCGACGCGCGCGATCACCGCGCACGCCTAGCCGAACTGGCGTTCGACTCGGCAACTGCCGGAGCGTGAGCGGATCGTGCGTGACGGGCGCGGAAGGCGGCGCGCAGGTTCGTGAGGTGCCCGTACAAGCTACGGAAACAGATACCCGTCTCGCCGCACCGCCGGAGAACGATTCGTCGCCGGACGGTTTTGCGTCGGCGACAATGGGTTAACCTGTTGTTGGCTCGGCGCAAAGAAGCTCTGGGGCTGCGTGCCGGCCGGCGCGGTTGGAAACTGCGGCGGAACGTAGCCAGTCGGACGCGGTGCTTGCTGCGGGAACGGCGATTGGTAAGGCGTCTGGTAGGGAGACATTTGCCCACCCGGTGCTGTCGGCGTGGTGAGCGGCCCTTGGGTCGAGAACGGCGACGTGGCAACCGGTGGCAGCGTTCCTCCGGACGGCGACGTGGCGATGTTTCCCTGCGCCGGAGTCAATGGCTGAATTCCGCCGATCGACGATCCGGTTTGCGGATCGAGCGGCGACCCGGCCGGCAGTCCGCCCGGCGAATCGTTCAACGGGATCTGTATTTGCCGGGCAGCGTCGGATCGGGCCTGTTCGGCCAGTCGACGCTCGTGTTCGCGGCGGAGCCGACGACTGCGGCTTGTTTCGCGGGGACGTTCGGATTTCTGATCCGGCTGCCGGTCGTAATTAAGCGGCAGGTCGCGGTCCGCTTCAGAGCGCAGACTGCTTTCGCCCGGGCGCCCCTCGCCGGCGGCTGCCGCCTCGGCTTCAAGCCGCCGAATGACGTCGGCGGTCGATTCTTGCGGAGCGGATGTCGTGGCGTCGGGAGTTGCCGAGGGCAGGCCGGGGGTCGTGTCGTCCGTATCGCCCTCCGCACCGTCGTCGCCGGCTGGCGTCGTCGAAGCAACGAACGGCTCGGACTCGATCGGCAATCGCTTGAGGCTTTCGGCCAATTCCGGATCGAGCTCACGAGCGCGATCGTGGTCGGCCGCCGAAAGTCGGGCGTCTTCCTCGGAGCCGGTTGCTTTGCCCCGATCGCGCAACGCAATCGCGCGGCTGTAATACGCTTCGTGATTGCTCGGATCGAGATCGATCGCGGTGGAAAAGTCGTCGATCGCCGCGTTGAGGTCGCCCGCTTGCTCGCGAATCTGATATGCCCGACCACGGAACACGTAGGCGTCGGCGTCGCTCGGGTCGAGACGGATGGCTTCGTCAAGCGCCGCAATGGCATCGTCGTAGTCGCCTTGGCGCAAGAGCGATTGTCCACGCTCGAGGGGCGATCCCGTTTCGCCGCTGCCACAGCCGACCACGCAACCGAGGATCGAGGTCAGGGCCAGGAGCCGAATGCACCGTTTCATCGCGTGCCTGCTCATTGGAGCTCGTCGAAGGAAGCCTGCTGCAAACCAACCTGCGCCTACGTTGAATCATACCTCCCGGGCACCGGGCCGCAACGCGAATGTCGACAATCGCGGCGCAATCGCCCGGCGAAGGCGCGGTTTTGCTCCGGGGAGCGGTCGCTCGCGTCGCGTTTCTCGAGGGGGGCACGTATACTGCCGCAAGCATCGGGCGTTGCGTTTCGCAGGGGAACGGCTCCATTGACCGGTTCACAATCCTTAGTGTTCGCTGACCAAGTGAGCGTCAGCTACGCGGGAAGTATCCAGGCCCTGAAGGGCATCGACTGCGAGATTCCCGCGGGACAGTTTGTTTCCGTCGTCGGACCTTCCGGATGCGGCAAGTCGACTTTGCTGCGCGCGATCGCCGGATTGATCGAGCCGACTTCGGGGACCCTGCGGGTAGCAGCTCTTGCGCCGGCTGCGGCGCGACGACAGGCCGCGCGACTTTCGTTCGTGTTCCAAGATGCGACGCTTTTGCCGTGGCGCACCGTGCGCGGCAATCTCCGCCTGCCGTTGGCACTGCGCGGCGTGGCACGCGCCGCGCAAGATGCCCGCATCGCCGAGGCATTGCACATGGTCGGGTTGAACGAATTTGCCGACCGCTATCCGAACGAGCTGTCGGGTGGAATGCGGATGCGCGTGTCGCTGGCCAGGGCCCTGGTCACCGAGCCCGAGCTGCTGCTGCTCGACGAACCGTTCGCCGCGCTAGACGACCTGACGCGTCAAGCGCTCAACGACGAACTGCTGCGACTTTGGGGCGCGCAGCGGTGGACCGGCGTGTTCGTAACGCACAACATCGCCGAAGCCGTCTACCTCAGCCAGCGAATCCTGGTCTTGGGTCCGCGGCCCGGCCGCGTGGTGGCGGACGTGCGCGTGCCGCTGCCGGCGCCGCGCAGTGCGGAGCTGCGATCGCAGGCGGAGTTTGCCCGCGTGACGGGCGAGGTGGCGGATTGTTTGCGGAGGGCGTGCGCATGAAGCCATGGAGCCAATGGCTTTGGAAGGTCGCGCTGCCGCCGGTCGCATTTTTCGTGCTGGTCGTGGCAGCGTGGCAGGTGGCGACCGCGTTTTGGCAGATTCCGGCCTATTTGGTGCCGTCGCCGGCCCGCGTGGTCGACGCGGCACGGCAGCACGCCGACGATCTGGCCAGCGCTTCGATGATGACGGCTGCCGGAGCGCTGTGCGGATTCGGATTGAGCCTGGTCGCGGGCACGGCGTTGGGTTTGCTGTTTTCACAATCGCGGATCATCGAGCGCAGCATCTACCCTTACGCCATCTTCTTGCAAACCGTGCCGATCGTGGCAATCGCGCCGCTGGTCGTGATGTGGTTCGGCAACGGGTTCGGGGGCGTGGTGGTGGTGTCGTTCATCCTGAGCCTGTTTCCGATTCTGGCCAATGCCACGGCCGGGCTCACATCGGTGCCGCCGCAACTGGTCGAACTGTTCGAGGTCTACAACGCAACGCGGTGGCAAACCTTATGGAAACTGCGCTTACCCAATGCGGTTCCGTACCTGGTGACCGGAGCCAAGACGGCTTGCGGACTGTCGGTGATCGGAGCGATCGTGGGCGAAATGTTTGCCGGCTACGGCGCCGAGGGGTTCGGGTTGGGATATCTGATTAGCATGAACACGGGCAACTTGGACACGGCCTATGCGTTTGCGGCGGTGATCGCTTCCACGCTCTTGTCGATTGCGATCTTCGTGGCGGTTACCTCGGCCGGCGCGACGATTCTTGCCCGTTGGCACACCACGACCACCAAAACAAGCACCACGCCATGAAGGGAACGACAGCCACCGAACGAGCGCCGCGTGCTCCGCGGATTGCGCCGCGCGCGCCCCCCGCGGCGATCTGCCTGGCGCTGTGTGCTTGGCTTGCCGGTTGCGGGACGTCGGCGCGGAACAAGCCAGCCGACACGGGCGGCGAACTGGTGCCGGTGACGCTGCAACTGAATTGGTTTGCCGAAGTCGAGCACGGCGGGTACTTCGCGGCGCAGGTGCACGGCTACTATCGCGACGCGGGACTCGACGTCACGATCTTGTCCGGCGGACCGGAAACGCCTGTGATCCAGCAAGTGGCCCGCGGCGCCGTGACGTTTGGCATTGTTAACGCCGACAATGTCTTGTTCGGCCGCGCGCAGGAGGCCCCGATCGTGGCGCTGTTCGCGCCGTTGCAGACCAGCCCCCGGTGCTTGATCGTTCACGAACATTCGGGCATCCGCGACTTCGACGACTTGAAAGACATCACGATCGCGATGTCGGCCAGCAGCGCGTTCACGCACTACTTGCGGCACCGCTTGCCGCTTGAGAACGTGCGGATCGTGCCCTACTCGGGCAACGTCGCGCAGTTTCTGGTGAATGACGATTTCGCGCAGCAGGGTTACGTCTTCAGCGAGCCGTTCGTGGCGCGCAAGCAGGGCGGCGATCCGCGCGTGTTGATGGTGTCGGATCTAGGGTTCAATCCGTACTCCAGCATGCTGTTCACCAGCGAGCGGGTGCTGGCCGACGACCCGCAACTCGTGCGACGAATGGTCGCCGCCTCGGCGCGGGGTTGGAAGAAGTACCTTGAATCGCCCGAGGAGTCGAACCGGCAGATACACGAAGTGAACCCGGAAATGGATCTCGATGTGCTTGCGTTCGGTGCCGAAGCGATTCGGCCGCTGGTCTTGGGCGAAGACGCCGCGGAGACCCGCATCGGCGAGATGACGCTCGCCCGTTGGCAGGCGCTGGCCGAGCAATTGATCGAGACGGGCCAGCTCAAGGCGGACGACGTACATGTCGAGCGCGCTTTTACGAGCGAGTACTTGCCACGCGATGCGGCGGGCGATTGAGCCGGAGGTGCAGGAGACATCGCGGTGCCACGAAGCACGTCGACGACGCGCTACAGCGGACAGCCGAGCAATTCGCGCTTCTGGCGAATGAACTTCAAATGATGGTCGAGGTGGTCGGCGTAGTCCTTGACGAACTCGGCCAGCGACAAGCGGCCGTGCTCGTTGTGATCGCCGACGCGGGCAAAGGCCTCCTCGGGCAGCCGGCGCAGGATCTCGGCGGTGAGCAGCCGGTTCTTCTCGAACACCTCGCACGCCATGTGGGGGTCGAGCTGGTCGTAGAACAAGTTCTGTGCGAAGCTCGATTCGTCGTAACCGAGCAACGTGGGAGGGCGCTGCTCGGCGGCGACGCGCTTCATTCGGTCGGCACCGATCAAGTCGCTGTCCATCAAGTGAATCACGATTTGCTGAATGCTCCACGTGCCTGGCACGGGAAAGGCGTTGAGCTGTTCGGTCGTGAGTCCGGCAATGGCTTGGGCCGGCTGCGCGGCGCCGGCCGCATAACGCTCGACGAGTTGGTCGTGCATGGCAAGGTTCCTCGTGCGGTGGGGTTGTTGTTCGCGAGTTGTATTCGCGGCGCGCAGCGAACGTCGGTCAATTGGACCCTATTGTGCCGAGACGGTCCGGGCCAGACTAGTCACGCCGCCGCGCAGTCCGAACGACGTCGTGTCGCAAAGCAAGAGATGCCGGACCGGCGAAAGGTTCGCTCGACGGCGATGCCCATGTCGCCTCAGGCTTCCCACTGTCGGATGCGCTCGAAGACGTCGAGCACGTCGCGCCGCTTCTTTTCGAACATGGCAAACAGCGCAATGATCAGCACGCCGGCAACGATGCCACAGGCGTAGAGAATCCAGGTCTGATCCAGGTCGACCGCGGCGTGCCAGATGATCGTGCACAGCGCCAACCCGAGAAAACCGGTACCCAGCAACAGGAACGCGCGGACCCGCAGCGCGATGCCGGCGAGGATTCCGGCGATCGACAGCCCGCCCAACACGAGCGGCAGCCACGGTGCTTGGGCCACGCCAACCAGAAAGATGTCGGCCGTCGACGACAAGTAGATCATCATCGACGCCAGGTAGCGGAGCGTGGTCATCTGGTCGTCGCTTAGCTGCGAACGATTCAAGTAAGCCGCCGCCAAAACGCACAGCGCCGGCGGAATCAGCCAGACCTGCGGGTGGACGAGGAAGCCGAAGCCGTCTTGCCGGCCCAGGAAGTACCACAGCCCGGCGTTGGCGGCCAACGCGGCCAACACGCCGAACCCGAACGACTTGCGGAGGACCGAAAGCGCGGCGTACAGCCCACCGACAACTAGCAATACGACCGAGTAGTCGACCGACACGTCGCCCGCCCAATAGCCCAAAACCGGCAGCAGCGGGAGGAGCGCGCCGGTGTTTTGGAACGGTTCGGCCAAGACCTCTTGACGATAGCGACGACACAATTCGGCAAACCCCACGCCAGCAAATGCGATCGCCATCACGATCAGCGGCCAGTACTGCTGGAAGAACCCGCTGAACAGCCAGGGCATCGACATGCGAATGTGTCCAAAGAGCATCGCCAGGGCGATCTCCGCGGCATAGACATAGGCGGTGCGTCCGCGCGGGCTGAGCCCCAACGGATCGCGGCCGGGCAGCAGCGCCGCAGCCAGCGCCGCGGCACACAGTCCGATCAACGTGACCGCCACCGTCGCGATCGCCAGCGGCGCGATCTCAACGATGCCGGCATCGGCGTATTGATAGGCCTCGGTGCCAAGCACCGCCACCAGCGACGCGGCGCACAGCCCGACAAGCGGCGGAGTCAACCGTTGGGCCGGCGCGAGCCAATCGTTCGTTGCCGCCAACAGCTTGGACAGCCCCAGCCCGTAGAACGCGGCGACCAGTGCCAGCGCCGCGGCCATGACGGTCAGCGCGTGGAGCAACGTGCCGGTCGTGCCGGGAACGAGCCAGGCCCAACCGAACATCACGGCGCCGAGCGCGCCCAGAGCGAGAGTGAGCTGTTGCAGCGTGCCGCGACGATCACCCCGAGCGATCAAAGCCACGCTGACGATCTGGGCCAGAACGGCTTGCGACGCGAGCACTCGCAGCGAAACGTCCGGCTGCGTCCATTCGACCAGTCCGGTTAGGCCAATCACTGCGGCCACCAGCATCAGGTTGGCCGGCACGAGCCACGCGAGCCCGGCGAATTGCGCGTCGCGATCGGTCGACATCCGCAGTCGTTCGGCGATCGAGCGCAGGCCCGCGCGCACGCTCCAGAGATAGCTGGCGGCTAGGGCGTAGGCGGCCAACACCATGGTTGCTGACCAGAGCAACCATTCGGGCGACAGGGCGAGCAGGTGCACGGTCATGCCGACCGCGACCAGACCTAAGACGTAAATCCGCGGGACGGCACTGCCGGCTGAGTCGTCCCACAAGCAGGCGATCGCTGCGACCGCTGTGGCGACCAACGCGGCCCAGAGCATGCCGGCGGCCGGGTCGATCAGCGTGACTTGCGCGGCGTCGGCCGAAAGTCCGACTCCGACAACGATCGCCAGCGCGGCAATGGCCAGCCGCGTTGCGCTGCGATAGGCGGGCGCAACGGAGAAGCGCGAGCCGGCGGTGCGTTCGCGGATGCCCAGCCGGTCGATCAAAAGCCACAGCGGAACCGGCGCCGCAAGCAATATGATGTTGGCCAGCACGAAGTTAGTCAGTCCGGGCAGCCAGTCGACTTCGAGCCAGGCCGTGGAGCCTGCCACGTTGATCATTAGCGCGGCATCGTACAAGTAGCGACGCCGCCCGAAGACCCACGCGCACAATGCTCCGGTGACCGCCAACACGACAAAGCCAGCCACCGGCCACCAGCTACTGTCGGACAACTGGCGCGCCGCCAATATGAACACGACGGCGCGGGCCGCATCGACCCAGACCGACGTTGACGAGCCAACCAACCACGGTCGCGCGGCACTGTTTGGCAGTGCGGGATCGTTTGCGTTGGACATGCCAAGTCGCCGCGCAACCGTTCGATCATGCCAAGTGACGGCCAACAAGATGCCGACGATGACCATGTGGCCGGTCAGCAGCGTGTCGTAAGCCAACCAATCGCCGATGTCCCACCGCCCTGCCACCGCGGCGGCCATCGTTGCCAGAGCCGTCAACAGCCCTGTCAGCGCGGCCATGCTCACGCGGCGACCCGCGGCCCAGGCCGTGGCACCTAACACGATGATCGCGGAACCGACGCCGATCCATCCCCAAACGTCGACCAGTCCGACGTGCATGACTTGCGACTGCGCAGCATGTCCGGTCGGATAGAAGAACACGTCGGCCCACGACCATCCGAGGACCAAGATCATCAGGGCCGGCGCCAGCGCAATCTGTGCGGCCAGCGCGTAGTCGAGCGGAAGCGACCGGCGCAGACCACGTGCGCGGCGGATGCGCTGCTGCACGACGAGCCAGCCAATCGCGTAGCACGCGGCGACGATTGTGTTGATCTGTGCCACGCGAATCCACAACGCGGCATCGAAGTTCCATCGGCCGGTCAGCATGACGAGCATTGCCGCGATCGTTGCCGCGCTGCCCAGCACCAGCCCGCCGGCCAAGGCAAACCCGCGCGAACGCAGGCTGAACGCATAGCCGACCAGCACGCCAGCGACCACGAGCACAGGCACGCCGTAGGACACGGCGATGTGCATCGAGCCGAAGACCGAGCTGGCGTCGGGTCCGACGATCGGTCGCGCGACCACCGCACGAGCAAGCTGATCAACGCCCAACCCGACGACGCTTATGCACGCGATGGACAACGACATGGCAACGCCCAGCACGGGCCATACCGGTCGCGATCCTGTTGGCTCGGCCGGCGATCGGTTTTGTGCAGCGACCCAGTTGATGATGGCTACGCCTAGTGCGATTCCCAAAACGCCCGCCAGAGCGAACCGTAGCTCGGGCCAATTGAGATAGATCGGCGCGGCTTCCAATGCCGGCACCGCGATGTATAGCAAGACCGCCAGCGGAGGCAGCACGCCAAGCAGAAGCACGAGCATCGTCGCTTGCCGCCGCAGGCTTGGACTGAACTGCCAAAGGCGAGCTGCTTGCGGCAGAGCACGGGCCAGCGCGTGCCGCGCCAGAATCGGCACACTTGCCAGGACCAGCCACGCCGCCGACGTCCAGCGCAATGTGCTGGCCACGGCCGTTTGGCTCTCGAATCGGGCGGCGATCATCGGGCACACGACGGCTGCCGGAACCAACGCGGCGAGCAGCCAAGCGGTCGATCCGGTTTGTACGGCCGTGGCGATTACCACGAGCAGGACCGCGGCCAGAAAAAGCCAACCGCCCCAACCCGAGGCCAGCGCGCCGGGCGATGCCGGCGCGGTCGATTGGCCCGTTGGGGTCGTGGCGGATTCTGCGGCGGCGGTCGTGGCTTGCGAGACGGTCAGCGCGGTGCGCGGCAGCAATTCTTCGTAGGCGCCCGGCAGGACGGCAAAGATTCCCAAGAGCACCAACAGCGCGATCATCGCGCCCGACACCACGCGGTCGACTGACAGCCAAGGCGATTCGACGAGCGCCGTGATGGGGTGTGGGCCTGCGTCGGAGTCCGTCGCTCTCAGCGTGCGGCGCGCCGCGAACCGCAGCACGATCCACGCCAGTGACAGTCCGGCCAGTGACGTGCCCAGCGCCTGCACGGTGCGCGGATCGAGCCAGGGCCAGCGGGCCTGCTGGAACCAGGATTGTTGTTCCAGCACAGTACCGACGCCGAACACGGTGGCCAGCGTGAGTGCCGATTGCATCAACGTGAATGCCGGGCGCCAGCGTGCCCCGACGCCGACGGCCAGCCAGGTTATCGCCAACCAACTCCAATAGATCGCTTGGACGGTCGTCGTCGTTGTCGGCACGACAGCGAACAGCCAAATCGCGGCCACGACCGAAACACCGAAGCAAGCCGTCCAGAGCACTTCTTCGAGCCGGCTTTCGAGCTTGCTGAGCCGGGTGATCGGCGCCACCAACGCCATCAGGCTACACGCCGTGCAGTAGACCAACAGGGCGGTCAGCTCAACATGCTCCAAATTGAGCGAGCCGCTGTAGCGAAACACGATGGCTTGCCACGTGCCGGCCGCCAGCAGACCAGCGCCGGCCCAAGCGAACAGTGCGCGCGGGCTACGAGCAGACCACGCCAGCGCAGCGGCGGCATACACCAGGTAGACCCAGGCGGCGCCGACCGGATCGCCTTGCTTGCCAAAGCCGAACCACGTGACCAGCGAGACGCTGACGGCGGCCAGTCCGGCGGCGGTGCAGGCGAATGCGTCGCTGGCGGTTTGCAGGCGATAGGTCGTGCGCCCGCCGTGTCGCAGCGCGGCGATCGCCGCAGCCGCGTACGACAGAACCAGCGGAACGAGTAGCGCGCCGGTGCTGCCCGACACGAATTGCTCGGCCAGTGCGAGTGGTTCTTGATCGCGCCAGGCAATGCGCCCCTCGAACAGATAGACCGCTAGCAAGTAGGTCGTGGTGAGGCACGCGGCGGCAAGCAGGTGCGCGGCGGGAACCCGGTAACGCCACGCGACGACAGTAAAGATCGCGCACTGGATCGCCGCGGTGGGCAACATGAAGCCGGGCGTGGGCCAGGCGATGGCAAGTCCTGCGAGCGAAACGACCGCGCCTAATACGGCGACGCTTGTTCCGGCGATCCGCAATCCGACCGACTCGTCCGACTCCAACCGCTGCCAGATCGCTAGTCCAAATGCCAGCGGAATCGAGCCTAACAGGCTCACCGCCGCGGATAGTTCGTGGAGCGTCGCCAACGGCCGTTCCGTCTTGACCAACAGCAGCGCCAGCGGCAACAGTGCGGCAAACGAGGCAACGCCCAGCAGCTTGAACAAGCGGTTTGCGCTCTGCTCGTCGAGTCGGGTGGATTGCGTTGCTTTGGCCAACGGCCAACCGCAGCCCACCGCGTAGCAGGCCAACGGGATGGCCGCCAACTGCCAGAGCGTCGCGATGCTGGCCTGCGGTCCGGCAAAGCGGCGCACGAGTAGCTGAGCAATCGAGGGCAGCATGACGGCGCCGGTCATCCAAAGCGCATTGCCCGGCACGAGCACGCGTCCGGCAAAGAACAGCAGCGTCGCAAACAGCGCGGCGCTCGTGACTTCGCCGGTGATGATCAAGGGGTGATTGCCGGCCGCCGCGGAGGTGAACGCGGCAATGGCCATGAAGTTCAGTGGAACCAGCATGCTGGCGATGGTGAGCAGTCCTTGGCTGGTCGTGTGCAGCCGCCAACGATGCTCGCTGTAAAAGCCCACACCAAACAGCGCGGCGGTGACGCCGTTGAAGAGCAGAAACTTGAGCAACGGGCGGTCCGCGATCTCGGACCAAAAGCTGATCACCAGCGCGATCGAGCAGCACACGATGAGCAGGCCGCCGACCAGCTCGCCCCAGCGGATGTTGCGCTCTTCCATAAATGCGGCCAGCCAGTCGGTCCACGTCGTGCGCGGCTCCGACACTAGCGGCGGCACCGTGACCGGCGCAGCGGGCTGCGCCGGGTGTTCGGTTGGCGGTTCGTCGGGACGATCCAGCGGATGCAGTTGTTCGACGGGCGTGCGCGCTGGCGGCGCGGCGGCATCGGACGATCGGGGCGGAGTCGCTTGATGTGGCGGGTGCGCCGGCTCGTCGACCACTTCGGCATCAACGACCGTTTCCGGCGCATCGGCCTCGGCCTGCGCGGCGTGTTGCGGAGATTCCGGCGCGGTGCGGGCAACGGACGATCGAATCGCAGTGGCCTGGCGCTCGGCGACGGTCGCCAGCAAATGTTTGGCCGTCGGTGCGTCGAGTGCGCCGGCCGCGTTGAGGCGACGTATTTGGGCGGCGATCACTTCCAGCGCCGCCTGGGTTTGCTGTGACGGTTCGCCCAACGGATTCGGCCAAGCGCACGCGCGGCACTGCCCGGCTTGAAGTGCGGTACCGCAACGCGGACAACTGGCCGAGGCCGTATCGAGCAAGTCGTTGTCGCGCGGCACGACCAGGTTGAACAGCCGCGCGCAAACGAGCCACAGACCGTGGCCAATCACGGTCACCGCGACCAGCAAGAGAAGCAGAGGCAGCAAAAGGTCGGGCATGCGATACACCGGTCGCAGACCGGTTTTGGCTGGTCACGCGGCGTTGCCGAACGATCCGGCACATTCAAATCGTACGGCGCGACTGGCGCCGACCGCTGATTGACTTGCGCCGTCGGCCGAAAGCGTTGTGGCAACTGGCTTTGGGGCAGCTCCAACGGATCCGTCGCCGCGGCCGCGGGGGGCGCCCAAGCCGAAGGTTTTCTAGTAAGTAGCACAGCCACCGGAATTGGTCACGAGAAAACGGGGCGGATTCGCGGCGCCGCGGAACAAGAAAATCACCCGTCGGGGCGCGTCCCGGTCGCGTGCTGATCGTGGGCAAGCCGCCGGGTCAGGCGGGCGACGACTTGCGGTTCGGCCAGCCAACGATTGTCGGTTTCCGCCGGATCGTCGCCTAAATGATAGAGCTGCCCCTGCGGGCCGCCGGCAACCGGTTGGACGTCCCTGGGCCGGCTAAAGCCGTGCGATCCCAGTCGCGTGATCAGCTTCCACGGACCACTGCGAATGGCAAAGGTTCCGTCGGCCGAGTGATGCACCACGGTGTCGCGCAGCGGGGCGTCGGCACTCCGATCGACCAACGCAGGCAGAAAGCTGATGCTGTCCTCGGCCACGTCGTCGGAGAGTTCTGCGCCGACGATCGACGCCACTGTCGCCGTCACGTCGGTCAGGCAAACCAGTTGATCGCTATGGCTGCCGGGTTGCACGACGCCGGGCCAGCGCACAATAAACGGAACGCGATGCCCGCCTTCCCAGGCGTCAGCCTTTTGCCCGCGCCAGGAAGCGTTCGCCTGATGTTGCCACTTTTTGATGTCGTCCGGCGTCCAATGGGCTCCGTTATCACTGGTGAAGATCACGAGCGTGTTGTCGGCCAACTCCTGTTGTGCGAGTGCGTCGAGGACGGCGCCGACGGCCGCATCGACTTGCGCGACGAAGTCGCCATACTCGCCCGCCTGCGCGGTGCCTTGAAACGCTTCGGTCGGCATCCAGGGCGTGTGCGGCGCGGTGAGCGGCAAGTACAACAAGAAGGGCGTGTCAGCCGACTGTTTGCGCACGAAACCCACGGCGCGATCGGTCAGCGTGGGAAGCGTGTCGATGTGGCGAAAGCCGGGCGCGATCGCGCCCTCGCGCCAAAAGCCGCCTCCGCCGTGGCGGCGCATCTTGCTGCCCGCGACATGCTCGGTGGGTGCCACGGTCGGACGGTCGTTGTGAACAAACACATAGGGCGGCATGTCGAGCGATGCCGGCACGATGAACGCCTCGTCAAATCCGACCGTGTTTGGACCGGGCGTTAGCGGCTGCGCGTAGTCAGTGCGCGGTGCGTTGCCCAGACCCAAGTGCCACTTGCCCACGCACGCGGTGCGATAGCCGTGTCGTTTGAGCAGCGATGCCAGGGTCACCCGGCCCGGCTCGATGAGCGCGGGCGAATAGCCGTTGAGCACTCCCTTCTTCAGTGCGGAGCGCCATGCGTAGCGCCCGGTGAGCAGCCCGTAGCGGGTGGGCGTGCAAACCGACGACGGCGTGTGCGCATCGGTAAAACGCATCCCGGCGGCGGCCAGCCGATCTCCGGCATTTCACCCCAGCCAATCTGCCCCGTG
>ERZ869936.357-NODE-357-length-46035-cov-5.815398_pt1 | contig 46035 bp, 49 predicted proteins | sample MGYA00520876_ERZ869936 | MGnify/ENA primary metagenome ERZ869936 (study PRJEB32218, sample SAMN09650985) | biofilter metagenome | isolation source: enrty point of leading RO module | place: Saudi Arabia: Thuwal, RO plant located on Red Sea | collected 2016-02-17 ... | reverse complement strand
CTTTTTTATTAGCAAAACCAAAATGTTGCATTATTTGCTCCAGTGTAGAATTTTCATCTACCTTTTTGAGTTCACTATTTAGGTGAATTTGCATGGTAACTAATTACAAGTGTAAAATTAATTTCATATTGGTGAAATTACAATAAAGGTAGATAGTACTTTTAATTAATTGTTAACAGAAAAAAAATAACTTTGGAATTTAGTTGCAACTAAGACTTTTAAATTAACGTCAGTAATTAAATTGTTTATATGAAAAACATAGTTATTTTGTCTTTTTATCTTTTTCTAATTGCTTCGTTTTTTTTCTTTAAAAAAAGCGATAAGGATGTTTTCGTTCATGAGTCAAAATTTGAAAGAAAACATCAACCTTTTGACCAATTTTACTTTCAAAGAAGTTACCCGGATATGGAATATGATGTTAGAGCTTACAATCAATCTTTAAAAGAGGTTCACGTCTTAATGCAACAAAACTTAAAGTCCGGTAAGAATGGTTTAAATGCTGACTGGAAGCAAGAAGGCCCTATAAATATAGGTGGAAGATTAAATTCTATTGAGGTTCATCCAACCAATCCAAATATTATTTTTACTGGTAGTGCTGCCGGTGGAATTTTTAAAACAACAAATGGCGGTAATACATGGACACCGATTGCAGACACGCTCTCTCATCTTGCTATAAGTGATATTACAATAGCGCCAAGCAATATTAATATTATTTATGTTGCTACCGGAGATCATAATATTTCCGGTTTGCCTCATGTTGGAAATGGAGTTTACAAATCTACTGACGGAGGAATTACATGGGAACAAAAAGGATTAACTAATGAATGTATTATTTCGCGAATCATTGTTCACCCAACTAATCCTAACATTGTGTATGCGGCAGCTATGGGCTTACCCTTTTTGAGGAACAACAACAGAGGTTTATATAAATCTATTGATGGTGGAACATCATGGACGCAAATACACTTTGTTTCAAACCAAGCAGGAGTGATAGATGTAGTAATGGATCCGTTTAATTCAAATGTGTTATACTGTGCAGGTTGGGATAGAATTAGAACAAACCAAGAAAGTACTGTTTACGGACCGGGAGCCAAAATTTGGAAATCTATAAATGGAGGTAGTTCATGGACACTTATGACGTCAGGGTTGCCAAATTATAATACTTGCAGAATTGGCTTAGAAGTTTCAAAGAAAACACCTAATACCGTTTTTGCAATTATTGTTGATTCAACTTTAGGCTTGGAAGGAGTTTACAGAACAACCAATGCAGGAACAAATTGGACAAAATTAGGAACCAATGGGATGGATTTAAGCTTTATGGGTGGCTTTGGCTGGTACTTTGCTCAGATAAGAGTTAATCCGAAAAATGATAATCATATTTCTTTGCTTGGTGTTGAAATGACTACTACATTTAATGGTGGTTTAAGCTGGACTAAAACCGTTCCTGATTGGTGGACTTATCAAGTACATGCTGATGAACACGATATGGTTTATATAGACTCTTCCAAAATTTTACTTGCCACTGATGGCGGTTTGTATAGAAGTAATAATAACATGAACAATTGGTCTGATATAGACGCTATTCCCAACTCTCAAATTTACCGACTAGCAATTTCTCCTCACACCAATGGTGTTTATACCGGAGGATTACAGGATAATGGTACAACTTCAGGAAACGCTTCAAACATTAATAGTTGGCCAAGAGAATTTGGTGGAGACGGATTTCAAGCCATGTTTCATCCAACTAACTCAAATCTCAGATATTATGAAACTCAGAACGGTGGACTGTGGTATGATGATGGATTTAGTGGAGTAACAAGTTTTGATAATGGCATTAATTCTTCTGACAGAAGGAACTGGGATATGCCAATCATTATGAGTAAATTCAATGCTTCCACTACTTACACCGGAACATACAGAATATACAAACAAACCGGAGCTCCATATGGTACTTGGTATCCTATTAGTAACGATTTAACGGATGGAGTAATTTTCGGAAACAACTTTCATAATATTTCTTCAATAGGCGAATCTCCTTTGAATGCCCAACATTTGTATGCCGGTACAAGTGATGGAAATGTATGGGTTACTACCAATGGAGGAACAAATTGGACTAATGTTACAGGATCATTGCCAGATAGGTATGTTACTAGAGTGGTAGGTTCACCAAGTAAAGCAAATACGTTTTACGTAACTCATTCAGGATACAAATACAATGATAATACCCCACATATTCACATTACCAATAATAATGGAAGTACTTGGACATCAATTAAAGGAGATTTACCAACTATTGCTATAAACGATGTTTTGGTTTATAATTTGAATAATGATTCAGTGATTTTTGTGGCAACTGATGGTGGTGTTTATGTTACAAAGGATGCAGGCACGAAATGGGATAGAGTTGGTGGTAATATGCCGGCTATTCCTGTGTTCGATATTGAAATAGATTACCCTAATAAAAAATTGGTAGCAGGAACTTTTGCAAGAAGTATCCAGTCATTTTCGTTAGACTCTGTTTTTACCACCTCCGGAACAATTACTTCATTATCTGAAAGCTCAGAAACTAATATAACTGTGTCTCCAAATCCTGTGGCAGAAAGGATAAGTATTAATGGTGTTAACAATATAAAGGAAGTTTGTGTTTATTCAATTTCCGGCAAAGTTGTAATGAAAACTTCTTATGAATCTGTGATTGATGTTTCAGAACTACCAAACGGAAACTATATTATCAAGGTGTCATCCGATACTCAAACATTTATCAAGAAATTTGTAAAGATTTAGTGGCAAAAGTATTATTTATAGACTCGGTTCACGAAGTGTTAGAGCAAAGGTTAACTACTATGGGCTTTGATTGTGTAGTGGGTTATTCCTATTCCAAAGAGGAAATTTTAAATACCATTAGTGAATTTACAGGAGTTGTAATTCGTAGTAAGTTTAAAATTGATAGAGAGTTTATAGATAAAGCAACTCAATTAAAATTTATTTGTCGTTCGGGTTCAGGGATGGAGAATATTGACGTAGAGTATGCGACTTCTAAAAGCATTTATTGCTTTAATTCACCCGAAGGAAATAGAGATGCAGTGGGTGAGCATGCTATTGCCATGTTACTTTGTTTGTTTAATAATATCATTCGTGCTGACTCAGAAGTTCGAAAAGGGATTTGGCATAGAGAGAAAAATAGAGGTGTTGAACTAATGGATAAAACCGTTGGTATTATTGGTTATGGTGTAATGGGAAATGCTTTTGCCAAAAGACTTTCAGGTTTTGGAGTGGAAGTATTGGCTTATGATAAATATAAAAGTAACTATGGTAATGAATTTGCTAAAGAATCTAGTCTGGAAGAGATTTACGGCAAAGCAGACATAATAAGTATTCATCTTCCATTGACAGAAGAAACTACTTATTATATCAATACAGATTTTATCAATAAGTTTTCCAAGAGCATTTATATAGTTAATACGTCAAGAGGAAAAAACTTAAATACTTCTGATTTAGTTGATGCACTGAAGTCCGGAAAAGTGTTGGGTGCTTGTTTAGATGTGTTGGAGTATGAAACATATTCATTTGAAAAAATTGATGAAGAAAATCTGCATGAGGATTTTATTTATTTAAGTAAATGTGATAATGTGGTGTTGTCTCCTCACGTAGCGGGTTGGACGAAAGAGTCGTACATTAAGTTATCCACTTTTTTAGCTGATAAAGTAGCGGAGAAGTTAAGTGAGTTTTTAAAATAATAAATACGACTAACTTTGTAGTCGATGAAAGAAGAAAAAGGAAATATTTTTACTGTCTTTGATGAGCTTTTATCCAGAGCTGATAAAGAAAAATTACTGAACCAAAAAGCAAAAGTGTTTTGGTTAACTGGTTTGTCGGGCTCAGGTAAAACAACTATTGCAAAGGGAGTGGAGAAAAAGCTCTATGAAAAAGGATTGTTGACTCAATTACTAGATGGAGATAATGTTCGGTACGGCATCAATAACAATCTTGGTTTTTCACTAGAGGACAGAAAGGAAAACATCAGAAGAATTGCGGAAATAAGTAAATTATTTTTGAATTGCGGAGTGATTACAATCAACTGTTTTGTAAGCCCTGAAATAGAGATGCGACAAATGGCAAAGGTGATTGTTGGAGCAGACGATTTTTATGAAGTTTATATAAATACCAGCCTAGAGGAATGTGAGAAGCGAGACGTAAAAGGTTTATATAAAAAAGCCAGAGCAGGAGAAATTAAAAACTTTACAGGGATTGACTCTCCTTATGATATTCCTGAAAACCCTGATTTAGATTTGCCAACATTAGGGAGAACGCTTGAAGAAAACATAGAAGAGTTATATCAGTTTATCATATCTAAAGTTTCATAACAGAAATATGAAACAACTAGCTTTTTTCTATTTATTGCTGTTTACCGGTAGTATTTTCTCTCAAACAGATACAGTAAGGGTTAAAAATCATTTAACCAATATTACCAAAACAGAAACTTCTAGAAACCATAGTAATATTAAGCTCCTAAATGGAATAGCAGATTACATTATGTGTGAATTTAAAATTCATCGTGCCAAAGAAACTAGTTTTCAAGAATATGAGGTAAATGGAAAAACCTATAAAAATGTAATTGCTTCTTATGGCAATCTTGAAGCACCTAGAATAATTGTCGGTGCTCATTACGATGTTTGTGGTTTTCAAGAAGGAGCGGATGATAATGCCAGTGGAGTAGTTGGACTTTTAGAGCTTGCTCGCTTATTAGACGGAAGTGATTTAGATATACGAATTGACTTAGTCGCTTATACTTTAGAAGAACCACCTTATTTTAGGACTGAATTTATGGGAAGCCATGTGCATTCAAAATATCTGGTGGATAATAATATTGACGTAATAGGTATGGTCTGCTTGGAAATGATTGGCTATTTTGATGATGCTAAAAAATCACAGGATTATCCATTAGGTTTATTGAAGTTATTTTATGGAGGCAGAGGCGATTATATAACCGTAGTTAAAAAACCCGGAGGCGGTAAGTTTGCAAGAAAATACACCAAAGCTTTTAAGTCACAGGATTTAATTAAAACAAAAAAGTTTGTTGGACCAACTTGGCTTCCGGGTGTGGATTTTTCTGACCATCTAAATTATTGGAAATACAATTTTAGCGCATTGATGATAACGGATACTGCATTTTACAGAAACAAGAATTATCACGAAAAAGGCGATGTAATGGAAGCGCTTGATATTCAAAGAATGTCTAAAGTGATTGATACGGTGTTTGCTTCTTTGCTAAAAATGAATAAGAAATTTTAACTTTGCGCCTATGCAAAAATATTCACTTACACATTTAAAGGAATTGGAGTCAGAAGCTATTTACGTTTTAAGAGAAGTAGCGGCTCAATTTGAACGTCCTGCCTTATTGTTTTCAGGTGGTAAAGATTCAATAGTAGTGGCACATTTAGCTCGAAAAGCTTTTTATCCTGCGGCTATTCCTTTTCCGTTAGTTCATATCGATACAGGTCATAATTTTCCTGAAACCATCACTTTTAGAGATGAGTTTGTAAAAAAGATTGGAGCACAGCTAATAGTTGGTTCTGTGCAACAAAGTATTGATGAAGGGAAAGTAGTGGAAGAACAGGGTTTAAATGCTAGTCGTAACAAATTACAAACAGTTACTTTGCTTGATACCATTGAACAAAATAAGTTTGATGCATGTATGGGAGGAGCCAGGAGAGATGAAGAAAAGGCTAGGGCTAAGGAAAGGTTTTTCTCTCACAGAGATGCTTTCGGACAATGGGATCCTAAAAATCAGCGGCCGGAGCTTTGGAATATTTTTAACGGAAAAAAACACATGGGTGAACATTTTAGAGTCTTCCCAATAAGCAACTGGACGGAGATGGATGTATGGCAATACATTCTTTCTGAAAATATTGAAATTCCTAGTATTTATCTAGCTCATGAGAGAAATGTGTTTAACCGTGACGGAGTTTGGATGGATGTGAATGATATTATTCTTCGTAAGGATAATGAAACTCCTATAAAGAAAACAGTTCGCTTTAGAACAATAGGTGACATGACTTGTACCGGAGCAGTGGAGTCAACTGCTGATACACTTGAGAAAGTAATACAAGAGGTTGCAGCCGCCAGAACAACAGAAAGAGGTACTCGAGCAGATGACAAGCGTTCTGAAGCAGCTATGGAAGACAGAAAAAAAGAAGGATACTTTTGATATGGAGAATGTATGATGGGAGATGTCTTATGGCAAGAAGAGTTTTATTGTTTTGGAAAAATACTAAGTGAAAATGAATCCAAAAACCTCTGAGTTATTAGATAGAACTTTTAAGTTTGGTGTTGAAATGATGATTTTTCTTGATTCGCTTCCATATAAGCCTGTTTTTTCTGTTGCTGTAAAACAATTGGCAAGATGTTCAACCTCTATTGGAGCTAATTATGAGGAGGCACAGGCTGCAGAAAGTAAAAAAGACTTTATTCATAAAATAGGCATTGTGTCAAAAGAATCTAGAGAAACGGTTTATTGGCTTAAAATTTTAAATAGATTATATGCTGAGCCAAACTTCTCTGATGTTTTCAATCAAAAAATTAACGAAGCTATTGAACTATCAAAAATATTTACATCAATTAAATTAAGTTCACAGCAAAACACAATTAAAAATTAAATATGTCAAATAATTCTAAAATCAACCATAATCCATCAAACATCTCCCATCAACCATCTCCCGTCAACCATGATTCTTATTTAAACATGGAGCTTCTTCGTTTTACAACTGCAGGTAGCGTAGATGACGGTAAAAGTACTTTGATAGGTAGATTGCTTTATGATTCTAAATCCATATTTGAAGACCAGTATGAAGCTATTGAAGAAAGTAGTAAACGAAAAGGAGAAGAGCACGTTAACTTAGCGCATCTTACCGATGGTTTGAGAGCGGAAAGAGAACAAGGAATTACGATTGATGTAGCGTATAGATACTTTGCTACTCCAAAACGTAAATTTATTATTGCCGATACTCCCGGACATATTCAATATACCAGAAATATGGTTACCGGAGCTTCTACTGCTAACTTAGCCATTGTGCTTGTTGATGCTAGAAAAGGAATGGTTGAACAAACCAGTCGTCACTCTTTCATAGCTTCGTTATTGGGTATTCCACATGTTGTTTACTGTATTAATAAAATGGATTTGGTAGACTATTCTGAAGAAACCTTTAATAAAATAAAAAGTGATATTCAGAACTTCTCTGCTAAACTTGAAACAAAAGATATACACTTTATTCCCATTAGTGCATTAAATGGAGATAATGTAGTGCATAAATCTGAAAATATGCCTTGGTATGAGGGAACTACATTGATGTATCTTTTAGAAAATATACACATTGCTAGTGACCATAATCACAGAGATTGTAGGTTTCCAGTTCAGTATGTTATTCGCCCTCAATCAAAAGAATTTCATGATTACAGAGGTTATGCAGGAAGAATAGCCGGTGGAATATTTAAGGCAGGTGATGAAATAAAAGTTTTACCATCCGGGAAAATATCTAAAATAAAATCTATTGATACTTATGATGGTCCTGTGGAAGAAGCTTTTGCTCCTATGTCGGTTACTATTACACTAGAAGATGAGGTAGATATTAGCAGAGGAGATATGATTGTTCGTGAAAACAATCAACCTGAAGTATTAGCCGATTTTGATGTAATGTTGTGTTGGATGAATGATAAAGGACTAGTTCCTAGAGGTAAATATTATATCCGAAACACTTCTAATGAAGCTAGATGTATGGTAACTGAGGTTAAATATAAGGTTGACATTAATACGCTTCATAGAATAGAAGATGACAAAAATATCTCTATGAATGATATTGCCAGAGTAAGCTTAAAAACTACAAAGCCTTTATTTGTAGATAGATATTCAAGAAACAGAAACACGGGAAGTATTATTTTAGTTGATGAAGCAACCAATGAAACCGTTGCTGCCGGGATGATTGTTTAAAGAACCTTCTTTAACAATCGTAATCTGTGTGAGTAGGAATTCGTTTCCTCATTAAAAATACCATAGTGGTCTAGCTTATCTATTCTAACTTTTCCTGAGGCATGAATTATTCTACTGTTTTCTAGAATAATTCCCACATGAATAATATTTCCTTCAGCATTATCAAAAAAAGCCAAGTCAGCTGGAGTAGCTTCTTCCAAAAAACTCAAAGTTTTTCCCAGCTCAGCTTGTTGAGAGGCATCTCTGGGTAAATTATAAGAATTAATTCTGTAAACCATTTGTACAAAACCTGAACAATCAATTCCAAAGGGAGTTTTTCCGCCCCATAAATACGGAGCGTTTAAATACAGAAATGAATCTTGAATGATATTTTTTCTTTCTGTTTTAGCTTTGATTTTGACTTCACCATCATAGCTAAAGTTTTTTCCGGAGATAATGGTCTTGTTTTTATCAGAAAGACCGCTGCCTATAACAATTGGGAAAATGTTTTTTTCATCTTTCTGGTTGACTAAACCAATAGGAGAGTAGCAATATGAGGTCGGATTTTTTTGTTTTGAAAACTCTTTTTGTGTGCAAGGAAGATATTGTTTTCTATCTACCCAGCATACATAACCGTCTAGTGTAATTTTAATCTTAGCCCACTTTTCAGTCTGTTCTAAAATTTCAAAATAATCTCCAAATAAGAGTTGGGTTACCATCTCACTTTTGTCAGAAGCTTCTACTCTACAAGGAACAATAGCAAGATGGCAAACACCGTATCTCATTTTACATATTTTCGATAATCATGGCAGAAGCACCACCACCGCCATTGCAAATGCCTGCTGCGCCCAGTTTTCCGTTGTTTTGTTTTAAAACGTTAATTAGCGTTACAATAATTCTTGAGCCGGAGTTTCCAAGTGGATGGCCTAATGAAACTGCTCCGCCATTTACGTCAACTTTTGCCGGGTCTAAACCTAATTTTTGAATGTTGGCTAAACCAACAACAGAGAAAGCTTGATTAAGTTCCCAATAATCGATATCCTCATTTTTTAAGTTTGCTTTTGCTAATGCTAATGGTAAAGCTTTTGAAGGTGCGGTAGTAAACCATTCAGGTTCTTGAGCTGCATCAGCATAGCTTACTAATTTTGCTAAAGGCTTAATTCCTAATTCCTCTGCTTTTTCTTTACTCATTAAAATCAATGCCGAAGCTCCGTCATTTAGTGTTGAGGCATTTGCAGCGGTTACCGTTCCGTCTTTTACAAAAACAGGTTTTAGCTGAGGAATTTTTTCCATTTTTACGTTTTTGTATTCCTCATCTTCGTTAACTACAATTGGGTCGCCTTTTCTTTGTGGAACCTCTACCGGCACAACTTCATTTTTAAATTTTCCTGCAGCCCAAGCAGCAGCACTTCTTTTATATGATTCAATGGCAAAGTTGTCCTGATCTTCTCTGGAAATATTACATTCTTTGGCACACAGTTCTGCAGCATTTCCCATATGATAGTTATTGTAAACATCTGTTAAGCCATCTAACACCATTCCATCTTTAGCTTTTATATCACCCAATTTAACAGCTGTTCTTCCATCAAGATAATGTGGAACCATTGACATATTTTCCATACCACCTGCTATTACAACATCATTGTCTCCTGACTTAATGGTTTGAGCTGCAAGGCTTATGGCTTTCATGCCTGATGCACAAACTTTGTTGACAGTAGTACAGGGAACATTTTTATCTATTCCTGCAAAAATAGCTGCTTGTCTGGCAGGTGCTTGACCTAATCCAGCCTGCAAAACACAACCCATAAACACTTCATTCACTAATTTAGCATCAATTTTTGCTTGTGCTAGTGCGCCTTTTATAGCCGTTGCACCTAACTGAGGCGCAGGTACTGTTGATAATGCTCCTCCAAAACTTCCGATTGGCGTTCTTACTGCCGCCACAATATATACTTCTTTCATTTCAATTGTGATTAATAAATTTAAACTGTACGAAAGTAACTAAACTAAGTAAGAATTAAAAGAGGTAAAAAGTACAATTAATTACTTTTTCTGCTTAGGGTCAATGGCGTCTGTAAGCCCTTCACCTACAAGGTTGTAAACGGTTACTGTGATGAAGATTGCCAAACCAGGGAAGATGGCTAACCACCATGCCGAAGGTGTTTGACGTGACATGGCAAGCATGGAGCCCCAAGTTATTTCTTCTGCAGGCATTCCAATTCCAATAAATGATAAGGTGGCTTCAATTAAAATAGCGGCAGCAATACCAAATGCAATGGCAATTAATACAGGAGAAAGCGCATTTGGAATAGCATGTTTTACTATCGTTCTTAGCTCGTTGTAACCTAAAGCTTTTGCAGCCTCTACGTACTCCAGTCTTCTGATTCTTAACAACTCAGCTCTCATAAATCGTGCAATACCTGTCCAGGAAGTTAATCCAATAATTACCATAACAATAGCAACAGAAGGTTTTTCAACGGTTGCAGAAATGGAAATAATTAAAAATAGGGTTGGTACAGAAACCATTATTTCTATTAATCTACTGATGATAATATCTAATGGAATAGTTACTTTTTTAGATAACAGAGGAATATTAGATAATACTTTTGCAAATAAATTAGCTAGTAGTAATAAGACAATAATTATCGTGAAACTTATCACAAGTTCAACGGCTACAGCTCCCATTCCTTCTGCCATTGCTTCTCCCAGTGTGTAAGAGCGGTTTCCAAAACCATAAAATATTCCAAAGAAAAGAGCCATTACATTTAAAATTATGGAAGCAATGGTCATTTTGAGTTTATCATCACCAAAATATCCGGCCAGCGACCCCATTAAAATGCCAATAAGTGCAGCAATTCCCATTGATATTAGCCCTACTAATAATGCAGTTTTTGTTCCGTGAATCATTCCTGATAAAACATCTCTTCCAATTTCATCTGTTCCCAGCCAGTGTTTCCATCTAGTAGATTCAACTTCTTGGTCGTCCATTGGACTTACGGAATTAGAATTAAGTACATCTAAGTTTTGTGGTAAGTAGGGGACAGGAGGCCAAATCACCGATTCATACTCTAAGTCTTTCCAGGTAATATTTTTAAAATCATCTTGCCACTCACCCAAGCCCCAATCTACAGCTATACCCTTAAACACCGGAAAGTATGTGTTTCCCTGGTAAGTACACATCAAAGGTCTTTCATTGGCTATAAAATCAGATAAAAGAGCAATGATAGCAAATAGCATAATTATTCTGAGCGACCATACAGCAAGTTTATTTTTCTTAAACTGCTTACGCACAATTTGCCAATAGCTTTCACTAGCTCCGGCATTTTTGCTTTCACGCTCTTCAATAATTATTGGTATGTCTTTTATCTCTTCAGTCATTTATTTTTTTCCGCTTGAAAAAGAAATTCTTGGGTCAACAAATGCATATAATAAGTCTGCCACTAAATTACCAATTAAGGTAAGAATAGCCGTAAACATTAGTACAGTATAAACAATAGGGTAATTTCTGGCAGTAAGTGCTTCTAATGTAAGCTTTCCAACTCCGGGTATTGAAAAGATAAATTCAATGACAAACGAACCACTTATCGCTAATGGGAATACATTGGCAAATAAGGTGATAATAGGAATCAATGAATTTCTTAAAGCGTGTTTCCAGATTACGGTATTTTCTTTTAAGCCTTTCGCTCGGGCAGTTCTTATAAAATCTTGTTCAATTACATTTAACATCCCTCCTCTCATTTGACGGGATATAAATGCAAATGAAGCATAGGTTAAGCAAAATACGGGTAGAACTAACCGATGTGTGGTGTCAAAAAATCTATCCCAAAATGGTGCGCTTTCCGGTAATTTTCCTAAGCTAAATGCCGGTGGAAATAAGTCTAAGTAATCACCACCACACAAAAAGATAATTAGTAATGTTGCAATCCAAAAGTTGGGTAATGAATACAACATAAATAGCGTTGCAGTAATAGATTTTTCAGTTTTTGAACCTTTATCAACCGCAGTTTTAATTCCCAAAGGTATGGCTACTAAATAAGCCAATATGATAGAAAGCGTACTTAATAAAACAGTCCATTGAAGAGCATCCCAAAGAACGGAAGATACAGGGCGTTTGTCTTTATAGGAAATCCCAAAATCTCCTACTATAAAATCGCTTATCCAGTTGTGATACTGGTTGTCAAAACCATACCATATAAACTTTGGAATATAATGTTGGTGAGGGCTTTGATTTTGTACAATGCTAATGATAGCTTTTTGTAAAGCGGTAAAGTTTGGTCGTACGGGAATAAACTCTTTATCACCGTTAACTATAAAATCAATATTACTGATAATAGTGGTAGCTGTTTTTTCGTCTGCGGTGGTGTAGAGAGAATTAGTGAATTCTTTTAGCTTTCTATAGTCTTCGGCTAAATCATCCGATACATTTAGAAGGAAAAGTTGGTTTTCAAATTTTTTAATTAGAGAGTAGTAGTTGGCAATTTGAGGCCAATCACCATATTTAAAAGAAAGCTTTTCTAATGTTTCTCTGTGAGATTTTTTATGAACTCTATAAAGTGTATCGCTATAGGTGGCGTTAGTAATAGAAAAGTAAAAAAGCGGTTTGTCTAAGCCTAATTTTGCTCTCTGCTCAATATAAGCTTGCTCGGATGCTAATTTGTCAGATGATTGTCCGGTGTTTGAGCTCTGGTTTAACATAGAGTCAACAGGGTCTCCGGGAGTATTAATGCTAATAATAAAGGTTAATAAGGATATTGCAACAAGTGTTGGAATAAAAATTAATAACCTTGTAATAATGTATTTTAGCATCTAAAACTTTCTATTACTTTGTTGTCGCTGAACCTGTTGTAAACGCTGCTTCCCAATATCCGGGTCTCATGGCGCTTGTTTCTGCATTGCCAAATCTATTGTGGATTGCAATTCTTTCTGTAGGTGCATACAAGAATATATAATGACAGTTGTCATGCATGATTTCTTGAAGCTTATAATTAAACTCAGCTCTTTTATCTTCATCTAAAGAAACTCTGATAGAGTCAATTAAAGCATCCGTTTCAGTATTTCCGAAACCGGTGTAATTAGAGCCACCGTTATAAGATTCTGTATGAAAGATTTGCTTATGGTCATTTGGTGTAGGAGCTGCTACCCATCCACCATAAAACATTTCGAATTTGTGATTTTTTTGATTTTCAATATAGATAGACCAATCTTCAGGAACTACATCTACTTTAATACCTACTTTTCTACAATCTTCCTGAAAGAAAAGTGCAGTTTGTTTTCTAATATCATTACCGGCATTAACGGTAAACTTAATAGTTAAGTCCGTTTTTTTACCGTTAAGTACCATATCTAAGGTTCCGTCACCATCACTATCTTTCCAACCTACTTCAGCCAATAATTCTTTTGCCCTTTCAGGATTATAATCAAATGGCTTAATGTTAGGATTATATTGTTTCTTTTTGCTTGGGTGTATTGGTCCGGTAACTCTTTGTCCGTAACCGTATTGTAAAATTTTAATTAACTTATCTACATCTACTAAGTGTGCAAAAGCTTGTCTTGTTCTTTTATCAGAAAACTTTGGTAAACGTGTGTTAATTCCCAGGTAATTGTAAGCCATGAACGGTGGAGTAGTAGCATTATATTTTGCCAGGAATTTATCATTTTTTAATAACTCTGAGAAGTCTTTTGGTTTAACGCTTCTCATCACGTCAATTTGTTCTCCTTTAAGAGCAACAAGTGCAGCGGTTTGGTCGTTAATGGTTTGGTAAGTGATTTGCGGAAGGTTAGCTACTAAATAGTCGTTTTTATTTTCAGTAACATTATCTCCCCACCATTTTTCTTTTCTTACTAAGGTTATTCTCTGTCCGGTAACCCACTCTTTTAAAGTGTATGCTCCAGAGCCTTTAATGTATTCTTTTTCTCTTTGAAAATTTTCAGAGTTAAACCAATCTGCAAATTCGGTAATTTTTGGATTGTCTTTTAGTTTATCAGCCTCAGTATTTAATTGAACAATGGTAAACTCATCCATTAAACCTTTTGGATCATAAGTGCTTTTTGGCAGAATAGAAAAATCACCTGAACTTGCTTCGGCAAGAATATATACTTTGTCACAGATAAAAGTAAACTTCTTAGGATCGTCATCATAAAACTTCATGTCTAAGATGAATTCGTAGTAAGGCTTTAATCTTGCGTTATCTACTTTTGGGTTTTTCATTACTTTTAAAGAAAACTCTACATCTTTAGCAGTAATAGGAGTACCGTCATCCCAGGTAGCTTCTTTTCTGATTTTATAGGTAATGTTTAATCCGCCTTTGTCATTCGGTTCTAGCTCAGGAAGGCTCTCAGCCAAAACAGGCACCAATTCTAAAGTTTTAAAATCTATGTTTAAAAGTGATTGAAAAACGTTTGGTAAAATATAACCGGCCCCTGCATCCTGATAGTTGTATGGGTTAAGCATATCTGCATCAGATAGCTCGTGCAATACGATGTTTGGGTTTACATTATTGGCATTATTGCCATTATCTTTTTTTCCTTCGCCTCCTCCACATGCTGTTAAAGCAATAGCCAGACCTAAAATGGAGAGTTGTTTTTGAGTTTTAAGTTTAATTGACTTCATCCCTAGTTTTTTTAGATAGGATTGCAAATATAACATTCCAATATTTTAAAAAAACGAAAATTAGATTAAATACTGAATTATTAAGATTAAGCCAGCTTTTTGGGTGGTAAGAATGAATGTTTTAGCTTTAAAAAAAGCGGTTATAAATATAAATAGCTTAGATAAAGGCAAATAAGCCTATTCTATGTATTGTTTGTTGGTTTGCATTTCGCTTTTACGCTTTTTCAGTTGAATCTCTAGGTCATTAAAAGTTTCAGCTACGGCTGCTTCAAAACTCTTTTCGTTAGATGAGGCAAATATCCTTGGGCCGGGACAACTTAGCCTGACCTCACAAATTTTACCTTTAGTATCGGCTCCTTTTTCTTCCTTAAAAAAAACGTCAGCCCGTATAAGCCAATCATACTTATTGGATAAAGCTTCTATTTTGTCTTTTACTAAGTCTTTTGCTATGGGGCTATTTTCTGTTTGTACAAATTGAATAATTGATTCCATAATGTTTTATTTTAATACCTATATAATGCATTTACTTTTGATGTGCTGTCCGGCATCTCGTCTTTTTCCATAAGATAAACGGTTCCTCCTTGCTCAAAAGTTTTTGCTGCCAATAGGTTTAGTAGTGATGTGTTTGCGGGTTGATTTTCCGCTTGTAGTTTTATCTCCTGTGTATTGGGGTTAAAAATGCCGTAAACATCTGCTCTATTTTGAATGAATAGTGTATCTACGTTTCCTTGCAATCCAACAGGGATTATTTTTTTAATATCACTGGAAGCTTTGCCTTTAGAAAGTGCATGTTGAAAAACGTCTAACTTTTTTTGTCTGTTTTTTCTAAAATGAGGTTTTAGTAATTCAAGAGCTTTTTCATGCATTAGGAAAACATCAATATCTTCAGGGTTAATGGAAATATTTTTTTGAAACAAGTTTTTATAGGTATTGATTTCTTGGTATATCGCAAAGTATGAGTCTAAACCACAAATTACTAATGGAGGCTTTTGATTGTCATGTATGACAGACATAATACCTTTGTCTATGGCTCTAAAATATTTTTGTAATTCATCTTTTGATTTGGCAGAACCTTCTCCCTGTCCGTGAAATGTGCCTTCTCCTTTTCCTCCTTGTTGAGTTCTAAACTGCAAACTCTTTTGTTCTTAGTCGTAACCAACTTCATCTTCCGGTTGTTGTGGAACTATATCTTTTACATCAAACTCGGTTATTCCATATTTACTTGCTTCATAAAACTTAACTCCATTAGCGGTTAATGATAATAGATAAAAAAGTCCATCTCCATTGAAAAATGGCATTAAAGGTTTAATATAGAATTCATTTGAAACGTAATTAAACTCTTCAAAATATACGGGAATAGTGTATTTTTCAAAAATTCCTTCAGAAAGAAAAATAGCCAATCCATCTGATTGATGTCTCCAAAACTCTTTGTTATTAAGTAGTTCATCAATCGGTTTAAGAAACGCTTCAATCTTTGTCTTACTCATTTCTTTTTCACTCAGCTTTTGTTTTACCTCTTTTAGTTGGTTTTTAAGCTTTAGTGCATCTTTTCCGTTAAGGGTTTCTTCTCCTGCTCTGTGAGTAGGTATGAATATAGAAACACAAAATGGTTGATGTGTTTTTGATAGTTTTATTACTTCTTTCTTTGTTATCATAATATACTTTTTGTAGTTGTTAAATTATTTTTCTACCCAATTTTCTTTTTCGTTCTTTTTATATTTTTGCTTAACGGCAGACCAAGCAACGCTATGGGCTGTTTCTTCTCTTGATTTGTCGTCTTTTCTATCTTCTGCTTTTTTATATTCGTCCCATGCATTATTATAAGCTGAACGATATATTTCTTGCGCGTGTTTAGGTAAAACACTTTGCACGTTTTCGGGTAGGTCGGTTAATTGTTTGTAAGGCATAAAATATTGTTTTTATTAGCTTGTTAAATCCATCTGGCAATTCCTACAATTAACAGTGTGATGAGTAATATCCAAAAGAAAAGTCCAATGGTAATACCTATGGCTTGCTTTGCTTTTACTTCATCATCTATTTTATTTTTAGTAATTATTTTTTTGGGAGATGGTGATGGAGGAAGCAATGCACCAAGTAAAAGCATTACAAACAATCCAATAAAAAAATAAGATAACCAAGGATAATCAACTTGGTAAGGTTTTATTGGTTCAACCCATGCTCCAATAGCCCATGAGAAAAGAAAAATAACTAAAAATATAAGCAATAATCCGTTTACCGGTCCGGGACCCGAACGCCTAAAAGCAAATGATAATAATAAAGCAAATAATACTGCTATTAATATTGAAGCTATTACTGATGTGTACATAATATTAAGGTTTTTAAGAGTTATTAAATTAGTTTTATAAAACTCCGACTAAGTGTGAACGGAAACTTAGCCGGAGTCTTTTTAACCCTAACTAGTCTTAGTTGAACTAGTTAGTTACTCAATTGTCAATTTGTTGTTGAGAGACCAGGCACCTCCTTCCCAGGCATTTTCAATAGCTTTTTCATATTCTTTCCAGCTATCTACTTTACCTTCTAAGGTAACTTCTCCGTTATAAACTTTTACATCAACCTGAGAAGAGCTTACGTAAGGACTCCACCATAACTCATTTTCTACTTGTTTTTTTATGGCTTCATCATCAGGTCTTCTAACTGTTAATGAATATGGTGGTGTTGGGTGATACCATTCGTAGTATGGGGAAGGACCATAGAAATAATAGGAGTAAGGATAATTCACATTTAACAAATTGTCAATAGCGCTTACTCCGTCTATTCCGCTTGCTATCCATTCTGCTTCGTTTTTTTCGGTATAGCTGTCAACTGTTCCTGATAAAGTTACAATACCATTATTAACGGTTGTTTTAATTTCCCATGGTTCGGTAATAGAATTTAATGTAAGTGCTGATTCTAATTTCTTTTCAATTTCCTCATCACTTGGAGTTTGTTTTCCTTTTACTTTAATTCTATTTATTACGCCATTTACGCCAAGTTTGTTTTTGGCTAAATTTTCACCTGCTTTTTTATCTTTTAGTTTATTTACGGGTCCTCTTAACGTAACCCATCCACCATTTACAGTTGGTTCTATATGAAATGAATAAACTCTTGGGTCATAAAAAGCCGCATCTTTTATGGCTTCTGCTATTTCTTCGTCAGTAACGTTTATATTTTTATTGGCTCTAAGGTCATCATCTTTTGCCCACCATTTTACTTCAAGTTTTGAGTCATCTACATCTTTTACTCCGGCTACCCATGATGACCAACGGGCGTTTCTTTTTTCTGCCGCACTTCCGACAACTCCTTTTAATTTAACTTTTCCGTTTTTTACTTCAACGTCTATTAATCCGTCATCCACCATTTCGTTCCACTTAAGAACTTCTTTGATTTCATTTTCTATTTCGAAATCTACTCTTTCGGTTTTGTAATCAATAGTAATAAGGTTTGTAAGCTTTACAACACCATTTACTGATTTTGCTACATCTGCACATAGTTCTTTTTCATGGTAGGAATCTACAACACCGTTAAGTGTAACGTTTCCTTTTTTTACCTTTACCTTTACTTCGTAAGAATCTGTTGCAGGGTCATTCAGTAGTGCCATTTCAACGCTGTTTTTTATACCTTCATCACTCAGTACTACCGGTGGATTTACATCTATTCGATTAGAAACAGAGCGCACACCCTTAACCATTTCGGCAAGCTTTGTAGCTCTTTCTTTGGCTTTGATGTTACTTACTGTTCCGGTAAGTTCGGCAATGCCCTCATTTACGGTTACTTTTATTTTGTTTACATCTACAGCATGGTCAAATTTAAATTGATCTTCAATTGCATCGGCTATTTCCATGCTCGTTAATTCTTTCTTTTCCTGTGCGTAACTAAAATTTACGCCTAGGAAAAGTATTAATAAGGTTAAGATTTTAGTTTTCATAATATATTTTGTTTTAAAGTTTGATGATTAAATTAATTAGTGTTCAACCGCTGAATTTTCGTAGTAGTTAAACAACTTTCTTTCATACCTATCGGTTATTGGTTCAGAGAAATCAAACTCCGGAGCCGATTGTATGGTTTCTTTATCTAAATTGATTTTTATTTCTTGATTGACGTAGCTTATTTCTTCCATCCAATGGGTGCCTACTAGTACGCGTTTACTCCATGGAACCCAATTTTTAGTATCCATCAGAGCATACACAATTTGCCAATCCAGGTCATCTACTATTAAGTCATCTATATGCCCAATTTTTCCGTCTGTGGCTTCAATATGATATCCTTTTACCTCTTTAAAGCTTCTCACTTTGGTTCTAGTGTTTTTTTCACTAATTACTTTGCTCGGTACCCGAAGTGGTCTGGGCGGATATATGATAGCTCTTTCACTTAATGGTGGTATATAAGGAAATGCCCAATAGTTTTCAATTTTATAATATCTATTAAGCGTTTCTTCATATTCTCTGGATATGGTAGGTTCAGAATCTAACGGAGGACATTTTTCTAAATCCTCTTTCGATAAATCAATAGGGAAGTGTTCATTTGTCCAGTCGGGTTGTTGTAAAAAAGCTCTGGGTATAATAACTTTTCTTCCCGGAAAGACAACTCCCAAATCTGCCACTAAGTAGCGTACTATCCATTTTTCTTCGTCAAATAAAAAGTCTTTTACGGTTCCTCTTATTCCGTCTCGTGTTTCTATGCCATAGCCAATTAGGCCGTTTAGTCCTTGTTTCATAATAATTAGTTTTTTTGGTTAGTAAATTAAATTTCAGTTACAGATGGTGGAAGAACCATTCCAAAAAGGGGATAAACTTTTTAAATTCGATGAAGTGACTTATATAGCTTTTTTACAAGTGATTTGTAAAGAAAGCAATGCTATAAAAGTGTGATGTGTTTTCTACAATGGTGTACAAAAAATTACACAAATTGCTTTTGGGTAGTAAGTTTATTAAGCACCTTTTTTAAGGCGATGGCATCTTTAATGATTTGTTTGTGGTCAAAAGCAATGGCTATATTTTTCCAGTTTTTTATTGCTTTAGCTTCTTTGGCATCATCTCCGGCTTTTAAGGTGCTAAGGTCTGCTTCTGCTAAAAAGGCAAATGATATTACTCTTCCTCTGGGGTCTCTTCCGGGTTTAGCATAAACACCAATTAAAGCCAGGCTTTTTAGGTTTAAATTGGTCTCTTCTTTAATTTCTCTTATGCATGCATTTTCTACTGTTTCGTTAGGTTCTACAAAGCCTCCGGGCAAGGCGTATTGACCTTTAAACGGATTGTTTTTTCGTTTGATTAATACGATTTTCTCTTCTGAAAATATTACGCAGTCTGTAGCGAGTGAACAATTGTGTTTCATAGTTTAACGTTTCATTCTAATGTCCATTTGCGGGAAGGGAACCACTATATCGTTTGCCTTAAATTTATCAAAAATTCCGAAGTTTATTTCACTTATTACTCTTCCTTGACGGTGGATAAGCGAAGATGTCCAGATGCGTAATTCAAAGTTAAGCGCACTGTCTTCATAACTCATAAAACGTACTACCGGCTCGGGAGCCTTAAGTACATTAGGGTTTTCATTTGCCACCTCTAGAAGTAGCTTTTCTACCAGATGCACGTCAGATGAATAGGCTACGCTAATCGGGATTTTGAAGCGCACCATACGGTCGTTATAACTCCAGTTGGTTACTTCTTTATTAATAAAGTCGGAGTTAGGGACTATAATGGCTATGTTGTCGTTAGTAAGTATGGTTGTTGCCCTTCCTGATATTTTTATCACATCACCTGATGTGTCGCCAACTTCAATACGGTCGCCTACTTTTATGGGGCGCTCAAATAAGATGATAATACCACTGATGAAATTACTGGTAATGCTTTGCAAACCAAAACCAATACCTACACCAAGTGTACCCACAAGTACTGTTAATGCACTAAGATTAATACCTGCAGATGACAAAATAATTATAGTACCAATTGTAATAACTGCATATTTAATAATGGTTGAAATGGCGTGCCTGATACCTATATCAAGTTTTCTTTTATTAAATACCTTGCTTTCTAAGATTTTAGTGGTTTTAGAAACTACTATAACCAAAAGTGCAATAAGAAAAAATGCTACTAGAAGATTCCACATGGTGATGACGTTGCCATCAATGAGAAAAACTTTGAAATCGAAATAGTCTTTGGTTTGTTGAAAGAAAGATGTAATAGTTTCCATGTAGCGTATTTTGTAATAAAATATGCCAAAACCATGCAAAACTTTAAAACGACCACTTTTTTTAGTGTGTTTTGAACCTTTAAGGATGGGCGTTGACCCTTTGAGGTTCGATGTCGAACCTTTGAGTATGGCAAGAGACCCTTTTGGGATTGAAGTCTATCCTATGAAGGGTGCCCGGAGACTCTTTGAGGGTCAAGTTTGACCCTCTGAGCATGGACGTTGACCCTTGAAGGGTGGAAGCCGGCCCTCAGAGGTTCGCTTTCCACCCTCTGAGCATGGAAGCCGACCCCTTAAAGGGTGGAGTTAGACCCTTGGAGGTTCAAAGCCGACCCTCTTAGCATGGAACGAGACCCTATGAAGGGTGGAGTTTGACCCCTGAGGGGGGGTGGATGCCGACCCTTTTAGGGTACGGATAGAATTTTTGATAACTCAAAAAGAGTGTTCTGGATTGGCTTCGCTGAACTTACGTTTTCCGTTTTGTGGATGGGCGATAGTGATTCGATTACTTCCTTAAAATTTTTTCCATGGCTTTGCCTTTGGCAAGCTCATCTACTAATTTATCTAAATATCTTACTTGTTGGGTTAGTGTATTATCTATTTCCTCAATACGATAGCCGCAAATTACGCCTTTAATGAGGTGAGCATTTGGGTTTATAGTAGCTTGTTGAAAGAATGCTTCAAAGCTTACTTTTTTGTCAATTATCTCCTGGATTTTCTTATTATCAAAGCCTGTTAGCCATTGTATTACTTGGTGTAGCTCTTCTTTGGTTCGTCCTTTTTTTTCCACCTTTGTAACGTAATGCGGATAAACAGATGCAAAGGTCATCTTAGCTATTCGTTCGTTATGTTCGGGTGTTACTTTCATTTATTAATGTGCGATAACGTTCCCAGCTAAGCTTTGGTGGGCAATAACAGAGGGTAGTGTAAAGTTAGTGAATTTCTATTTGAGTTGATAATTTCATTAGTAACGAAAATAGCCCACTGAAGCTTAGGCTTTGTTGTACTTCGTTTTTTATTCTTCGAATATTGGATATACAGTTTTAATTTCATTGTTTTTGATTACAAAATCAACACGTATGCCTGTAGCTGTTTGAGAATGGAAAATTGTAGGTTCTGATAAGCATTGTTGTTTGTTTTTATAAGCATGATATATTTCTAACATGAATTGACTTGGACTCCATTCCTTAGGAAACATGGTTGAATCATTTTTTAAATAAGTTCGGTCTCTTTCCTTTGAGTAGTATTCAATATCGGCAATCCAAACGCCTTTGGTATTAGGCCCTTTTTTAACTACACACTTTTTAATATTCTTGTTTATTGAAGATAAAAGATGTATTCCTTTGATTTTTTTGTCGAGCTCACCTTTAATTGTGTGATTTAATAATTTATAGCTCACTTTGTCGAAATCTTCATCCATAGGGGTTAAAATCATTCTATTTGTCAATTTGATGATAAATTCTTTTTTACAAATTGTTTGAGCAGATTTAGAATCTGTTTCATTGTATTTTTTCCAGATAGAGCAATTTTTTCGTAGTTTGCTCAAACTAGAATGTCCAGAACATTCATTTCCTAATATGCCTTTTAAAGAATATGGAGCTTCAACTATTCTAAAGGGTTTATCAAGGTTGATGTATTTATTATCTGATCCTATTCCTTCTAAACAATAAATCATGCTTTTTTAATGAAGTACAACAAAAAAGCTAAAGTAAGTTTCAATTTGCTTTAGCGTAAGTTATCGCAAGTTAGTCGGTTTTTAGGTAATATTAAAATTTATAAGTGCCTACTAAATGTTTTTCTATGTTTCCTTCCGGGTTTTCTATCTCGGCCAGTTTTTCTTCTTTTGCAGCGTATCGCTTTATGATTTTAATAACAATTAATGCCAATGGAATTCCTAAAAGAGAATCAAAAATGTCGGCAATGGTTAGGTTTATATAATCTTCTACTGATGTAGAGTTAAAGGCTACTTTTATAATGTATTGCCCTACATAGTTAGATATTATCCATAAAGTCCACCAAATGCCAATTAGTGCTGTTCCTTTTGTGTCGGAGATGTTATCAGTAGCTTCACTTATAAGTTTAGATGTTTTTACCCACATTTCTTTCATAATTTGGTAAGGAATAAATAATGAAGCTATAGGAACAAACCAGCCTCCTGCTGCCCAACCTTCAGAATATCTGCACTCAGTTCGGTGGTGTAAATTGTAATAGGCTCTTCTGAACCATCTTATAAATGTTATGCTTGATATAATAATTAGTACGGTGTATAAAAGCCCTATAATTTGTTCTCGTAAATCGTTAAATGTTATCATTTGCTCTGAAACATCTTCATTGTTTTGTATTGCTTCAAGTAAGGTAAATTGTAAATAAGAGGAAATGATAGAAAGCATGTCTAACGCCATGACAATATAAATAAGCTTAATGGCTATTTCAGCTCTTTTTTTGTTTGGTCTAATCAGTGCCTTTTTGTCTTCAATTTCTTTCTTTACTTTTTCGTCAATTTCAAAATTAGGACACTCTACTTCAAAATCAGCTTTTTGATTGGTAATGCTACAAATTAGTCCTTGTTTTAAATCTAGTCGTTTATTAGAACATTTCTTACAAAAGACTAATTGTTCTTCTCTTGTCATTGAGTTGGATTGTTGCTTTATGGATGGAAAAGTAATTAATTTTGCTTATTAATTAACAAAAATTATTCGGCTAATTGCGCTGCAATGTATCCGCCTGTCCAGCAGGCTTGAAAGTTAAAGCCGCCCGTTAAACCGTCAATATTTAATACTTCTCCTGCAAAGTACAAGTTCTTTACCTTTTTGCTTTGCATGGTTTTAAAGTCTATTTCTTTTAAATCAATACCGCCTGCTGTTACAAATTCTTCTTTAAAGGTAGTTTTCCCGTTGGCTTGGTATTCATCTTTGGTAAGGGTAGCAGCAAGTTGTTCTATTTCTTTTGCGGAAAGCTCGGCTGCATTTTTTTGTGCATTGATGTTTGCCTTTTTGAGTAAAAACTCCCACAATCGGTTAGGTAAGCCAAACTGATTGAGGTTGATGAGTTGCTTTTTAGGAGATTCTTTTTTGAGTTGTTGAAGTTGTTCTAGTATTTGGTTGAAGGCTTGGCTGAGCCAATTTACTTTATAACTAAACTGGTAGTTGGATGCAAACAATTCTTTGGCGCAAATAGCGGAAAGTTTTAATACTGCCGGGCCGCTAATTCCCCAGTGTGTAATAAGTAATGGTCCTGTGCTTTCTTGTTTGGTGTGTGGAACGGTTACAGTAGCATTTTCAACGCTAATTCCCATTAATTCTACAATGGGATTCTTGGGTAAATTAAAAGTAAATAGTGATGGAATAGGAGACACGATGGTATGTCCAAGTTCTTTGAAAATGTTGTAAAACTCTTCTTTGTGGTGACCGCCCATAGCTACAATTACTTTGTCAAAGAGCTGGCTTTTACCGTTTGAAAAATCAATTTGTAGTTGCTCACTTTTTGGAGTAATCTTTTGGACTTGATGATGAAGTTGAATATCAATCTTTAACTTTTCAGCTTCATTTAGGAAACAATCAATAATGGTTTGTGAGCTGTTGCTTTTTGGAAATACTCTTCCGTCCGGTTCGGTTTTAAAGTCAATTCCTCTGGCTTTAAACCATTCTTCTGTATGTATTGGATTGAACTCAAAGAAAGGGGAGATGAGTTCTTTTTTTCCTCTGGGATAGTAATTAACCAATTCTTTTGGATTGGGTTTATCTGTGGTGACATTACAGCGTCCACCTCCTGAAACTTTTACTTTAGAGAGTAGTTTACCCGTTTTTTCGAATATGGAAACTTTAGCATCAGGATGAAATTGGTGAATGTTTAATGCCGCAAAAAAGCCGGCTGCACCGCCACCAATTACAGCAACTTGCATTAGCCTACTAAAACGTCTTTAATCTTGCCTTCTTCCTGGTATTCTGTGTCGGTATTGATGTCCCAAAGATTGGCGTTAGATGTTCCCAGTATTTTTTCAGCTGCCAATAATCCCATTAAAATGGAGTGGTCTTGATTATTATATTTAAACGAACCGTATCTACCAATTGGAATTAGATTTTCTACTTTGTTCAAATGCGTAATTACTTTTTGAATGTGTCCTTGATAGCCGGTTTCGTAAACAGGGTAACATCTTGGTACACGCATTACAAATTCATTAATAATAGGAACTTCCGGTTTTACTAAGCCTGTTTTTACTACTTCTTCTTTTGCCATCTGAGCAATTTTGGCATCGTCCATTGTCCAAATTTCATCTTCAAAGAAACTCCAAAACTCTAAGCAAAGTATGGATGTTTTCTTGTCTCTGTTAAGGCTAGGGCACCAGTTTCTAAAGTTGGTAATCCTTCCGTGAAGAACATCCGGTGAGTGGACATACACCCAGTTGTCTTTAAATAAATCTAATGAATCAACCTCAAGATAAGCTAAAATAGTGTTTCGGAAATACAGTTTATCGCAAGCATCTAACACTTCTTTTGGAGTATTTTCCATATTCTTTACCAAAGTAGTAATTGGCATGGATGAAACTACTTTGTCTGCTTTTACAATGCTACCGTCTTTTAATTCAATACCTACAGCCTTTCCGTTTTCAATGATTAACTTATTTACGGGAGTGTTTAAATGTACTTTTCCACCATTTAGATTTACGAAATCTGCTGCTCTTTCATAGATGGTTCCTGTTCCGTTTTTTGGAAAGGCAAATTGGTCCACTAATGTTTTGTGTTTTTTATTCTTATCACCAAACATGGCACTTTTTACCGCTTCAAATAAAGAAAGACTTTTAATTCGTTGGGCAGCCCAGTCAGCATCAATTTTAGAACAAGGAATACCCCACAGTTTTTCAGAATAGTTTTTAAAGAATATTTCAAACAACTTTTTTCCAAAACGATTAGTTACCCACTCTTCAAAGGTTTTAGGGTTTTTGATAGGAAACACTCTTTGTTTAGCATAATAAAACATAATGCTAATAATGGTAAACGGACTCAAGTTACCTAGCACATTACCCAACTTCAAAGGGTAGTCAAAAAATCTCTTGTTATAATAAATTCGGGTTAGTCGGTTAACCAGTGTGTAATCGTTTTTTACCAACTCACTAAAAAACTGATTGATTTTTTTCTCTTTACTAAAGAAACGATGTGGTCCAACATCTACTCTTTGCCCCCAAAGGTCAAAGCTTCTTGCCATACCACCTACATAAGGGCTGGCTTCGTAAACATCAACCTTTACTCCAGCTTTTGAAAGCTCGTAAGCACAGCTTAATCCGGCAGGTCCGGCACCAATTACAATTACATTTTTTACTTCACTCATTATTTCATTGACTTCAATTGGTTCAAATACTGGTTAGCCATATCGTTATTCCCTTTTTGTTTGTATGCGTTGGCTATCAGTTCATATAATTGTTTATATCCGGGATTGTATCCAAGAGCCTGGTTACCATAAGTTATTGCTAAATCAAGTTGCCCTTGATTGTAATAACAAAATGCTAAGTAATAATAGGCATTTGGATAGGCTTCTTTAATTTCTGTAATTCGGGTAAAGGCTTGTGTGGCTTCTGCGTACATTCCTTTCATGTAATATGCATTGCCAATGGCTTCAAGAGCAGGAATATAATCAGGATAAAGCTGTAAAGACTTACTTGCTGCTTGAATAGCGTAATCCGGTTGTTGAATGTTAGCATAGGCAACAGAAAGTCCGTGATAGGCTTCTTCACTATTCGGGTTTTGTCTAAGGTATTCGTTAAACTTGGCGATTGCTTCAATAAACTTACCCTGATTAGCTAATTCAAAAGCCTCATATTCAAGTTTGTTTTCTCTCTTAATTACCACTGCAATTGGTTTTCCTTCCACTTCTATGGCTTTAATAGTTCCGTAAGGAGGAAACAACCCTTGCTCTAATTGATGTTGATTAATGTAGGTGTTAACTCCTAAATAGTAGTCCCAATCTTTTTTACCTCTGTTATAATATGCGGAATAACTTAGTTGAACATTGGGTAAGTTTCTGAAAAAATATCGAGCACATTCCCCATGATTCACCACTACTTTTATGGTGTCTTTTCTTTCGGCTAAATTTTCATTTTCTATGAGCCACTCCGCTGCTTGTTTCATACTACGGAAATAGTAATCTAACTCATATTTTCCATAAGCTTTTTTAACTCCTCCTACAAATTCATTAAAATAAACATAATGGAAGGGATGGTTTTTTGCCATCCAAGCAAAAGTTGGGGTAGAAAGTCCAAAAAACAAGACTGAAACAACAATAGGTGTAATAGCTTTTTTACTGATTTTACATAGGTAATTCCAGCCTAAAGCTGCCATCACTACCATTGAAGGGTAAACAAACAATAAATGCCTCCAGCCTCCATATACGTTAGAGTTTTTGTAAATCACATAGAATATTGGAAATACAAACGAGAACAATAAGAAGAAATGTATGTAAGAAGAGGTTTTAAAATTTGGAATGCTTAAAAGAGCAAATAATACTAATCCAAAAACGGCTATTAAAGGTGTGGTAATAAAAATAAACTTTGGAATGTAATTCCATGGTAGTTTATCAGAATACACATTCTCACCTTCAAATAGTTGTGTCATGGAGTTGCTAATGTTGGTGAGTTTATCCAATGCCTCTAATGGATTTGATAAAGGAGATTCCAATGCAAATGGCCAAGCAATTATTCCAATAATATACGAAAGCACTATAACTACAATAGATGAAACAATGAGAGTTGAATAAGATTTAATCCATTTGAAATTAAATAAACCAAACAAGCCTGTTTCTTTAATTACAGCTAGAAATGCAAATAAACCTAAATAAGGATAAAGAATAAAACCTCCAACCCTTATGCTTATCGTAAAGCCGATAGCCAGTCCAAGCATAATAATGTCATGCCAATATACTTTTAGCTTATTTGAAAATAGCTTAACCATATAATAAATGGACATGATATAACCCATGGTAAATGGCATATCCATAGGATTAGTCATAGCATGACCAATAAACCTGGGAGAAGCTAATACAACTATAATAGAAAAGACAGCTGCACGATACCCTGCCAATAACTTAGTCAGAAAAGCTATAAAAAAAAGAGCAGCCAATCCTGTTAAAGAGTTTAAAAAGTGCCTAAAGTCATAAACAGCGTCAATATCAAAGGTTTTTATAAACCAGTATGCTATTAAGTCAAACGATTGACCATAATAATGTAGTAGTGTTTTTGGCTGGTCTAGACAAGTTTCGTCACCATTTGCAAAATAATCATAAACGTACCCGGCCTGTACATGGTGAATATATTCGTCACCTGAAATTCCGAAATCTTTGCTTAGGTAAGGGAAAAGGAAAGAGCTAAGTAGTATTAAAAGTCCGTAAATAAGCCTATATACAGCATTTTGAGAATTAACTTTAGCCTTCAAAAGCTGAATAGGTTGGGCAAAGTGGTAAGAAAAAATATGTACCAACCTGTCTATAATGCCTTTAAAATTAATGGAATTATTAGCTAATTCTTTGGTTGAAACCGAAGTAAATTTATTGTTAGCTCTTTTTAAATTTCTGACAAACTTATCTCTGGAAAGCCCTGATTCAAAGAGATTAGTGAGTAGGGTAGTTGCATTTCCATAAAAAATAGCAGTATCAGTTTGGTCAAAGTCTAGACCTGTGAGTAAATGATTAAGCTGATTTTTTGCCTTTTTAACATTTGAGTAAGCATTGTGCTGAATAGTGGTGAGTTTTTCATCAACTCCAACATTAAATGCTTTAAATTCTCCTTCTGTAATCTTATCAGCAAAAATAAGAGTTGCATTGCCTTTATTTTGGGCAATCTGTGGTAGTATGTCTTCGGAAGAGTTAAGTTTGGTAATCGTATAAATAGCATCCACCTCAAAGTCTAGATTACCTATTACAAACAAGCTTTTGCGCTGAATGTTAGTAGGAGCTTCCTGTTGATTTTGCTGTTTTTTTGCCATTTAGATAAAAAGAGCCCCAAAAATAACAATTTCGTTTATAGTAGCGGCATATCCACAATTTAATAATAATTAACATAAAAAGTTGAAAGATTTAACCTAAAACATGCACTTAGTTGACTAAAACCCAGTAATTTTGTGTCGGATGGAAAAAGAAGTAGCTATAGACGGTATAGGCAAAGTGGTATTTAAGGTAAATAAACGCTCTAAATACTACCGACTGAATGTTGAGCCTTTTAAAGGCGTTAGAGTTTCTATGCCTAGATATGGAAACTACGGTGAGGCTAAGCGGATGGTAGAGAAAAACCGTGAGTGGGTAAGAAAGCAGTTACGAAATATGCGTAAGCTTGAAAAAAGCTATGTTTTATTTGATGAAAATGTAAAGTTTGAAACTCGATATAGAAAGTTAGTGGTTAGAGAAGGTAGTTCTGATAAACCAAAGTATAGAATTAATGAGCGTACTTTAGTGGTTGAGTATCCTGTTGGCGGTGTTCCAAATAGAAAAAGCTTTCAGGATTTTGTGAAAAAAGCCATTGAGGAAACATACAGAATAGAAGCAAAAGAATATTTGCCTAAACGAGTTAAGGTGCTTGCAAGAAGGTTTAATCTTTCCTATAAAAGTTTAACGATTAGAAATTCAAAAACCCGCTGGGGAAGCTGTTCAGTGGATAACAGAATAAATTTGAGTTTATATTTAATGAAGCTACCGGATAAATTAATTGATTATGTGATTTTGCACGAGTTGGCTCACACATTGTTTAAGAATCACGGAAAAAATTTCTGGAGGTTTTTAGACATTCTTTGTCCTAATGCGATTAAAATAGACAGAGAACTTAGAAAATTTAACTCACGCCTGTAATAGTGTAAGTTTTCCCTTTAAAATTTATAGTATCTCCTACTTTTTTTGATTTAAAAACCATGCCTATAGGTGAATAGGGTGAAATAACATAAACTTCCTTGCCTTCAATTTGTAATTTTCCATAAGCAATTGAAAAATAAAAAGTTTCATGGTTTGTTTCAACTAATGATCCGGTGGTAATAATGCTATTTTTATTATCAGGGTTTAAGTTTTTAAGTTCGTTTAACAGGTTTTTGGTGCTGATTTTATTGTTGGCCAGTTTATCTATTTCTGATTGAGCCATTTCACGACCGGTTTCATATTTATCTCCCATACTGCTTTTTGTTTCATTGTCTCTGGCCTGCATAGAAGTTTCTATGGCACTGGAAAGCTGCATTAATTTTTCTTCTAAATCAGAAATGAGAAATAGATGTATTTTTTTCTTAAGGTCAATCATTATTGCAAATATAATAGGATAAAAAGTATGTTACAGTATTCTTTTTTCTTATGTTTAGGCAGTAAAACTACTGCTTTGGATAATATTGAGATTGTTAAGGTAACTGAAACAGAGGAAGCTATTGTTAAGTTACGAAGTGACGGAATAGTTCACGTTCACTATAAAGAACATACGGAAATTACAGTTGATTTACAAATTAAAATGTATAATATCTTCATGCAGATGTGTGGAGATGTTAAACGACCTTTTTTATTTACAGCCGAAGATTATGTAACTGTGGGCAAAGAAGCCAGAGATAATGCCATTAAAATGGAAGACCGTTATGTTGGAGCGGTTACGGCAGTAGTTGCCAATTCTGTAGCTTATAAGCTTATTGCCAATTTCTATGTAAAAATAAATAAGCCTAAAACTCCATTTAAAGTTTTTAATACCCAAGAAGCTGCTATTAAATGGCTTAAAAGCGACTTCGAAAACTAAGTATTTATACTTAGTTTTTTATATGTATTTATACTGACAATAATTTACTGTTTATTTCATATGTTTGCTTTTTAGGAAAAGCATAATTTACATATTTTTTATTTCTTAAAATTTAAATTGGTAAACTTGATGAACTATTTAAGGTTATTTGGTTTAGCTTAAAATATTATATAAATGAAAATATTAATAGCAGACGATCATAAAATAATAAGAAGCGGCCTAATTGCACTTTTTAAGTCTGAAAATGAAGAAATGGATATTTCTGAGGCAAGCAATGGCCGTGAGGTAATTAAAAAACTTGAAAAGGAAATCTTTGATGTTGTTTTAATGGACATAGGAATGCCTGAACTTAATGGTATAGAAGCCACTGAAATAATAATGAAGCAAAAGCCGGACACTAAAATTTTGGTGTTTAGTGCTTATGATAAAGAAAAGGAAGTAAGGAAAATGCTGGAATTGGGTGCTTTGGGTTATGTATTAAAAGATGATGCACCCGATGAGCTGTTTGAAGCAATAAAAGCTGTGTCTGAAGGAAAACAGTACTTAAGTAGAAATGTGTCGAACAAACTACTTAATAATTTGTTTTTAAAAAATGATGGTAAACGAGAACAAGTGCAGGCTGATATTATTTCGGAACGAGAATTAGAAGTTTTGAGATATATATGTGATGGATTTACCAATAAAGAAATAGGAGAGAAGCTTAATATTAGTGAACGTACTGTAGATTCTCATCGGAGAAATTTGCTGCAAAAAACAAATTGTAAAAATTCCGCTGAGTTAGTAAAGTATGCTTTTACTAATAACCTGATAGGCGATAGTATTTAATCTTCTTTTTGATAGATGATAATATGACTAGATATTTGAAACAACATAACAATGGAAATATTAATAGATCAAGATGCTAGGGTAACCTCTAAATTTAAGGATGAAGAAATTGACTTACTTAAAAAGTATTTTGAGTACAGCTTAAAGTATCAGAACGAATTAAACGAAATAATAACATCAGAATTGGCTAATCATCCGTTATTCGGGCCACTTATTTCAGCTCAATCAATCGAACAAAGAGAAGCTCAAAATAAAAGATCTTTAGAATTACAACGTGCTGCTATTTATGAGGGTAAATGGGACGAGTATGTTCAGGACTTAATGCAGCAAGGAGAAGTATATGCTAAAATGAATGTAAAGTACTCAGATTGGTATGACATTGTGAGATTATATAAAGCGAAGTTAATTCCCTTCATAAAAAGAGATTTTGCAGAAAGTGCAAATGAAGGAATTGATATAATGAAAGGGTTGGGGCTACTTATTGATTTTGCAATGTATACCATTGCTCAATCCTATTTTAATGAAAAGAATAATGAATTAGAAAATAAGGTAAAAGAAAGAACAGCACAGCTGACAGAGATCAATAAAGAGTTGGAAAGCTTTAGTTATACTGTGTCGCATGATCTTCGAGCTCCGCTTAGAGCTGTTGACGGATTTGCTAAGATATTACAAAAAAAATATGAGTCTCAATTAGATGATGATGGTAAAAAGTATTTAGGAATTATTACCAGAAGTATATCAAAAATGGGTAATCTAATTGATGATTTGCTTGCTTTTTCTAGAATGGGAAGGTTAAAAATGAATGAGAGCAGGTTTAATTGGAAAGGTTTATTTGTGGAAGTTTATGAAGACTTGAAACTTGCTGAAGAAAATAGAAAAATAGACTTTATCATTGAAGATTTAGGGGAAGTAAATGCTGACCGTGAAATGATGAAGCATGTGGTGAGTAATTTATTAGGAAACGCCATTAAATTTACCGGAGGTAAAGACTATGCAAAAATAGAAGTAGGCAATAAGAATATCAATGGGGTAAATGTAATATATGTAAAAGACAATGGAGTAGGTTTTGACATGAAATATGCTGGAAATCTATTTGGAATTTTCCAAAGACTTCATTCTGAAGAAGAATTTTCCGGAACAGGAGTTGGCTTAGCTATTGTTCAAAGGATTGTATTAAAGCATGGTGGTAAAGTTTGGGCAGAATCAAAAGTAGGAGAAGGGGCAACATTTTATTTTACCATAAAACAAAAAAAGAAAAAAAATTAAAACTGATATACTGTGAAGAATAATGCATTTGTAGAAATATTAATTGTTGAAGATAGTCCTAATGATGCTGAATTAGCGTTAATAGCATTACGAGATGAAAACCTGGCAAATAATGTGATATGGCTAAAGGATGGAGCAGAAGCTCTTGATTTTATTTTTTGTGAAGGGGAATATTCAGGGCGAGATATTGACAATCAGCCTAAAATTATTCTTTTAGACTTAAAAATGCCGAAAGTGGGTGGAATTGAAGTATTAAGGAGAGTTAGAGCCGATGAAAGAACTAAAAGTATTCCTGTTGTAGTAATGACGTCTTCAAAAGAAGATAAAGATATTGTTGAAACTTATCAATTAGGTGTTAATAGTTATATAGTTAAACCTGTTGATTTTGACAAATTTACAAATAGTATAAGAGAAATAGGCTTTTATTGGTTAGTAGTCAATCAACCACCTGTTAGGCAACCTAAATAGGGGGTTGTAGTTATTATTTAAAAAATAGGTTAATTAAAGAATTTACTCAAAAAATAATTAAATATGAATCAGGAATATTCATTTTACTTCTGATGGCTATTAATCTCAATTTCATCGTAATAGGGGTAAAATGATTATGAAATCTGGGTTTGTACAATTATTAGAAAAAGTATCAAAAGAAGCATTTGACGAGCAGAGCGGACTTATTGAAAAATATTTTATTGAGTGGGAAGATGATGAAGAGCAAATAGATGATGTAATAGTAATACAATTGTAGAATTTAAATATTAAATATAATGTTATGGAAAAGCTGAAAATACTTATCGCTGACGATCATGAAATAATCAGAAGTGCCTTAATTGCACTTCTTGCAGTGGAAAACAACCATTTAGAAATATATGAGGCGAGTAATGGACGTGAAGTAATTGAAAAAGTTGAAAAAGGCTCTTTTGATGTAATATTAATGGATATTGGTATGCCGGTCATAAATGGAATAGAGGCAACAGAAATAATAATGCAAAAATATCCTGACTCTAAAATATTAGTATTTAGTGCAAATGAAAGAGAAAGAGAGGTGAAAAAAATGTTAGAATTAGGAGCGCTAGGGTATGTGCTAAAAGATGATTCGCCCTACGAGTTATTTGAAGCAATAAAAAATGTTGCCACTGGGGAGAAATACCTTAGTAGGAATGTTTCTAATACCTTGCTTGAAAACATGCTATTTAAAAAGGGAAATAGTAGTGGTATAGAAGAACCACTTTCCGAAAGAGAAATAGAGGTGTTAAAACTTATAGGAGACGGGCTTACAAATAAAGAAATAGGAGATAAATTATATATTAGTGACCGTACAGTAGATTCTCATCGAAGAAATTTGCTTCAAAAAACAGGTGCTAAGAATTCGGCTGAACTGGTAAAATACGCATTTACTAAAGGGATTATTGATGAATATAATAAATTTTAACCCTTCCTTTCTATCATCTGCTTTCATTTTAACTATTTGATAAATAGTGTTTTGTTTTTGTAATTAAGTAGTTTTTTAAAATTTAATCCGTTTTTTAACCTATAGATATTTAGGTTGTAAGCTAAGTTTGTTCCTGCAATCACCTAAAAAAGCATCAGCTTTAAAATATTAAAATTCAGTTTTTTAGCTCTTACGTAGCGGATGTGTCGGCTGTACTTTTGTGATGTAAATAATTTAAAAAAAAAACATCATGAAAAGAGCATATTTAATTTTAGCATTTAACATAATAGGACTGGTTTCGTATTCACAAAGCCCGGACACTATAAGAGACTCAAAGGCTTATAAACTAAGTTATGATGAGTTTCAAAACCAATATGGCACAGACGATACAAGTGCAGCTTTAATAGACTTATTTTTTAGTAAGCGTGACGAAAAAGCATTTGGTCAAATGACTATGCTGCCTTTATCTACAGGAGTTACTTTAATAATGCCTCCGGTAGGCGTTTACTTAATGGCTATTTCTACACCAATTTTTGTGAATGGCTTAATAGTGCAATCAAAGTACAGCAGAAAAAAGCTATTAGCAGCGCTCAACAACTATCATGATAATCAAGCATTATCCCTTAGTCATCAAAAAAAGGTAACCAATTTACTTGAATTAAATGCTGAAAACGAAGCAGAAGCTCTAAAGCTAACACAACTTGAAATGCTGAAAGCAGGCATCACTAAAAATAATTTATCTAGAAACTAATATTAATAATTAAGATGGAAAAACTACTTAAAAGCAGCATTTTGGAAAAGTTTATAGATAAGTTATATGGTTTTTTATTTCAATACAGCGATGAGAAGTCGATAATCAATAAACTAAAAGCAATTACAATGGCAACAATGCCTGTTATACTGGCAATCGGTTATATAATATTAATAGCTCTTTATCATACTTAAAGGCGGATAGTGAGGGTGATTTTTCTTAGTGGTTAGAAAAGGTGTGGGATTTATCTCACACCTTTTTGTTTAAGATAAGAAACGTTATAAAGGAATGTCAATTATTATTTTAGTACCGGTTTTGGTATCTGATTTTATTTCAATGCTACCTAAAAAAAGGCTCACTCTTTTTTTCATGTTATTTAAGCCAATCCCTTTTTTGTTTTCATTAATAGTAAAGCCATTGCCATTATCCGAAGTAATCATTTTTAGGTTACATTCGTTAACGATTAATTCAACTTTGGCTTTTTTTGCTCCGGAGTGTTTTAATATATTGATAAACTGCTCTTGTAATATTCTATATAAGTTTAGTTTTAAATCATAAGGAAGAGCAATGTGCTTTTTGTCTATTTCAAGCGTAACTTTAAGTTTACTCTCAACATCTAAATCATTGGTTAAATCTTTTAATGCTTCAAGAATTGAAAAGTCTGATTGAAACCCGGGTGAAAGCCTGTGTGATAATTTTCTTATTTCACTAATGGCAGATAAAACATACGACCTGGAATTGTTGACTAACTCTTGAACAAATGGCTTTTCAATTTTTTTGCTGGCCGTGCTCAAATAAATTTGTGAAGCAGCTAATAGCTGATTTACGTTGTCATGAAGTTCACTGCTAATTTCAAACCTTTCAGTTTCTTGGGTATTGATAACTGCTTGGCTAATTTTTTGCTCATAATTTAATTGTTCAGTAATATCTCTGGAGTTGGCTACAATACCATTTACAGCAGGATCATCTAACATATTAGTTACAATAGTTTCAATCCAAACATATTTTTTTTGATGGTTTTGAAACCGGAAAGCTTTTATTTTGAGTTTCTTTTTAGTGGCAAGTGACATAAACTCATCATAAACTCTTTCTTTATCATTTGGATGAATAAAATCAAAGGCATTTTTACCTATAAAATCTTCAGGAGGAATTCCTAAGATAGTTTCTGAAGTAGGGCTCACGTAAATATAATTCCCTTCAATATCTAATATTCCTATTAAATCTGCACCATCTTGAACAAGAGCTCTAAACCTTCTTTCACTTAATTTAAGTTGTTGGTTTATGCGTTGTCGTTCTAAGCTATAAGTTATGCTTTTATACAAAGAGTTTGCAGTTAAATCATCTTTTAGTAGATAATCATAAACCCCTAAGGACAAAGACTCAACACCAAAATTACTGTCAGAAAATCCGGTAAGCACAATGACAGGGATTTCTTTAATAAAACTCAGAACCTTTTTTATGGAATTGTTTTTTGAGCTGTCAGGAAGAGATAAGTCAAGTAAAACTATATCAAATGCTTTTTTAGACTCAATTATTTTTTTTGTTTCGCTCAGCGAATTGGCATTTATAATTTCGGCATGCGGAATTTTTTCTGTAATATATTCTTCAATTAGGATAAAATCTCCCGGATTATCTTCTACTACAAGTATCGTTATTTCTTTTGGCGGTTCGCTCAATTTTCTAGCTTTTTTTAGGTAAACTTACTATTGATATCCAGAAGCTTTCAATGGTTGACACAATGTTTAGAAAGCTTGATACCTCAATGGGTTTAGTAATATAGCAATTTACATGATTCTTATATGACTTTAAAATATCTGATTCAGATGAAGAGGTGGTAAGCATAATCACGGGAATGTGTTTAAAATTCTCATTTTTTTTAATGTAGTGAAGAACTTCGTGCCCATTTTTTTTAGGAAGATTAACATCTAAAAGTATTAAATCTGGGGTAGTGGCATTCGAAAAATTTTCTTCTTTGTTCAAAAACATAATAGCTTCGTTTCCGTCTCTGACTACGTTTATTTGATTTATTACTTTAGAATCCTCAAGAGCTTCTTTTGTAAGTAAGATGTCTCCATCATTATCTTCAATTAATAATATTTGTATTGATTTCATATTTTATTTTCTGTTTTTTTAATAGTAAAATAAAAAGTAGTGCCTTTTCCGGGTGTTGATTCTAGCCACATTTCTCCATTATGTTGTTCAATTATTTTTTTGCAAATGGCAAGCCCGATACCTGTTCCACTGTACTCTTCTTTGCGATGAAGGCGTTGGAAGATAACAAAAATCTTTTCAAAGTACTCGGCTTCTATGCCTATTCCATTATCGCTAATAGAAAATTGCCAGTGGGTTGTCTTGTCCTTACATTTAATATTAATTTTTGGCGGAGTATTTTCCTTTTGGTATTTCAAGGCGTTACTAATTAAATTTGAAAATACCTGCTGAATAGAACTCTTGTGTGCAAATATGCTGGGCATATTTCCATATACAACCTTTGCTTTTTTTTGTTTAATGTTTTCTGAATTAAACTGTATGGCTGTTTTAATTACATCTTGCACGGCAAACAGTTCATTTTCAGAGTTTTGTTTGTTCAATCTGGAATATTCCAGTAAATCAATGATTATTTTTCTCATTCTATTCGCTCCATCAACTGCAAAATGGATGTATTTTTTCCCTTTCTCGTCTAGGTTTCCTTCATATTTTTTTTCGAGTAACTCCAAAAAGCTGCTAACCATTCTTAGTGGCTCCTGAAGGTCATGAGAGGCAATGTAGGCAAATTGTTCCAGTTCTTTATTTGAAGCAGCTAATCTTTCTGCCCTTTCTTCTAATTCAAAATTAAGACGTTTAAGTGTTTGTTCATATACTTTGTTATAAGTAATGTCTCTAAAAAACACGCTTATACCAGTCTCCAAAGAGTGAATATCAACTTCAAACCATTTGTTGATTTTTTTATCATAAAACTTAAAACTTTTATTAACTCTGTTTTTAGCAACCTCTAGAAATGTCTTTTTTATCATTGACTGCTCGCTAAACCTAAACGTATCAAAGAAGTGTTTTCCTAAAACCTTTTTAGCCGAAACCTCAAGCATTTCTTGAGCCGAATTGTTAAAGTAATTAATTTTCCAGTTATTATCTAGTGCAAAAAAGCCATCAGAAATACTTTCAAGGATATTTTGCTTTTCTTTGTTTAAGGTTATTAAATGCTCCTCATTCTTTTTCCTGTCAGTAATATCTCTGGCAATCGTATATATTATATCTCCTACCGGTTTAGAATTCCATTCAATCCATTTATAGCTGCCGTTTTTACAAATGTACCGGTTAATAAATTTGAGTGTAGGCTTGCCTTTTCTTACCTTGTTTAGCTCATCTAAAGTCGATTTTACGTCATCCGGATGGACAAAATCCATAAATGGTTTTGATAATAACTCTTTTGATGTATAGCCCAATGTTTTCTCAAATGCTTTATTGATTGTTTTAAAGTATCCATCAGTTCCGGCAATAGCGATTAAGTCAGGTGATATAGAAAATAACATTTTGATGTTCTGAACCGCTTCTACATTTTTTTTATGAAGTAGGTTTAATTCTCTTTCATTTAATTTCCTTTCGGTAATATTGTCATGCCTGACAATTATATAATTGCTTTTTCCAAAAAAGGGGGTTGCGGTGAGTAAAAACCATCTTTCTTCTTCAGGTGAGTGGCAGGGATATTCAAGTTGGAAAATTCTTTTCTTTTTCTTTAATACAGAGTTGATTCCTGACACTGCTTTTTTAGCATATTCATCTCCATTTTTTACAGCTATCTTGCTTACCTCAAGGTAGTTATTGCCAACTCCTACTTTATGATAGTTGTTAACGTTATTTTCAATAGCAAACTTATCCCATGACCTATTTGTCCTTAAAATATTTCCGTTTTCATCAAGTACCGCTATGTTTGAAGTTATTGAAGACAGAATGTTTTCTGTAAACTCTCGGTTTTTTCTTATCTCTTCAACTCTTTTTTCCCTTTCTGTAACATCCACACTAATTGCAATACCACAATCTTGTCCGTTAAATTTCACGAAATGTCCCGATACTTCTACTTTGATTATTTCTCCATTTTTCTTCTTGTGCCGCCAAATTCCATAATTAACCAAACCCTGTTCCTGCTTTCTGTTTTTTTCAAATTGAATAAGTTTTTTTACATCTTCTTTCGGACGCAAATCCTTTATGGTCATATTTAAAAACTCCTTTTTTGAATAGCCGTATTGTTCAATTGCAGCTTTGTTTACATCTATAATAGTATGATTATTTTTGTTGTAAATCCACTTTGGAAAGGGGCTTTGGACAAAAAGGAAATTATAATCATCGTCTAGCGGATTGCCAGATTTTCTGAAAACTAAAGCTGTGCTGCTAATTTGTTCTGAGGTTATTTTGTGAACAGTTAAGTCATACCATTGATATTTGCCGGCAGCAGTTTTTATTTGCAAGCCAATTTCTGTGGGCTTAACTTTAGTTTTTGATTTGAATTTACTAATTAACTTTTCTACTTCTGCACGATATTCAGGATGAATAAGCTTTAGCAGGCTTTTATCAGAAATCTGTCTTTTTGAAACTCCAAAAAGCTCTTTAGTGTTTTGTGAGAAATAGATTGACTTTCCTTCTTTTGATAGTACTATGGTTATATCCTTACTATGCTCAATAAGCGATTGGTATATATCTCTGTGTTTTATCGCTTTACTTTCTCCCATCTCATAGTTTATGTAATCACAAATTTATAAATTAATAATTAGGGATTTGTAATATCTGCTTTTATTTCCGCTTTAATATTAGAGGTATATCTTTCATTATAGTTAAATTCTCTGGCTTTTTTGTTATATGCTATAATGGCAATTGGAAATTCAGTTGCTTCTGATTTCACACTATTATCAAACAAGTCGGTTGAAAATTCAAACTTGTAAAGTCCTTTGTTGTATCTTGAATCTGGTATGTGGGTGTCAATACTTACCAATTTAGGTAAATATCCTTCACGAGAAATTTTAATGGTGTAAAAGGCATTTTTATTTAAGTTAAAAACAAATCCTTTTCTATTTTCTACCACTACTGTGTCAATGGTAGTATTATAGTAAATCAATTCAACTTTATACGGTTCGCCTTTTTTAAAGGGTGTTTTTCCATTTAGTTCCAAACAAGTTGCAGGCTTAGTTATAGACTCTTTAATAGGGTAAACCTGAGCAGTTATTTCTTGAAAAAAAAGAACAAACAAGATACAAGACACTAGGTACTTTAGTTTTAGTTGTGGCATTGGTTTTAATTTATTGATTTTCACATACCAAATTTAGTCTTATAGCGTGTTTCGATAAAGAGGTGAAACACTCAATTTTAAATATAAATAAACCTATTTTTCACTAGGTGATAATGCCTACTGCCAATGATTAGTCAAGTAAAAATCCTATTCTTAAATATGTTGAAGCTTTTATTCTTTTATAAATTTGAGCGAATAAATAATATGTCCAATACTTATTTTCAGTTTAAGCAATTTACTATTCACCAAGCTAATACCTCAATGAAAGTAGGAACAGACGGTGTTCTGTTGGGAGCATGGGCAGATGTTTTGAATAAAAAGAATGTATTGGATGTAGGAACAGGAACGGGTTTAATAGCTTTAATGGTGGCTCAAAGAAATCCTAATGCATTTGTATCAGCAGTTGAAATTGAAAGAGATGCATACATTCAGGCAAAGGAAAACATTTTGCAATCCGCCTTTAAACACCAGATAGAATTGCTGCATACTTCATTTCAAGATTATAAATCAACAAGTAAATATGACTTAATAGTTTGTAATCCACCTTTTTTTAAGCCAACATATTTAAGTGGTAATGAAAGCAGAGATGTGGCTCGTCAAAGAATTAATTTTGAGATGACTGATTTCTTTGAGTTTACATTTAATGCTACATCCAAAGAGGGTGAAGTGGCAATTGTTTATCCGTTTGAGCAGTTAAACTACGTTGCTGAAATTGCTGTTTCAAAGGGATTTTTGATAAAACGACAATGTTTGGTGAAGGGAAGCCGTAACAAGCCTTTTAAGAGAATATTGTTGCAGTTTTCTAAGCAAGAGAAAAATGTGGAATCATCTGAATTATGTATTGAGAATGAGCGCCATCAATACACCAACGAGTTTGTTGAGTTAGTAAAAGATTTCTATTTGAATTTATAAAAAAAGGCAATCTATTTGATTGCCTTTAAAGATAGTGGAACCGGAGAGATTCGAACTCTCGTCCAAACAAGGAAACAATAAGCTTTCTACATGCTTATCTTTTGATTAGTTTTCGACTATTGTCCGGCCAAAAGCAACCTAACAATAGCTTATCCTTTAAAGGTTTCGCTGCAAAATCAAGGCGCTTTCACAACTAGTTCAAAAGTATAATACCCCTAATTCAGCGTTAATGAACGGAACTACTGAGGGATACTTGTCGATGGCTACTGTGCTTCACCAAAGATTAAGCTATATCAACTTGGTTGATTAAGCTGCAAGTGCATAATTGTTTTCGCCAATTAAGCGATTGAGCATTTTTGTTTTACGGACTAATGCACAATATCCGGCATGCTTACAGATCCTTTCTGCTTGCTGTCAATACCTGTCGGCCCCATGAATTCAATGAACTTTTGTGACTGCAAATGTACAAAAATCAAGCCAATTGTAATTTTGTCAGTTAGTATTTTTAAATATTTCCGTAATTATTTTTTCTCGGTAAGTGAAAATGTTCTCTATTTCTTTTTTGATGAACAACCAATGTGCAAATCTTCCTAAAATCCCAAACGGAAGTGAGTAGGTGACAATGTCTTTCATTACAACTTTTTCATTCTTTACTTCAAAAATATGCTCATGATGCCATAGTTTATAGGGGCCTATTCTCTGCTCATCAACAAAATAACGGTTTTCTTTTAGCTGGGTTATTTCTGTTAGCCAGTTGAGGGGAATTCCTAAAATTGGGCTAACGGTATATCCAATCATCAAACCTTTGTAAGCCTTTTCAGGAAGTGTGGTTTTAATTTTAAAGTTTAACTTTTTTGGTGTTATTTTCTTTAAGTTATTAGGTGAAGAAAAGAAATCCCAAACAGTGCTTATATCAGCATGAATAGAAGTTTCTGTTTTTAGTTGATAAAACTTGCTCATGCTTCTTAAACAAATAATGGTGGGTTTTGGTTTGTTTAAAGAAGTTATCTTTGCCCAAATTTTGAATGCAAGGCAATGAAAATAGGTATTATCAAAGAAGGAAAAACACCACCGGATAAGCGAGTTCCATTATCTCCAAAGCAGTGTAAAGAAGTAAAAGAAAAGTTTCCAAATGTTGATGTGTTGGTGCAAAGCAGTGATATAAGATGTTTTAAAGATGAAGAATATAAGGCTGAAGGAATTGAAGTTGTGGACGATATTTCCAGCTCTGATATTTTAATGGGAGTGAAAGAAGTTCCTAAACCTATGCTAATCGATAGTAAAACCTATCTTTTCTTCTCACACACCATTAAAAAGCAGCCTTACAATAGAGAATTGTTGCAAAAAATTTTAGAGAAGAATATTCAGATGGTCGATTATGAATGTTTGAAATATCCTAATGACGGAAGAATTTTAGGCTTTGGACGATATGCCGGAATTGTAGGCTGTTACAATGGGTTTTTAGCTTATGGAAAAAGGACAAATGCTTATGATTTAAAACCTGCGCATGAATGCCATGACTACAAAGAATTAAAGCAAGAACTTAAAAAAGTAAAGCTTCCGGGCAATTATAAAATTGTATTAACGGGTTATGGTCGAGTAGGGCATGGCGCTTTAGAAATAATTCATGAGCTAAAATTAAAAGAAGTAGGAACAGAAGAGTTTTTAACCCAGTCTTTTAATGAGCCTGTGTTTACAGTATTAGATGTAACCGAATACTATAAATTACCTGATGGCGGCAAGTTTGATAAAAAGGAAGTATATCACCACCCTGAAAAATTTGAATCTTGCTTTATGGATTTTGCTAAAGTAACAGACATGTATGTGGCTTGTCATTATTGGGATAGCAAAGCACCATTTATTTTTACCAGAGAAGATGCAAAACACCCGGATTGGAAAATAAAAATTGTGGCTGACATTAGTTGTGATATTGACGGGCCGGTGGCTTCTACCATTCGTCCATCCACTATTGCTGAACCATTGTATGGTTATCATCCGAAAACTGAAAAAGAAGTGGCTTTTGATGATGCTGAAGCTATTACCGTAATGGCGGTAGATAATTTGCCTTGTGAATTACCTAGAGATGCTTCCGAAGATTTTGGAAGAAGCCTGATTGATAAAGTATTTGAACATCTATTGGTTGCAGATGAGGAAAAAGTAATTGCCAATGCTTCCATTACTAAAGACGGCAAGCTAACAGAAAACTTTAAATACTTAACAGATTACGTAAATGGTGTTTAAAGGCGGACAAGGTCTGGCACATTTGTTTTGTATTTTTTTAATTCCCATTACGGCTATTGCAGTATTTTTTCTGAATAGTTGGTGGTTGAAGGGATTGTTTTCTCTATTGTTTTTGTTTCTGTTGGTATTGGTTTTAGTGAGAATATTCAAAAAAGACTAACTTTAAGCTTTCAACTAATAACTTTAAACTGAGTTGAGCATTAATAAAAACTATAAACCATCTCCTAAAGAGCAACTTTCTGTTGAGCAGATATTTAATGACTTAATCAAAGGAAATGTTCGGGCGCTGAGTGAAGCGATTACGCTCATTGAATCTAAAAGGAGTGAAGACCATGCTAACGCCATTGACCTAATAAATAAATGCTTACCTCATTCAGGAAATTCTATTCGTATAGGAATAACAGGTGTTCCGGGTGTTGGAAAAAGTACGTTTATTGAGGCTTTAGGTGAATACATTATCCAATCTACAGGAAAAAAAGTAGCCGTATTAGCTATTGACCCAAGCAGCAAAGTTTCTAAAGGAAGCATTTTAGGTGATAAAACCAGAATGCAAAAATTATCGGCTAACGAAAAAGCATTTATACGACCATCAGCTTCTGCAGGAAGTTTGGGAGGTGTGGCCAATGCCACCAGAGAAAGTATTTTACTTTGTGAAGCAGCAGGCTACGAAGTAATTTTAATTGAAACAGTGGGAGTGGGGCAAAGTGAAACGGAAGTAGCAGAAATGGTAGATTTCTTTTTGCTGCTGATGTTAGCGGGAGCAGGAGATGAGCTGCAAGGAATAAAAAGAGGCATCATGGAAATGACCGATGCTCTTTTTATTAATAAAGCCGATGGAGATAATTTAAAAAATTCAGAAAAGGCTGCTGTTCAATATCGTTCGGCTATTCATTTATTTCCTCCAAAAGAAAACTTATGGACGCCTGTGGTAGATATTTGTTCTGCCATTGAATCAAAAAATATTGATAAAGTTTGGTCAGTGATAGATGAATTTTATCGAAGCACTACCAATTCAGGAATGTTTTCTCAAGTGAGAGCTAAACAAAACGAATATTGGTTTGTGAAAAATACCGAATTGCTTATTCAACAAAAAATATTTACGAATGTTGAATTGTTAAAACTCCATGAAGAATTGAAGCAAAAAGTGAAGTTGGGTGAAATTTCGCCATTAGTAGCTAGTGTAGAGTTTGTAAATAAAGTATTCTAGACTTTATACTTTCTATCCAAATCTCTTTTAACCGATTTTTCTTTAATACTTTCTCGCTTATCGTAAAGCTTTTTACCTTTTGCTAAAGCAATTTCAAGTTTTGCCCAGCCTTTTTTATTAATGAATAATTTTACGGGAATGATGGTTAAACCTACATCCTTAACTGATTTCTGGAGCTTTTTCAGTTCGTTTTTAGAAAGTAAGAGTTTTCTTTCTCTCAGCGGTTCATGGTTATAGTGTGTAGCATGTCCGTATTCGGCAATGTTAATACCTTTTACCCATAGCTCTCCCTTTTTGAAATAGCAATATCCTTCGGCAATATTTGCCTTGCCCTCTCTGATAGATTTGATTTCGGAGCCCAACAAAACCATTCCGGCAGTGTATTTTTCCAAAAACTCATACTCAAAAGAAGCTTTTCGGTTTTTTATGAGAATATCGTTAGACATTTGCTGCAAAGGTAGTTATCCCAAGGCAACATCCAATATCATCATCACAATAAATCCGCCTATAAGGCCAAGTGTGGCAAAGTCGGCATACTTATCTTGCTGGGTTTCGGGCACTACTTCTTCAATCACTACATAAATCATAGCACCTGCAGCAAAAGCTAATGCGTAAGGTAAAATTGGTGTGGCATAAATTACGGCAACAGCCCCCAAAACTCCTGCTATCGGCTCTACAATTGCTGAAAGTTGCCCCCACCAAAAACTTCTAAACCTTGAAAGTCCTGCTCTTCTCAACGGCATGGAAACAGCCGTTCCCTCCGGAAAATTTTGAATGCCGATACCAATCGCTAAGGCAACGGCAGCACCAATTTCCGCACCCGGAATATCAGCGGCTATAGCTCCAAAAGCTACTCCAACCGCCAAACCCTCAGGAATGTTGTGAAGCGTAATAGCTAACACTAATAAAATGGTTTTGTTCCAGTCGGTTTTTATTCCTTCACGTTCTTCCATTTTAGCGTTTAAGTGTAAGTGAGGCAAGTATTTATCCAGCACAAACAAAAACAATGCACCCAACCCAAAACCCACAGCAGGCGGAAACCAGGAGGGAAGTGCTTTGCCTTCACTCATTTCTATGGCAGGAGCCAAAAGCGACCAAAAACTGGCGGCAATCATTACACCACCGGTAAAGCCCAGCATGGTGTCCATGGTTTTTCGGTTGAGTCCTTTAAAAAAGAAAACCAGTGCTGCTCCGGCTGCCGTCATCAACCAGGTAAAAGTAGTGGCAACTAATGCCTGCCAAATGGGGTTTAATGCTAAAAACCATTCTACCATATTATAGCTTCCTTATAATTAAGTTTTTGCTTGCCTTTTGTGAAAGACTAATTTCATGTTGTTGATTTACGATAATCTTTACCGATTCATCAAATTCTTGTATATCCAGTACTTTTAAGTTAACACCCAATAGTAAACCATTGGTTTCTAAAAATTTGAGGTAAGCCGATGAATGGTCTTTCACGCCTACAATTACTCCGCTCTCATCTTTTTGTAAATCATTTAAAGTAATGTTTTGATGAGGGGTGAGGTTGCCGTCTTTATCGGGTATCGGGTCTCCGTGTGGGTCAAATTCAGGGTTTCCTAAGAAATCATAAAGTCGGTTAATCAATACATCAGAGTTGATGTGCTAAA
>ERZ869936.356-NODE-356-length-46107-cov-15.091332_pt1 | contig 46107 bp, 31 predicted proteins | sample MGYA00520876_ERZ869936 | MGnify/ENA primary metagenome ERZ869936 (study PRJEB32218, sample SAMN09650985) | biofilter metagenome | isolation source: enrty point of leading RO module | place: Saudi Arabia: Thuwal, RO plant located on Red Sea | collected 2016-02-17 ... | reverse complement strand
TGAGCCGAGCCGCAGGAGCGGCGGTGGGAGCCAGCTTTCCTCGGTCTTCCCTCTGAAGGAACTAGTTTCACGAGACCCCCCCCACCCGGCCTCCCCCTGAAGGGGGAGGGGCGGGAGGGGCGCGGGTCCGATGCGCCCTCGCGGTCGTCAGCGCGGCGACAGCTCGAGCACGCTGCGCGAGCGCACGGCGGCGGCGTCGGGGTGGTCGACCTCGACGCGCAGCTGGCGCACGCCCTCTCCGGGCGACGGGGTGTAGGAGAGCAGGTAGTGGCCGGCGAGCTCGACGCGGATCTGCTCGTAGATGCGGCCGAGCGCGGCGGCGTCGAAGAGCTCGTAGAAGCGGCCGCCGCTCTGGCTGGCGAGCGTCTCGAGCACCGGATCGACGCCGCCCGCCGCCTCGCCGGAGCGCAGCCCGATGGTGTAGATCAGCACGCCCTGGCGCCGTGCCGCGGCGACCACCTCGTCGAGGGTGAAGCGGCTGTTCTCGTCGCGGCCGTCGGAGAGCACGATCACGGCGCCGCCGCTGCCGCTGCCGCCGACCTCGCGCACGGCGGTGAGCACCGCGTCGTAGAGGGCGGTGCCGCCGAGCGGCCGCAGGCTCGCGATGGAGCGTTCGAGCGCGGCGAGGTCGCGGGTCAGCGCCTGGTCGACGGTGACGCGGTCGGAGAACGAGAGCAGCGCGACGCGGTCTACGGCAGCCGTCCCGGAGTCCCCGTCACCGCGACCGCCCGCGTCTCCCGCACCCGCGTTCTCTGCCGCGGCGCCGGTTCCGCCGGTCGTCGGCCGCGCCAGGATCTGACGGACCAGCTCGCTGGTGGCCGCCTGCACCGTCGGCATCGCCTGCTGCATCGACGACGAGCGGTCGATCAGCAGCAGGGTCTCGAGCGGCGCATCATGGGCGGTGCTGAAGCCCGAGATCGTCTGCGGCCGGTCGTCTTCGAACAGGGTGAAACGCGAGCGCTCGATGCCGGGAACCGGGCGGCCCCCGGGGCCGAGCACCACCGTCGGCACCAGCGCCACCTCGACCGCGATCTCTTCGCTGAGACCGCCGCCGACGACCACCGCCTCCTCGGCGCTGGCGCCGTCGGCGAGCGTCGCCACCGCGCGCACCACCGCGGCACCGCCGTCGGGTAGATCGATCTCGGCGGTGTACGGCGCCTCGGTGAGGGTCGCGACGCGCTCGTCGCCGAGGAAGAACTCGACCTTCGCCGGTGGAGTGCCGTCGGGTGTGACCACCTCGGCGCGGGCGGTCAGCGCGCCGGGGTAGATGCCGCCGGCACGCGGCTCGACGAGCTGCACGCGCAGACGCTGCGAGCCCTGGTTGAGCCACAACTGGTCGGTGGCCACCTCCTCGTCGCCGCGGTAGGCGATCGCCCTCACCCGGTGCGGCTCGGGCAGCTCACCGAGGTCGAGCTCGACGCTGAACGGCGGTGAGTTCTTGGCGAAGATCTGCTGGCCGTCGAGCAGGAAGGCGACGCGGTCGATCTCGCCGGCGGTGCGGGCGCTGAAGCGCTGCTTGCCCGAGAGCAGGCCGCTCGAGGGCGCGATCAGCTCGATGAGTGGCGCGTCGCTGTCGAAGCGGTCGAGGCTGGGTCGGTCGATCTGAGCACGGCCCTCCGGCGACGGCACCTCGAAGGCGGCCTCGAAGCGGGCGTAGCGGTCGCCGTAGACGTCGTGGATGAGCAGCCTCAGCTCGACCGGGCCCGGCCGCAGGTAACGCTCGAAGCCGAGTGGGATCTCCTCGCCCGCCGGGGTCGGGCCGTCGAAGCGGTAGTCGAACGACTCGAACAGCTCGCCGTCGCGCAGGATCTCGCCGACGACGCGGAAGTCGTGGTGCGGTCGATCGCCGAAGTCGCGCAGGGTGGCGAGCTCGCGACGGATCGGCACCTCGACCTCCACCACGGTGCGGCTCTGGTTGCGGGCCGGGAACGAGATCGCGGCCCGCGCCTCGAACTGCGCAGCACCGTCGGGCACCTCGGTGGTGCCGCCACGGAAGGTGGCGAGCCACTCGCTCGACACCCGCGGCGGCGCCAGCACCTGGTCGAGCAGCTCGTCGTAGCGGGAGATCTGGCCGATCTCCGAGGAGGCGTAGCGGAAAAGCTCGTCGGCGCAGAGCAGCGAGGCGTCGCGCGTCGGCAGCCCGCTGCGGCGCGCGGTGCGAAGGTTCATGCCGGGACGCCAGACCTCGTAGGGCTGCGAACGCGCCCGTTGGAGGAAGACGATGGGGAAGCGTCGGTCGGTGCGCTGGCTGCCGCCGTAGAACCAGATCTCGATCTCGCTGGTGCGCGAGTAGCAGATCGAGAGGGCGCGTCCGTCGGGCAGCGTCCAGCGGCCGGGTGGGCCGTTGAGCAGGTAGGTCAGCACCCGCGGGTCGGCGGTCGTCGCCTGCGGGTTGCGCCGGCTCATCTCGTCGAAGCGCTCGCGCAGTTCGTTGCGCGGCGTCAGCCCGTCGGGGTCGCGCACCGCCCAGAACGCCTCGATGAACGCCTCGCGCCGGTAGTCGGCGTCGAGCCCCAGGAAGTACTCGAGCTCGGCCTGGGTCATCAGGCCCTGCACCCGCACCACCCAGTCGCGCTGCTCGGGCGGCAGCCGGTCGAGCCGTTCGCCGAGCGCCTGCGCCGCCGCCTCGCGCGCCTGTTCCGGCGTCGGCACGGGATCCTGGGCCGCGGCTTTGCCGGCCGCGAGCACGCCGAAGGCAGCAGCGACGAGGGCGACGAGGCGCGTGAGGGCGAGGCCGTGGGAAGCGAAGCGGTGGCTGCACCGGCGGGGGTGCGAGACGGAGGCGCTTTGGGCGGGGCGGAGACGCATCGGAGTCTTCTTGGGGGTCTCGGGGACTCGGGGAAGGTGGAGCCGGGCGCAGAACGGTGACGAGCGCAGGGTGGCGACGTCGGCGAAGCACCCCGCGGCGGATCGCCACGCGGGAGAGTCGCCGCTCGGCCTTTGGAGATACGGAAGGGGCGACGGTTTCCGATGTGCCGGCCTCGAGCCGACCGCCGTTCCCCGCTCGACGTTCCCGCGCCCCCTTTAGGCGTCAGCGACGCACGACGCCGCCGATCTCCTCGTGCACGGTGACGATCTCGTCGAGCTCGAGCTCGATCTCCGTCCCCTCCGGCAGCTCGACGTCCTCGCCGCGCGAGCGTGCGACCACCGCCGCGGTGCTCGCCGCGGCTCCGGCGGCGGCGCCGGCGATCGCCCCCTCGGTGTCGCCGAAGATGCTGCCGAGGATGGCGCCGGCCACCGCCGCGCCGGCGATACGGAACTTGTCGCCGCGCTTGTCGGCGCCGAACTCGCGCAGCGAGGCGCGGATCTCGATCTCGTCGCCGCTGTCGAGCACGATGCGGTCGACGACGATGCCGAGCGTCGCCCGTCCGCCCACCTTGCGCAGCGGCTTGACTTCGGTGACGGTGCCGCGCAGTTCGGTGCCGGCCGGCACGATCACCGCGCCGGAGCCGTCGACGACGTCGCTCGCCAGCCGGGTCGAGAAGGTGTCGCCTACCTGCCGGTCTGCGCTGGAGACGGTCTCGGTGAGCTCGATGGTGAAGCGCTGGCCGGGGCGCAGACGCTGCGCCGCTTCGCTGGCATCGACGGTCGGCCGCGACTCGCGACGGTCCTCGGCGACCGGCGGCAGATCGGCGGCGCCGCCGCGGCCGGAGCGCCAGTCCTCGTCGCCGGTCCACTCGGCGGTCTCGCTGGGCGCCGGGATCGGGTCGGAGGCGGCCACGTCCTCGGCCGTCCGGTCGCGGTCGACGAGCACCGCCTGCTCGGTCCTCGGCTCGTCGGCGGGCGTCGCGGCGACGGATCCGTTCGGTGTGGCGGTCGACGTTCCGCTCTCGCTCTGCGCCCGCCGCGCCCGCTCGAGCTCGGCCTGCTGCGCCTCGCGGCGCAGCCGCTCCTGCTCGGCCTGACGCTGTGCTCTCTGCGCCGCAGCGACCTCGCGCTCGCGCAGCTCCCTGGCCGCGGCCTCACGCGCCTCGCGCTCGGCCGCGAGCTGCGCCTCACGCTCGGCGAGCTGGCGCTCACGCTCCTCGAGCGCGGCGCGCTCGGCGGCGAGGCGGTCGCGTTCGCTTTCGACGTCGTCCGGCACCAGCGGATCGTCGGCTCCGTCGCTCGCCAGCGCGTCGTCGACCAGCGACTGCGAGTCGGGGCTCGCCGGCTCGGGCGCCGCGGGCTCCGCCGTTTCCGAGGCTGTCGGTGTCTCCGCGGCGGTCTCGTCGTCGAGGATGCCGCAGGAGAGCGGCAGCGAAGCCGCTACGAGGAGGAGCGCTAGGGGCAGCGGGGTGGCTGCGGCTGCGCCACCGGCAACCGACGTCCCGCGGCCGGGTGTCCGAGATGGCTGCGTCGATCGTCGATCGAGACGTGGGGTGTTCTGCGACATCGGAGGCTCCCTGAGAGGCACGAACGGCAGCGGTTGCACGGAATGGAGGAGCGGCCGAGAGAACGAGCGGACGCGGCCGTCCGGCTGCGCGGCCGAGCAGATTGCTCCGCAGCCGACAACGCCGGCCGTCGGTGGCCCCATTCCGTACCGGATCCGCGCCGCGGCGTGCTCTCGCGCGGCGCTGTACTCTGAAACCTGGCCGCCTCCAGATGCGTTCTCTCAGTAGAGAGCAAAGAGTCGACACGCGCCGCGATCGCTGGGGCCCTCGCTCGCCCTCGCTCGGGGTCGGCGGCTCGGCGGCCCCGCATCGCATCGCGGCGGCCTCGTGACCGCCGCCGACTTGGCTGTACCGGAAGGGGTTCGAGTCGATCACCTTCTGCACCGCCATCATCCCTTCAGCCCCACGAACGCCCCTCGAACGCATCCGCGAACCTGCCACCAGGTCGCCAGAAACCCGGAGGAAGCCGATGTCCCGCCATCGCACCCGCACCAACGCCATCCAACGTGCCTGCCTGGGCGCCGCTGCCCTCGCCCTGGTCGGCGTACCGGCGCTCGCCGCCGGTGCCGCCAACGCCAACCTCGACGCGCCCACCTATGCCGGCGAGGTCGCCGGCATCCTCTTCGACAACTGCGCCGGCTGCCACCGTCCCGGCCAGACCGCGCCGATGTCGCTGCTCTCCTACCAGGAGGCGCGGCCGTGGGCGAAGTCGATCGCGCGCAACGTCGAGGACCGGGTGATGCCGCCCTGGCACGCCACCGGCGGCACCGCGAAGTTCGCCAACGATCGCTCGCTCAGCGAAGAGGAGATCGACAAGCTGGTGCGCTGGGCGAAGGCCGGCGCCCCGGCAGGCGACCTCGAGAAGGCGCCGTTGCCGCCCAGGTTCCCCGATTCCGAGTGGCGTCTCGGTGAGCCCGACTTCGTGGTCACCCTCGAGCAGGTCGACGTGCCCGCCGACGGTCCCGACGTGTTCAAGGACCTGATCGGCAAGGCGGCGCTGCCGGAGGACAAGTGGATCACCGCGGTCGAGATCCTGCCCGGCAATCCCCGCGTCGTGCACCACGTGATCACCTTCGGCGTCAAGGGCTTCGACGTCGACCCGCAGGGCGGCTGGCTCGGCGCCTGGGCCGCCGGCACCGCGCCGATGGTCTTCCCGGAGGGCACCGGCAGGCTGCTGCCCAAGGGCTCGAACCTGGTCGCCGACATGCACTACCACCCGTCGGGCACCGCCGAGAGCGACGTCACCAGGATCGGCCTGCACTTCGCCGACGCCGAGCCGGCCAAGGAGCTGACCAACATCTGGGTGATGAACGCCGGCTTCGAGATCCCGCCGGGTGATCCGAATCACGAGGTGCGTGCCGACTACGTCTTCTGGCAGGACGGCAGGATCATGAGCCTGACGCCGCACATGCACTACCGCGGCAAGGACTTCCGCTACGTGCTGCATCGCGCCGACGGCACCCAGGAGACGATCATGGAGGTCGCCCGCTGGGACTTCAACTGGCAGACCGTCTACACACTCGACGAACCGGTGAAGGTGTCGCGTGGCGATCGTCTCGAGTGCATCGCCCACTACGACAACTCGGCCGACAACCCGGCCAACCCCGACCCGACCCGCGCGGTGACCTTCGGCGACGAGTCGTACGACGAGATGATGATCGGTTTCATCGACTACATCGTCGACGACGGTGTGCGCCCGAAGTCGCCGTTCGAGATCCGCACCGAGATGATCGACGCGGTGGCCGCCGAACATCCGGGCGAGGTGTTCAAGATCTCCGGCAAGCCGCCGGAGAAGCGGGGCGAGCCGAACAGCTGGGCGCCGCTGCACCTGCCCCGTCAGGGCGACGGCACCTTCTACGTGATCTCCAACGACACCCTGCAGGCCGCCGCGGTGACCGACATCCAGTGGTCCGGCGACTCGTTCACCTCGAAGGTCTCCCTCTCCGGACAGCAGTTCGACTTCAGCGGCGAGGTCAAGAGCGACGGCAGCATCGAGACCACCCTGCACCTGCCCGACAACGACATGCCGTGGACCGGCGAGAAGGTCTGAGCCAAGGGACAAGGGACGAGGGACAAGGGACAAGGGACAAGGGACAGAGAGGGGTCAGGGGTCAGGGGTCAGGGGATAGGGGAAAGGGAAAAGGGAAAGGGAAAGGGAAAAGGGAAAAGGGACCCAGGGGAAAAGGTAGTAGGCCATCCTCGGCAGCGTCGGTGTGAGCCTGGGCGCCGGCGCCTCTTCCCAGTCTCCTCCTGAAGGCGTTCGCTTGACGAGACACCCCCACCTTCTTCCTCCCCCTGAAGGGGGAGGAGGCGGAGGGTCGCGGGCGCGAGGCGCCTTCGCGGACGCGTCCATACGGGTCCGCCATACCGTCTTAGCCCGCAACCCGCTGGTACGCTCGTTCGGTGCACCTGAACGACAACCTGCGCCGGGTCGTCACCTCGCCGATCACCGAGGCCTACGGCTGGGTCGAGGGACGCGGAGTCAGCTCGGCGACCGCGCGCGGCGACGCCTCGGAAGAGGACGCGACGGCGCTTCTCGACGTCTCGCAGGCGGTGCCGGGCTATCCGCCGCCGCGCGAGCTGCGCGAGCACGTCGCGGAGATGGCGCGCCGCGACGACGCACACGGCTACACCGAGCAGCTCGGCCTGGCGGCGCTACGCCAGGAGCTCGCCGGCAGGGTGAGCCGCCTCTATGACGCCGCGGTGCCGATAGATCCCGGGCAGGTCGGCATCACCGCCGGCTGCAACCAGGCCTTCTGCCTGGTGGTCTCGGCCCTCGCCGCGCCCGGCGACGAGGTGGTGCTGCCGGCGCCCTACTACTTCAACCACGACATGTGGCTGCGCGCCCAGGGCGTCGTGCCGGTCTACCTGCCCTGCGACGCGGCCCAGCAGCCGCGCCTCGAGCTGCTGCCCGAGCTGCTCGGCGCGCGCACTCGGGCCCTGGTGCTGGTGACTCCCAACAACCCCACCGGCGCGGTGTACTCCGAGGCCCTCCTGCAGAGGGTCTTCGCCCTGTGCGCCGACGCCGGGATCGCGCTGGTGGTCGACGAGACCTACCGCGACTTCCTGCCCGGCGGCCACCGGGAGGCACGGGCCGATGCGAGCGCCACCGGCGCAGCGGCGGCCGTGTCCTCAGCGCCGGGGCCCGCGGCCGAAGCGCCGCACGGCCTGTTCCGCGACCCACGGTGGGATCGCACCCTGGTGCAGCTCTACAGCTTCTCGAAGGTCTACTGCCTCGCCGGCTACCGCGTTGGCGCGATCGTCGGCTCGCCGGCGCTGCTCGAGCAGGTGGCCAAAGTGATGGACTGCGTGGCGATCTGCCCGCCGCGCCTGGCGCAGGAGGCGGCCCTCTACGGGCTGCGCCACCTGGATTCCTGGGTCAGCTCCAACCGTGACGAGATGGCGGCTCGACTCGAGGCCTTCCATGCCGCGCTGGACGCGGCGCCGGGCGGCGAGGCCGCGGGGCGATGGAAGATCGCCGGCTCCGGTGCGTACTTCGCCTACGTGCGGCATCCGTGGGATGGCATCGACTCACGCACCGCGGCGAGGCACCTGGCACGGCGTCACCGGATCCTGGCGCTCGCTGGCGGCATGTTCGGCCCCGGGCAGGAGCGCTACCTGCGGGTGGCCTTCGCCAACCTGGGTCGCCAGCGGATCGACACCCTGGCGCAGCGCCTCGGCTCCTGCGCCGGCGACCCGCCTCGCGAGGTGGTCGAGCAGCCGGTGCAGACGTCACCCTGAAGAGGGAGCGCCTGCGGCTGCAGGAGGGACGAGCGGGACGGTATGGAAGAGAGTGAGGAGGGCGCGATGAAGGTCGGAACGGTACTGATGGTCATCCTGGTGCTGGCGCTGCTGCTGGTCGGCGGCGCCGCGTGGTCGACGCACAACCGGTTGGTGGGCCTGGACGAGGGCGTCTCCTCGGCCTGGGCGCAGGTCGAGAACGCCTACCAGCGGCGCGCCGACCTGATCCCCAACCTGGTCGCCACGGTGCAGGGCGCCGCGGACTTCGAGCGCGAGACCCTGGAGTCGGTGGTGCGGGCGCGTGCCCAGGCGACCCAGACGACTTTCGAGGGGCCGCCCGATGCCGAACAGCTGGCGCGGTTCCAGGAGGCGCAGGGAGAGCTCGGCTCGGCTCTGGCCCGTCTGCTCGTGGTCGTCGAGCGCTATCCCGAGTTGCGCGCCACCGAGGCGTTCCGCGACCTCCAGGCGCAGCTCGAAGGCACCGAGAACCGCATCGCGGTCGAGCGCCGTCGCTTCAACGAGGCGGCGCAGGAGCTCAATTCGGCGGTGCGCCGGTTCCCGGCCAGCATCTTCGCCGGCTGGTTCGGCTTCGAGCGCCGGCCCTACTTCGAGGCCGACGAAGGCAGCGAAGAGCCGCCGCAGGTCGAGTTCGGAGGCTGACCGCAGTGCAGGTGGAGCGATACCTCGGTGAGGACGAGCTCGAGCGCGTGCGCTCGGCGGTGGCTGCCGCCGAGCAGCGGACGTCGGGCGAGATCGTCACCTACCTGGTCGGTCGCTGCGATTCCTACCCCGAGTCGCCCCTGCGTGCAGGGATCGTCGGCGGTGCGGTGACCCTCGCCGCGAGCATGCTGGTCTTCCTGTTCGCTCCGCTGTGGATCTCGTTCTCGAGCGAGGCCGGCTTCGCCCTGGTTCTAGCCGCGCCGGTGCTGATCGGCGCGCTGTGCGCGGGCGTCTGCGCCGCCAGCGAGCGGCTGCAGCGTCTGCTGCTCGATCGCTCCGACCTCGAGCACCGGGTGCGCCAGCGCGCCGAGGCCGCCTTCCTCGAGCAGGAGGTCTTCGCCACCCGCGAGCGCACCGGGGTGCTCCTCTTCCTGGCGCTGTTCGAGCGCCGCGCCGTGGTGCTCGCCGACAGCGGCATCGCCGCGAGGCTGCCCGAGTCGGCCTGGCGGGAGGTGGTCGACGAGCTGTGCGGCGGCATGCGCCGCGGCGAGGTGGCGGCGAGCCTGGAGCGCGCCGTCGACCGCGTCGCGGCGCTGCTCGAGGGAGCGGGGGTCGAGCGCCGCCCCGACGACGAGCAGGAGCTCACCGACCGGCCGACGGTGCGCGAGCGATGAGCGGCCTTCGGCGCAGGTCGGCGAGCGTCGGCGGAGGCGTGACCCGGCATCGAACCGGGTCCGTGGTCCCGGATGGCTCGCCCGGAGCTGCCTCAAGGCGAAACGGGAGGCTCTGGCCTGGGCTGCCGCGGCGACCTGCGTCCGAGATCCTGCTCCCGGTGCTCGCTGCGCTGGTCTTCGTGCTGGCGGCCGCCTCGCTGGCCGCGCGCGAGGTCCCCTTCCTCAGCGGTCGCGTGGTCGACGAGGGCGGGTTCTTCTCCAGCGCCGGCCTCGAGAGCATCGAGGACAGGCTGGTGTCGCTGGAGCAGCGCGGCGCCGCCCAGATGGCGGTGCTCACCGTCGACTCGCTCGAGGGCGATCCGCTCGAGGACTACTCGATGCGGGTGGTCGAGACCTGGCAGCTCGGCGACGCCGAGCGCGACGACGGGCTGCTGTTACTGATCTCGCGCCAGGAGCGGGCACTGCGCCTCGAGGTCGGCTACGGCCTCGAAGACCAGATCACCGACGCCCACGCCCGCCGCATCCTCGACCGCATCGTGACGCCAGCGTTCCGAGCGCGCGAGTTCGATCAGGGGGTCCTCGCCGCCGTCGACGCCGTCGACGCCCTGCTGCAGGGGCAGGAGGTGCCGGCCCTCGCCGACGAGGAGCCGGTGACGGGCTGGCGCGTGCTGCTGGTGATCGGCCTCTTCCTGCTGCCTCTCCTCGTGGTCTTCATCGTCATGGTGACGCTCGGAGCCCGCCTCGCCCGGGGCAGTCGGGATTGGAGCTCGCGCGGCGGCTGGAGCATCCCGATCTCCCTCGGATCGGGGCGCAGCTACTCGAGCGGCAGCAGCTTCGGCGGCGGTTTCTCGGGCGGTGGCGGCAGCTTCGGAGGTGGCGGCGCGTCGGGAGGCTGGTGAGGTGGTGGAGGTCGGCGGAGCCAGCGGAGGCTGGCGTTCGTTCCCAGACTCCCCCTGAAGGGGGAGGAGGCGGAGGTGCGTGCGTGCTCGCCGCCGCTCTCTCTTTCGTCACCATGGACTAGATCCGGGATCCACGCTTGCCTGAAGCGGTAGCGTTCTGGTTGGCAAACCCCACCTCCATCCCGGACTGAACCGGGCCTCTGATAGAGACGTACGTCCGGGCGGTACCGCTGAAATCCGACCGCCATCCGAAGTCCCGGGTGGGCCGAAGAATCGGCACACCGAAGTTCTGCAAGGAGAAACACCCATGAAGGCACGTCTCACCCGCTCTCTCCTCGTCCTCGTCGCCGGCGCGGCGCTCTTCGCCGCCGGCGTGCTCTACGCCGACAACCACGTCGAGAAGCCGACCTCGGTGATCCACGTGGTGACCCTCGACTGGGCCGAGGGCGCCAGCAAGGAGGAAATCCAGGCGGCTCTCGACGGCGTCGAGACGCTGGCGGCGGAGTACGACGGCATCACCCGGGTGTGGCTCAAGAGCATCAAGTCGCAGACCAAGGACGCCGCCTTCGTCATGGAGTTCAAGGATCAGGCCGCCCTCGAGGCCTACGCCGGCAGCGACGCGCAGAAGAAGTGGTACGAGGTCTACCTGCCGGTGCGCGGTCGCAGCGTCACCAGCGACATCACGAACTAGGGCTTCGTGGTCCTTACCACGAAGTCCGTTCACATCACTCCGCGAGCGCCAGGCAGCCTGCGGCCGGGGCCACGATCAGGGTCGGAGTCGCGAGCCTCCGCTTCCTCCCCCTTCAGGGGGAGGACCGAGGTGGGGGTGTCTCGTGAAGCGATCCCCTTCAGGGACGCGGAACGAGGAACGATCTCAGCGTTCGCAGGCTGACCCAACCTCAGTCGCGCAGCGCCCCAGAAACCCGCGCGCTCAGCTCAGCGCGAACTTCCCTGCGGTAGCTCCGCCCGCTACATCTCCTCCAGCGCCTCGATCCCGAGCAGACCCATGCCGCCGCGCAGCACGGCGAGCACCGCCTCGAGCAGCGCCAGCCGCGAGCTCCGCTGGGGCTCCTCGGCGTCGAGCACGCGATGGTCGTGGTAGAGGGCGTTGAAGCTCTGGGCGAGCTCGAAGAGCGCCGTCGCCAGGCGCGCCGGATCGTAGCTCTGCGCCGCGTCGGCCACCGCCAGCGGGTAGAGCGCCACAGCCTGCACCAGGCGCCACTCGGCGTCGCTCTCCAGCACCAGCGGTGACGGCGCGCTCCAACCCCCGGCCTCGTCCGCCTTGCGCAGGATCGAGGCGATGCGCGCGCCGGTGTACTGCAGGTAGGGCCCGGTCTTGCCCTCGAAGGCCAGCGACGAGCGTGGGTCGAACTGGATGTCGGTCTCGCGGCCGACGAGCAGGAAGTTGAAGGTGATCGCCGACAGCGCGATCGCCAGGGCGCGGCGCTCGAGCTCCTCGTCGGGCGGCCTCTCGCCGCCGTCGCCGAGCCGCTGCTCGAGCTCCTCGCGCGCCATCGCGCGCAGCTCGTGCACCAGGTCGTCGGCGTCGACCACGGTGCCCTCGCGCGACTTCATCTTGCCTTCGGGCAGGTAGACCATGCCGTAGCTGAGGTGGTGCACCTCGCTCGCCCACGGCACGCCGAGCAGCTCGAGGGTGGCCTTGAGCTGCTTCATGTAGAAGTCCTGCTCGGAGCCGATCACGTAGAGCGACCGGGTGAGCTGGAACTCCTCGAACTTGATCGTCGCCAGGTTGATGTCCTGGGTGATGTAGAGGCCGGTGCCGTCGCCGCGCAGCACCACCTTGTCCTGCAGGTTGCCGTGCTTGGAGAGCGGCGCGATCACGGCGCCGTTGGGCGCCTTCTCGAACACCCCGCGCTCGAGCGCGTCGAGGATGATCTCGCGGCCGCCGCGGTAGATGTCGCTCTCGTAGTAGTGCTTGTCGAAGTCGATGCCGAGCAGCTCGTAGGTCTGGGCGAAGCCGTCGTAGACCCACTGGTTCATGGTGCGCCAGAGCTCGCGCACCTCGGGATCCTCGGCCTCCCACTGCTGCAGCAGCGCACGCGCCGACTGCATCAGCTCGGACTGCTGCTGGAACTCCTCGTCGAGCTGTTCGCGCTTCCTGGTGTCGAGCTTCTCGAGCGCCGCGGCGTCGAGGCCCTTCTGCTCGTCCCAGCGCCGCCGCTCGGCGCGCAGCTCCTGGTCGAAGCGCACGTACCAGCGGCCGACGAAGTGATCGCCCTTCTCGCCGCTGCTCTGCGGTGTCTCGCCGGCGGCGAAGTCGCGGTAGGCGATCATCGACTTGGCGATGTGGATGCCGCGGTCGTTGATGATGTCGGTCTTCAGCACCTCAGCGCCCTGGCTGGCGACCAGGCGCGCCACAGCGCGGCCGAGCACCGCGTTGCGCACGTGCCCGAGGTGCAGCGGCTTGTTGGTGTTGGGCGAGACGTACTCGACCATCACCCGCTGGCCGCTCTCGCGCTCGCTGTCGCCGTACGAGGAGCCACGCTCGCGTGCCGCCGCCACCACCCGCTCGCACAGTGCGCCGCGCTCCAGGCTGAGGTTGAGGTAGGGACCGGCGGCTTCCGCCCTCGCCACCGCCGGCGACGCGGCGATCGCGTCGGCCAGCTCGCCGGCGATCTGGGCCGGGTTCTTGCGCAGGCTGCGCGCGAGCGGGAAGCAGGCCAGCGCCAGGTCGGCACCGGTGTGCTCCGGCGCCACGGTGAGCTGCACCTCGGCTGCCGGCAGCGCGCCCCCGGTGGCCTGCTCGAGCCGTTCGGCGATGTCGCGGAAGGTCGGTTCGAGGGCGGTGCCCCGGACGCTGTCTGGGTTGAGGTTCTTCACTGCGTCTCTCGCGTGGCGGCGTCCACGGGCCACGAGCCACCCGCCACGGCGGCGGGCGGCGATGGGCCGGGATGCGGGTGAGTCGGCGGGGCGAACGGCCGGGCGCCAGGGCTCTAGCATCGCCGGTCAGAGCCCGGGCGGCGGGCTGGTAGCGTAGGGAAAGGCTCCAGCCGGCGCAACCTGCCCCGGGACAGTGCCGAAGGAGGTCGAGGCGCGATGAAGGCCGTCGTCTACCACGGGCCGCACGACATGCGGGTCGAGAACGTCGCCGACCCGGGACTGCAGGAGCCCACCGACGCCCTGCTGCGCATCGAGCGCACCGCGATCTGCGGCTCCGATCTGCACCTCTGGCACTCCGAGGCTTTCGCCGAGGCGGTCGAGCCCGGTTTCGTGGTCGGCCACGAGTTCCTCGGCACCGTGCTCGAGGTCGGATCGGCGGTGCGCCGGGTACGTCCGGGCGACCGGGTGCTGGTCGCCTGCACCACCGGCTGCGGCGAGTGCGCGTCGTGCCGCGCCGGGCTCGCCAGCGGCTGCCCGGTGACCACGGCCGGCTTCACCCGCCAGAACGTGTTCGGTTTCTCGCACGAGCTGTGGGGTGGCCAGGCCGAGGTGGCGCGGGTGCCGTTCGCCGACGCCAACTGCTTCGCGGTGCCGCCCGATCTGGACGACGAGCAGGTGCTCTTCCTCACCGACATCCTGCCCACCGGTGAGCTCGGCGCCGAGCTGGCGCGGGTCGGCGTCGGCGAGACGGTGGTGGTGTTCGGGTGCGGACCGGTGGGCACCTTCGCCCAGCGCTGCGCGGCGGTGCGCGGCGCGGCCCAGGTGATCGCCGTCGATCTCGATCGCGACCGCCTCGCACGCGCCGAGCGCAGCGGCGCCGTCGCCCTGCATCCCGGGGACGGCGATCTGCTGGAGCGCGTGCTCGAGCTCACCGACGGGCTCGGCGCCCACTGCGCGATCGAAGCCGTGGGCAGCAGCGAGCTGGTGCACCAGGCGGCCGCGGTGGTGCGCCCCGGCGGCCGCATCGCCGCGATCGGGGTGATCCTCGAGCCGTGGCAGATCGAATGGCCGCTCTTCTTCGCCAAGAACCTCACCCTGGCGAGCGGTCTGGTGTCGCCACAGGCGTCGATCCATCGTCTGCTGCCGCTGATCCGTAGCGGTCGGCTCGATCCGGCCGAGATCGTCTCGCACCGCTTCCCGCTGGCCGGGGCGCGCGATGCCTACGAGCTGTTCGCGGCGCGGCGTGACGGCGTGCTCAAAGTGGTGCTCGAGCCCTGAGCCCGGACGCCCCGCCTCACTCGCTGCGCAGCACCTCGGGCAGGTCGCTGGTCACCGCCCGGCGCGCCGGGATCAGGATCGCCACCGCCGCGACCGCCGCCAGCACCAGAGGCACCGAGAGATAGGTGGCCGGGTCGTGCGGCTCGACGGCGTAGAGCACCGAGCGCAGCACGCGGCCCGCCAGCAGCGCCGCGACCAGGCCCAGGGCGGTGCCGATGCCGACCAGGGCCATGCCCTGCGCCAGCACCCGGCCGATCAGGTCGCGCCGGTCGGCGCCGATCGCCATGCGGATGCCCAGCTCGCGGCGACGTTGGGCCACCGTGTAGCTCATGACGCCGTAGAGGCCGAGCGCGGCGAGCACCAGAGCGAGCACCGAGAAGGTCCCGATCAGCCCGGCGAGCAGGCGCTCCGAGCTGGTCGCCCGGGTCACCAGCTCGTCGAGCGTCTGCACCTGCGAGATGGCGAGGTTGGGGTCGAGCTCGGCGATCGCGGCGCGCACCGGCGCGGTGAGCTGGTACGGGTCGCCCGAGCTGCGCAGCAGGAAGAAGAGGGTGCCGACCGGCGACTGGTCGAACGGGAAGTAGGCCGCCGGGCGGGCCGGCGCGGTGAGCCCGAAGTGGCGGGTGTCGGCGACCGTGCCAACGATCTGACGCCAGCGCGGCGGGTCGCCGCCGAAGTGGATACGTCGGCCGATCGGGCTCTCGCCGTCGAAGTAGCGCTGCACCGCCGCCTCGTTGAGGATGGCGACGTCTAGCGCGTCCTGCCCGTCGCGGGCGTCGAAGGCGCGGCCGCGAGTGAGCTCGATGCCCAGGTGGCGGAAGAAGTCGGCGTCGACCGAGCGCACCCAGGCCACCGGGGGCTGCGCCTCGGGGTCCTGCACCGCCCCCTCGATGACGAAGTTCGAATCGCCGTCGAAGCCGGCCAGCGGCGGCGACATGGTGTGCGACACCGAGGTGACGCCGGGCAGCGCGGCGAGGCGCTCACGGGCCTGCGCCGCGAAGGCGACCCGCTGCTCGGCCTCGGGGTACTCCGCCGGTGACAGATTGACCCGCGTCATCAGCACCCGCTCGGTGTCGACTCCGAGGTCGACGCGGGTGAGGGCGAGGAAGCTGCGCACCAGCACACCGGCGGCGAGCAGCAGCACCAGCGCCAGGGCGACCTCTGCGACCACCAGGCCGGAACGCAGCCGGCCCGTGCTGCGCGCACCCAGCGCCTGCTGCATCGAGCTCTGCAGCTGGCTGCGGCTGGTGCGCAGCGCCGGCGCGATGCCGAAGATCAGGCCCGCCGCGAGCGACAGGCCGAGGGCGAAGGCGAGCACCGTTGCGTCGACGCGCGCCGCCTCGATGCGCGGCAGCTCGCCGGCGAGGCGCACACCGAGCTGACGCACCGCCAGGGCCGCGGCGCCGGTGCCGAGAGCGCCGCCGAGCAGCGACAGCGCCAGGCTCTCCGAGAGCGTCTGCCACACCAGGTGTGCCCGTCCGGCGCCGAGGGCGGAGCGCAGCGCCAGCTCGCCGCGACGCTCCTGGGCCCGCGCCAGCAGCAGGTTGGCGACGTTGCCGCAGCAGATCAGCAGCACCAGCCCGACCGCGCCGAGCAGCACCAGCAGCGGAGCGCGCACCGAGCCGACGACGAGATCGTGCAGCGGGATCAGGCGGATCTGCACGCCTTTGTTGGCGCCGGGATGTTCCTGCTCGAGCCGGCTGGCCACCGTCGCCATCTGCTCGCCGGCGCGCTCCACGGTGATGCCGTCGCCGAGGCGCGCGACCACCCGCAAGGTGATGCAGCCGCGGCCGCAGCTGTTGCTGGGATCGATGCGCAGCGGCGCCAGCACGTCGGCGGCGCCGATGATCGGCATCTCGAAGCCGGGCGGCAGCACGCCCACCACCTCGTAGCTGTTGCCCGACAGCCGCAGCGTGCGCCCGACGACGTCGCGGTCGCCGCCGAAGCGGCGCTGCCACAGCTCGTGGCCGAGCAGCACGACGCCTTCGCTGCCGGCGAGGTCGTCTTCGGCGGTGAGATCGCGCCCCAGCTGCGGTGGCAGCTCGAGCACCTCGAGTAGGGTGTGCGAGGCCACCGCGCCGCTGAGCATCTCGGCCTCGCCGTCGCCGGTGAGGGTCGGCCGCCATCCGCCGACCGCCGCCATCTCCTCGAACGACGTACCCTGCGCCCGCCAGTCGGCGAAGTTGTCCCACGACGTCCACTCCTGCTCGGGGCCGTCGCGCCGCGTCTCGTCCTGCCACAGGGTCACCAGCTCGTCGGCGTCGGGATAGGCGAGCGAGGTCAGCAGCACCGAGTGCACCAGCGAGAAGATCGCCACGTTGGCCCCGATGCCGAGGGTCAGGGTCAGCAGTACCACCGCGGTGAGCAGCGGCCGGCGCCGCAGCGAACGAAGGGTCCAACGCATCTGTCGTAGCGAGCTCATGCCGTTTTCTCCCGTGGACGGTCTGGGCTCCCTCTGGGCGCCGATCCCGAGGGCGACGAGCGCAGGCTCAGGGAGTCTGCCTCATCCGGTGGCTCGAGGCCGAGGGCTTCCCTCCTCTACGCGTCGCCGCGTCGGAGGTTGAGGCGACCGCCCGCGAGGGCTCCGGCGGCGTCGAGGCGAGGGCGCAGCCGAGCTCGCGGTTCGCCTCGGCGTCTCAGGGCATCGCCAGCTGCGGCGTGCGACCGGCGAGGAATCCGCGCACGGCGCTGCGCGCCCGCGTCACCGACTCCTCCTGCCAGGCTTCGGCCACCGCCTTCTTGTTCTCCGGGCTGAGCGCCCACGACAGCGGCAGGCACTGCGTCGCCGGAGTCACCGGCTGGAAGCGCACCCGGCACCAGTTGCCCTGGCACTCGGCCAGCGGTCCATCGGCGCCCGGCGCGCTGACGTCGACGGGATCCTCGAACTCGCCGAAGATCTCGGCCTCGAAGTTGCCGCGCACCCGCTGGCTCGAGCCGCGGATGCCGAACAGGGCCTGCAGCGGCACGAGCACGGTGTCGACGACGCCGAGCGTGGCGCCGTCGGACACCGGCGGGCCCGCCGGATCGTCGCCGCGGACCGCAAGGCTCGTGGCCCGGGCCGCGTCCTGAGCGCTCACCTGGGCGCCGGTCTCCGGAGCGTCTTTCGGCCCGTCGTCCTGGTCGTCGGCCGTGTCGCTGTCGCAGAGGAAGTCGCGGATCTGGATCCACAACACCCGGTGTCCCTCGCTGAGCGATCCGGCGGTACGGAAGTGGTCGAGGGTGTGCAGGATGGCCAGATCGCCGGTGTTGTCGAAGTAGCCGCCGTCGACGAAATGGGTGTCGTAGACGTCCCGGGAATCGCCCGGCACCGGAGGGCGCGGCGACGGCGAGACGATCGGGAAGGTGGCCGACAGACGCGCCGCGGTGGCGAGATCGATGTCGTAGAGGCCGGGGTGCTGCACCGCCGGGATCTTCGAGTAGTCGGCGTTGGAGATCCACGCCGGGTCGCCGCTGCCCGGCACCGTGGAGTTGAAGACCACGATCGGCCCGTGGCCGTCTGCGGCGGCGCGCGCCAGGTCGCTCAGGCGCGCCGGCTGCACCGCCGGGCGGAACGAGGCCAGCTGTTCCTGCCAGGCGCGCTCCAGCGCCCAGCCGCGATCGGTGCGGCGCCCGTCCTGGCGCCAGCCGAAGAAGAGGCGCACGAAGTCGGGGTAGACCAGGCCCCAGGCGGTGGCGTCGAGCCCCGAGGCGGTGGCCGCGGTGCGGATCGCCTCCAGACGTTCGCGGCTCGGCGGCTCGACGAAGTGGTCGCGCACTCCTTCGAGGAAGAAGTGCGAGCCGACGCTGCCGCCCGAGGTCGAGGAGATCATGGTCAGCCCGCGCAGGAAGGGATTGGGACCGCTGGCGGCGATCCCGGCGGCCTCCTCGGTGAGCCCGGCGAGCACCTGGGCGGTCCAGGCCGCGGCGCGGATGCCGCCGCCCTCGGCGCTGACGAAGACGAAGCCGCGGTCCGGCACCGCGCTCACCGCCGCCTCGCCGTCGGCCGCGGAGCTGTCGGAGGCTCCGCTGTCGGTGTCGGCGGCAGCGGAGAAGCGCTCGGCGATCCGGGCCAACGAGACGCGCTCCTGGTTGGCGGCGTAGTCGACCTCGAAGGTGTGGTCGCGGTAGAAGCCGAGCGGCAGCAGGACGACGCCGCCCAGCCAGCTGCCCACGATCACCACCAGCAGGAGCGGGAAGCGGGTGCGGTCGAGCAGGAAGGAGAGGCCGGCGAGCAGGGTGGTCACCAGCACCAGCCAGCCGAGCAGATAGTTGATCGCCGAGCCCTCGGCCAGCTGGTAGACGTCTTCGGTCACCCGCCAGCGCCACCAGGCGATCACGTAGACCAGGAGCGAGACGGTGAGGAAGAGGGTGGCCAGGAGATGGCCGTCGCAGATCTGCAGCCTGCCCTGCGCGTCGCGGCTCACATAGCCGGGGCCGAACCACTCCAGGAAGCGCAGGAACGAGGGCGGCTCGACACTGAGCCGCGCCAGCAGCTGCTGCCGGATCACGAAGACCGCGACGATGACGAGCGTGCCGACGAGTGCCCCGAGGACCGTCGCGAGGAGCGTGCCCTGGTCGGTTCCGCGTCCCGAGGTCGCGAAGCGGTAGAGCAGCGGCGCGGTGGTCAGGGCGGTGACCGCGGCGCCCAGCGGCAGCAGACCCAGACCGCCGAAGCTCGGCAGCGGCAGCGGGTCGATCTCGAAGCGCACTGCGGAGAGCCGCCAGGTCGTCAGCAGCGAGTGCGCCAGGATGGCGCCGGCGAGCAGCGCGAGGACTGCCCCGTAGAAGGCGATCCAGGGCTCCAGCTCGACCAGGGCACTGTGCAGGGCGACGAAACCGCCCTCGCCGGCGCCGAGGCCCAGCACGGCCAGTACCGCCAGCGCGATCAGCGCGACCCTGGCCAACCACAGATGGGCGAGCAGGCGGGTGAGGAACAGGAACACCGGACACCTCCCAAGACGGAATTGCGGCTCGACGCGGTCCGGACCGGTGCCCGGCGCAAAACGATCGCCGCGCGTTCTTCGGGGGCTCGCGGGCCCGGGGGCCTCGCGGACGCCCTGCCTGTCTCGTACACATGGGAAGACGGACGGAAGTGACCTTCTGGCGCTTCCGACGTCCACCGTCACTGCCTACGACCGGCGCCCCGACCGCTGTCTCCGAGCGCCGTCGCCCGGAATCCGGTCCGCCGCCGTCACGGTTGGCGGCAGCGGAGGGGAGGATCGTGAGGACGCCAGAGATGGACGAGAAGCGAACGCAGCGCAGCGAAGAGGCGCCGGCAGAGGCGCCGGGAGCGGGACCGGACGACGCCGCCGTCTCGTCGACGCGACCACGAGGCGGCCGCGCCACACCGCTGCTGCTGGTCGGCGCCCTGGCGCTGCTGGCGCTCGGCCTCGGCTGGAGCGTCTTCCAGGGCGCGCGCAGCGCCCAGCGCCTCGATCTGCTGCTCGAGCGCCAGGAGGCGCAGGAGCAGGCTGCCGCCGAGACGGCGCGAAGCCTCGCCGCGGTCGAGCGGCGGCTCGCCCGCGCCGAGCAGGTCGCCTCCGAAGCCACCAGCCGGGCCTACGAGCAGACCCAGCGGGCCGAGGACGCCGAGGCGCGGGCGCGCTGGGCCGAGGAGGAGTCGGCCCTGGCAGGAGAGGCGAGGAAACGTGCCGAGCGGGTGGCGCAGATCGAGCGCCAGCGCGCCCAGCGAGCGCTCTCGGAGGCGACCCGCGCCTACGCCGCCGCCACCGCGGCCCGCCAGGCCGAGCAGCAGGCGCGCAGCGAGGCCACCGAGCTGCAGCAGCAGAGCGAGCAGACCGAGCGTGAGATGCAGCGCCTCGAGGGCGCGCTCGGCGAGCTCGCCGAGACCCGGCGCACCGCCCTCGGCCTGGTGATGAACCTCGGCACCGGCGTCGAGTTCGATCTCGACCGGGCCGAGCTGCGGCCCGAGAACCGCGAGCTGCTGGCGCGCATCGCGGGCGTGCTGCTCACCGCCGGCGACTTCCACATCCAGGTCTTCGGCCACACCGACGACCAGGGCGGTCCCGAGTACAACCAGGACCTCTCGGAGCGCCGCGCCCAGTCGGTGGTCGACTACCTGGTCGAGTCGGGGATCGCGCCGCGCAAGATCAGCGCCCGCGGTCTGGGTGAGACCCAGCCCCTGGTCGAGAGCACCAGCGAACAGGCGCGGCAGCGCAACCGGCGGGTCGAGATCGCGGTGATCTCCTACGAGAGCGATTACGCTGGCACGGTGCGGGAAGAGGGCGAGAGCGACTGAGCGAATGACCGCCTGACCGACGACGTAGCCGGCGTCCGCCTGTCGGCGGACGCGGCGGCGGGCATCGAGGATCGGTCGGTCGCACCTGCGACCACTACGCCGCGGCGACAGGAGCCGTTCCTGCTGCTAGTTTTGGCGGCTTCGTGGCGACGGCGCCGCGGGTGTCACACGGCTGGGCGCGCCGCTGGCAGCGGGGCGCCGGAGAGAGGCGATGAACAAGAGCGTCGGACGTAACGATCCCTGCCCCTGCGGCTCGGGCAAGAAGTTCAAGAAATGCTGTGCGCTCGGGGAGCGCGAGGTGGCACGCGAGCGGGTGCGCACCCAGCGCGGCTACGAGCAGTTCGACGACACCGTCGTGGCGTTGGGGCGGTGGCTGACGCTCGACCATCCACGCGCCATGGACGAGATGCCGCAGGTGATCTTCCGCGCCCTCTACGACGAGAACGCCGCCGAGGCGATGCCCGACCGCATCGAGGCGCACGAGCAGACCGACGCGGTGACCTGGAACGGTCTCGACGCCGCGATCGCCTACTGGGCGCCGACCGAGGTGCGCGAGCCCACCTTCGCCGATCTCGACGCCTGCCCGGAGAGTCTGCGGGACCAGCTGCAACGAGGCGCGGGAGCGCGTCTCGACGAAGGCCAGCGTGGTTGCGTGCACGACCTGCTGGCGAGCCCGATGCGCCTCTACGAAGTGAAGGTCTACCGCCCGAACGAGACCCTCGAGCTGGTCGACCTCGCGACCGGCGAGGCGGTCGTCTATCCGTATCCGACGGCGAGCTTCCAGGAGGGCGACGTGTTCGCCACGCGGGTCGTCGAGCGCTCCGGGGGCGGCCGCTGCATGATGGCCTACCTGCCGATCGCCGAGGCCCACCGTGAGGCCGCCCGCGCCGCGGTGCAATCGTACGATGGGGCGTCCGGCGAGCGCGGCAGCGACGACGAGCTGTCGGCGCGTCGAACGCTCTTCCTCGATCTCTGGCGCGCCTGGCTGGCGCCCTTCGCCGGCGACTCGGACGCCGCCGTGGGCGAGCCGCTGGAAGACGCCGGAGCCACGGCGCCGGCGTAGCGGCGGTCTCGGCCTGGGCCGGCTTCGCGCGCCTAACCGGCGTCGGGAGGTGGCAGGTGGCCCCGCTTGGTCCACAGGGTGCAGCCGGTCTCGCCGGCGCGCAGCTCGACCTCGGCGCCCGCCGGCAACCTGAGCCAGGAACGCCGTCGCAGCTGCGCTCCGACGAGCCCCGCGACCGTGTCGTCCGAGCCGTCCGGGTCGTTCTCAGCGCCCGCGCCGCCGCCAGCCCGGGCGATCGTGCCGTCGCCTTCGAGCACCAGCAGCTCGAGGCCCCCGTCGGCGCCGAGCCGCGCGACGGCTCCCGGTGCCCAGCGCTCGGCGCGCACCAGCTCGCGCTCGTCACGGTGCAGGACGGCGCTGCGCACACCGTCCTCCTCGGGCGCCGCGCCGAGTGCGGTCTCGACGTCGAGGCGGACCGTGGCCTCGTCGTCCGGATCGAACTGCCAGAGCTTGACGAAGATCACGCAGCCGGGCCCGGAGCCGGGCGTGTGACTGCTGCCGGGCGGATTGCGCACATAGGAGCCGGCCGGGAAGTCGCCGTGCTCGTCCTGGAAGACGCCGTCGAGAACCAGGAACTCCTCGCCGCCGTGGTGGGTGTGCTGCGAGAACGAGCTGGCGGGTGCGTAGCGCACCACCGAGGTCGCCCGCGCCACCTCGTCGCCGATGCGGTCGAGCAGGCGCCTCGAGACGCCGGGCATCGGCGACGGCGACCACTCGAGCTCCTCGGTGTGGAGCAGGACGGCCTTGGTGAAGTCGTCGTTCAGTTGCATCTCGACCTCTTCTTTCGGGCTCTTCTCGGTGCGCCGCGTCGGCCGCCGACTCGTCCCCTGGTTCGGTCGCTCGGTTCGGTCCGCGGCTGAGCCGGATACGTCGGGACGCGGCGCCCGGATGTCCAGGGCGACGGTGGCTCGGCGGCGAATCCGTCGGTCCGGTCCGTCTGAGCAGACCCAGGACGGTCTCACGTCACCCGCGGCCGACCACCGGTCGTGCCGGTCGCCCGGCCGCGATCCGATCCTGCACTCGCGAGCCAGCCGAAGGATGCCGAGAACCCGACAGGAGCGTCACGCCCGCCCAGCGGTCCCCCGCCGGGAGTCCGACTGGCGCCTCTTCGACCAGCTGCCGATTCTGAGCCAGCCTGGTGGTGTCGGGGCGGAGATCTCGGCGGCCGGCGGGCTTCGCGCCGACCCGTCCGGCGATCCGGAACCGCCCGGTGGCTCACCCTCGCCTGCCGAGGGTCCCCGCCAGCCATCCAGGGCCGCGCCGACGAACGACGAGAGGCCGCCGCCGATCGCCTACGCCTTCTTCGCCCGCTTCCTGCGGCGCGATCTCGAGGTCTCGGCGCCCCGCGCCGCCGAATTCGCTCCACTGGTGGGTCTCGGGCTCGGCAGCGTGTACGGCGACGGCCCCGAGCGGCAGGCCTACCTCTACGACAGCGAGGACGTCGGACGGCGGGGTGTGATCGAGAAGCTTCGCGTCGGGCGCATCGCCGGCTGCGGGCTTCCCGATCTGCCGCGATACGAGGGTGGCGCGGCGTTGGTCGGCGACAGTCGTGCCGATCGCTACGTGGTCGACGCCCAACTCCACCTCGCCTTCCTGCTGGCGCACAACAAGTTGGTCGATCGCGCCCGCGCCGCAGGAGTGGAGGACGCCCGGCGGGCAGCCGCGACGACGCTGCGACGCCTCTACCACCACGTGGCCTGGCACGACTTCGCCCGCCGCTGGCTCGATCGCGAGGTCTTCGCGCGCGCCCTGCACCGCGAGCGCACGATGGAACGCCGCTGCTGCTGGCGGCACGGGCTGGAGGACGTCGTGGCGCCGCCGCTGCTCGGTCTGCCGCTCGAGCTCGTCTGCGTGCTGCGCGTCATCGAGTCGACGGCGGATGCAGCGCTGGCTTCACGTCGGCACGGCGGGCTCGATACCGTGCACGATCCGGCGCTCAACGCTCCTTTCCGGGAGCTGGCAGCCGCCGACGGGACGAGGGAGCATGGACGTGGCCCCGGCCCGCTGCGGCCGCGCGACGTCGTGCAGTGGGACTGGTTCCTCGAGCTGTCGAGCTCCGGAGGCCGCTATCCGCTGCGCGCCCAACCGCTCGGTGTCCCCAACGAGCTCGACGGCGAGGTTGCCGACCCGCAGACGGGGGAGGCTGAGCGTCTCTCGTTGCGACTGCCGGCGGCCGACGCGATGGTCCGATGGCTCGGGCTCGAGTCCTGTTTCGGATCGGGCGCTTCGCCGGTGCCGCTGAGCCGCTACCTCGCGCTCGAGTCCGAGGCGGGGAGCAGGCTCGGCAAGCTCGGATCGGTGATCCTCGGCGCCACGCTTGCGGCGGCCCTCCTCGGTGACCCGACGTCGTGGTTTCGTTGCGATCCCGGCTGGTCGCCGGAGAGCGACCCGCTGCTGCGGCCGGGCGAGGACGACGTCGACTCGGCGCCGGAGTGGACACTGGCCTCGATCGTGCGGCTCGCCGGCCTGGCGGGCGATGCCGAGAGTCTGCGCAGGCGCGCGGCGCTGGCCTGAGCGGCCGCCAGAGCCGCGGTGCCCCGGGGGTCTTCGCAGACACGGTCCGTCAGCACTACGATCCGCCCATCAGCGAACGCCCGCTACACCTTCGTGTCGGCTTTTCCCGGAGGATTCCTGGAGGAGGAGTGCGATGTCGCCAAGGGAGTGTCGGATTCGCCTGGGTCGATCGTGCGTGGTCGTACCGTGTCTCGAGTCGATGGGTCTGGTCGCCATCGCCGTCGCCGCTTCCGGTCAGTCGCCGCCGTGGAGCGTCTGCGACGAAGCGACTGTGCCGAGCTACGACGGGCAGACGGTGCTCGACTACCGCGAGTGCGACGTGTGGTGCGAGGGGGAGGTCGGTGGCTTCGAGTGTCGCATCACTCTCGACGCCGACGTCGGTCAGGACGAGGAGCTGGTGATCGCCTGCGGATATCTCGCAGGCGACGGCGAGCTCTGTGACGATCCCGCCGACGAGCTGCTGCTGGATCCCAACGTGGCCCTGCCGAACGGCTTCGAGCAGGTGAGCGGCCGGGACGTGCATCGCTACGAGGAGAGCGACGAGTGGGACGTTGCCGTGACCCACGGTCCCGATGTGCGCATCAGCCTGCGCAACGGCCTCGGCCTCCTCGAGCCGGTGGCGGCGGCGGGAGACCCGGTGCCAGAAGCCGAGCGGGGGGAGACCTTCATCGACTTCGGCACCGACGTCGCGATCGACGGCGGTTGGATCGTCTTCAGCGCCCGCGGCACCGGTGGTGTGAGCGGTGTGTACTCGAAGCCGCTGTCGGCGCTCGGCGGGGCCGCGACCCGCATCGCCGACAACAGCCAGGCACGTCCACGTGGAGCCGGGAACTACGACCAGCCGACCTCGGTCGACGTCAGCGGCGGGATCGCTCTCTGGACCGATTCGTCCGGCCTCTATCGCGCTCCGGCCGACGGTAGCGGAACGCCGACCCAGCCCGCCGCGATCGGCGACAGCCTCGGCAGCGGCACCCTTGGCGGCGGTTTCTCCGCAGTGCGCTTCTGGGGCGATCGGGCGGTCTTCCGCGGCAGCAGCGGCGGCGGCGACTGCATCGCCGCTGCCGATCTGAACGCCGACGGCGTCGTCGACCTGATCGCGGGCAACACCACGCCGATCCCGGGCGGTGTGGGCAACTTCGGACCGCTGCAGAACCCTGCGGCGCTCGGCCCGACGGTCGTCTTCGAAGCGTTCAACCCCTCGTTCCAGTATCTCGGTCTGTATGCCTGGGTCGAGGGCAGCGGCTTGTCGCCACTGCTGCTGCGCGGCGACCCGCTGGCCGCCAGCACCGTGTTCGTGGCGCAGGCGAGCGAGCGGAGCCTGTTCGCCGGCGGCGCCCGCGTCGCCCTCACGGTCGAGCTGCTGAACGACGACCTGCATCTGGTGACTCTCTGCGGGCCGCCGATCTTCCGCGACGACTTCGAGAGTGGCGACGTCGCCGCCTGGAGCAGCTCGACGCCCTAGCGATCGCGGCTCGGGCCTGGCAGTTGCCGGGCTGCCGCCGACAGCAGGCCGACGCTACATGGCCAGCTCCCCTCGGTGTCGGCGTAGACTCGCCTCGGCCGCCGCGATCGCGAGGGGGAACCGCCGCCTCGCGGCGCTGGCCGAAGGACCGAGAGCAAGGCAGATGACCAGCGAGAGGCCGAGTGCCGCCACGCCACACCGTGCGTCCGCCGCGCACGCGGGTCGACCGGTGCTGCTGTTCGACGGCGTCTGCAACCTGTGCAACGCGTCGGTCGACTTCGTCCTGCGCCACGAGCGCGACGACCGGCTGCTCTTCGCATCGCTGCAGTCCCGGGTCGCCGCTCGGCTGCTCGCGGAGCACGGCACCTCCTCCGAGGAGCTGCCGGACAGCATGGTGCTGCTCGAGGACGGCAGGGTGTGGACCCGCTCCGACGCCATCTTCGGCGTCGTCCGCCACCTGCGACCGGCTTTCTCGTGGCTGCGCATCCTGAGGTGGCTGCCGCGGCCGCTGCGCGATCTCTTCTACCGTTTCGTGGCGCACCATCGCTACCGGGTGTTCGGCAGGCGCGACTCCTGCAGACTGCCGACGCCCGAGGAGCGCGCCCGCTTCCTCGATGCCGCGGAGCCCGACGAGGAGACGCCCGGGGATGCCGGTGACGCTCCGACGGACGCCGGCGGTCGGCGGGCGCTCGGCGGCGCGAAGAGCTGAGCCCTGGCAAAGGGTAGCGGCGAGCGATTCGGATGTCCCGGACGTCGCCGACCTGTCGGATGTCCTCTGAAACTCGTATGACTCGTATGACTCGGATGACCCATACGGCGCGCGGATCTCGAACCGACACGATCTCCTCCCGTCAAACGGTGTCGCGTGCGACGGAACCGGTGAATCGTCAGGTGACGCCTCCCGGCCCGCCTGAGCGAGCAGTCGCCATGCGCCTCCGGCGGCTCGCCCCGATCGTCGCGCTCCCGATGCTGCTCGGCTCGCTCGCGGCCGCTCCGCTGTCGGCCCAGCTCGAGAGTGCCGGCGAGGGGCCGGTCGCGATGGGGCACCTGCACGTCAACACGGCCGACGCCGAGGCCAGCCTGCGCTTCTGGAGCGAGCTGCTCGGTGGCGAGCCGAAGCGGCTCGGGCCGCTCGAGGTCGTCGCGCTGCCCGATCTGCTGGTGGTGCTGACCCGTCGCGAGCCGTCCGCCGGCAGTGTCGGCAGCTCGGTGAACCACGTCGGGGTTCAGGTCCCGGACGTCGCAGCGCTGGTCGAGCGACTGCGCGCCGCCGGGGTGCCGGTGCGCACCGGCGAGCACGTGCCGACGCCGGACGTCGACGTGTTCGAGGTCCCCGACCAGGACACCCGAGTCGCCTTCGTCGACAGCCCCGAGGGGACCCGCGTCGAGCTGTTCGAGAACCGCGCGCTCGAGCGCCCGGTCGAGAACCACCATCTGCACTTCTTCGTCGACGATCCGATCGCCGCGCGCGACTGGTACGTCGAGCGCTTCGGTGCCGTCGCCAGGCGTCGCGGCTCGTTCGAATCCGCCGACCTGCCCGGCGTCAATCTCACTTTCTCGCAGGGGGAGACGGTCGGCACCGAGGGCCGGGCCATCGATCACATCGGTTTCGAGGTCGACGATCTGGAGGGGCTGGTGGAGCGCCTCGAGGCGTCCGGCGTGGTCTTCACCCGGCCGCTGACCCGCATCGACGCCCTGGGCCTGGCGTTCGCCTTCTTCACCGATCCCTGGGGCACCTACGTCGAGCTCACCGAAGGGCTCGACGCCCTCTGACGGCCGAAGCCGACCTGGCCTTCGTCGGGAATCAGGATGCAGCAGTGGGCGCGGAGCGCGAGGCGTCCTCGAGCACCGAGCTCAGCAGCTGGCGCAGGATCTTGGCGCCCATCGGTTTCACCACGTGCTCGTCGAAGCCGGCCTCGAGCGCCCGCAGACGATCCTCCGGCTGGCCGTAGCCGGTCATCGCCACCAGCTTGGGACCGCCGTGGTCGCCGTCCGCCGGCCAGCGCTCGCGTAGCCGGCGCGCCACTTCGTAGCCGCTGAGGCCGGGCAGGCCGACGTCGATCAGCGCCAGCCGGATCGGTCGCTGCAGGGCGATCTCGACGCCGCGGTGACCGTCCTCCGCCAGCGAGGTGTGGCAGCCCCAGAGCTCGAGCAGGGCTTCGAGCGCCAGGCGCGCGTCGGGCTGGTCCTCGACGACCAGGACCTCGAGGCCCGAGAACTCGTCGGCGGCGACCGTGGCGGGGTGGGGGGCGCTGTCGGAGTCGGCCGCTGCCCCCGGCTGATCGGACGCTCTCGCCAACGGCAGCAGGACGACCACCCGGGTGCCGCGACCGCGCCCTTCCGAGTGGATCGAGATCTCGCCTCCGTGCAGCTCGACCAGCCGCTTCACCAGAGCGAGACCGAGTCCGACGCCACCGGCGCTGCGCACCAGGTTTTGTGGCGCCTGGGCGAACGGCTCGAAGGCGTTGGCGAGGAAGTCCGGATCGATCCCGCTGCCGTCGTCCTCGATGACGATGCGGCCGCGTTCCCCGGGCTGCCGCACGACGTCGACCGCGACCCGCAGCGTCACGCCGGGAGCTCCGTACTTGATCGCGTTGTCGCAGAGATTGCGCAGGATCTGCTCCAGCCGTGTCGGATCGCCGTGCACCAGCGTCGGCTCGGTGGTCACCACGAGCCGCATCGACGCCGCCTCGACGATCGGCTCGAGGATCTGGGCGCAGGACTGGACGATCGTCTCGAGGTCGACGATCTCGGGGCGCAGGGTGAGCTTGTCCGAGTCGATGCGCGCCACGTCGAGCAGGTCCTCGACGATGCGGCTGAGGTTCGAGCCCTGTCGTTCGAGGATCGAGAGCAGCCGGCCGCGGGACCCGCTCGGCAGGTCTTCGTTCTGCAGCGCGGTCGTCGCGTTGAGCATCGCCGCCAGCGGGTTGCGCAGCTCGTGTCCGAGCATGGCCAGAAAGCGGTCCTTGGCCTCGACGGCCGCCTCGGCCGCGACCAGCCCTCGACGGGCTTCAGCCAGCAGGCGAGACCGCTCCAGGCGGGAGCGGTGTTGTGACACGGCGAGACCGGCGATGTAGGCGGCCCCCTCTACGAGGACGATCTCCTCCTCACCCGGCCCGCGGGGAGAACTGTGGTAGAGGGCGAGCGATCCGAGCACCTCCCCCTGGGGCGCGAAGATCGGCTGTGCCCAGCAGGCGCGCAGCTGCTCGCTCCGCGCCAGCTCCCGGAAGTCGGCCCACAGCGGGTCCTCTGCGGTGTCTCGGACCACCACCCGCTGGCGGCGGAACACGGCGGTGCCGCAGGAGCCGGAGGTGGGACCGATCTCGAGCCCGTCGACGGCTTCGTCGTACTTCTCGGAGAGACCGGCGCTGGCGGCGTGACGCAGCCGCCGTCCATCGTCGTCGACGAGGAGGATCGAGGCGGCGGTGCAGCCGCCGTGAGTCAGCACCTCGCCGACCAGGCGCTGCAGCGCCTGGGTCAACGGTTCACCGCGTGCGATCGACTCGAGCACCCGCTTCTCGTCGGCGAGCAGTGCCTCGGCGCGTCGTCTGCGGCCGACCTCGCGGGAGAGCTCGAGCAGGCGGGCGTTGAGCTCGGCGAAGCGCGCCAGGCCCGAGTCGTGGGCGCGCTCCTGAAGCTCGATGAAGAGGGTGTCCTCGGCGCCCCTGGCGCCGGCTGCCCTGCAGGCGACGAGGTCGCCGGCGGGACGCCGCACGTCGAGCGACGTCGGCGTCCAATCGGTGGTGCGGGCGCACTGGCGCAGCCAGGCGGAGAGGGCCTCCGGCTCGCCGTCGACCAGGCTCTGGAGCGCCTTGCCGGCGACGCTCTCGACGGGGGCGCCGAGCAGGTCGAGGGCGCGTCGGTTCGCCGCCAGGATCCTGCCGGAGCGGTCGCTCAGCAGGAGGGCCGCCGGGTGCAGGTGGGACCACTGCGAGAAGGCGTCGAGCGCCCGCGTGCGGCTCACTCCACGCCCTACTCGGATTCGGCAGCGCCGGGGCCGACCCGGTAGTACTCGCGCCCGGCGAGCTCGTCGACTGCTGGCGTCTTGCGCAGGTGCACCAAGACGCGGCATCCCTGGGCGCCTTCCGCGATGGTCTCCTGCAGCTCGACCTTGGCGAAGCCGAGATTCTCGGCCGAGATGGTGCCGAAGACGTTCGAGGTCATCATGCACAGGGAGGGTCGGCCGAGCACCTTGTGGCCGAACGGGCAGCGCCGGTTGCCGAGCACGATGCGCTCCTCGGTCGCCTCGATGACGAAGAAGTCGCCGTCGATGCGGCGCTTGAGGTCGACCAGGACGGCCGCGACCCGGTCGCGATCGAACGGCTCATCGCCGAGCCGCTCGTGGTAGGCGCGGTCGATCTGCTCGCCGAGGCTCTGTCCCACCACGCTGACGAAGCCCGACGCCTCGTCGACGCCGACGACGTCCTGGAGGGTCCCGGTGAGAACGCGCAGCAAGGAGCGCAGGAAACGGTCCTTGTCCAGCGCCACGTCGGCCTCGGCCAGCGTCCGCAGCGATCGCCTGATGCCGGCCGCCGAGTCGGGCGCCGCACTGCCGGGACGATCGGGGAGCGAGGGTACGGCCATCGGCGTCTCCGTGCCTCCTTCGGGGCATCGAAGCTAGCACGCCCTCCGCCGGCAAGGACAGCCTCGCCTTGGCGTCGAGCCGGCGCAGAAAGCCGGACGGCCCGGGACGCAAGCCGCCGCAGTGCAGCTTTCGCCCGGGCCGATCCTTCACAAGGGAGTTTCCCGCCGCGCGGGATGCTCGAAAAGAAAGCACGCGGCGTGCCAACTGCGGCTCCTTGTCCTGCACAGCACCGAAAGCCCCTGCTTCTAAGGCCTTCGCCCGTGCAGCGGACGACGGAAGCTACGACGGGTCGTCCTGAATCCGTACGAAAGCCGGGATCCGGACGGAGTTCCTACGGTCACTCCATACGGTTTCAGGCCCAGCTAGGTCCGTCGCAGCACCACGGCGCAGTCGGTGCGTGCCGCACGCAGCGCCGGGAAGAGCGCGGCGACGACGGCGACGAGGACCAGGATCGCGGCTGTCGTCGCCAGCACTCCGGGATCCGACGAGTGGATCCCGAACAGCAGGTTCGAGACCAGCCGCGACAGAGGCACGGTGGCGGCCGCGCCGAGCAGCACTCCGACGAGAGCCAGGAGAGCCGTGCGCAGCACGAGTCGCGCCACCACCCGCCGTCGCGCTTCGCCCAACGCCATGCGGATGCCGATCTCGCGGCTGCGTTCGATCACCGAGTGGGAGAGCACACCGTAGATGCCGAGCGAGGCGAGCAGCACCGCGATGGCGGCGAACGCGGCCAGCAGCGTGAGGGTGAAGCGCCTCGGCGAGCTGGCCCTGTCGATCCGCGATGCGAGCGTCTGGTGCTCGTCGCTGGGCAGGGTCGGGTCGACCGACACGATCGTCGCCCGCACCTGGGGCACCAGGCTCGACGGTGGCAGCGTCGAGCGCACGACCATCTCCACCTGTCCCGGCGGTTCGGCCAGCTGGGAGAGCGGCAGGTAGACCTGGAGTCCCGACTCCTGCTCCGCCGACTGGTGGAGCACGTCGGCCGCCACACCGACGACCTCGAAGACACCGTGCCCGAAGCGCAGCTCGCGCCCGAGCGCCGAGCCGTCGTAGAGCCGGCTGGCGAGGCTCTGGTTGACGATGGCGACCGGCGCCGATTCACGGTCGTCGCCGGCTGTGAAGGGACGGCCTTCGGCCAGCGGGATCTCGAGCGTGTCGAGGTAGGCGGCGTCGACCAGGTGCACGAAGGCGTTGATCGGCTCGTCCTGGACGACGCCCGGAACGGCGATGCCCCAGGAGCGGTTGCCGCCGAGCGGCAGGTCGTCGGTCAGTGCCACCGAGGAGACGCCGGGGCTCGAGGCGACCGCCTCGATCAGCTCGCGGTGGAAGCTCTCGACGTCGTCGGCTCCCTGCAGGCGCGCCGGTGTCCGGATCCGCCAGGCGACCACGCCTTCCGCATCGAACCCGAGGTCGGTGCGGCTGACACGCTGGAAGCTCTCCAGCAGCAGACCGCCGAAGACCAGCAGCACGCAGGCCAGCGCCACCTCGGCGACCACCAGGGTCTCACGCAGCCCGCGCGCCGAGCGGCCGCTGCTGGCTCCCCGCACCGAGGCATGAGCTGCGAGTGCCGGTCGACGACCGACCAGGTGGCTGGCCGGAGCGACTCCGACGAGCAGGCCGACGAGGGCGGCGACGAAGAGGCAGAAGACGAGAGTCGTCCCGTTCACAGAGACCGAGGAAAGCATGGGAATGCTGATCGCCGACGTCTGCGCGATCCAGCGCGTCGCCACCGCGGCGAGAACGCCGCCCAGCAGACTCCCGCACAGCGCCAGCAGCAGACTCTCGAGGACCAGCTGGCGCACGATCCGGCCGCGCGACGCGCCGAGAGTCGAGCGCAGGGAGATCTCGGGAACCCGGCGCGCGCCCCTCGCCAGCAGGTAGTTGGCGAGGTTGGCGCACACGATCAGCATCATCACCGCGGCGCTGGCGGCGAGCAGCACCAGCGCGGGTCGGTAGGGGCCGGAGATGCGTTCGCGCAGGGGCGTGATCTCGCCGCCGAGGCCCCAGCGCCGGGGATCGGCCTCGGCCAGTGCGGCGACCACCCGGTCGAGGTCGGCCTGGGCGCTCTCGACCGTCGCATCGTCAGCCAGGCGGCCGACGATGTGCAGCGTGTTGCCCCAGGCGTCGGTCGAGTCGTCGATCGGGAAGGGGCAGAGGAAGTCGACCCGCGTGTTGGGCGTGAAGACCGACGAGAAGTCGAACTCCGCCGGCAGGACCCCGACGACGACCTGCGGCCGGTCGTCGATCGTGACGGTGCGGCCGACGATCCCCTCGTCGCCGCCGAAGCGGCGCTCCCAGAAGTCGTGGGAGAGGATCACGACGTCGCCGTCTGGCGAGCGCGCCTCGTCGGGGCGGAAGTGGCGGCCGATGACGGGATCGACGCCGAGCACCGCGAGGAGGTCGTGCGCGACGTCGACTCCGATCAGGGTCTCCGGCTCACCGTCGCCGCTCAGGGTGTGGGGACTACGCTCGAAGAACGCGAACCAGCCGCTGAGCCCGTCGAACGAGTCGGTCATGGCGCGGAAGTCGCGCAGGTTGCCGGTGCGTGAGGTCACCGAGGAGAGGCCGCCGCCGTCGCCGTCGACGTTGGCGATCCAGACCAGACGTTCGGGTTCCTCGAACGGCAGTGGCTCGATCAGCAGCGGCTGCAGGACGCTGAAGACCGCCGTCGTGGCGCCGATGCCGACGCCGGTGATCACGGTGGCAAAGGCCAGCAGCTTGGGATCGCGGCGCACGGCGCGCAGCGCCGAGCGCAGATCGTGGCCCAGCCCGCGGGGGGAGAGTGCTTCGATCCAGTCCATCGTCGTGGCTCCCTCGAGCTGTCTGTCGGCTGCCCCGCCGCGGCGCAGCGAAGCCGGTGGGTCGGCTGTACGGAAGGGGTTCCAGGCCATCTGCAGGCAGAGGTCGAGCGCCTCGAGGCGGTACCACCAGCGGGCGGCGAAGGCGCCGCGGAGATCCACCTGGCGCACGTAGTCCTCACGCAGGTCGCCGAGGGCGACGTGACGGGTCTCGCCGCCGCCCAGCAGCAGCGAGACCACTGCTTCGCTGAGGCGGGGCGGACGCGGCACGTCGCTCGCGGGGCGCCCGGAGGGAAGTCGGCGTCGGCCCGGGTCGCGGCTCATCGGTGGTCGAGCGCCCCGCCGAGGCCGTCGAAGAAGGTCAGCAGCACGGTGCGCGATTGCCGCACGGCTTCGACGCCGGCCCGGGTCACCGCCAGACGGCGCATCGGGTGGCCGCCGCGCTCCGGCACCTGGCTCGGCTCGATCTCCCACTCGACGAGGCCCTTGAGCCGCAGCCGATCGAGGGTGCGGTAGAGGGCGCCGCGGGTCACGCGGCGCGCGGCGTTCTCCTCGAGGTCGCGGCGGACCTGGTTGGCGTAGGGCTGATCCGCCTGGCGCAGGATGGCGAGCAGCACCAGGAGCTCGAACTCGCCGACCCGTGCCGGCTCCGTTTCGGGGCAGTCCTCGTCGGTACTCACCGTTCTCTGCTCGGGTTCAGTTCGGGTGGAGGTCGCGGAGTCTGCAATGCAGACGCCGCGGAGTCTACTTTGCATGCTACGTGCTGCGAGGGCCCCGGGTTGCAGAAGGGGCCTGCTCGTCGTCGAGGCGGGGCGGTCGTGGTGTCGCGGTCTACACTCGGCTCCGGGGCCGGGTTCGTCGGACGTCCCGGCGGCAACCGTGGAGGGGTGCGCGATGAGCGGAGCAGTGCAGGGCAAGCGGGTGGTGGTCACCTGCGCCGACCGGTTCATGGGGCCGGCGACGTGCGAGCTGTTCGCCGAGCAGGGCGCCGAGGTGGTGGCGGATCTTCGCGACCTGAGGCCGCCGGCGGCCTGCGATGAGCTGATCGACACGCACGGGTGCCCCGACGTGCTCATCGTCAACCTCGGAGCTCCGTCGTCACCCAACACGCCGGTCGAGGACCTCGACGACGACACCTGGGCAGAGAAGTTCGAGGTCATGGTGCACCCGCTGTTCCGTCTGGCGCGGGCCGTCCTGCCGACGATGAAGCAGCGCCGGGCGGGCAAGATCGTCGTCTACGGCAGCGCCACCGGCCTGCGCAGCATGGCGAAGGTGTCGGCCTACAGCGCCGCGCGCGCCGCCCAGGTGGGTTTCGTCAAGGCCGCCGGTCTCGAGGCGGCGCCGCACAACGTGCAGATCAACCTGATCGCCCAGAACTACGTCGAGAACTCGGAGTACTACCCGCCGGAGCTGGTCGCCAGCGAGCGATTCCAGCGTCATCTGGCGCGCAACGTGCCGGCGGGCCGTCTCGCCACCGGCCGCGAGGACGCCGAGCTCGCCCTCTTCCTGGCTAGCGACAAGAGCGACTTCATCGTCGGCCAGGCCATACCCTTCAGCGGCGGCTGGACGCTGCAGGGCTGATCGGGCGGCGCTCGCCGGAAGGCGCGCCGCACCCTTCCCTGTTGGTTCCGTGTCGAGGCGGAGGCAGGGTGAGCAGGCGCGGGTGCCGGCCGGGCCGCGCCGTCACAGCCGGCTCGCTCGGAAGCCGCCGAACCGCCTGACCGGCGCCACCACAGAAGCATGAAGGAACTGATCAGCAGCGTGACGACCGACCTGACCGAGTGGGTCGCGGGTCTCGGCGTCGCCACCGAGTGGACCGACGCGGCCGCGACAGCCCTGCTGTATCTGGGCCTGCTGGCGGTCGCGATGCTCGGTCACTACGTGGCGCGGTTCCTTCTGACGCGCGTCGCTGCCGCGGCGGCGGATCGCACCCAGACCACCTGGGACGACGCCTTCGTCGACGCCGGCGTGCTGCGTCGGATCGCCCATCTGGTGCCGGCGCTGATCATCCAGCGCGGCAGCAGGGAGTTGCTCAGCCAGTACGAGGACCTCGTCGGCGGCATCGACGCCCTGATCTCGGCCTATCTCGTGCTCATCGCGGTGCTGGTGGTCGAGGCGCTGCTCACCGCGGTGCACACGATCTACGACTCGCGCGGCACGACGCATCGGTTCGAGATCAAGACCGTGATCCAGGTCGCGAAGCTGATCTCGTTCTCGCTCGGCGCGGTGGTGATCGTCGCCCTGCTGATGGGCCGCTCGCCGGTCGTCCTGCTCAGCGGACTCGGCGCCTTCACCGCCATCCTGATGCTGATCTTCCGCGACGCCATCCTCGGCTTCGTCGCCGGCATCCAGCTCTCGGTCAACAACATGGTGCGCCGTGGCGACTGGATCGAGATGCCGAGCCACGGCGCCGACGGCGACGTCATCGACGTCTCGCTGACCACCGTCAAGGTGCAGAACTGGGACAAGACGATCACCACGATCCCGACCTATGCCCTGGTCTCGGAGTCGTTCAAGAACTGGCGCGGGATGAGCGAGTCGGGTGGCAGGCGGATCAAGCGTGCCCTCTACCTCGACGTGCACAGCATCCGCTTCTGCGATCGCGAGACGATCGACCGCTACCTGAAGATCGCCCACATCCGCGACTACGTGGTGCGTCTTCACGACGAGGTCACCGAGCACAACCGCGAGCGCGGCTTCGATTCCTCGGACCTCACCGACCTGATCAACGGACGCCATCTGACCAACGTCGGCACCTTCCGCGCCTACGTCGAGGCCTACCTGCGCGACCATCCGAAGATCCACCAGGAGATGACCCTGATGGTGCGCCAGCTCGCGCCCACCGAGCACGGCCTGCCGCTCGAGATCTACGCCTTCTGCAACGACCAGCGCTGGGCCGTCTACGAGGCGGCGCAGGCCGACATCTTCGACCACCTGCTGGCGGTGGCGCCGCTGTTCGACCTGCGCATCTTCCAGGCACCGAGCGGCGGCGACGTGCGCGGCGTCGGTGAGCGAATGGCCGCGGCGCGCGATCAGCAGGAGGGAGACGCCTCCGGATCCGACGACTGAGCTGCGCCGCGGGCGGCTCGCGCGCAGCGTGCTACCTTCACGCCCCCGCGCCGGCCCGGCCCACCCCGAGGAGGCGGGAGACCGAACAACGAGGAGCTGCCCATGGCCGATCGCGATGTCGAGAGAGACTGCCCGAGCGAACGCTTCGTCGAGACCCTGCGCCGCGTCGCCGATGCCCTGGAGAGTGGCGACTCGTTCCGCATCCAGGTCGCCAACCGCCGCTTCACCGTGCCGGCCGACGCCGAGCTGTCGATCGAGCACGAGGCCGGCGACGGGAATTGCAGCTCCGATGGCGCGGGTGACGCCTGGCTGGCGGCGACGCCGGCTGAGGCCCTGACGGTCGGCGACGAGGGAATGGCTCGCGGCAGGGTCGCGTAGGGTTCGAGAGGACCCCACCCACGACCCGCGAGAGGAGCTCCCGGACCATGGCCAGATCAGCGAATCGGCGCGCCTGCGCCGTCGGCCGACCACTGCTGCTGGCGAGCGTCCTCCTCGCCGGCTCCCCTGCGGGTGCGATGGTGGGCGCGCAGCCCGGCGAGCCGGAGCCGTCGCCCGCGCCGGCGCAGCGGCGCTCGATCGGCGACCTGCTGACGCCTGGCGACACGGCGACCTGGTGGGTGGAGATCGAGGGCGAGCGCATCGGCCACAACAGCACGCGCTACGAAGGCCCGGTGGCGCTCTCTGGAGAGCTGACGGGCGCGCATCTGTTCCGCGAGCAGGTCGAGCTGGACGCCGAGGTGCCCGGCGGCCGCTTGGTGCAGCGCTACACCACCAGACTGTGGACCGACGCCCACGCCAGGCCGCTGCGACTGGAGTTCCGCGCCGCGGTGTCGGACGTGCGTTCGGCGATCGACGCGGTGGTCGAGGGCTCGACGATGACGGCTCGGATCCGCCAGGGGCCGAGTGAGCGCCGCCAGGAGATCGAGCTCGGGGACGAGGTCATCCTGCTCGCCAACAACTTCGTCTCGCACCTCGATCTGGCGCTCGCCGTGTCGGCGCCACAGGCCGGTCAGCAGGCGACGATCCCCCTCTTCTCGGTCAACGTGCTGCGCCCCTTCCCGCTGGTGCTGACGCCGTTGGAGAGCGAGGAGGGAGACCCCGGCGCCAGGTTCCGCGACTCGCTCGGCGAGACCCTGGTGCTCGACGCGCGCGGGCGGCTCGAGCGGGTCGAGGTGCCGGCGCAGAAGCTGGTGTTCCGGCGGGCCGCCGCCGACGAGGCGGCGCCGGAGTGGTTCGAGATCGATCTCCCCGGCGCCCGCGCTCCCGCCACCGATCTCGAGCGCGAGGACGTCACCATCGAGTACGACGGCGTGTCGATCGCCGGCAGCGTCACCAAACCACCGGATGTGGGCGGCCGCCTGCCGGCGGTCTTCTTCATCTCGGGATCGGGCGGACAGGATCGCGAGGGGAACTCCAGCGGCGTCGACGTCGGCACCTGGGAGATCCTCGATCGCCTGACCCGCGAGGGCTTCCTGGTGCTGCGGGTCGACGATCGTGGCGTCGGCGAGAGCACCGGTCCCGGGAACGTGACCTTCGACGACCTGGTCGAGGATGCACGCCAGGCGGTGCAGTACCTGCGCGGCCGCGACGACGTCGACGCTTCGCGCATCGCCCTGCTCGGCCACAGCGAGGGAGGGCAGACCGCTCCGATCCTCGCCGCCGAGATGGATCTCGGGGCCGTCGTGCTGCTCGCCGCTCCGGGGCGCCCGGTGACCACCCTGTTGCGCGAGCAGCTGCTCAGAGGCAAGGAACTGATGGGCGCGAGCGATGAGGAGCTGACGGCTCTCGCCGCCCAGATCGACTCCTTCTTCGCCGCCTTGAGCCGCGGCGAAGAGGTCTCCGTCGACGATCTGCCGCCCGAGCTGGCGGCCTTCGTCGGCGGTCGGGCCTGGCTCGAGAGTCACATGCGCCAGGACCCAGTCGCCAACCTGGCCCGGGTCGAGGAGCCGGTGCTGATCCTGCAGGGTGGACGCGACGTGCAGGTGCTCGCCGATCGCGACGCCACGGCGCTCGAGGCGGCTCTCGAGGCCGCCGGGCATCCCGACTTCGAGCTCGTCGTCCTGCCGCAGCTCGACCACCTGTTCAAACGTACCGAGGGTGGCGACGGCGCCGCCCTCGACTACCTCAAGGACCGCCCGGTGGACGAGGAGTTCCTCGATCTGCTGGTCGCCTGGCTGAAGGCGCGGCTGATGCCCGCGGCCGCGCAGTGAGGGCGTACCCCCACGATCACCGCTGGCTGTCGGTGAGTGCGACGAGGCGGCGTCGATGAGAAGCCGACCTCTGCGGTGCGCCTGCCTGTCTGTCGCCCTGCTCGCCGCCGCGAGTCCCGAGCCGTCCCCGGCGGCTGCACCACCCGAGGTGGCTGCGCCGGAGCCCGCGGCGGGATCGCTCTTCCTGCACCCCGAGCGTTTCGCGCTCGCGGACGGAAGTCTCGGGGCCGCTGAGCGGGGTCTCTACTTCGCTCCGGTGAACCGCTCGACGCCGGACAGCGGCGTTCTCGCGGTCGAGCTCTACCGCTTCCCCGCGCAGTCCTCCGTTCCGCCAGGCCGGCCGCCGATCTTCGTGCTCAACGGCGGCCCCGGCTTCGAGGGACTGGCTCCGCGACTCGCCGAGCGGGACTTCTACGAGGAGGAGATCGCGCCGCGCACCGCGATCGCCGACGTGGTGGTCGTCGGCCAGCGGGGCATCGGGTCGTCGACGCCCGACACGATCTGCGAGCCGGCCGCCTTCCCCTTCGTGCTGGGCAAGAACTGCCGCGAGTTCTGGGAGGGCACCGGGCTCGACCTGGCTGGTTTCACGGTGCTCGAAGCGGCCGCCGACGTCCGCGACGTGGCTCTTGCCCTCGGCTACCACCAGGTGGTCCTCACCGGCGGCAGCTTCGGCTCCCACTGGGCGATGGCGGTGATGCGGAAGCACCCCGAGATCGTGGCGCGGGCGGTACTCAGCGGCATGGAGGGGCCCGACCACACCTACGACAGCCCGGGAGGGGTGCTGGCTGCGCTCGAGAGGATCGCTGCAGCCGCAGAGAGCTCCGAGCGGCTCGCCGGCCGGATCCCGGAAGGGGGGCTGCTGGCCGGCTTCCGGGCGACGCTCGATCGCCTGCGGCAGGGTCCGGTCAGCGTCGAGATCGAGCATCCGGAGTCCGGCGAGACGGAGGAGATGCAGTTCTTCCTGCCGCAGGTGCAGGGGCTGATCATGGGATACAGCGGCCGGATCAGCTCGCGCAGCGGCATCGCCTCGTGGCCGGCCGACCTCATCGCGCTCGCCGAGGGCGACTTCGAGCGCCTGGCGCGAGTGCGTTTGCGGCGCGAGGCAGACGGTGAGGAGGGTGGCGGCGGTCCGCGTCGCTATCGCACGGCGAGCTACTTCATGCTCGACTGCGGCTCCGGGATCTCGCAGCAGCGGCGTGAGCGGCTCGAGAGCGACCCCGCGATCGAGATCGTCGGCGACCTCGGCAGCTTCTACGACCAGGCCTGTCGCGCCTGGCCGGCCGATCTCGGCGAGGAGTTCCGCCGGAACTTCGAGACCGACATCCCGACCGTGATCGTGCACGGCACGTGGGACACCAGTACCCCGTACGAAAACGCCCTGGAGCTGGCGCCGCACTTCCTGCGCGGCAAGTTGGTGACCGTCGAGGGCGGGTCCCACGGCGCCCTCGGCGAGGCGTTGAGGCACTCGGAGGATCTCCGCCCCGCGCTCGAGCGCTTCCTCGCGGCCGGCGATCTGGCGGGGATGCCAGAGCGCGTCGTGCTGCCGGAGGTCGATTGGGAGGAGCCTCCGGCCGCGAGGTCGAGCGCAGCCGCCGATCCCTGATCGACCAGAGGGGGCTAGGGCCCGGCGGCCCCGTCGCTTTGCCTGCAGCGGGTGTCGACGACCAGAGCTGTTCTAGGCTCGGGGAGCTCACAACCCGTCCACCACGCACTGGGAGACCTCCGGCCGATGGCGAGCGATCGCATCGTCGAGCTGTTCGGTGACGTTCTCGACCGTCCCGAGAGCGAACGCGAGGAGTACCTGAACCAGGCGACGGTGGAGGATCCGAAGTTGCGTGCCGAAGTGCTCGCGCTGCTCTCGGCGCACAGAGACGCGGCCGGCACCGACGCGGTGCTCGACGGCGCCGGGGTGATCGAGCTCCTGGATCGGGACGACGAGCGTCCGCGGCGCGTCGGACCGTACCGGCTGGTCTCGCTGCTCGGGCGTGGCGGCATGGGCACCGTCTACCTCGCCGAGCGCGACGACGGTGAGTTCGAGCAGCGGGTGGCGCTGAAGCTGGTCAACCACGGCATGGAGTCGCAGGCCGTGCAGCGCTTCGTCAACGAACGCCAGATCCTGGCGCGCCTGCAACACCCGCTGATCGCCCGGCTGCACGACGGCGGTCTCAGCGAGGACGGTCGCCCCTACTTCGCGATGGAGCTGGTGGAGGGCCGGCCGCTGACCGAGTACTGCGATCGGCACCGCCTGCCCGTGACCCGGAGACTGGAGCTCTTCCAGGACGTCTGCAGGGCGGTGCAGCACGCGCACGCCAACCTGGTGGTGCACCGCGACCTCAAGCCGTCCAACATCCTGGTCAGCGACGACGGCGCTGTGAAGCTGCTCGACTTCGGCATCGCCAGGCTGCTCGACGAGGCGGGAGCCGGCATCACCCGCACCGGGCAGCGTCTGCTCACCCCTCACTACGCAGCGCCGGAGCAGCTCTCCGGAGAGCCGATCACCGTCGCCACCGACGTCTACGGGCTCGGTCTGGTGCTCTACGAGCTGCTCACCGGGCGACGTCCCTTCGCGGCGGGTACGGGGCCCGAGTCGGTCGCCCTGGCGCGTCTGCGAGGCGATGCTGAGCGGCCCTCGTCATCGCTGATCCGGCGCTCTGCGACCGGGTCGACGGGCGGCGACTCCGGCAGCGCGTCCGCCGATCCCGGGCGAGAGGGACGGTCGCAGGTGGACGAGCTCGAGTCGATCTGCCGGGCTCGCTCGACCTCCCCCGAGCGGCTGCGCCGCCGGCTCGCCGGCGATCTCGACGCGATCTGCCTCAGGGCACTGGAGCGCGAGCCCGCTCGCCGCTACGGTTCGGTGGCCTCGCTCCTCGCCGACGTGGAGCGCCACCTCTCGGGACTACCGGTCGAGGCGCGCCGCGGCACCGTGCGCTACCGCGCGATCAAGTTCGTCAAACGCAACCGGATCGGAGTCCTTGCCGCGGCGCTGGTGATGCTCTCGATCCTCGCGGGTCTGGCCGGCACCAGCTGGCAGGCGCGCAAGGCTCGAATCGAGGCCGAGCGGGCCGTGGCGGTGAAGGAGTTCGTGCTCGATCTCTTCCGGCGTGCGTCGCCCAACGTGGCGCGCGGCGAGGATCCCACCGCCAGTCAGCTCCTCGCGCAGGGCGGTGAGCGGATCGAGGAGGAGCTCGCCGGACAGCCCGAGCTGCGGGTCGAGATGCTCTCGGTGCTGGGGGAGGTCAACTTCGAGCTCGGCAACTTCGATGCAGCCCGCGCCCTCTACGAGCGTGCGCTGGCGATCGACGATCGTGTGCTGGGCTGGAAACGAGTCGCGGAGCTGCATCAGGGGCTCGGGCGCGTCGCCGTGGCTCAGGGCAGGTACGAAGAGGGCGAACGGCTCTTCCGCAGCTCGCTCGACCTGCGCCGAGGCGAGCTGGGGCCCGACCACGTCGACGTGTCGGTGAGCCTGAACAACCTCGCGGTGTTGGAGATGGAACGCGGGAACTACCAGTCGGCGGCCGAACACCTCCGCCAGGCGATCGCCATCCGCGAGCGCCAGCTGGGCCGCGATCACGAGAGCCTCTTCGGTCCGCTGCAGAACCTCGCCGGAGTCCGCGCCAACCTCGGTGAGGTCGAGGAGGCGGTGGCGCTGCAGACCGACCTGCTGGCGCGCCAGCGCACGGTGCTCGGCGACGAACACACCAAGGTGATCACGACGCTCGCCAACCTCGGCCTCGGCCTGGCCTATCTGGGACGATACGAAGAGGCCGAGCAGCGGCTCGAGGAGTCTCTCGCCCTGCGCCGCAAGCTGCTCGGCCACGACCATCCCGACGTCGTCAACTCGATGGTGTACCTGGCCCACGTCTACGGCCTCGGCGGTCGCCACGAGGCGACCGTCGCGATGATGCGGGAGGTCCTCGCGATCTGGCGCTCGAGGTTCCCCGACGACCATCCGCAGCTGCCCGATTTCGAGGTGCGGCTCGGCTCCGCGCTCAACGAGCTCGGCCGCTTCGGCGAGGCGCTCGAGCTCGTCGACGGGGCGCGTCTGCGTCTGGAGGGGCGGGGCGTCGAGCCGCCCGAGCTCGCCGAGCTCGAGCATCTCGCGGCGGTGGCGAACCTCGGCGCCGGACGCGCCGAGCTCGCGCTCCAGCAGTTGGAGAACGCCGCCGAGCGTACCCGCCGCCTGTTCCCGGCGGAGGACCCGCAGTTGGCTCTGGTGCTGTACGACAAGGGTCGCGCCCTGCTCGCCCTCGGTCGCCTCGGCGAGAGCGAGAGTTGCCATCGCCAGGCGCTCGAGCTCGCCTCGCGGGCGAGGACCCCGGCGCCCTCCCTCGTCGGCTCGGTGCACCTCGAGCTCGGTCGGACTCTGCTGGCTCAGGGACGCACGGCCGAGGCCCGAGTCGAGCTCGAGCGCGGCCATCGCGCCCTGGTCGAAGCGCTCGGCGAGAGCCATCCGCTCTCGATCGAGGCGGAGGGGGAGCTGCACGGCGCTACCGAGGATGCGGCCGGCGCCGAGCCGACTGCGGAGTCTCGAGTCGGCTCGGGGCGTCAGCCGCCGTAGCCGGGAGGCGCCTGGAAGCCGCCGATCTCCTGCGCCATCAGTCTCGCGACCTCGATCGTGGTGCGGTCGCCGTAGGCCGGCCCGATCGCCTGCACGCCGATCGGCAGTCCGTCCTCCGAGAGGCCGGTCGGGAAGACGGTGGCCGGCAGGTAGGCGACGGTGGCGAGCCCGGCCCAGAAGACCTGCTCGAAGTAGGGACGCTCGTCGCCGTCGACGCGGAGGGTGCGCTCGAAGCCGCCCTCCTCGTCCTGGGGGAAGGCGGTGGTCGTCGAGATCGGGCAGAGCACCACGTCCCACTGCTCGAAGAACTGGCGCCACTGCTCACGCAGGAAGCCGCGTCGGCCGTGCAGCCCCATCCAGTCGAAGTACTTCAGCTCTCCTTCCGGCCCGGCCATCATGCCGTCGAGGAGCGGCAGATAGGTCTGGTGCGACAGGGAGGTCGGGAAGGCGGGCCGCGCCGTGTCGGAGACGGTCGCGCCAGCGGCGGCGAGTCGCTCGCCGACCTCGCGAATGCGGCCAGCGATCTGCTCGGACACCGGCGCCAGCGGATCGTCCGGCCACAGGGCGACGCGCAGGTCGGCGAGCGAGGTGGCGCGGGGAGGCGGCAGCTCGAGCTTCCAGCCCGGGGCTTCGAGCACGTCGGGCCCGGCGAGGATCTCCATCGCCAGGGCGAGGTCCTCGGCGCTACGCGCCAGCGGGCCGACTACCGCGAGGTCGGGATCCTGGGCGCTCTGCGGCACGCCGGGAGGCTGGTGCCCGCGCGTCGGCACGATGCCGAGGGTCGGCTTGTGGCCGTAGACGCCGCAGAAGTGGGCCGGGTTGCGGATCGAGCCGCCGATGTCCGAGCCACTCTCGAGGGCGGTCATGCCAGTGGCCAGCGCCACCGCCGAGCCACCGGAGGAGCCGCCGGGAGTGTGGCCTCGCCGCCAGGGATTGTGGGTGGTGCCGTGGATGGCGTTGAAGGTCTGGAAGTCGGCGAGGTTCAGCGGCACGTTGGTCTTGCCGAGGAAGTGGGCACCGGCGCCCTTGAACCTCTCGACGACGACGGCGTCGCGCTGGGCCCGGTTGTCCTTCGCCGCCGGATCGCCCCAGGTGGTGGGCAGGCCGGCGATGTCGTAGGACTCCTTGATGGTCATCGGCAGGCCGTGCAGCCGGCCCAGGCTCTCGCCGCGGGCGCGTGCCGCATCGGCCGCGCGGGCAGCGTCCAGGGCGCGGTCGAAGTCGCGCACCACGATCGCGTTGAGCTCGTCGTCGTGCTCCTCGATGCGGGCGATGAACAGGCGGGTCAGCTCCTCCGACCCGATGCGGCCGTCGCGCAGCATCGCGGCCAGCTCGTGGGCGGGGCGCAGGGGCAGCGAGGCGTCGTCTCCGGTCGCCTGCGCCGGGGCCCGCGCGCCCGCCGCGTTCGGGTTGCCGCTCTGGTGGGTGGAGAGCAGAGCCCTCGGGGTGAGGGCGCCGGTGGCGACGAGGGCTCCGGTCTGCTGCAGGAAGATTCGTCGGTCGGTGGTGCGCATTGGGATCCTCCTCGCACGCTCTGCGACCGGCACGGCTGCCGATCGGGAGGTTTGGTGTCGGGGGTCGTTCGATCCTAGCGAGGGGACCGGCTCGAGGACCGCCGCGACGATGCCTGCCGGAGTACCTGGCGCCCGGGATCTACGTCGAGGAGCCCCTGGTTTCCGGTGCGCCGAACCGCCTCTCCCGTCGCTACCGTCGCCGGGGACCGCAGCTGCCAACGCTCAGCTCCGTTCGTCCTCCTGTCGCCCCACCGCCCTGCCGCGCAGGGTGCCGGCGGCGCGGCGCACCGCTTCGAAGCCGTAGCGGGCGCGGATCGCGTCGATCGACTCGTTGACCGCCCGGTCGCGTTCGAAGAGGTCGAGCTGCGCCCCGGCGGTGACCAGGTTGGAGAGCGCGACGCCGAGCAGCCGGATCGCGCGTCTGCCGGTGCGCAGATCGAGGTAGAGGTCCTTGACGATCGGATAGATCTCGAGCTCGGAGTGGGTGGGCGGCACGGTGCGCGAGCGCGACAGGGTCTCGAAGTCCGAGTAGCGCAGCTTGAGAGTGATCGTCCGTGCCTTGACGCCGCGGCGGCGCGCCCGCCAGCACACCCGCTCGCAGAGCGAGCAGAGCTGCGCCAGCGCGGTGCGCGACGAGCTGGTGTCTTCACGGAAGGTGCGCTCGTTGGAGATGCTGCGCACCGTGTCGCCGGCGTCGTCGTGCTCGCGGAAGGCCGGCTGGTCGCGGCTGATGTCGGAGCTGCCCTCGCCGCGGGCGCCGCGCTGCACCGTCTCGGCCCAGGCGCCGAAGATCTGGCGCAACTGCTCGAGCGACATCGCGGCGACCTCGCCGAGAGTCTCGACCCCGGCCTCGGCGAGCTTGCGCGCCGCCACCGGGCCGATGCCCGGTAGCTTGCGCACCGGCAGCGGCGCCAGCGTGCGCGCCTCGCTGCCGGCGCCGACCAGCATCACGCCGGCGGGTTTGGCGAGCCCACTGGCGACCTTGGCCATCGAGCGACTGGTGGCGACGCCGATGCTCGACGGCAGACCGAGCTCGCCCTGGATCGTCGCCTGGATCTCGCGCGCGGTGCGCAGGATGGTGGCGTCGGGCCCGAGATCCCCCGGCCTCCGGTAGAGGCGCTCGCATCCCGAGAGGTCGATGAACATCTCGTCGATGCTCGCCGACTGCACGTCGGGCGAGTAGCGCTCGACGATCGCCCTGACCCGGCGCGAGTAGTCGCCGTAGACCTCGCCGCGTACCGGCAGGTAGACGGCGTGGGGGGCACGCCGGGCCGCCTCGGTGAGGGACATCCCGGAGTGCACGCCGAAGGCGCGTACCTCGTAGCTGCAAGCGGTGACCACGCCGCGCGAGCCGGGCCGTCCGCCGACGATCACCGCCTTGCCCTCGAGCGACGGATCGAACAGCCGTTCCACCGACACGAAGAAGGTGTCGAGATCGAGACAGCAGATGCGCGGCGCGCGCAGCATCTCGCCAGTGTAGGGAGGGACGAGGGAAAAGGGAAAAGGGAAAAGGGAAAGGGAAGAGGGAAGGGGTTGGGGGTTAGGGGTTAGGGGTTAGGGGTTGGGGATTGGGGGTCAGAGATCAGAGATCAGAGATCAGAGATCAGAGATCAGAGATCAGAGATCAGAG